>OODK01000009.1_pt1 | contig 335341 bp, 315 predicted proteins | sample 1671371 | NCBI WGS metagenome assembly OODK01 (sample SAMN06348150, study PRJEB24527) | human gut metagenome | biome: human gut; feature: ankylosing spondylitis patient; material: feces | host: Homo sapiens | place: China | collected 2015-10 | reverse complement strand
CTAGAGCACACGGTTCATACCCGTGGTGTCGCTGGTTCAAATCCAGTTCCCGCTACTTATATGGGATCTTAGCTCAGCTGGGAGAGCATCTGCCTTACAAGCAGAGGGTCACAGGTTCGAGCCCTGTAGGTCCCATATACTAATTAAATATGGCGGGATAGCTCAGTTGGCTAGAGCACACGGTTCATACCCGTGGTGTCGCTGGTTCAAATCCAGTTCCCGCTATTAGATTGAAGACTGCGTGCTTAGAAATGAGTACGCAGTTTTTTTACGCAAATTTACTGGTTACTGCTTATATCAAGCAAAGAAATAATAGTATTAAGGAGCAACTTGTGGTAATATAACAGGTAATGATATAGAAAAAAGTTGTTGTCTTTCGTTTATATTTTAAAATGTGGCCAACAGCAGAAATATGGAGGAAACAAGATGAATAAGAAAAGCGGATATGCGCTCAGAATAGTACTTGGAGGTTATCTTACCTACCTGGGTATCAGAATCTTAAGTGAGATGATCCAGCAGCGTCCTAGCAATATGACACTTATGTCAGTGCTGGCAGTTGTATTTATCCTGGTTGGAGTTGCTTATGCAGGGAATGCCATTTGCAAAACGTTTGAAATTGATATCAAAAAGCAGATTGCGAAGATGATAGCAAAGAGAAAAGCGGAGCAGAAACGAAAAGCAGAAGAAGCGGCAGTGGCGAAGGAAATGTCACAGGTAACAGAGAGCACAACGACAGAAGTATCAGACAATACAATGCCGACAATGCTTTCAGAAGAAGACAGAAAGAAGCTGGAAGACGCAGTGTCTAAGGTGGATTTCGAGGAAAAAACAATGCAAGACAGCAAGGCTGAAGCTATAGAAAAAACAGCAGATTCAGATTCAACAGAAAACGAAGCAGCGGAAAAAACAGTATCAGAAGAAAAAGTAGAATCAGTAGAAAAACTGGCGACTACAACAGAATCAGAGGAAACACCGGACGAAGAAATAAAAGCTGAAGGAACACCAGTTGAAGAAACTCCAGCTCAGGAAGAAGAACTGACAGACACAAGAGTGGTAGATATTTTTGCAGAACTGAATGAAGAACCTGTTTCAGAAGATGCTGAAAATGATTTTGAGGAGAAATAATTATGCGTGTAGGTATGGGATATGATGTTCATAAGTTAGTTGAAGGAAGAAAACTGATCCTGGGTGGAGTTGAGATTCCTTACGAGAAAGGTCTCTTAGGACATTCAGATGCAGACGTTATGCTGCATGCCGTAATGGATGCACTGCTTGGAGCAGCAGCACTTGGAGACATTGGCCTTCATTTTCCGGATACAGATCCGAAATATAAGGGCGCATCCAGTATAAAACTGCTCGAGCACGTAGGCGGACTTTTGGAAGAAAATGGTTATGTGATCGAGAATATTGATGCAACGATCATTGCGCAGCGTCCAAAGATGCGTCCGCATATTGATCAGATGCGGGAAAACATGGCGAAAGCGCTTAAAATTGACGTTGATCAGATCAATGTAAAGGCTACAACAGAAGAGGGCCTTGGCTTTACCGGAAGCGGCGAAGGAATCTCATCCCAGGCGATTTGTGCGATTGAAAAATTTACGAATTACAGTAGCGTGGATGTGATGGAGAAGCCTGCAGGATGTGGTGGATGCTGTGCGGGGAAATAAGATGAAGATTCGAAAGCTGGACCAATCAGAGCATGGGAAAACCCGGAGCTTGTGGGAACAGGTATTTTCAGAAGACAGTCAGGAATTTGTTGATTATTACTATTATATCAAGACAAAAGACAATACGATTTATGTAATAGAGGAAGACGATGAGATACGTGCGATGCTGCAGCTGAACCCTTATCAGGTAAAGCTGCAGGGAAGTGTTGTTCCATCGGATTATATCGTGGGAGTTGCCACGCAGGCAGAATATAGAGGCAGAGGATATATGAGAAATCTTCTGATTCATGCATTACAGGATCAGTATTCGCAGAAGATGCCATTTACCTTCCTGATGCCGGCGGCAGAAGCAATCTATTATCCTTATGATTTCCGATTTGTCTATGAACAGAAACAAATCGAACTTGATGAAGCATTTTTTTCTGCGAGAAAAGAATATAAAAATGATGAATATAGAAATATATCACAAGAGCGGATTGTAGACCGTGATGCAAGATTTATGGATGCAGGGAAGATGGCGGCATTTGTTGAAGAGAATTTTTCGGATTGCTGGAATGTTGTTGCTTTAAGAAATGCACAATATTATCAGACACAGATTCTCGAACAACAGAGCGAGTTTGGCGGGATGCGGCTTGTCTTTGAAGAAGAGAAGCTGGTTTGTATCTATGCATATGCGAAAGAAGAGGGACTCGAGATCAGGGAACCACTTTATCTGGAAGGGAAAGAAAATATCTTCTGGGCGTCGGTGGATGGTCTTAGAGAACCGGAAGAAAAGGTTTCGGTTTATGGGCTTAAGGAAGCACCTGACTGGACAGATGATGAAACGTCTGCATATAAAGAAAAACCGCTTATTATGATCAGGATCGTTCATTTACGGGAACTATTTTCTAAAATGAAAATCCCGTCAGAATGTGAGATCCATTGCTCTTTTGCGGTGATCGATCCGATTCTTCATAAGAACAGCAGGATCTGGAAACTCAGTAGCTCAAAAGGAGAAGAAAGTCTGAGCGTGTCTGAAACGGAAGATTCACAGGGAGTACTTTCCATTGCAGCATTGACGGAAATATTGTTTGGATACAAAACTCCTGAAGAAATACGTGCAGAGGAAAGCGTAATTCTTACAGAAGAACTAGAGGAAGAACTGAGAAAACTTCAGAACTTCTGTCCAATATTTTTGAATGAGATTGTCTGAATAAAATGTTAAAATGCAGTTGATCGGCAGAGATAATAGTTGACAAAAAATGATTTTTTGCATAAGATAATAGAGATGTTGAAAACAATAAATATTGGTAATAGAATTGAGAAAGACAAAGAACGGGAAGAGTAACAGAGATTTGGACTCATAGAGAGAAGGTGTCACCGGCTGAAAGCACCTTTGAGAGAAGAAACTGTGAAGTGCCCCCGGGAGTCGATTCTGTGAATGGAGTAGCAGGATACGTCAGGCACACGTTACGTGCGTGAAAGTGAAAGAAGTATAACTTCTTTTATTAGAGTGGAACCGCGGATAGAACTTCGTCTCTAGATTGAGACGAAGTTTTTTGTATATTCGAAAAGTGATTGCCTAATATACAAAAAACGTTCCGCTTAGGGTGTTAAGTGCATTCTTGAATCAGAAAGGAACGATAAATATGGGAATGATATCTTATGTCAAACAGGAGATCGAGGTGATCCGAGAGCGAGATCCTGCGATCAAATCAAACATGGAAGTATTTTTGTACCCAAGCTTTAAAGTAATCTTAAGCTACAGAGTGGCGCATAAGCTTTACCTGAAAAAGCATTATTTCTGGGCACGCTGGATTTCTCAGAGAGCAGCGCGTAAGACAGGGATTGAGATCCATCCGGGTGCAACAATTGGAAAGGGACTTTTTATCGATCATGGAACAGGTGTGATCATCGGAGAAACTACGATCATCGGAGATAATGTAACACTGTATCAGGGGGTTACGCTTGGCGGTACCGGAAAAGAACAGGGAAAACGTCATCCAACGTTGAAAGATAATGTTATGGTGAGCGCCGGCGCAAAGATCCTGGGTTCTTTTACAATCGGAGAAAATTCTAAGATCGGAGCTGGTTCTGTAGTACTTGAAGAGGTTCCACCGAACTGTACAGTTGTCGGTGTGCCGGGACGAATCGTCCGCATGGACAACAAGAAAGTCCCAAGAAGTGATATGGATCAGGTACATTTACCGGACCCGGTACTTACAGACATTCGAGAACTGCAGGAAGAGAATATAAAACTTCACAAACGTTTGGAATCTATGATAAAATATATGCGATGTGTGGAGAAAGAAAATAAGGAGAGTAAGAACGATGAAGATTTATAATACAATGTCAAAAAGAAAAGAAGAGTTTGTTCCTCTAGAGGAAGGAAAAGTAAAGATGTATGTATGCGGTCCGACTGTATATAATTACATCCATATTGGAAATGCAAGACCAATGATCGTGTTTGATACTGTCCGCAGATATTTTGAATACAAGAATTATGATGTGAATTATGTATCTAACTTTACGGATGTCGATGACAAGATCATTAAGAAAGCAAACGAAGAAGGCGTTACAGCAGAAGAAATCTCACAGCGTTACATTGCAGAGTGCAAGAAAGATATGGACGGCATGAATATTGAGCCGGCAACAAAGAATCCGCTTGCAACAGAAGAGATTGACGGTATGATCAGCATGATTGAGACACTGATTGAGAAAGGCTACGCATACGAGAAGAACGGAACTGTATATTACCGTACAAGAAAGTTCAAAGATTATGGTAAATTATCCCATAAGAACCTTGACGATCTTCAGTCAGGCGGACGTGCCCTTCTTGTAAGCGGTGAAGATGAGAAAGAAGATTCTCTGGATTTTGTTCTCTGGAAACCGAAAAAAGAAGGCGAACCTGCATGGGTTTCTCCATGGGGTGAGGGACGTCCGGGATGGCACATTGAGTGCTCAGAGATGTCCAAGAAATATCTTGGTGAGCAGATCGATATTCATGCAGGTGGGGAAGACCTGATCTTCCCACATCATGAAAATGAAATTGCACAGAGTGAAGCAGCGAACGGAAAAGAGTTCTCCAGATACTGGATGCATAACGGGTTCCTGAACATTGATAACCGTAAGATGTCCAAGTCTCTTGGAAACTTCTTCACAGTTCGCGAGATCAGTGAGAAGTATGACCTTCAGGTACTTCGTTTCTTCATGTTAAGCGCACATTACAGAAGTCCACTGAACTTCAGCGCTGAATTGATGGAAGCAGCAAAGAGCGGACTTGAGAGAATCATTACAGCAGCTGATCGTCTGAAATTCCTTATGGGAAGCGCGAAGACAGAAGATATGGCAGAGACAGAAGCAGAGAAGTTTGCAAAGTCAGCAGAATATGTTGGAAACTTTGAGAGCGCTATGGATGATGACTTCAATACAGCAGATGCGATCGCTGCAGTATTTGATCTTGTAAAATTCATTAATACGATGACAGACGAAGACAGTTCCAAAGAGTATCTTGAGAATCTGTTTGACCGTCTGGTAAGACTGACAGAAGTACTTGGAATTATTGTTGATAAAGAAGATGAGATTCTTGATTCTGACATTGAAGCACTGATCGCAGAGCGTCAGGCAGCAAGAAAAGAGAAAAATTTTGCAAGAGCAGATGAGATCAGAGATGAGCTTCTTGCGAAAGGTATCGTTCTGAAAGATACAAGAGAAGGAGTACAATGGAAAAGAGCATAACAGCAGGTTTAGAAGAGTATATCCGGACAATTCCCGGTATGAAAGAGATTGATGCAAAGCAGTGTTCCCCACTGGTTCTTGCTTATGTGGGAGACTGTGTTTATGATCTGATCATTAAGACGATGGTGGTCGGCCGTGGAAACAGGCCGGTTCACCGTCTTCATGAAGAGACAAGCCAGTATGTGCAGGCATCAGCACAGTCCTTTATGATGCGTTCCATGCAGGAGCATCTGAATGAGGAAGAACATGGAGTTTACCGGAGAGGAAGAAATGCACGATCTGTGTCTCCGGCAAAGAATCAGTCAATTACAGATTACAGAAGAGCGACAGGGTTCGAGGCGCTGATCGGTCATTTATATCTGACAGGACAGTATAAGAGACTGACAGAGCTGGTAAGTATCGGACTTGAAAGCATTGAAAAAGAGATAAAGGAAAAAGGAGCAGAACATGCAGGAAAATAGAGAACAGGGAACAGATACATTTGTGATCGAGGGGAGAAATGCTGTACTGGAAGCATTTCGTTCCGGACGTACGATTGACAAGATTTATGTTCTTGACGGATGCCAGGACGGGCCGGTAAGAACAATTGTACGTGAGGCAAAGAAACATGGCTCACTGATCAATTTTGTGACAAAAGAAAGACTTTCCCAGCTCTCAGAGACTGGGAAGCATCAGGGTGTAATCGCGCATGCGGCAGCATATGAATATTCCACGATTGACGACATGCTTAAACTGGCAGAAGAGAGAGGCGAAGCTCCGTTTCTGATTCTTTTAGACAATATTGAAGATCCGCACAATCTTGGTGCGATCATCCGTACTGCAAACCTTGCAGGGGCACATGGAGTAATCATTCCGAAGCGAAGAGCTGTTGGCCTGACAGCAACGGTAGCAAAGACATCTGCGGGAGCTTTGAATTATACACCGGTTGCAAAGGTGACAAATCTTGTGAAGACAATGGAAGAACTCAAGGAAAAAGGACTCTGGTTTGTATGTGCTGACATGGATGGAGAGCAGATGTACGATCTGAACCTGACAGGACCGATCGGTCTTGTGATCGGAAATGAAGGTGAGGGCGTTGGCCGCCTTGTGAAAGAAAACTGTGATTTCGTTGCAGGAATTCCAATGAAAGGTCAGATTAATTCTCTGAATGCATCTGTGGCAGCAGGCGTTCTTGCTTATGAGATCGTAAGACAGAGGATTTCGCAGAAATAAGTATGAGTATTGCTCGAAAAAAGAGTGATAACAGGTGATAATCGGATGAGTAAGTATGACAGAATGACAGATGAGCAGCTTTTATGTGATTACAAAAATGGAAATCAGGAGATTATGGATTACCTGATGGTGAAATATAAATTCATGGTAAGGAAGAAAGCGCGTGCAATGTATCTGCTGGGTGGAGAGAACGAGGATCTGATCCAGGAAGGAATGATCGGTCTGATCAAAGCAGTGCGGGATTTTGATGTAACGCAGAAAACATCATTTTCAAGTTTTGCAGAACTTTGTGTTTCCAGGCAGATGTACTCAGCAATTGAGGCGTCAAACCGAAAAAAGCATCTGCCTTTGAACTCCTATATTTCGCTGTATGAAGACAGTGAACAGGAAGGAGAAGGAAGAAGTCTTCCTTTAATTGACACGATAGAATCATCGAAGGAGAATGATCCGGAAGTTCTTTATTTTGGAAAAGAATATACAGAAGCTTTTGCGGAGCAGCTCAAAGAATTGCTCAGTCCATTAGAAAATCATGTTCTTTATCTGCATTTGATGGGAACCGACTATAGAACAATTGCAGAATTGCTTGGAAAGAGCCCGAAGTCAGTGGACAATGCTCTTCAGAGGATCAAGACAAAAGCACAAAAGATTCTGCCGTAAAGGAGAAATACGGATGAAGAAAAAATACAATTACTTTTTGGCACTTGCAGTCTTTCTGGTGATCATGATCTGCTTTAACAAATTCGGATACATCATTTCTTATCTGGCCGCAATTGGCGGGTCTCTGGTTATGGGAAACAATGGAATAATGGTGGTTTATGAGTTCCTGATGAGTCATTTGAATCTGGTATCGGCAATTTTGTACCTTATGGTTCTGCCTATTCCTGCTTTATGGTATTATCTTGCTTTTCAGCTGCGTGAAGGAGGAATCCGTGCAATCCCAGGCAAATGCAGAAGAGTCGGATTGGACGGATGCGTTTTAATCGCGCTGTTTACTTTTGGCATGATACACGTGACCAGCATTATACTGGCAATCGTAGCACAGGTACTTCCGGATGCGATGGATAATTATCAGAATCTGATAGAAAATTCCGGCCTGACAGAATATTCACTGATGTGGGTTCTTAGTACACTGATTCTCCCACCACTTGTGGAAGAGATGATTTTCCGTGGGTTAATTCAGAAATATCTTGAACGTGCCGGAATGCATTGGATCCTGGCGAATGTTGTACAGGCGGTTCTGTTTGGAGTATTCCATCAGAATCTTATACAGGGAATTTATGCGGCACTTCTTGGGTTTGCACTTGGATTTGTGGCGCATCGCTATAACACCCTGGCGGCATCCATGCTGATGCACATGTTCTATAATCTGATGGGAACGCTGATCGTAGATCTTGAGAGCAGATTCCTTCCGGCAATAGTAATGGGAATGATTATCCTGATCAGTATTCCGATGACAGTGAGTGCTGTGACGTTGATTTGTCTGACAACAAATAATAAAAAAACAGAGGTTTGAGAAGATGAGATTTGTAATACAAAGAGTAACAGAGGCATCTGTTACGATTGATGGTGAGATATCAGGAAAGATTGGAAAAGGGTATCTTGTTTTGATTGGAGTAGCAGATACTGACACAAAAGAGATTGCAGACAAAATGATACGAAAAATGATCGGACTTCGTATTTTTGAAGATGAACAGGGAAAAACAAACCTTTCGCTTGCTGATGTGGACGGAGGTCTTCTTCTGGTTTCACAGTTTACGTTATATGCAAACTGTAAGAGAGGAAACAGACCAAGCTTTATTGAAGCAGGAAAACCGGATATGGCGAATGAGATGTATGAATATATCATTGAAAAATGCAGGGAATCAGTGGATGAAGTACAGACCGGAGAGTTTGGAGCTGATATGAAGGTTCAGCTGCTCAATGACGGGCCATTTACCATTTTGCTGGATTCAGATCAGCTTTAACTTGACAATCAAACTCAAGTAGTGTATATTTAATTTTGCGTTCTGCTGGAACGCAATAAGCTGTCTTGGCGCAGTCGGTAGCGCGTCGCCTTGGTAAGGCGGAGGTCGGGGGTTCAAGTCCCCTAGACAGCTTTGAACTTTTCCCCGGAAGTGCCCGTAAGTGCGGTGCTTTCGGGGTTTTTCTTTTGTGGAAATTCCAATCCGTAGGAATTTTACAGACTTTCCTATGGACTTACAGGCTTGAAAGAAAAAAGCAATTCCTTGTTGAAGATTCTTTCACTTGTCATAAAATATGTTATACTGAAGTTAATTGAAGTGGTGGTTCAAGGTGACGGGTTCTGCAGAAGGGGAAGCCGTATGAGCGAAAAGAATTATGAAACAAGTGAATTAAAAGAACTGAAAGATGCGTTACAGACGTTTACAGAGTTTGTATGGGAGATGGAAGAATATCTGCCGGAATTTTATCATTTTTTTGATGCGATGAGGCAGAACATTGAGATTTTTCTTCAGGTTGGCGAAGAGGATGAAGAACAGATTCATGAGATTTTGGAACGGGATTGGGAGAAAGCACATGCACCGCTTGTGGGAGTACAGTGTTATGATTTTCAAGAATCACATCCAGAGGCAGAAGCAGGAACTTGTGTTTATTTTGCGAATCTTTTGACAGAAATCGGTCGTTTTTTTGAACCGATGAGTATGTTGGGAGTGTTTTGAAAGAAGTGAAAAGGAGGAACGGATATGGCATCGTTTTTAGAAGACATCACACCATTTTATGGGACAGGAGAACGGAATGGGAAAGGACAGACACTGGAAGAATTTCTGGAAGAATATGATCCATATCGATATAAAAATCCGTGTTGTACAACAGACACAGTTGTTTTCTCTTATAAAGATGAACAGGCACTGAAAGAAGGACGATTAAAGATACTTTTGGTTAAGAGAGGAAATCATCCCAGTATTGGGTGTTGGGCTCTTCCGGGAGGATTTGTAAATTTGCGGGAGAATCTGGAGGATACAGCAAGACGGGAACTGCAGGAAGAGACCGGAGTCAGCGGACTTCCGGTGGAACAGTTTGCCTGTTATGGAGATTATCAGAGAGATCCGAGAGCGAGGATCATTACAAGTGCGTATCTTTCTATTGTAAAGGAGTCGGATGTAAGTGTGGAGGCCGGAGATGATGCGGCAGATGCGGCGTGGTTTGAGATAGAGATGGAACCGGAGACAGTATATGAAGAAGATGGATGGGAAAAGACGGAATATCATTTGACAATTCAAAATCAGGATCAGAAAATGAATGCAGTTGTTCAGAAAAAGGAGCTGACAGGATTGGTCAAAGAAAAATACTATGTTGTAAAAGAGGGTGGAGGAATTGCAGTGGATCACGCAGCTATTCTGGCACAGGCTTATGAATTATTAAAAGGCAGATTGTAAGAGCAGAGTTACTGTTCACTCCCGTGTCAATCACTCCTCTGATTGACACGGAGGATGCATGTTTTGGCTTGAATGCATCTCGCCCCATCGCCAAAGGCGATTTAAAATGGCGAGATGCGTTGCTGGTCGCACATTGTGTGAACAGTAACAGAGGAGGCGAAAAGAATCTCTTGTGGTTGTTCTTTTTATGTGATAAGATATTGAGCATGAAAGCCTGTAGGATAAATCACAATTCCGAAGGAATGTGACAGATCATCCGGATGGTACTTATGGTTAGTAGGAGGAAGATATGGAGAACGAAACAGTTTCAAAGAATTTTATTGAACAGGAGATAGATAAGGATCTGGCAGAAGGAGTTTACGATCATGTATGCACCCGTTTCCCGCCGGAGCCGAATGGATACCTTCATATTGGTCATGCGAAGTCTATCCTTTTGAATTATGGACTGGCAGAGAAGTATAATGGTGAATTCCATATGAGATTTGATGATACGAACCCGACAAAGGAGAAGACAGAATTTGTTGAGTCTATCAAAGAGGATATTAAGTGGCTGGGGGCCGACTGGAAGGATCATCTTTATTTTGCATCCGATTATTTTGATCAGATGTATGAGTGCGCTGTGAAGCTGATCAAGAAAGGAAAAGCATTTGTCTGTGATCTTACAGCAGAACAGATGCGTGAATATAGAGGAACTCTTACAGAGCCTGGAAAGGAAAGCCCATATAGAAACCGTTCTGTAGAAGAGAACCTTGAACTTTTTGAAAACATGCGTGCAGGAAAGTATGCAGACGGAGAGAAAGTTCTTCGTGCGAAGATCGACATGGCATCACCGAATATCAATATGCGTGACCCGATCATTTATCGTGTTGCCCGTATGACACATCACAATACAGGTGATAAGTGGTGCATTTATCCAATGTATGATTTTGCTCATCCAATCGAGGATGCAATCGAGGGAATCACACATTCCATCTGTACACTTGAATTTGAAGATCACAGACCGCTTTATGACTGGGTTGTGAGAGAATGTGAATTCGAGAACCCACCGCGTCAGATTGAGTTCGCAAAACTGTATCTTACGAATGTTGTAACAGGAAAGCGCTATATTAAAAAGCTCGTAGAAGATAAGATTGTTGATGGATGGGATGATCCAAGACTGGTTTCTATCGCAGCGCTCAGAAGAAGAGGATTTACACCGGAGTCAATCAAGATGTTTATTGATATGTGTGGTATTTCCAAGAGCCAGAGTTCTGTTGATTATGCGATGCTTGAGTACTGTATCCGTGAGGATCTGAAGATGAAGCGTTCCCGTATGATGGCTGTGCTTGATCCGATCAAGCTTGTGATCGATAACTATCCAGAAGGAGAAGTTGAATATCTGGATGTTGCGAACAATCTGGAGAACGAAGAACTTGGACAGCGTAAAGTTCCGTTCTGTCGTGAACTTTACATCGAGAGAGACGACTTTATGGAAGAACCGCCAAAGAAATATTTCCGTTTGTTCCCGGGAAATGAAGTTCGTCTGATGCACGCATATTTTGTGAAATGTGAAAGCTTTGTGAAGGATGAGAATGGTAATGTGACAGAAGTTCACTGTACTTATGATTCTGAGACAAAGGCTGGAAGTGGATTTACAGGACGTAAGGTGAAAGGAACAATTCATTGGGTTCCGGCACCATATGCACAGAAAGCAGAAGTAAGACTTTATGAGAACCTTGTAGATGAAGAGAAGGGTGTATACAATAAAGAGGACGGTTCTCTGAACCTGAATCCAAATTCTCTGAAGATTATCAAAGATGCTTATGTGGAGCCAAGCTTTGCAGATGCGAAAGCTTATGATAGCTTCCAGTTTGTAAGAAACGGATTTTTCTGTATCGATGCAAAGGATTCTACACCGGAGAATCTGGTATTTAACCGTATTGTTTCCCTGAAGAGTTCTTTCAAACTGCCGAAGAAATAAAAAACGAACTGCCGTGATCACAATGAGAAATTGTTCACGGCAGTTTTTCATAGTTATAGGTGTGATGCAGAGGGAGAACAAGAATGTATGAATTGACAATGAGTTTGAAGCCAAAATCAAAAACTCCGCTGTACGAACAGATTTATGAATTTATCAAGGAAGAGATTCAGAATAACGTAATACAGAGTGGAGAGCGGCTTCCATCTACAAGAGCATTGAGTAAGCATCTGGTGGTGAGCAGGAGTACAGTAGAACTTGCATATGAACAGCTCCTGTCGGAAGGGTATGTGGAGGCGATCCCATGCAAAGGATATTTTGTCGCAAAGATCGAAGGCATCTATCAGCTTCAGAAGAGACCGGAGATCAAAGTTGAACCGATTTCTTCAGGAGTGACAGAATATGCGTATGATTTCACTCCGAACGGTGTGGATCTCAACAGTTTTCCGTATAATGTCTGGAGAAAATTATCCAAAGAATGCCTGATAGATGATAAGGCAGAGATGTTCCGATTGGGGAATCCTCAAGGGGAATATGGGCTTAGGAATGCGATCAGCAGTTATTTGCATCAGGCAAGAGGAATACACTGTCATCCGGATCAGATCATTATTGGAGCAGGAAGTGATTATCTGCTTATGCTTTTAACGACAGTGATTGGAAATTGTCATAAAGTTGCATTGGAAAATCCAACCTATGGACAGGCCTATCGTTTGTTTGAAAGATTAAGCTATAAAGTCTGTACTGTTGATATGGATCAAAGCGGGATGCGGATTGATGAATTAGAGAAATCAGGGGCGGATATTGCATTTGTCATGCCGTCTCATCAGTATCCACTTGGATGTGTTATGCCGATACAAAGAAGAATGGAACTTTTGAAATGGGCAGATGGGGCAGAAGGCAGATATATTATTGAAGATGATTACGACAGTGAATTTCGATATAAAGGAAAGCCGATTCCGGCACTGCAGGGAAGTGATAGCAATGGGAAAGTGATTTATACAGGTACCTTTTCTAAATCACTGGCACCTTCTATTCGAATGAGCTATATGGTGCTTCCGGAACATATTTTGAAAATTTATCAGGAAAAATGCAGATTCATCAGTTCTACTGTCTCCAAGGTGGATCAGATGATTCTTCAGAAATTTATGGAAGAAGGCTATTATGAGCGACATCTGAATAAAACACGCGCATTATATAAGAACAGGCATGATGTTCTGATTAGCAGCCTTCGGAAGATGAAAGAGATTCTGGAAATTTCCGGAGAAAATGCAGGTGTTCACCTGTTGTTGCATTTTAAGACGGATGATTCGGAAAAGGATTTGATTGAAAAAGCGGCGAAACAGGGTGTCAGAGTTTATGGCTTATCCGAGTATTGTGTAAAAGAGAATGAAGGCAATACAGGAAAAGCTGTGATTCTGTTAGGTTATGCAAACATGAATGAGGAGAAAATCCGTGCAGCTGTTCAACTACTCTGTAAGGCATGGGAATAGATGATAGAAAAACAGATTGTATTTTAATAAAAAAGAGAAGCGGATGGTTCAATTTTACTAAGTGTAAGATTGAACGATCCGTTTTCTTTTTTATTATTCATTTTCAGCAATCGTATCATCTGATTCATCAGAAACTGCTGGTTGTGTTTCTACTTCAGAAGAGTCAGCGCTGTCAACATCAGATTTTTCAGTTAAATCATCCGGTTGGGCTGCCTGTAAAGATACATAAGATCTTTCCTGTGTTGGTTCAAGATCCTGATCCAGATTAAATGTATCGGAATCCGTCTCTTCTTTATTGCTATCGGTGCTATCTGCTTTTATATCAGAGGATGTACTCTTTGACTTTTTGATCAGACGAACAGCAAGAAGTCCGATTGCAGTACCAACAGTGCCAAGTCCAACTATCCATTTGATTAATTTTTTCAATTCTATAGTCTCCCTTCTATTAAACTAAATTTGATACTGATAAACAGTTTACTCTCAGGGGAAAACCGCCTGATTTACTTTCCATTGTAATACTTTTACCGCAGAAATACAATATTTCTGACATTTAAATAAAAAAATGCGAAATAACGTTTTACAACCCTGCAAAAGTATAGTATAATTCTTAAGGCGGTAATGGTTATAAGTACCGCTGATTAATATTATTTACAAGCAAACATACGCAGGAGGGTTTGAAATGGTAAAAGCAGTAGTTGGTGCAAACTGGGGCGATGAAGGAAAGGGTAAGATCACAGACATGCTCGCCAGAGAGGCAGATATCATCGTTCGTTTTCAGGGTGGTGCGAATGCAGGCCATACAATTGTGAATGATTACGGAAAATTTGCGCTGCATACACTGCCATCAGGTGTGTTCTATGGACATACGACCAGCATCATTGGTAATGGTGTCGCACTGGATGTGCCGCGTCTTTTCGCAGAGGTACAGTCTGTAGTAGAAAAAGGTGTTCCGATGCCGAAGATTCTTGTATCCGACAGAGCACAGATGGTAATGTCTTATCACAAGAATTTTGACGCATATGAAGAAGAAAGACTCGGAGGGAAATCTTTCGGTTCCACAAAGTCGGGAATCGCTCCGTTCTATTCAGATAAGTATGCAAAGATCGGTTTCCAGGTTAGTGAGCTGTTTGATGATGAACTTTTGAAGGAGAAGGTTGTGCGCGTGGCAGAGCAGAAGAATGTACTGCTTGAGCATTTATACCACAAACCACTGATTAATCCTGATGAGTTATATAACGAACTGATGGAATATAAGAAAATGGTAGAGCCGTTTGTAGCTAATGTATCTCTTTACCTTCACGAGGCAATCAAAGAAGGAAAGACAGTTCTTCTTGAAGGACAGTTAGGATCCATGAAAGATCCGGATCACGGAATTTATCCAATGGTTACATCTTCCTCAACACTTGCAGGATACGGTGCGATCGGAGCAGGAATCCCACCATACGAGATCAAGCAGATCGTTACAGTATGTAAAGCATACTCAAGCGCAGTAGGAGCCGGAGCTTTCGTAAGCGAGATCTTCGGAGAGGAAGCAGACGAGCTTAGAAGACGCGGTGGTGATGGCGGAGAGTACGGCGCTACAACAGGACGTCCAAGAAGAATGGGATGGTTTGACTGTGTTGCATCCAAATATGGCTGCAGAATGCAGGGAACAACAGATGTAGCATTTACAGTACTCGATGTACTTGGATATCTGGATGAGATTCCGGTATGTGTTGGTTATGAGATCAACGGAGAAGTTACTACAGAATTCCCGGTAACACATCTTCTTGAGAAGGCAAAACCGGTTTACAAAGTTCTTCCGGGATGGAAAGAAGACATTCGTGGAATCAAAAACTACGAAGATCTTCCGGAAAACTGCCGTAAATACATTGAATTCATTGAGAAAGAGATCGAGTATCCGATCACAATGATCAGTAACGGACCAGGAAGAGACGATATTATTTATCGTAATAAATAATGAAACAGAAATACAGGACAGGAAGTGAAAGCTTTCCGTCCTGTATTTTTTATATATTAGAATATATAAAAACGCTCCGCTTAGGATGTGCACTGCGGCGTACAATGTAGTTGTCACTCCGCTTGGGATTTGCATGGAAAACAAAAAAGATAGTAATAAATCAGAAAGTTCCTCATATAATATATAGCTGAGAAAAAAGAAGGAGGAATTCGATGGAAGAGAACAGCAATGAAAAAGACAGAGAAAATTTATCCATGGAAGAATATCTGAAGAGGAGACAGGCAGTAAAAACCCGGGAAACAGCTTCACATGCTTCCCGGGGAGTAGATTCTGTCAGTGCACTACTGACTGCAGTATTTTATTTATGATCAGAATTGTCTTTGGAATCATCTTTCAACAGTCGTGTGACCATCAGCAGTCCATAGAGAATAACAGGAACAAAAACGGTTGCAGCGATAGATGCTTTAAGAAGATCAGAAGCAACAGGCGAATCAATCAGTGCAAAAATCAGTGTGCACAAATACATTGCGATAAGAATAAAAACCCCCAGCAGTGCAGAAATACGTTTCAGTTTTTTCATGTAACCAGTCCTTTCATACGCCAATATAGTAATAGTAACAGTATATATCAAATAATTGTTTACGGCAAATAAAATTTGTTATATAATAGAAGGGCGATTGAATTCGAAGTTTAAAGATAAAGGAGCAATATACAATGAGTGAGAAATGTTTATTAGACCAGTGGCGTGATATGGCCTATGACCGCAATCTTCCGAAAGATCAGCTGGAGAAGTTCTGGGGAACATACTTTACAATCGAAAGAGAGATTTATGAGCAGCTGCTCGAGAACCCGGATGAAGAAGTGAAGGGAACAGTGAAAGAACTTGCTGAGAAATATGGACAGGATGTCATGACAATGGTTGGATTCCTTGACGGAATCAATGACAGTCTGAAGACAGCAAACCCGATCGAGACAATGGAAGAAGATACAGTTGTAAGTCTTGCATTTGATAAAGAACTTCTTTACAAGAACATGATCGATGCAAAAGCTGACTGGCTGTATGGACTCCCACAGTGGGATAAGATCTTTGATGCAGAGACAAAGAAACGTCTGTATCGTGAGCAGAAACAGTCCGGTACAGTTCGTAAGGCGAAAAAAATCGGAAGAAATGATCCATGTCCGTGCGGAAGTGGAAAGAAATATAAATTCTGCTGCGGAAAGAACGCATAAGAATCAGATTACTGGCGGTATGTATTGAAAGATACATACCGTTTTGTACTTTTAGGTATAAGCGTATATATTTAAAAGAAAAGGACATACTGATATTGTTCTAATAAGATTAAGAGGAGGAAATCAGTATGCCAGAATTAAGCTGTACCGTACAGACATGTGTACACAATTATCAGTATCTTTGCGAACTGGATAAGATCCAGGTGGGAGGAAACAGTGCGAAGAATGCACAGGAGACCTGTTGCGATAGCTTTGAAGAAAGAAGAGAGGGAAGTTATAGCAATAAGACGGATTCGATGAAGTCTGTTTCAGATTGCTCAGATGTTGACTGTCAGGCGAAAGCTTGCAGATATAATGAAGAGTGCAAATGTCACGCAGGGAAAATCAGTGTAGAAGGCGGTGACGCCTGCCACAGCAGTGGGACAGAATGTGCAACATTTGATTGTTGCTGTAATTGAGTATCAGATAAAAGTATAAAATCGTGATAAATAGAAAGAGATTTGGAAGAGACGATCTTCTGAATCTCTTTTTCTACTGTTGACTCTGTTATTGTAACCGCGTTATAATCGTAATATGTATATTTAACAGAAGAAAGGAAATGATCGTACATGAGTGAATATCGACAGGATGAGCATACGACAGCGAAAGAGGCGTCAAAGACTCATACAGATCAAAGTTATAGGCACAATTCGTGGGAAGAGCATGAAAAAAGAAGGTATAGCTTCAAAGAACAGGCCATAAAAAGTATGACGATGTTTTTTGTTGTTGCGTCATGTATCTTATTTTATTTTGCACTTTTAAGATTGGGACAGATTTCATCTGTATTTAAGCAGTTTTTAACAGTGGCAAAACCTATTATTTATGGACTGGCAATTGCATATTTGTTGAATCCGATTGTGAAGTGGATAGACCGTCGGATGATTCCGTTTTTGGAGAAACATTGTCCCAAATTAAAGAAGAAAAAACAGATATCAAGAGGAGTTGGAATCTTCGTATCTGTCATCTTGATGATAGCGTTGATTGTTACACTCCTAAACATGATGATTCCGGAGTTATATGGAAGTATCCGCGACATGATTTTCAATGTGCCGAGCCATATGAACCGGTTTATCCATGAATTCAGTAAGATGCATTCTTCTGATTCAACCGTTGGAAAGATGTTGGAGAGCATAGTTGAAGAAGCAAGTGATTTTGTTCAGAACTGGATGAAGACAGATTTGATGGAGAAAGTGAATCTGTGGATGACACAGCTTACTGTGGGAATGATTCAGATGGTTCGTGAAGTCTTTAATTTTATTATTGGAATCATTGTCTCTATTTATGTTTTGTTTAGCAAAGAGAAGTTCCAGAAGCAGACAAAGAAGCTGATCTACGCTGTATTTCGTCCGGGACAGGCCAACATGATTCTTCAGATTGGCGGAAAAAGTAATGAAATCTTCGGTGGATTTATTATCGGAAAGATTATTGATTCTCTGATTATCGGAGTAATCTGTTTTATAGGATTATCAATTCTGAATATGCCATATACAATGCTGGTCAGCGTGATCGTAGGAGTGACAAATGTAATTCCATTCTTTGGACCGTATATCGGAGCAATTCCGAGTGCAATTCTGATTTTGCTTGCAGATCCATTGAAAGGACTCTATTTTATCATTTTTGTTATTGCATTGCAGCAGTTTGATGGAAATGTGCTGGGACCAAAGATTTTAGGAAATTCGACAGGACTTTCCTCATTCTGGGTTGTTTTCTCAATCCTGATCGCAGGGGGATTATTTGGTATTCCGGGAATGCTTTTTGGTGTACCGACATTTGCGGTGATTTATTATATTGTAAATATACTGGTTAATTCTATCCTGAAGAAAAAAGAACTTCCAACAGATACAGAGTGCTATGGGAAGAACGGATATGTAGATTCCGAAGGAATTTATATACAGAAAGAAAAACAGGAAGAGATAAAAGAAATACAAGAAGAAAAGGGAGATAAGGACAATGCCGATTCGAGTACAAAATGATTTGCCGGTAAAGGAAATATTGGAACAAGAGAACATCTTTGTGATGGATGAGATGCGTGCGGCACATCAGGATATCCGTCCGATCAGTATCGGACTTCTGAATCTGATGCCACTTAAGGAAGATACAGAACTTCAGATTCTGAGAGCACTTTCAAACTCTCCGCTGCAGGTGGATGTTACTTTCGTAAGAGTGACAAGTCATGTGTCAAAGAATACATCAACAAGTCACATTTATAAGTTCTATGAAGCTTTTGATGATATCAAGGATAAAAAGTTTGACGGATTTATTATCACGGGCGCACCTGTAGAACAGATGCCGTTTGAAGATGTAGATTATTGGGAAGAACTGAAACGTATTATGGAGTGGACAAAGACAAATGTTGTGTCTACACTTCACCTTTGCTGGGGAGCACAGGCTGGTATTTATTATCATTATGGAATTGATAAGGTACAACTTCCGGAAAAACGTTCAGGTTTGTTCTGGCACCACGTAAGGAACAGAAAGATTCCGATCGTCAGAGGATTTGATGATAAATTCCTTGCACCACATTCCAGACATACAGAAGTTCCGCAAGATCTTTTGGAGAAAGATGACAGAATTACAATTCTTGCAGATTCGGAAGAAGCAGGAGTTTATCTTTGCATGGCGCAGGATGGACGTCAGATCTTTGTGATGGGACATCCGGAGTACGATAGAATGACACTGGATTCCGAGTATAAAAGAGATCTGGGGAAAGGACTGAATCCACAGATTCCGGAGAATTATTATCCGAACGACGATCCAGAGAAGAAACCAATGCTGACCTGGAGAGCGCATTGCAATAACCTGTATACAAACTGGTTGAATTATTATGTATATCAGGTGACACCTTATGATCTGTATGGAACACCGTTCTAAAGGTTTGGATTAGAGAGTTTTCGTATAACGATAAGAAAAAACGAAAAAGCACCTTCGGAAGATACTATTCTTCCGAAAGTGCTTTTTCTATATCCTGTTGCCGATTACGAATATCCTCAACAACTCTGAAATCAATTCCTATCGCCCAATCCAGTTGTCGAAAGGATCCGGTTTTACAGATATGAAATCATTCTGTACATTCGCGCTGTTCAGCTTGATCTGCTGTCGGCTCTTTTCAGCAGCTTCTTCAGATTCAAATAGCTGATCTTCCGGCAGTGTCAGTGCGCCGCAGGAGCCGATCAGCTGAATGATATAGTTCTCCCCCTGCTTGCGTGCAATCTTTCCTTTACGGATTGTTGTGTTGTTCTCAAGAATATAGATAACATCATCTTTGTTGTACATCATTTCACATCCTCTTCATCAAATTCCAGGGTGATATAGTTGAATCTGTCGTCCTTCCAGATCTTAATGACTTTGCCTTTGCGGGTCTTCAAGCGTTCCCGGTTCTTGAAATTCGTGCTTGCACCGTAGGCATGCTCGAGCATATACCAATAGGAAGTGGGAAGCTCATGTTCGACAATCTCCAAATAATCACCGACAGAGCAGCAATCCGGCTGTTCTGTAGTAAAGTCCATTGTTCGCATACTCTCACCTTCTGTTTCGTGTCTATAGAATCTATTATACTCTAAACACAGAATATCTCAAGAGAATTATTTCACCAACTTGTTTTTTACTTTCAAGTATTTTATAATAATAAATTGCAGTGCTTGTGGGCAGGAAAGAATAAACTTCCTGTATAGGGGACAAGAAGAACGAGAAAACAGATAAAAATGTGAAAATAAATTGGAGGTAATTAACGGCGATGAATCGAATTGCAAGATTTGAAAAAGTGAGTAAAGAAAAGTTTTTTGAAGGGTGGAAAGACACATTTGAGACAGCGGAAGAAAAAGAGATGGAAGCAATCTATGAGTCTTTAAAACTGCCGGGAAGAGCGACAGCCGGAAGTGCAGGATATGACTTCTTTGCACCGGTGAAGATTACACTGAAACCGGGAGAAACCGTCAAGATTCCAACAGGAGTCCGTGTATGGATGGAACAGGATTGGGTACTGAAGTGTTATCCAAGAAGTGGTCTGGGATTCAAGTACAGACTGCAGCTGAATAATACAGTAGGAATTATCGACAGTGATTATTATTATTCCGACAATGAAGGACAGATCTTTGCAAAGATCACAAATGATTCTAATGAAGGAAAAACCGTAGAAGTAGAAGCAGGAGATGGGTTCATGCAGGGAATCTTTGTGCAGTACGGAATTACATTAGATGATGACGTGACAGAAGTAAGAAATGGTGGATTTGGAAGTACGACAAAAAAGAAATAAAAGGCTGACAGAATAATTTGTAAGAAAAAGGGAAACCTAAACTCAGTGAAGCCAAGGCAAATAAGAGGTAGAAAAAGAGGGTTAGGTTTTATGATCAGAAAGATTAAAAAAGAAGTCGGTTGTTCTTTTAAAGAAAATATTCAATATATGGATCAGACCCTTCCGGTGAAGAAAAGCTTTGACATTATCCGCCGGGAGATGGAGATCGGTGGAAAAGAATCGGTATTCTACTACATTGATGGATTTATAAAAGATGAAGCAATGTTAAAGATTATGGATTCTTTTCTTTCTATTACAGCAGAAGATCTTCCACAGGATGCGGAAACTTTTTCAAAACAGAAGATTCCTTATGTAGAAGTGGATGTGCTGAAATGTTTTGATGATATTCTGAGAAATGTGCTCTCTGGCACAGCGGTGTTTTTTGTAGATGGTTATGATGCAGCACTGTGTATGGACTGCAGAAGTTATCCTGCCCGCAGTGTAGACGAGCCGGATAAGGATAAATCGCTTCGCGGTTCCAGAGATGGTTTTGTAGAAACAATTGTATTTAATACGGCACTGATGCGAAGAAGGATCAGAGATCCACATCTGATTATGGAAATGACAGAAGCTGGTCAGAGTTCCAGAACGGACATAGCAGTCTGCTATATGTCAGACCGTGTAGATGAAGAACTTTTAAACAATATAAAATCAAGGATTGAGAAACTTGAGGTAGATGACCTGCGAATGAATCAGCAGAGTCTTGCAGAAGCACTTTTCAAGAGAAAATGGTTCAATCCTTTTCCAAAATTCAAATTTACAGAGAGACCGGATACGGCAGCAGCCTGTCTTTTGGAAGGAAAGGTTGTGATTCTGGTAGATAACGCGCCGTCGGCAATGATACTTCCAACGTCCATTTTGGATATGATAGAAGAGGCAAATGATTATTATTTTCCGACGTTGACAGGGATGTATCTGAAGATTTCCAGAACCCTGATCACAATTGCAACAGTGTTTTTTACACCATTGTATTTATTATATATGCAGAATCCGCAGTGGCTACCGGACGTTTTTTCATTTGTAATGGTGCGTGATCAGATCAATCTTCCATTGATCTGGCAGTTTCTTCTGCTTGAACTGTCAATTGATGGTTTACGGCTGGCTGCGATGAATACGCCAACGATGCTCAGTACTCCGTTGAGTGTGATCGCCGGTATTGTGATGGGAGAATTTTCGGTAGAATCCGGTTGGTTCAATTCAGAAGTAATGCTATATATGGCATTTGTGGCAGTGGCAAATTATACACAGCCGAATTTTGAACTTGGATATGCATTAAAATTTATGAGACTGATGCTTCTTGTACTGACTGCAGTATTTAATCTGTATGGATTTGTTGCGGGATGTATTTTGGTATTATGTTTCCTCGTGTTTAATAAAACACTTTCAGGAAGAAATTATCTAAATGTAAAAATTAACTGACAAAATCTTAATTTTGTTAAAATATCTTTGCTCTTTATTATAAAAGATGATATGATATAGAAAATATTGCTTATCCGGGAAATACATGTCTGCTATATGGAAGGTAGTGGTGGTTTCCGGAAGAAAGAGAGCAGGAGGTTATTGACATGAGAGAGTTCGTTATTACTGTGAACAGTACTGTAGACTTACCGAAGGAATGGCTGGAAGAGAGACATGTTCCGGTTCTTCCGTTGAAATATACAATTGATGGAGAGAATTATACAGATATGTCAGGATTGACAGCAAAAGAGTTCTTTCAGAAATTAAGAGAAGGCCATATGTCTGTGACTTCTCAGATCAATCCGGAGGAAGCACGCGAGATGCTGGAACCGTTTGTGAAGGAAGGAAAAGATGTACTTCATCTTGGATTCTCTTCCGGATTAAGCGGAACATACAATAGTATGCGAATCGCGGCGGAAGAACTGGCGGAGGATTATCCGGAAGCAAAGATTATCGTGATCGATACACTTTGCGCCTGTCTGGGAGAGGGCTTGCTTTTGTACTATGCTCTTAAGTTGAAAGAAGAAGGCAAGACGATTGATGAGATCGCAAAGTGGGCAGAAGAGAACAAGCTTCACGTTTGCCATAATGTTACGGTGGATGATCTGAATCATCTGCAGAGAGGTGGACGTATTTCCAAAGCGGCAGCAGTTTTGGGGACACTCGTGCAAGTGAAACCGATCATACATATGGATAACAATGGAAAACTTCAGGTGATTGCGAAAGAACGTGGTCGCAAGAAGTCTCTGAATAAAATTGTTGATATGGCAGTAGAACAGTCGAAAGGCTGGGAGAATGAGATCATAATGATCACGCACGGAGATTGCCTGAAAGATGCAGAGTATGTTGCCGGACGTGTCAGAGAGAAGATGGGAATAGAGAATATTCTGATCAATAATATCGGAACAGTCATTGGAAGTCATACAGGACCGGGCGTTGTTGCTGTATTCTGTATGGGAAATGAGAGATAAAAGTTTAGAAAAAAACTGAAGAAAATTCAATTAAAGTGTTGACAGGAAAGAGTGGATATGGTAAATTAGATGTTGCGTTAAGCAAAAAACAAAGTAGAGTATCCACTCTCACCGCAGCACAATTGAGTGACTGATGGTTCGATATCGATAATAAGGAGCTCCTGTTGGAGTTATTACATTTGTCGGGTGGATATGATATTCACTCGTTTTTTTGTGTTTTCGCGTAAGAACCTAAAGGAAATTCATTTGACGGAGGTATACGACAATTAGCGATTTAATGATTAACGAGCAGATCAGAGATAAAGAAGTAAGATTGATCAGCGCGGATGGGGAACAGTTAGGCATCATGTCATCCAGAGATGCAATGAAGCTTGCACAGGAAGCAGAGCTTGATCTGGTGAAGATTGCACCGGGAGCAAAGCCACCGGTATGTAAGATCATTGACTATGGCAAGTACAAATACGAGCAGACTCGTAAAGAGAAAGAAGCCAAGAAGAAACAGAAAACTGTTGAAATCAAAGAAGTGCGTTTATCACCGAACATTGATACGAATGACCTGAATACCAAAGTGAACAATGCTAAGAAGTTCATTTCCAAGGGAAATAAGGTTAAGGTGACACTGCGTTTCAGAGGTCGTGAGATGGCTCACGTACAGCAGAGCAAGCATATCCTTGATGATTTTGCAAAGCAGCTGGAAGATGTTGCTACAGTAGAAAAGGCAGCAAAACTGGAAGGCAGAAATATGAGTATGGTTTTAGCTGAAAAACGTTAAGACAATATGATCCGGGATGAAGATCCTGTAAGGCAGCACAATAAAGGAGGAAATTATCATGCCAAAAATCAAAACAAATAGAGCGGCAGCAAAGCGCTTCAAAGTAACAGGTACAGGAAAGCTGAAAAGAAATAAAGCTTACAAGAGCCATATCTTAACAAAGAAGTCTACAAAAAGAAAGAGAAATCTGAGACAGGCAACTATTACAGATGCAACAAATGTAAAGAACATGAAGAAGGTTTTACCATATCTGTAAGATTTGGAAGTAGATTAAGGAGGAGATTAGGAAATGGCAAGAATCAAAGGCGGAATGAACGCTAAGAAGAAACATAACAGAACACTGAAACTGGCTAAAGGATACAGAGGAGCTCGTTCCAAACAGTACAGAGTTGCAAAACAGTCTGTAATGAGAGCACTCACATCTTCTTACGCAGGAAGAAAACAGCGTAAGCGTCAGATGAGACAGCTTTGGATCGCTCGTATTAACGCAGCTGCAAGAATGAATGGACTTTCTTACAGCAAATTCATGTATGGTCTTAAACTGGCTAACGTTGACATGAACAGAAAGATGCTTGCAGAGCTTGCAGTAAGCGATAGAGAAGGATTCGCAGCACTCGCAGCAGTAGCAAAAGAGAAACTTGCTTAATTTGAGCTTGTATTTTCGCCCGGTTTTCTTCGGAAGACCGGGTTTTCTTATTGTATTAATTGTATATAAAAAATAAATTTTTAAAAAAATTAAAAAAACTGTTGACATTTAATGCCGCAACGTGTATTATAGTCGTTGTGGCAAGGCGGTAACGCAGATGACCACGGTAAAATGATGATATGCGGAAGTGTCGGAACTGGCAGACGAGCAAGACTAAGGATCTTGTGATCAATGCGATCGTGTGGGTTCAAGTCCCATCTTCCGCATCATTTCAAAAAATATTTCAGAATGCGGAAGTGTCGGAACTGGCAGACGAGCAAGACTAAGGATCTTGTGATCAATGCGATCGTGTGGGTTCAAGTCCCATCTTCCGCAGTAAGATAAGACCAAGAGTACAGAACAAAGTATTCTTGGTCTTTTTACATTTAGAAAAGAGCTTTCCTAATATATAAAACCGTTCTGCTTGGAAAATAATATTGAAAAAGAAAAAAAGAAGAAAATTAAAAAAATAAAAAGGAAAGAGAAGAGTTTTGTCGAATATATATAATAGAGTATTCTTTAAACATTAAGCGGAGGCACTCATGTACTACTCAGAAGAACTGATAGAAGAAGTAAGATCAAGGAATGATATTGTAGATGTGATTTCCGGATATGTCCGGCTGCAGAAGAAAGGCAGCTCTTATTTTGGATTATGTCCGTTCCATAATGAGAAATCACCGTCTTTTTCTGTGAGCAGACAGAAGCAGATGTATTACTGCTTTGGATGTGGGGCAGGAGGGAATGTTTTTACATTTCTTATGGAATATGAGAATTTTTCTTTTGTAGAAGCAGTGAAGTTTCTTGCGGACAGAGCAGGAATCGAACTTCCGGAGATGGAATACTCGAAAGAAGCGAAGGAAAAAGCAGATTTAAAGTCTACGATTCTTGAGATGAATAAGCTGGCTGCAAAGTATTTCTACGTACAGTTGAAGTCAGAGCGTGGAAGTCAGGCCTACAGTTATCTTAAGAACCGTGAACTCTCAGATGAGACGATCACAGCGTTTGGACTGGGATTTTCGAACAAATACAGTGATGATCTGTATAAGTATCTGAGAGAGAAGGGATACAGTGAAGACCTGATTCGACAGGCCGGACTGATCAACACGGATGAACGTCAGGGTGTGTACGACAAGTTTTGGAATCGTGTGATGTTTCCAATTATGGATGTCAATAACCGTGTGATCGGATTTGGTGGTCGTGTGATGGGAGATGGGAAACCGAAATATCTGAATTCACCGGAGACAGTCGTTTTTGATAAGAGCCGGAATCTTTATGGTCTGAACCGTGCCAGAACATCAAGAAAGCCATACTTTCTTCTTTGTGAAGGATATATGGATGTGATCTCTCTCCATCAGTCCGGATTTACGAATGCGGTAGCTTCACTGGGAACTGCATTGACAGCAGGGCATGCAGCTTTGATCAAGCGTTATGTCCAGGAAGTTTATCTGACTTATGACAGTGATGAAGCCGGTACAAGAGCAGCGCTTCGCGCAGTGCCGATCTTGCGGGAGGCCGGGATTTCTGCTAAAGTTGTAAGGATGGATCCATATAAAGATCCGGATGAATTCATTAAGAACCTTGGAGCAGAAGAATATGAGAAGCGGATCCATGCGGCGCGTAATGGATTCATGTTCAGCCTGGAGATGCTGGAGAAACAATATGATATGAATTCTCCGGAAGGCAAGACAGATTTCTTCAAGGAAGTGTCGAGGAGACTGCTTGAATTCGAAGATGAGCTGGAGCGTAACAACTATATCGAAGCTGTTGCAACAGCATACCGAGTCAGCCGGGAAAGCCTGGAGAAGATGGTCGCAAAGATGGCTGTGAATGCCGGAATGGCGAGACCGGTCGCAAGACCGAAACGGGCAGAGGGATCTGAGAAGAAGCAAAAGGAAGACGGAATCCTTACTTCACAGAAAGCATTGTTGACCTGGATGATCGATGATGACAGGCTCTTTGATCAGATCAGTCAGTACATAAGCCCGGGTGATTTTACAGAAAGTCTGTATCGGACGGTTGCAGAACTTTTATATGAGCAGAGAAAGCAGGGAGCCTTGAATCCTGCGAAGATCCTGAATCATTTCACAGAGGAAGAAGATCACAGAGAAGCAGCCTCTTTGTTTAACACAAGAATCAAAGAGCTGAAGACAAAGGAAGAAAGAGAACAGGCTTTACAAGAGACAATCCTGCGGGTGAAGAGTTATAGCATTGAGCATCAGACAATGAATCTCGACCCGACAGATATGCGGGGGTTACAGCATTTAATGGAAGAAAAACGGAAGCTGGAGAACCTGAAGAATTTGAATATTACAATTCAATAAGGATAAAATAAAACAAGACAGGCTGCGGATGCGCGCAGCGAAGGAAGGAAGAACACATGGACGATATTACACAGAAATTTCTTGATAGATTGAAAGACCTGGTTGCACTTGGTAAAAAGAAAAAGAGCATACTGGATGTCCAGGAGATCAATGATTTTTTCAATGATATGGAACTCAACGCAGATCAGATGGAGAAGGTATTTGATTACCTTGAGGCAAATAACATTGATGTGTTGCGCATTAGCGGAGATACACCGGATGAGGTGGATGTAGATCTGGATGACATTATCATATCTGAGGAAGACGACGTGGATATGGAGAATATCGACCTGTCAGTTCCGGAAGGCGTGAGTATTGAAGATCCGGTCCGTATGTATTTAAAAGAGATCGGTAAGGTACCTCTTCTGAGTGCAGAACGTGAGATTGAGCTTGCACAGAGAATGGAAGAAGGCGATGAGGAAGCCAAGAAAGAGCTTGCAGAAGCGAACTTAAGACTTGTAGTCAGCATTGCAAAGAGATATGTTGGAAGAGGCATGTTATTCCTTGATCTGATCCAGGAGGGTAACCTCGGTCTGATCAAAGCAGTTGAAAAGTTTGATTATCACAAGGGATATAAGTTCAGTACTTATGCTACATGGTGGATCCGTCAGGCGATCACAAGAGCGATTGCGGATCAGGCAAGAACAATCCGTATCCCGGTTCATATGGTTGAGACGATTAACAAGCTGATCCGTGTATCCAGACAGCTTCTTCAGGAACTGGGAAGAGAACCGCTTCCGGAAGAGATTGCCAAGGAGATGGATATGCCGGTAGAACGTGTACGTGAGATCCTGAAGATTTCACAGGAACCGGTTTCTCTTGAGACACCGATCGGTGAAGAGGAAGACAGCCACCTTGGAGACTTTATCCAGGATGATAATGTACCGGTTCCGGCCGAGGCAGCTGCACAGACACTTCTGAAAGAGCAGCTGGATGAAGTGCTGGATACATTGACAGAGAGAGAGCAGAAAGTCCTCCGTCTTCGTTTTGGAATGAATGACGGAAGAGCTCGTACACTCGAAGAGGTTGGACGAGAGTTTGATGTAACAAGAGAGCGTATCCGTCAGATCGAGGCGAAAGCACTCCGTAAGCTCCGTCACCCAAGCAGAAGCAGAAAATTGAGGGATTATCTGGATTAATGATGGAATTATCGAAAAGATTACAGGCGGTCGCAGATCTTGTGACCGCCCATTATAAATTAGCGGACATTGGAACGGATCATGCATATATTCCGATTTATCTGACACAGCAGAAGAAGATTACAGAAGCAGTTGCACTTGATGTCAATGAAGGACCATTGCAGCGAGCAGAGGAACATATCCGCGAGAATGGACTTGAAGCAGAGATAGAGACGAGACTTTCCAATGGATTTCAGGCATTACAGCCGGGAGAAGTCCAGTCTGCGGTCATCGCAGGAATGGGCGGAGGACTTGTGATCCGGATCCTGACAGAAGGAGAGGAAGTGGTGCGAAAGCTTGAGGAGTGTATCCTTCAGCCACAGTCAGAGATTGAGAAAGTGCGGGCATTTCTTCTTGAGAAGGGATATGAATTTCTGGAAGAAGATATGGTCTGTGAAGATGGAAAATATTATCCTATGATGAAGGTAAGACCACCGGTGGCTGAGACAGCAGGCGAAGATACAGAAGTAAAGTGCTGGGATACGGTTCAGTTAAAATATGGAAAGCTTTTGCTGGAGAAACAACATCCGGTACTCAGAGAGTATCTGGAAAGAGAGATACGCATTTATCAAAGTATTTTAGAAGGATTGAAAGCGAAAGATTCTGACCGGATCCGTCAGAGAAAAGAAGAATTGGAACAGGAACTTGTAGAAGCAGAGAAAGGGATGAAATATTATGCAGTGTAAAGAGATTATACAGGTAATAGAGGCAACATTCCCGCGAACAGCAGCTTTGGGATTTGACAATGTAGGACTGCTTGCAGGACGTTCAGAGAAAGAGGTGTCCAGAATTTATCTGGCACTGGATGCAACAGATGTTGTGATCGACCGTGCGATCAAGGAAGGTGCGGACATGCTGATCACACATCACCCGCTTTTATTCTCAGCAGTAAAGAAAGTGACGGATGAAGATTTTATTACAAGAAGAATTGTGAAGCTGATTCAGAATGACATTTCCTATTATGCAATGCACACGAATTATGATGTGCTTGGTATGGCAGAACTGTCCGGAAAGATCATGGATCTTCAGAATGGGGAAGTGTTAGATGTTACCTATACAGATGAAGAAGGGAATCCGGAAGGAATCGGAAGAATCGGTAATCTGGAGAAAGATATGACATTGGAAGAGTGCTGTGTCTATGTGAAACACAGACTTGAACTTGGAAGCCTGAAAGTATTTGGAGATATGCAGAAGAAAGTACACCGTCTTGCAATTTCTCCGGGATCAGGAAAGAGCTCGATTGCAGTTGCCCTCGAGAAGGGGGCAGATGTTCTTGTAACAGGAGATATCGGTCATCATGATGGAATTGATGCAGTAGAGCAGGGGCTTGCAGTAATTGATGCAGGACATTATGGCACAGAATATATTTTCATTGAAGATATGAAGCAGTTCTTTGAGAAGAAGCTTCCGGTGTTGGATGTACTTACAGATCCAATCGAGCATCCATTCCAGATCATATAATCAGAAGTGAACGCATAATAATGTTCAGCAGGGCAGTTGTGAGCGGAAAGCAGTTCACAAAGACAGTGGAGGTGGCTGAGAGTTGGAAAGTCAGAAATGTAAGGTTACGATAAGCGGAAAAGAGTATCTTTATGAGAAGGGGACGTCTTATCAGGAGATCGCGAAGGATTTTCAGAAAGAGTATAAACATCAGATCGCACTTGTGATGCTGGATGGACATCGTCTGCAAGAACTTAGAAAACAGGTTTCCGGAGACTGTACGCTACAATTTGTTACTACACAGGATACAGCAGGATATGACACATATCGGAGAAGTGTCTGCTTTCTTTTTATTAAGGCAGTACATGATGTGATTGGCCATGAGTGTCCGCAGCAGGTGCGGGTAAGGATTCATTTTTCATTAGGTGCAGGATTTTACTGTACGGTGGAAGGAATCGATCATGTGGGAATGGAATTCCAATGGAAAGTTGAAGAACGCATGTATGAACTTGTACAGCAGAGACTTCCGATCACAAAAGAGTTGATCCATACAGAAGAGGCAGTGGAATTATTCCATCGATATGGAATGTTTGATAAAGAACGCCTGTTCCGGTATCGGAGAAGTTCCCACGTGAATCTGTATGCCATGAATGAATTCCGTGACTATTATTATGGTTATATGATGCCGGATACAGGAGATTTGAAGTATTTTGCATTGTATCTGTATCAGGGCGGAATCGTACTTCAGATGCCGCTGAAAGACGAACCGGAGAAAGTGCCTTTATTTGTGCCAAAGGATAAGCTGTTTCGTGTACTCAGTGAGTCTGTGAGATGGGGAGACCAGCAGGGGATTGATACCGTCGGTGCGCTCAATGACATGATCACGCAGGATGATATGCGAGAGATTGTTCTTGTCCAGGAGGCATTCCAGGAGCGCAAGATCGGAGAGATCGCAAAGCAGATCGCAGATCGTCCGGGGGTAAAGTTTGTTCTGATCGCAGGACCTTCTTCTTCCGGCAAGACAACATTTTCACATCGCTTATCCATTCAGCTTAGAGTAAACGGACTTCATCCACATCCGATTTCTGTAGATAATTATTTCGTAGATCGGGAGAAAACACCGAAAGACGAGGATGGAAATTATAACTTCGAATGCATTGAAGCAATCGATGTGGAAAAGTTCAATGAGGACATGAGCAATCTGCTGGCAGGCGAGGAAGTCTATCTTCCGGTTTTTGACTTTAAGAGCGGTAAACGGAATTTTGAAACAAAGCCAAAGAAACTCGGTGAAAATGATATCCTTGTAATCGAAGGAATCCATTGTCTGAATCCGAAGCTGACAGAACAGTTATGTGATGACCGGAAATTCAGGATCTATATCAGTGCATTAACACAGCTGAATATTGATGAGCATAACCGGATTCCGTCTACAGACGGACGTTTGATCCGAAGACTTGTCAGGGATGCAAGAACAAGAGGGGCATCGGCGACGAAGACCATCTCAATGTGGCCGTCAGTGAGAAGAGGAGAAGAGAAGAATATTTTCCCATATCAGGAATATGCAGATGTGATGTTTAACTCTTCCCTGATCTATGAACTGGCAGTGTTGAAACAGTATGTGGAGCCGTTGCTTCTTGGCGTAAGCAAAGACTCTCCGGAATATGTTGAAGCAAAGCGGTTGTTGAAATTCCTGGATTATTTCGTAGGAATCGGAAATGACAATGTGCCAACGAATTCACTTTTGAGAGAATTTATTGGCGGTGGATGTTTCCATGTCTAATGCAATAGAAAGATAGAAGAAAGAGGATACATAGAAAACTTGTATGTGACAAGAATTTCTATGTATCCTCTTTGCATTAAGATACCTCTTTGTTGATCATATCCTGCAATAAGCAGAAATATACAATATCTAATCCTAAAATCGAGAGAATCAGATAGAGAATAGAAGAATTCCCCTGTATTCCTCTGATGCGGTCACAGCGTTCTCCCATCTTATAAGCCCAGTAAATACCATAGATTCCACAGGTGATCAAAGAAAATAGGAATACCATGCCTCCGCTTGTTGCCTGTGGCTCTCCGGCCAGCTGATTCACCTCATCATTCAGCTTGATCATCCAGTAGATACTGTAGATGCCGCAGGTAAGAAAAGAAAAAACAATTGCAAGTACAAGATTACGTGGCATAATGCCTGCAGTTGCCCCGTTCCGGTAATAATTGTTCTGATTATAGTTGTTCTGGTATGCATTCTGGTAATATGCATTCTGCTGGAACTGGCTTTCCTGCTGCTTTTGATTCTCCTGTGTATGAGCATTATCATTAGGAGCAGGAAGCGGAGCGCCACATTCCTGACAGAAAGAAGCACTGTCTTCGCAGAGTGAATTACATTTTGGACAGATTTTCATAGAAGATTCTCCTTTGCATGAATTAGTTCGAAAAATGTCAGAAGTTGACAAGATCCTTCTGAAAAGTATCGTAGCATAAAAAGATACAAGTTACAAGAAATGTAGCCAAGTTTTAGGATATCTTAAGATATTCGATAGAAATAAACCTGGATATGCATAATATTCTTCCTTTTTCTTTCAAAAAGTTTGTGGTAGAATAGTAATGTTTCTGAAAACAAAACATGAGGAGATGAAAGTATGCCAGTATTTGACTTTAACAGTGCACCGGAAGATAAGAAAGAAGTTCAGTGTACTTATACAACATTTTGTTCCAACGAAGACCATGCGACACCGGAGTGTCCGATTCTTGTTCTGGATAATCAGAACCGGAAGTGGAACCATCATTCCTGCGGTGTGTTTACCAATCAGAATAAGCAGACCGCATTTGAGTTTGATGAAAAGGACGGAACATGCAGTGCAGATATCCTGAAAGTGGATGCACGTTTTGTCAGTCTTTTAAAATGGCTTGGAGAAAATCACATTAATGTACGTCTTTCCGGAGAAAATAAGCCGGATGGTTATGCCGTTTACAGAATCCGTGAGATCGCATTTGGAGGCGGAACAAAATTATCTGCTGAGGACGGCTTCCTTCAGTTTATGATCGAGCGGCTGTTTGCAAGTGATGCGCCAAAAGAAAAGATCAATGATGACGAGCAGGAAGAGTCCGGAGATGACATGAAGCTTACAAGTATTCAGAGTATTACTGACTTTATGACATGTGCAGGACGCACACTTCCGGACAACATTCGTCTGTGGGCAAGAAGAAATCTTGCAGTTGCACGCTCTCATGAGGTTTCTCAGGAAGAGCGCCGTCACGCACAGAGAGCACTTTCTATTATGATGAATATTCAGTGGAAGAGCAATTACTTTGAAGCAATCGATCCGGATGAAGCGAGAAGAATTCTGGATGAAGAGCTGTATGGAATGGAGAAAGTAAAGCAGAGAATCATAGAGACGATCATTCAGATCAACCGTACACACACACTTCCGGCGTACGGACTTCTGCTTGTCGGACCGGCCGGAACAGGTAAATCCCAGATTGCTTATGCCGTTGCAAGAATCCTTAAACTTCCTTGGACAACACTGGATATGAGTTCTATTAACGATCCGGAACAGCTGACAGGAAGTTCAAGAATCTATTCGAACGCAAAGCCAGGTATTATCATGGAAGCATTCTCCATGGCAGGGGAATCCAATCTGGTATTCATTATTAATGAGCTGGATAAGGCGGCATCCGGAAAGGGAAACGGAAACCCGGCAGATGTTTTACTCACACTGCTGGACAACCTTGGATTTACAGACAATTACATGGAGTGTATGATTCCTACCGTTGGTGTATATCCAATCGCTACAGCGAATGACAAGGATCAGATCAGTGCACCGCTCATGTCCCGTTTCGCTGTCATTGATATCCCGGATTATACACCGGAAGAGAAGAAAGTAATCTTCTCCAAATTCGCACTTCCGAAGGTGCTGAAACGCATGAGCCTGAAGGCAGAAGAGTGCATTATGACAGATGAGGCACTCAATGAAGTGATTGAACTGTACTCCAATACATCAGGAATCCGAGATCTGGAACAGGCAGCAGAACACATCGCAGCGAATGCACTGTATCAGATTGAGGTGAACCATGTGGAGAAAGTTGAATTTGATGCAGAGATGGTAAGAGAACTGCTTGGATAGAGTTGGGCTTTGCCCTCAATCTGAAAAAAATGAGCTCTGGAAAGTTTTGGCTTTCCAAAGCTCATTTTTTGAATTCCTACTGTCTATAATACTGCAGGAACTCCCCAATCTTACCAACCGCCTCTTTCAGCACTTCAATACGCGGCAGATAAACCACACGGAAATGATCCGGCTGATGCCAGTTGAATCCACTTCCCTGAACGATCAGGATCTTCTTGTCACGAAGCAGATCAAGAGCAAATTTCTCATCATTTACAATATTGAATTTCTTCGTATCAATCTTCGGGAACATATAAAATGCAGCCTGCGGTTTTACTGCGCTGATTCCCGGAATATCCGTCAGAGCCTTGTAAACATATTCACGCTGCTCGTAAATACGTCCACCCGGAACAATATAATCATTTACACTCTGGTGTCCGCCGAGAGCTGTCTGTACAATGGACTGTGCCGGAACGTTAGAGCAAAGACGCATGTTGGAAAGCATCTTGATTCCTTCGATATAGTCTCTTGCAATATTTTTATTTCCACTTAAGATCATCCATCCGATACGGAATCCGGCGATCATATGGGACTTGGACAGTCCGCTGAATGTCACGCAGAACAGATCCGGTGCGAGAGAAGCGATAGAAACATGCTCTTTTCCATCCATAACAAGACGGTCATAAATCTCATCAGAGAAAATGATCAGCTGGTGCTCTCTTGCGAGATCTACAATCTGCTGCAGTACTTCCTTCGGATAAAGAGCACCGGTCGGATTGTTTGGATTGATGATAACAATCGCTTTTGTACGGTCATTGATCTTCTTACGCATATCCTCGATATCCGGATACCAGTCAGACTGCTCATCACAGATATAGTGCACAGGCTTTCCACCGGCAAGTGTAGCACAAGCTGTCCAGAGCGGATAATCCGGAGACGGGATAAGAATCTCATCCCCTGTATCCAAAAGAGCAGACATGGTAAGATTGATCAGTTCACTGACACCATTTCCTGTGTAAATATCGCTCATCGTTACATTCGGCAGGTGCTTTAATTGGGCATACTGCATGATCGCTTTTCGCGCAGAGAACAGACCGGCAGAAGCAGAGTAGCCTTCGCAGTCAGAAAGCTGACGGCTCATGTCATAGATCACCTCATCCGGTGTACGGAAGCCAAACGGAGCCGGATTTCCGATATTAAGCTTCAGTACATGAGTTCCCATCTCTTCCATTCTGGCAGCCTCATCGACAACCGGACCTCTCACATCATATAATACATTATTTAACTTGGATGATTTCTTGAATTCTCTCACTTTCATACCTCCTGAATTATCTGCGGATGTCTGTATCTTATCAACATCTGACAGTGTGGAATCATTATCATTATTATTGTTTAACCAGTCAGGATCAACCTGCAGGGCATCTGCCAGAAAATGTAAGATGTCGGTACGCGGGATTGTCTTCCCACTGACATACTGGCTGACATGACTTTTCCCAAGCTTGATCCCTTTCTGCTGGGCAAGACGAACAAGATCAACCTGCTTCAGGCCTTGCTCGTTCATAGCGGCTTTTAATCTGTCTGCAAAGGTTTCCATAAAGCTCCTTTCTGGGGTCATCCTTCCAGGGGTCAGACCCCATTAATAAAGTATTAACAAAATACAAAGTTCAATTTAAAATCTGCTTCAATACGAAAATCTCTAAAAAGTTCAATTTAAGAGTTCAAAACTTTAGTCAGAGTATACCACGATAAATGAAAAAGTTCAATAAAAAAATTACTGTTATAGAAAATCCGCAAAATCACGGTATCATTAAGAAAATATGATATACTAAAAGTGTTTATTACAGCAAAATACAAAGTACACAGAACGAAGGGAAACAGGGAAATGATTCTTGAAAATGAAAAAATAAAACAGGCATTGGAATATATAAAGGAAGAAGATCCGGCAACGACTCAGGACACGCTCAATATGTGTCAGATCCCGGCACCTTCTTATAAGGAAGAGAAAAAAGCGGAGTATATCCGGGAGCGGTTCCGGGAGATCGGGCTTAGGGATGTCAGGATTGACGCTGTTGGAAATGTGCTTGGGATCTGGCCGGGAACCGGTGAAGGACCAAGTGTAATGCTTGCAGCGCACACAGACACAGTATTCCCGGAAGGGACAGATCTGACGATAAGGAAAGAAGGGAATCGTTATTATTGCCCCGGTATTAACGATGACACACATGCAGTGGCGGAGATGATCGCAGTAGCGAAAGCAATGATCCATGCAGATCTTCACACAAAAGGGGACTTGATCTTCTGTGCAAATGTGTGCGAAGAGGGACTTGGAGATCTAAGGGGCGTGAAGTATCTGTTCGGATACGACAACAAAGCTTCAGAAGAATGTCCACAGGTAGATGCATTTGTCTCGATTGATAACCAGTACACGGGCGGGGTAATCTATACGGCGACAGGAAGTCACCGTTATGAGGTGACATTTACCGGAAGAGGTGGTCACAGTTTCCAGAACTTTGGCATTCCTAATCCAATCCATGCAATGGGACGAGCAATCGCACAGATTGCAGAATTCCAGGTTCTGGATGAGCCGAAGACAACATTTAACGTAGGCGTGATCCAGGGAGGTACTTCTGTAAATACAATTTCAGGTTCTGCATCCATGCTGGTAGACCTCCGTTCGGACAGCGAAGAAGAGCTGAACCGACTGGACAAAGAACTTCATAAAGTGATCGAACAGGCAGCGCAAGAAGAAAATGCAAGATGGGATGCTTCAAAGCCGCAGATCAAAGTACAGATCGAAGAACGCGGTGTGAGACCGGCAGGGGCACAGCCAAAGGACTGTGCGATCGTGAAAGCGGCATTCCGGGCGGCAGAACTGCTGGGGCTTGAACCGGAGTATCGGTATGAGAGCAGTACAGATGCGAATATCCCGATCAGTATGGGAATCCCGGCAATCACTGTTGGAAGAGGTGGAGAAGAAGACGGAATCCATACCCTTCAGGAATGGTACGAGCCAAAAGAAGCATGGCTTGGACCACAGAGAGATTTGCTTCTGATGATTCTGCTTGCCGGAGCAGAAGGAGTCTGTGAGCCGGCTATAGAAAAAAGATAAAAAATCTTAAGAAAATATCAATGTCTTTTTAGGCACATTTCTTGTATACTGATGGTATGAGAGAATATTTTGTGCAGATTGTACCGGATGTCCCGGAGATTTTATCTTTTGCACAAAAAGAAGTAAAAATAAAACAAAGCAGGAGGGCAAAAGATGCGGGGAATCAGAAAGCAGTCATCCGACACACAGAGCTCCAGTCAGCCGAAAGAAAAAAGAAGATTGGATACAAAACAGAAAAAAGGAATGTTGATCGGCGGAGGTATCTTCCTTGTGGCAGTGATCGCCCTGATTCTTGTGAAGAATCTGACAGGTGGAGGTGGAGCAGATGGAGAGAATGTTCTTTATGCGGATTCCGTCGGAATGATCACAGGGACAGGACTTGGGACACAGAACCGTTTTACAGGAGTGGTTGAAGCACAGGATACGTTGAAACTGACACTGGCAGACAACCAGAAGGTAAAACAGATCTTTGTTGAAAAAGGGCAGGAAGTAGAGCCTGGAACAAAGTTGTTTGAATACGATACAGAAGAGCTTGCCATGACATTAGATCAGGGAAAACTGGAGCTTGAGAAGATCACGAACAACATCAGCAGCCTGAATTCACAGATCGCGACACTTACAACGGAGAAGAAGAGTGCGCCGGCCAGCGAACAGCTGTCCTATACGACACAGATCCAGGAACTTCAGATGGAGATCAAGCAGGAAGAGTACAATTATAAAGTAAAAGAGCTGGAAGTAAACCGTACACAGAAGAGCCTGGAACAGTCTACAGTAACTTCTACAGTTGCCGGAATTGTACAGGAGATCAACGAACAGCAGGGAACAGATCCTTCTACAGGAGAGTCCAAACCGTTTATGAGTATCCTTTCTACAGGAAAATACAGAATCAAAGGAAAGATCAGCGAGCAGAACATCGGAGATCTGACACCGGGCACACAGGTGACGATCCGCTCCAGAGTGAATGAAGATGAGATCTGGACAGGTACAGTAGATAACGTAGACACAGAGAAGCCGGAGAACAGTTCCCAGGATTCTATGAGTTATGGTTCTGAGAACAGCGATAATCAGGCAACAAAGTATCCATTCTATGTCACATTGGATACAATAGATGGATTGATGCTCGGACAGCATGTCTATATCGAGACAAGTACTTCACTGGAAGCAGACAAGATGTGGCTGATGCGTGATTACATTGTAGACGCAGATTCAGATCATCCATATGTATGGGTGGCAGGAGATAATGACAAGCTGGAGAAGCGTTCTGTTACACTCGGAGAGACGAACGAAGATATGGGAACCTGTGAGATCGTAGACGGACTGAAAGCTTCTGATTACATTGTATGGCCAAGCGAGGAGTGCAAAAAAGGTGCAGCTGTTGTGAAGAACGATTCAGGTACATCAGGCAGTACTTCAGATATGTCAGGAGCCGAGGGCGGTTACGAAGAACCTGTAGAAGAAAATGCAATGCAGGAAGGAGTTCCGGGAACGGAGGAGAGTGCGGATGAATAAAAAGAAAATAATCAAGATCGGCATTCCTGTGGCAGCAGGCTGCATCGTTCTTGCACTTGGAATCAGTTTCGCAGTGAAGAACAGCGGAAAGGCTGTTAAAGTAGCTCCTGTCAGCAGTTTGAATTCCGGCGGCTGGTACGATGATAGCGGGATTGCAAGTTACGGAACCGTCACAACGAACCAGAAGCAGGACATTTACGTGGATGATACTATGCCGATCACACAGGTTTACGTGAAAGCCGGGGATACGGTGAAAGTTGGAGACCGTCTTGTGGCATATGACACGACACTTTCTTCCCTGGAACTTGAGATGAAAGAAATGCAGATTCAGGGGATTGACCTGAACATTCAGAACCTGCAGAAAGAGATCACCCAGCTCAAGGGGACGAAGACCGCGAAGGCAGATACAGGGGCATCCGTCGTGCAGACAAGCGCAGATGGAGAACAGCAGCCAACTGTACAGAAGATGAGTGCTGTAAAGACAACTGTTCTTAATACATCAAAAGAGGATGAAAATAAAAAACCGGATGGTGATACCTCGAAGGATGATACGACAAAAGATGATACGACAAAAGATGACAACACAAAAGATGACAACACAAAAGATGATGCTTCGAAAGATGATAATGCGAAGGATGACACATCCAAAGATGATAATAAAAAAGACGATGTACCGTCTTCCGCAATTGAGCGTCCATTCCCTGAAGCATTAAAGGGAAAAGAGGTTTACAGTGAGATTACATTAGATTCTGTTCCTTATAATAAAGAAGACGCAGACGGAACAATGGAAAAACCGTATCGTTATCTTTGTGCACCGGGGGCAGCAGTAAATGCACCGTTTATGCTCAAAGTATTAAAAGAGGGTCAAGTGTGTGCCTTTGATGTAGTAGATAACGCAGAAGCGCCGACAAAATTCTTATCCTGTTGGATCCTCGATGGAAAAACAGGACAGGTAGTCATACCGGATTCACAACCAACTCCAGACCCGGAGCCGACTCCAAATCCAGAGCCAACTCCGGAACCAGAGCCAACTCCGGAACCGGATATTTCAGAAGATCCGGTTATCCCAGACACCCCGGACCTCCCGTCAAAGGAAGAAGTGACGAAGCAAATCAAGGAGAAAGAGCAGAAGATCAAAGATCTGGATCTTTCCAAGAGATCCGCTGAACTGGAACTGAAAAAGCTGAAGAAAAAGGTCGGGGACGGCGTGATCAAAAGTACGGTAGAAGGTGTAGTCAAAGAAGCGACTGACGAAGCGTCTGCAAAGAATGAGAACAAACCGGTTGTCAGCGTTGTCGGAGAAGAAGGTTTCTATGTGACCGGAAGAGTCGGAGAGACAATGCTTGATCAGATCAAAGAAGGAATGACTGCGACTGTAATGTCCTGGCAGTCGGGAGAATCCTACGAAGCGACAGTTACAGGTGTTGGCAACTCACCGGTAAGCGATTATTCCACAGGAGAGAACCAGAATCAGTCCTTCTATCCGTTCACGCTCGTGATCCACGGAGACGCAAATCTCTCGAATGGTGAGTCTGTGAATCTGTCGATGAATGGAATTGCAGCAGGTAGTGATGGATCGATCTATCTTGAAAAAATGTTTGTCCGCGAGGAAGGAAACCGCTATTATGTCTACAAGCGGGGCGATAACGGCAGATTAACAAAACAGTATGTAGAGGTTGGCAAAAATATGTACAATTCACTGGAGATCACCTCCGGCCTCACAATGGACGACCTGATCGCGTTCCCTTACGGCAGAGATGTCAAAGAAGGCGCAAAGACACAGGAAGCAGATACCCTGTACGACTATTATTAAGAAGACTGAACAGTATCAAAATGAAAGAGAGTGAGGTGCCATTATGTTAGAAGACATCAGACTGGCGTTTCAGGGAATCTGGAATCATAAATTAAGATCTGCGCTCACAATGCTCGGAATCATCATAGGAATCGGTTCCATTATAGCAATTGTGTCCACGATCAAAGGAACGAATGAACAGATTAAGAAGAATCTGGTCGGTGCAGGAAATGACGCGGTAAATGTACAGCTCTATCAGGGTGACTGGCCGATCGATCTGCAGTATCAGTCACTCCCGGACGGAGTGCCGGAGATCTCAGACGAGACATTGCAGGAGGTCGTTGAACTTCCGGAAGTGGAGACAGCGTCTTTATATCATACAAGAAATGAATACGACGCAGTTTACCGCGGCGCAAAGTCATTAAGTAACAGCGTGATTCTTGGAATTGACAGAAATTATCTGGATGTTTACGGATATCAGGTAACCAAAGGAAGAGGATTAACAGACAAAGATTATTCCGAAGGACGAAAAGTAGCCTTGATAGACAAGACAACAGCGGCAAGTTTATTCGACAATGCAGATGTGATCGGAAGAACGATCGAAATTAAAGGAGAACCTTTTGTTGTCGTTGGAATGGTTGCAAAGAAAGCAGAGTCCCAGCCGGTAATCAACTCAATGGAAGATTACTACCGCTACATGTCAGATGACCAGAGTGGAAAGATCATTATACCGGATAATGTATGGCCGGTCATCTACCAGTATGACGAACCACAGAACCTTGTCGTGCGTGCAAAAAGTACAGATGATATGACAACGGCAGGAGAGAAAGCCGCAGATATTTTAAATGCTATGCTGACAGTTTCAGATGATACCGTGAAATACAAAGGAGAAGATCTGTTAGAACAGGCAACACAGATCCAGGAGATCAGCAACTCGACAAATCAGCAGCTGATCTGGATCGCCAGCATTTCCCTGTTAGTTGGTGGAATCGGAGTTATGAATATCATGCTCGTGTCGGTTACAGAACGTACCGGCGAGATTGGATTAAAGAAGGCACTCGGAGCGAGAAAGCGCAGAATTCTGACACAGTTCCTGACAGAGGCAGCGGTACTGACACTGCTTGGAGGAATTATAGGTGTTCTTGGAGGAATCGCACTTGCGTACATTATATCCAAAGTCTCAGCAGTTCCGGTAGCAATCAGCGGAGTTTCGATTGTGATCGCAGTGCTGTTCTCCACACTGATCGGTATTATCTTCGGACTAATCCCGTCCGTGAAAGCGGCGAACATGAATCCAATCGAGGCACTTAGACATGAATAAAAAAACAGTGGAAAAAGAAAATACTTGTTTCAATTTTCTTCCATATCTGTTATAGTATGTGTTAATTAAAAGAGTCAGGAGAATCTGAGTGATCGGATTCTCCGTCTTTCTATGCAAAGAGAAAATAGCAATTATTAAAAGGAAAAGAGAAAAGGGGCATGTAGATTTGAGCGGCAGTACATTCGAAGGAAAGAAAAAGACAGAGAACGGAACAAAGAGGCTGATCTTCACAGCAGTATCTATCTTGCTGGAGATTGTCTTCCTTCTCTTTCTGTTCACAAAGGTAAGTGAATACGCAACTATTATTGACTGGGCAACAAGAATCGTGGCAATCTTTCTTGTGCTTGGACTTTACAGCATGGATAAGACTTCATCGATGAAAATGCCATGGATCATACTGATGCTTGCATTCCCGATTCTTGGTGTGAGTCTGTATCTTCTCGTAGGTCTGAACGGAAGCACGAAGAAGATGCGGGCAAGATATGAAGAGATTGATAAAAAACTGCTCCCATATCTTCCGGATAACAGACAGATTCTCGAATGGATGAAAAAAGAGAGTCCGCAGGCGGGGGCAATCGCTTCTTATCTGACGAATTACTCTTGTTACCCGGTTTATCAGAACACAGATGTTACATATTATGATGAGGCGATCAAAGGGCTGGATGCACAGCTGGAGGATCTTTCAAAGGCAGAAAAGTTCATCTTTATGGAGTATCATGCCATCGAAGACGAAGAGGCATGGCAGAGGATTCAGACGGTACTTGAAGACCGTGTGAAAGCAGGCGTAGAAGTCCGTATCTTCTATGATGATATGGGATCAATCTGGTTTGTGAACATGGATTTTGCAACAAAACTGAAATCTTTAGGAATCAAATGCCGTGTATTTAACCCGATTCTGCCGGGACTGAATATGTTCCTGAACAATCGCGATCACCGGAAGATTACTGTGATTGATGGAAAGGTTGCTTACACAGGTGGATACAATCTGGCGAATGAGTATTTCAACATCACACATCCGTATGGAATCTGGAAAGATACCGGGATCCGTATGGAAGGAGATGCGGTCAAGTCTATGACAGTAGCATTTCTGGAAATGTGGAATGCAGCCGGAAATGTAAAGTCAAAAGAACTTGTACCGGAGAAATATGTGATCCACTATGCATACAAAGCACAACAGCGTGGTTATGTCCAGCCATATGCAGACAGTCCGCTCGATGGTGAGCAGGTAGGCGAGGAAGTATATATCAGTATGGCGAACAAAGCGGAGAAATACTGCTGGTTTATCACTCCGTATCTGATCATTACAGACGAGATGACACATGCACTCACACTGGCAGCAAAGCGTGGTGTTGATGTGCGTATCATAACACCGGGTATCCCGGACAAGAAGATGGTTTACAGTGTGACCCGTTCCTTCTATCATAATCTGGTTAAGCATGGAGTCCGTATCTATGAGTGGACACCGGGATTCTGTCATGCGAAGATGAGTGTGGCAGATGATCGCATGGCGACCTGCGGAACGATCAATCTCGATTACCGCAGCCTGTACCATCACTTTGAGAATGGATGCTTCCTGGCAGATTGCGACGCAGTACTGGAGATCCGGGATGATCTGATCCGCACGATGGGAGAAAGCAGAGAAGTGACCGAGCAGTATAAAGAAGGAAGAAGTGCGGACTTAAGACTCGGACAGCTGATCTTACGTCTGTTTGCGGAGCTGCTCTGATATTATTACTGGTTATACGATGTGCGGACAGCAATCTGATAATATCGTTTGTGGGTTGAATTTGCACGGGATTGATTGTATAATGAACTTGATTGTTGAGAAATTAACAATAGTTTTTTTATGAAATGGATGGTCTGCCGGTCAGAAGATACTGAACCCGACAGCCGGATATGAACTTTATTTTATGAAGGAGGAATCAACGATGATTACCTGGAACAATTTGGATAAGCTTACTTCTTATCAGGAACTTAAGAAGACAGAAAGTGTAGACCTCGCAGCAGTGATGGCCGGAGAGAACGGAGCAGAGCGTGTGAAGAACTACAGCGTTCCGATGGCAGAAGGATTAGCATACAATTATGCAGCGAAGAAAGTGGATGACACAGTTCTCGTAGCTCTTGAGAAACTGGCAGAAGAAGCACAGCTGACAGAGAAGTTCGAAGCACTTTACAACGGAGAAGTTGTGAACACAGGAGAGAAGCGTCTCGTACTTCATCATATGACACGCGGACAGCTCGGAGATGCTGTTGAGGCTGACGGTGTTGACAAGCGTACTTTCTATGTAGAGCAGCAGAAGAAGATTGCTGAGTTTGCGAACAAAGTACATGCAGGTGAGATCACAAACGGTGCCGGAGAGAAGTTTACAACAGTTGTTCAGATTGGTATCGGCGGAAGTGACCTCGGTCCTCGTGCAATGTACCTTGCACTTGAGAACTGGGCAAAGAAGAATGATACATTCAAGATGGAAGCAAAGTTCATCAGCAACGTTGACCCGGATGATGCGGCAGCAGTTCTGAATTCTGTAGATGTTGCTCATTCCATCTTCGTACTTGTATCCAAGTCAGGAACAACACTTGAGACTCTGACAAATGAGTCCTTTGTAAAGGATGCTCTTAAGAATGCAGGACTTGACGCATCCAAGCATATGATCGCAGTAACAAGCGAGACTTCACCACTTGCAAAGAGTGATGATTACCTTGCAGCCTTCTTCATGGATGACTATATCGGAGGACGTTTCTCATCTACATCAGCAGTTGGCGGAGCTGTACTTTCCCTCGCATTCGGACCGGAAGTATTCGCACAGTTCCTTGACGGAGCAGCAGCTGAGGATAAACTGTCCCTCAATAAGAATATCAAAGAGAACCCGGAGATGCTCGATGCATTGATCGGTGTATATGAGAGAAATGTACTCGGATACCCAAGCACAGCAGTACTTCCATACTCCCAGGCACTGAGCCGTTTCCCTGCACATCTGCAGCAGCTGGATATGGAGTCTAACGGAAAATCCGTAAACCGCTTTGGTGAGCCGGTTGATTATGTAACAGGACCGGTTATTTTCGGAGAGCCTGGAACAAACGGACAGCACTCCTTCTATCAGCTTCTTCACCAGGGAACAGATATTGTGCCGCTTCAGTTTGTAGGATTCAAGAACAGCCAGATCGGTACAGATGTTGTGATCCAGGACAGCACAAGCCAGCAGAAACTCTGCGCGAACGTAGCTGCTCAGATCGTAGCATTTGCATGTGGTAAAGAAGATGAGAACCGTAACAAGAACTTCGAAGGCGGACGTCCTTCAAGCATTATTATCGGAGAGCAGTTAACACCGGCATCTCTCGGAGCACTGCTTGCTCACTTCGAGAACAAGATCATGTTCCAGGGATTCCTGTGGAATGTAAACAGCTTCGATCAGGAAGGTGTTCAGCTTGGTAAAGTCCTTGCAAAACGCGTACTTGCACATGAGACAGACGGAGCCCTGAGAGTATTCAGTGATCTTCTGAACATCTAATCGAATTATATAAGTAAAAAGTATAGGAATCGTGCTGTCGGCGGAGAGTTCTGCCGAGGGCACGATTTTTTCAGTGAATTAGAGATCCTCTCAGCAATGCTTTGGGAGAGTTTCTTTGAGTTGTATGGGGAAAAAGAGAAAAGTTCAGAATAGAAAAAGAAAGCGTATTTCGTGGAGTAGATTACTCTACGAAATACGCTTTTTCTTTGAATTGTTTCAAATCTTAGTATAATTATCATGTATAGTTTACTCTTTTCAAACTTTTCTGTCAATGTATATACATTCATTTCATAAATTTATACAATCTCCTAGCAAAAAAAGTCGAAAAATAGACACTTTCGTCATTTTAATCTCCTTTTTTAAATGGATTTTTATCTATTTGCCGTCAAATTTATGGTCAATTGTCAGTCAATTTACAAGCTATCAGATCTGAAAATCAAAAATATTTATTTCATTTCATCTAATCCATATCGCGTTTTCATAAACACATGTATTTAAAAATCAATCACAATTATAAATTTTACATCATTTATTTACCGTCGAATTTTTGGTCAGACGTCTGAAATCCCTTGCCTTTCAAGGTTTTCCATAAAAATTTCGTAGAGTAATCTACTCTACGAAATTTTTTCGAAAAGGATGAAGGCTTATGGGAAGAAAACCAAAAGATTTGTCAGGCCAAAAGTTTGGCATGTTGACAGTTAAGGATATGACAAAAAAAAGAGATGGTAGAGGTTCAGTCTATTGGCATTGTGTATGTGACTGTGGAAATGAAGTTGATGTACCAGCGGCAAGACTTATACAAGGAACATGTCATAGTTGTGGTTGTTTGCAGAAAAAAAATCGTCAAGAGATTGCAAAAAGACGACATTTTGTGGACGGAACCTGTGTTGAAGTGCTGGAAAAGAGAAAAAGCAGAAGAGATAACATGAGTGGTTTCAGAGGCGTGTTTAAGATGAAGAATTGCGATAAGTATCGTGTGGACATCGGCTTCAAGGGGAAACGTTATTATATTGGAAGTTTTGATAATTATGACGAAGCGGTGCAGGCAAGACTCGCAGCGGAGAATTTGATTCATAATGGCTTCATTCAGAAATGGAGGGAATGGAATGTAAAGGAAAAGGAAGATCCGGAGTGGGGAAAGAAGCATCCGCTAGTTTTTGATGTGAAGAAAGAGAATGGGGAGATTCATGTAAAAGTGTAGGAAATAAGAATCGAAACATCTATTGGAAGTTATAAGTTCAAATAAGAAAGGAAAGAGTTTTATGAAAGGAATTATTTTAGCAGGTGGTGCGGGAACAAGGCTTTATCCACTAACTATGGTCACATCTAAACAGTTGTTACCAGTATATGATAAGCCAATGATTTATTATCCATTATCAACATTGATGTTGGCAGGAATAAAAGATATTCTGATTATTTCAACACCGGAGGATACTCCGAGATTTCAGGCACTGTTAAAGGATGGCTCTCAGTTTGGAATAAGTCTTCAATATGCAGTACAGCCAAGCCCGGATGGTTTAGCGCAGGCATTTATTATAGGTGAGGAGTTTATAGGTGACGAGCCATGTGCGATGATTCTTGGTGATAATATCTTTTACGGTAATGGGTTTAGTGCGGCTCTTAAAGCATGTGTTGACAGCGCAATAAAAGGAAATGCAACTGTTTTTGGATATTACGTGAAGGATCCAGAGAGATTTGGAATTGTTGAGTTTGATGAGGAAGGAAAGGTATTGTCCGTTGAAGAAAAACCAGTGCGTCCGAAATCAAATTATTGTATTACCGGATTGTACTTTTATCCGACAGGTGTGAGCGAAATGGCGAAAAAGGTTAAACCATCTGCGCGTGGAGAATTAGAAATTACTACTCTTAATGAGATGTATCTTAAGAAAGAACAACTAAAAGTTAATATCTTCGGAAGAGGTATGACTTGGTTTGATACAGGTACTATGGAAAGTTTGCTCCAAGCAGCTGAATTTGTGCATATGGTTGAAGAAAAACAGGCAATTCAAATTTCAGCACCCGAAGAAATTGCATTTAGATATGAATGGATAGATAAGAAACAATTATTAGATTCAGCAGAAAAATATGGAAAATCTCCATACGGAGAACATTTAAAATCTGTTGCGGAAGGAAAGGTATATCACGGATGAAAAAATATTTGATTACTGGTTGTGCAGGGTTTATTGGTTCTAACTTTGTGTATTATATGTTAGAAAAATACAAGGATATTCTACTTGTGAATTTAGATAAATTGACATATGCTGGGAATTTAGAAAATTTAAAAGGGATAGAAAATGATTCACGTCATATTTTTGTTCAAGGAGACATTTGCGATAAAGAATTAGTTAGTTCTTTAATGAATCAATATGATTTTGATTATGTGATTAATTTTGCAGCAGAAAGTCATGTAGATAGAAGTATAGCAAATCCAGAAATTTTTGTGCAAACAAATGTTATGGGAACTGTCAATTTACTTCAGAGAGCAAAAGAAGCCTGGTATGATGCAAAAACAAAAACATGGAAAGAAGGAAAGAAGTATCTGCAGGTAAGTACAGATGAGGTTTATGGGGCTTTAGGTGCAGACGGATATTTCATGGAGACAACTCCAATTAATCCACATTCACCATATTCAAGCAGTAAAGCTTCAGCAGATCATTTTGTTAAAGCTTTTTATGATACGTATAGAATGCCTATTAATATTACTCGTTGTAGTAATAATTATGGTCCATATCAATTTCCAGAGAAGCTGATTCCTTTAATGATTAATAATGTAAAACAACATAAACAGCTTCCAGTGTATGGTGACGGAATGCAGATAAGAGATTGGTTGTATGTTGAAGATCATTGCAAAGCAATCGATATGGTTTGTAACGGAGGAAAAATCGGCGAAGTTTATAACGTTGGTGGACATAATGAGCGCCCTAATATTTTTATTGTAAAAACAATTATTGAACAACTTTATGACAGACTTCAAGATGATGGAATCAGTGAAGCGTTGATTAAACATGTAGAAGATAGATTAGGACATGATAGAAGATATGGGATTGATCCGACAAAGATAAAAGATGATCTTGGGTGGTATCCGGAAACACCATTTGAAAAAGGAATTGTTCTTACTATTGATTGGTATCTTGAGAATGAAGAATGGATGAGAAGTGTTACTTCTGGAAATTACCAAAAATATTATGAAGAAATGTATAAAGTTAAATCAGAATTACAATAAGTTGAAAAATATGTGAGGGAGAAAAGTGATGATTCTTTTTAATAAACCACCATATGTGGGAAAAGAAGTAGATTATATAAAAGAGGCTATAGAAAATCAAAAAATTTGTGGGGACGGACCATTTACAAAGAAATGTGACAAGTGGATGGAAGAAAGATTTGGAACAAAAAAAGCGCTTCTTACCACAAGTGGATCCACTGCGTTAGATATGGCAGCTTTTTTATGTGATTTGGAGCCAGGAGATGAAGTGATTCTTCCTTCATTTACCTTTTCATCTACAGCCAATTCATTTGTATTGGCTGGTGCAACACTAGTTTTTGTAGACATTCGTCCAGATACGATGAATATAGATGAAACAAAAATTGAAGCTGCAATTACAGATAAAACAAAAGTCATTTGTCCTGTTCATTATGCTGGTGTTGCTTGTGAAATGGATACAATTATGAAAATTGCAAAAAAACATAATCTAAAGGTCGTGGAAGATGCAGCACAGGGAGTTATGTCTACATATAAGGGAAAAGCATTGGGAACAATAGGTGATTTTGGATGCTTTTCATTTCATGAGACAAAGAATTATTCTGCTGGAGAAGGTGGGGCAATTCTTATAAATAATCCAAATTATATAGAAAAAGCAGAAATCCTTAGAGAAAAAGGAACCAACCGTGCACAGTTTTTTAGAGGACAAGTTGCCAAATATAATTGGGTGGATTTTGGAGATTCTTATCTTCAGTCAGATCTTAATGCAGCATATCTGTGGGCACAATTAGAAAAAGCAGATGAAATAAATGAGAATCGTCTTGCAACATGGAAGAAATATTATGAAGCATTAAAGCCATTAGAAATGAAAGGAATTATTGAGCTTCCGACTATTCCGAAAGAGTGTATTCATAATGCGCATATGTTTTATCTGAAAACTAAAGATTTGGAAACAAGACAAGAATATATAAATTTCATGAGAGAAAATGAAATTAGTTGTGTATTTCATTATGTACCGTTACATTCCGCACCAGCAGGCATGAAATTTGGAAGATTTGAAGGGAAAGATGAACATACTACTTCAGATAGTGATAGATTGGTTCGTCTTCCAATGTACTATAACATGGCGAAGGAAGATATGAATAAGGTAATTAATAAAACATTAGAATTTTTTGGAATGTAAAGGGGAAAAAAGTGATTAGAGTAGCAATCATAGCAGGAAAAATGGATTCCGGTGGAAAAAAGAACTTAATAATGGAATATTACCGACATATAGATCGAAATAAAGTACAGTTTGACTTTATTTGTGACTCAGATTCACAAGCTATTCCAAAAGAAGAAATTGAAAGCCTAGGTGGAAAAGTGTATGTAATAGCACCTTATCAGAGTATTTTAAAAAATATGGCAGATATGAAAAGAATCTTTAAGGAAAATAAGTATCCTATTGTTCACGCGTACAATAGCACAATGAATGTATTCCCTATGTTTGTGGCAAAAAAATGTGGTGTACCAGTAAGAATTTCAGAAAGTTTATCTATGGCACATGATGGGGATTGGAAAACTGCTTTAAAAAAAATGTTACGTCCAATGTCAAAGTGCTTTGCAAACTATTATATGTCATGTGGTGAGGATTGTGGTCGGTGGCAGTTTGGAAATAAATTGTTCAATGCTGGAAGAGTAGATGTTTTTAAGACTGCAATAAATACAGAATTTAATGCTTATAATCCTGAAATTAGAAGAAAAACTAGAAAACAATTTGGTTGGGAAGATAAGATTGTTGTTGGTCATATAGGACGTTTTACCATTCAAAAAAATTCAGTCCATATGATTGAAATTTTTGGAGAAGTAGCCAAAAGAGAGCCGAGGGCATTACTTTGCTTGATTGGTGATGGTGAACTGAAGGAAGAAATGATGAACAAGATAAAAGAACTGGGGATAGAAAATCAAGTGGATTATTTAGGCAGGAGAGAGGATATTCAACAGTTTTATAATGCGATGGATTGTTTTCTTCTTCCATCATTATATGAAGGATTACCGGTAGTTGGACTTGAAGCAGAGAGCTGCGGATTACCGATGTTTTTTTCAACTGAGATAACAAAAGAAGCAAATGCATGTGAATTGGGACACTTTATATCTCTTGATAAAAGTGTTGAGGTATGGGCCGATGAGATAATAAAGGCATGTAAAGCCAATATGCCAATTAGAAAAAGCCATGCAAAAGAAGTAGCTGAGGCAGGATTTGATAGTAGAGAAGAAGCTATACGAATGCAGAAGTATTATTTTGATAATATAAAAAAAGAAGAGAGATAACCACATGAAGAATAACAAAATAGGGATGGCAATAAATTATGATTATCCTGATTATGGAGGAATGCTTCAGGCATATGCATCATTTAGAAAATTAAAAGATTTAGGATATGATCCAGAAGCTATAAATATAACTTCTATTTCAAAAGACATCAGAAACAGAAAAATTAAATATTTTGCAAAAAATATATTGGACGGTTCTATAGTTAAAGAAAAGAGTCAAATAGTCTTAAAAAAGATTAAAAGGAGATTTAATAAAGAATTAAATACGAATCTTAATAAGAGATATGAAGCTTTTGATAAATTTCAAAAAGAGCATTTCAAAGTATCTAGAGAGTATAAGAACTGGGGAGAATTGACCAAAGGGTGTAGTGAATATTCTTCTGTGCTTGTTGGTAGTGATCAGCTTTGGCTTCCATCTAATATTGCAGGTGACTATTACACGCTATCTTTTGTGCCAGACAAGATCAATAAAATATCTTATGCAACTAGTTTTGGAGTATCTAATATTGCTAAAAGACAAAGAGAGGTCGTATCAAAATTTTTGGGGAGAATTAATTATTTATCAGCAAGAGAAGAAACAGGACAAAAAATCATTAAAGATCTTACTGGTCGTGAGGCTCAATTAGTTTGTGATCCAGCATTATTATTGACCGCTGAGGAATGGGACGAAGATACGACTCCGGGTAGATTGATAAAGGAAAAATATATTTTTTGTTATTTCATGGGAAATAATCTTTGGCAAAGAGAATTTGTTGAAGAATTAAAAAGGAAAACAGGATATAAGATAGTTGCATTGTTACATTTAGATCAATATATAAAAGCCGATGAAGAATACGTTGACTATGCTCCATTTGATATATCGCCAACTGATTTTATAAATTTAGTGAAGAATTCTGAAATGGTTTGTACAGACTCTTTTCATGGGACTGTTTTCTCTTTGATTTATAGTAAACAGTTTTTTACATTTATGAGGTTTTCTGATAAAGCAACATTATCTACTAACTCGAGAATCACTACTTTATTGAAATGTATTGGTGTAGAAGATAGGTTGGTGTGTCAAAAAACAGATTTAGAAAGCCTCTTGAATTCAAAGATGGATATAGACGAAATTCAATCTAGAATAAGTAAATTTAGAAGTGCTTCTTTACATTATTTAAAAAATGCATTAGAAGGAAAATAGAGGTGAGTGAGAAGTGGATAGTTTATTTGAAAAAAAAGTATATATATGTCAAAACAAGGATAGTGAAATCCGCTTCGACAGTACATCTGGCGGCTTTTTTTCAGCTATAGCAAATTATGTTATAGATAGACAAGGTTTTGTATTTGGTGCGGAATTCGATGAAAATTGGAATGTGGTTCATGGTTATGGAACAGAAAAAAAAGATTTGATTCGATTTCGTGGTAGTAAATATGTGCAAAGTGATTTGAAAGATACTTTTCAGAACGTAAAGAATCTACTAAATGATGATAGATGGGTTTTATTTACTGGAACACCATGTCAAGTGGCAGGCCTGTCATCTTTCTTAGGAAAAGATTATGAAAAACTTGTTTTAATGGATATCGTATGTTATTCCATATCTTCTCCCATTATTTGGAAGACGTTTCTTCAACATTTAATAAAGTATAATAAACTAGATTTAACAAAAGTTACCCGTATTAAATTTAGGGATAAAACCCAATATGGGTATGAATATACCTTAATGACTTTTTATGACAAAGACCAAAAGGAACTTTACTCTTCCGGACCAGAAAGTAATCAAATGCTTAGAAGCTTTGTGTCTAATACAAGCACAAGACCGTCCTGTTATAACTGTGCTTTTAAGAATATTGAAAGAGTTAGTGATTTTACAGCCTGGGATTGTTATAACGTATACAAGTATAAAAAATCATTAGATGATAATCAAGGAACATCACATGTCATGATTCATTCTCAAAAGGGTGAGAGAATTATAAAAGAATTGGCGGAGACGTTGACTTTATACGAAGTAGATTTAAACGAAGCTGTGGAATCAGAACCAGCAATGGTTGAGTGTGCCAAACCAAGCAAATTAAGACATGATTTTTTTACAAGTATAGCTAGTGGACAGGATGTTTTTGATATTTATTTTAAGGAGAATATCAAAATAAAAATCGAGAGATTTTTAAGAAAAATATTATCTAAAACAGGTTTATATAGTCTGGTAAAAAGGATGATTAAAGGTTAAGAGGGAGGGGCTTAATTTGGCTGAGGTGAAAGTAAGCATAATTGTACCAGTATATAATATTTCAGAGAACATTCTTCGACAATGTATTGAGAGTACAATTACTCAAACTCTTAAAGAGATTGAAATAATTTTAGTCGATGATGGATCTACAAATAATTCTGGATTAATTTGTGATGAATATGCTAAAAAAGATAATAGAGTAAAAGTGATTCATAAGAGAAATGGTGGACTTTCTGCTGCAAGAAATACAGGATATGAAAAGGCAACTGGAAGGTGGATTACTTTTTTAGATAGTGATGATTGGATTGAACCAAAAACATGCGAGGAAACATATAAATTAGGATTAGAGAATAGTGCAGATGTTGTTATATTTGGAACAATTCAGGAATTTGAACATTTAAAAAAACCGTTCAAATATAAGTATGAGAATGGAAAAGTGTTTGTGGGGAATGAATGTCGGGAATTACAATGCGAAATACTTGATTTTACAGGGAATATTGCTACTGCATGGGGAAAATTATTTAAAAGAAGTTTTCTTGAAAAATATAATTTGAAACATAATTCGGAATTGAGGCAAGGATCAGAAGGAATTGAATTTAATATTCGAGTATTTGAAAAAGTGAAGAGAGCTGTGTTTACAGATAAAATATATTATCACTATATATTTAATCCCAATTCAATTTCAGCGAAACATAATGAAAAAAATCATTACTTTGTAATACGATGTTTTGAAGAAATAAGAAAGCAAATTAAATTATCACGCAATAGAAATGCGTTAGAAAAGTTGTTTTTTAAGCGCTTTTCTTATGTGATTGTTGCAACGGCAATTAGTGGATATTTTAGTCCTGCGAATACAGAGCCATATTCAGAGAAGAAAAAAAAATATCTACAATATATACGAGAACCATTAGTTAAAGAAACTTTGAAAAAGATATCCTTAAATGAGTGCGATTTGCAAAGAGGAATTATTTTAACACTAATAAAAGCACACTGCTTTTTTCCGTTAATATTTATTGCTAAAATCCGCTATAAACAAAAACATGGAGATTAAAATGAGTAATAAAGGAAGAATAATTTGGATAGATATAATGAGAGGAATATTGATGATCTCGATAGTTATGGGACATATATATACTACGGGTTTACTTCGCAAATATTTGTATTCATTTCATGTTCCAGCTTTCTTTTTTTTATCAGGGTATTGTTTCCATTATTCGAGAAATTTTAAATTGTTTTTATCTAAAAAAATTAAAACAGTTGTAATTCCGTATTTTTCATTTTCACTATTCAGCATCCTGTTATTTGCAGTGGGAAGTAAAATTGTGAATTCACTTTCCAAAATACTTGAATGTAATCCTTTAAAGAATATTATTATAATGTTGTATGGAAATTCAAAACCAGAGGTGATGCGATATAATTTACCCTTATGGTTTTTACCTTGCTTATTTATTACATCAGTAATCGCTTTTTTAGTAGAGACTGTTATTCAAAAAAAAGGTAACAAGTACCGCATTGTTTTTATTTTGGGGTTTGCAATTATTGGAGCTTTTGTTGCATTACATGAGAATATTTCTTTACCATGGCACTTTGAAACAAGTTGTTCGATGTTAGTATGGTATTTATTAGGAATCATGCTTAGTGAACAGGAAAGGTCAAGGGAAAAATTATTATGTATAAAACCTTTATGTTGGATACTGCTTTTAATTGCAGGAATTGCTTTGTGTATGTTGAATACAAGAACTGTTGGAGTTCGTAATGATCATTATGGAATATTACCAATATATTATTTGTCTGCAATATGTAGTATATTGGGGATTAGGGGGCTCTCTTATTCTATTAAAAATAATACTATTTTAGAAACTATAGGAAAATGTAGTGTTACTATTTTAGGTGTTCACAAATTTCCAATATTGTTTTTTCAGGAAATATTACCGATATCGAAAAATATATTAAAAAATTCAGCAACAATAGAAAGTTTACTTATAGGAATAATAGTCTGTAGTGTTTCAATTACTTTTTCGTTATTAGTTCATAGAATTATAGTTAAAAGGGTTCCTTGGGTATTAGGAAGGTTTTAAATCATACAAAAGGAGACAAGTGAAAATATGAAAAGAATAGCAGTTATTACTATGCATGCTGTGAAGAACTATGGTTCTGTTCTTCAAACATATGCTACGCAGAGAATAATTCAAATTAAGGGATGTGATCCAGTAATTATTGATTTTCGAAGACCTTGGGATACAGGGATTACATATTACTTGGATGTGAAGAATAAAAAAATGAAAGATATATTAAAACAAATTATATATTTGCCTACCAAAATCAAACAAAATAAAATTTTTGGTTTCTTTTTAAAAAAATACATTTTGTTGACAGAACATACCTATCATAAAAAAGATGACTTTAAACTTTATCCATGCGAAGCAGATATATATTGTACAGGAAGTGATCAAGTTTGGAATAGTGGTTGGAATCGAGGCATTATTGAAGAGTTTTTTTTGACGTTTGTTAGCGATGAAAAGAAAAAAGTGTCATATGCTGCAAGTATTGGTAAATCAAATCTTGAAGAAAATGAGAAAGTAAGAATTGCTAAATATTTAGCTTCGTACGATGCAATATCTGTTCGAGAAAGCTCATCCATTTCAATCTTGAATGATATTGGTATACATAATGCATCAATGGTTTTAGATCCAACACTTCAATTACCACAAAATGAATGGAGAAAAATCATACAAAAAGATACAAGAAAGATTGATAATTATGTATTAATCATTCAGCTTAATAGAAATAAGAAATTTGATGATTTTGCATTAGAATTTGCGCGAAGTCATAAGAAAAAACTTGTTAGACTTTGTTTAAGACTTGATCAAGCAGTTTTACCTGGGAAGCCAATACTTATTCCTCAAGTCGTTGATTATTTATCATATATTGATAATGCTGATTATATTTTGACTGATTCATTTCATGCTGTTTCTTTTTCGTTAAATTTTGAAAAAAATTTTTATTGTATTTTACCTGATAAATATTCTTCAAGACTTGAAAGTATATTAACGGATCTTGATTTACAAGACAGAATTATAAAAAATTATATGCTTACAAATGAACAAAACAGTGATATTGATTATTTGAAAGTAAATGATCAAATTGAGAAAATGAGATTACTATCAGATGAATTCTTAGATAATGCATTCAAGGCTTAGCTAAGAATTAGAAAAACAAGGAGTAAGTTATGACGCCATTTGTGATTGGTTTTTTTATTATTTCTATTTCAGCACTATGCTGTAGATATGGGATTAATAAGGAAAATAATAAAAAGATTTTTTTGGGAATATCATTTTTAATTTTATTTGTGTTGATGGGGTTTCGTAGCCCTTTAATGGGAACGGATTCTACTATGTACAATAATATTTTTATGCGTGTGGGACAGCAATCTTCATTAAAGAATGCGTTAGCTGTTTCGGGCATTTCTGCTCCGGGATATGTTTTGTTTTGCAGAGTGGCATATGTTTTTTTTCAGAATTATCAAGCAAGAATCTTAGGAACTTCTTTTATAATTTTGGTAGGTGTATTTAGATATATCAAAAAGTCGTCAAATAATATATACTTATCGGTTATGTTATTTATAACATTAACATTTTATGTTCAGAGCTATAATATTTCTAGACAGTATATGGCAGTAGCTATTTTATTAAATGCCTTTGTTGAATGGTATGAGAATAAAAAGAGTATATTAGGATGGATTTTATTTATTATTGCAATATCTTTTCATACGACAGCGATAGTTGGTATAGCTGTGTGGTTTTTAATTGATAATAAAATTGATTATAATAATAAAAAAGAAATTAGAAAGCTAGTCCTAAAGAGTACGGTATTAGGGATTATTGTTATTGCATCACAAACACAACTTTTAAATCTATTTCTTCAATTGTTTCCTGTATATGGAAATTATTTTGGAGGGAAAGCACTTAATCAGTTTAATGATCAGGGACAGGGGAGAACAATTATTATTATATTTGGCTATCTTGCAATGGTAATTTATTGCTTTATTTTATTAGGAAAAAAAAGAGAATGCAATAATGAAAGAAATTTAGCTGGAGAACAGCTTCCAATTATGCTGTTTGCAGTAATAATTGGTATATTAGGTGCTTCATATCCTACAGTACTGAGGATGAATATTTTCTTTACCATTACTGCTATAACTTTTATTCCCAATACACTTGCATTAGCTAGGAGTAGTAATAAGCGAATATTAACATGGGTAACATTATTTTTGACATTTATTTTTTTGGTAATCTACATGATAGAAGACAAAAGTGATGTAATTCCGTACATATTTTTTTGGAATTGATTAATAAAGAAGGGGAGCGAAAAAATGGGAAGAATAAAATATCTTATGAAAAACACTTTTCTTTTTGCGTTAGGTAGTTTGGGGTCTAGGATTGTAGTTTTTTTGCTTGTGCCTTTGTATACAGGTGTTTTACTTCCAGAAGAGTATGGAATTGTTGATTTGTTATATACTGTTTGTACGATTTTGGGACCTCTTATTACGTTAAATATTAGTGAAGCAATAATGAGATTTTGTTTAGATAAAGACTCCAATCATAATAAGATATTGAATAATACGTTTTTAGTAATAATAGCGGGATCATTAATTGGAATATTAATTATTCCAATTACAAGAATATTTGCTGTATCCGATGGTTATGGTTTGATTTTATATTTTTGTAGTTTATTTATTGCAGTTGCTCAAGTGTTTCTTTACTATTTACGTGGAATAGAAAAGCCATTACTGTATTCAATTGGATGCATTATTCAAACAACTCTAATAGCAATATTTAGCATTATATTTCTTGTAGTCCTTGAGTGGGGGATTAGAGGCTATTTTAGAGCATATATATGTGCGAATATAATAACGTGTATATATTGCTTTTTGGTTGGAAAGATAAATTTTATATCGATTATCAGAGTTGGAATGGATAAAAATTTATTAAGACAAATGTTAACATATTCAATTGCTTTTATTCCAAATACCTTTATGTGGTGGATAATGAATGCTTCAGATCGAGTAATGGTAAGTGCAATGATAGGAACAGCAGCAAATGGTATATATTCTGTATCATATAAGATTCCTGGATTAGTATCTGTTTGTAATACTATTTTTAATCAAGCATGGTCATACTCAGCAATAAAAGAATCAGATAGTAATGATAGAGTGGAATACACGAATCGAGTATTTGAAATATTAGCGATTTTTTCAGCTACCGTTTCAATTATTATTTTAATATTATTAAAACCAGCTATGAAAGTTTATGTACAAGCAACATATTACTCTGCTTGGAAATATTCTCCGATTCTTCTTTTAGGAAATTATTTTCTGATTTTAGGTTCGTTTGTTGGATCTACAACATATACAGTTGATAAAAATAGTGTCGGAATGCTTAAATCAGGAATAGTTGGTGCAATTCCTAATATAATATTGAATGCGATTCTTATACCAATAATGGGAATTATAGGAGCAGCAATGGCCACTTGTTTTAGCTATTTTTTAGTGACTGCATATAGAATATATGATACACGTTACAGTCTTGCTTTAAAATGGAATACACGAAAAATAAATTTGGCTCATATTTTGATGATAATAGGAACATTGTTATGTTATGTGCCAGAACCATTCAGTGAAATACTCTTAATTATTCTACTATTAATAGTATTTTGTTGTTACAAAAAAGAATTATTTAATCTTTTAGAAAAATTCATAAAACGAAAATAATCTATCTTGAGAATAGATAAGTGTTGAATATAGCTAAAAAATAGTATTCGGAAAGGAAGTTTATATGAAAGAGCATGATTACTCTATAGATATTGCCAGAGGTATTGCATGTTTATTGGTAATTATCGGACATATATCATCTACCCCTTCACAAGTAAATGTATGGATTTATGCGTTTCACATGCCTTTGTTTTTTATTATATCAGGTTTGATTATTAACACTAAAGAACCCATAGATGTTTTTATAAAAAAACGAATAAAAGGCTTATTTTTTCCATATTTTATTTTAAATATATTAGTGTGGGTAATTGAAAATTTAATGAAGTTTACTTTAGCATTTGTCACAAATAGTGAATTTGACAAAGCTAAATCATTCAATGAACTTATAGGAGTGTTTATAGGATGGCGATTAACAAAGTTTTATTATATATTGTGGTTTGTTATTAGTTTATTTTGGGGACTTATATTTTCGTATGTAGTGTTACAATTCTTGAAGAATAAAAAGTTGATTTTTATCTGTGGAATTTGTTTGATCTTTCTAAATTCAATAATTTGGAAAATAATAGGAGGTCTTCCATATAGTCTAGATACAGTTCCCGTTTCTGCAGGTTTTATTCTTATAGGTAATGCTATTGCAGATAAGATTAAATATTGTATAAATAAAAAAAATGCATTATTTGGAATCCCATTATTTTTAATGAATGGAGTTATTGCGATACTAGGTGCTTCTGCATATGGAAAAGTAGATTTTTATAATTGTCAAGTAGGAGGAGTGAGTATATTGATTATCACTTCAATGATAGGCAGTGTTTCAGTTTTTATGCTTGCTAAATTATTAAATAGAAATCATTTTTTTGAATTCCTTTCAATGAATTCACTTATATTTTATGCGTTTCAAAATCGAATAGTTATTCCAATTTGTGAAAGAGTAATAACAGTATTAGATGTTAAACTATTTAAAAACAGCTTATGTGGATATGAATGGATGATATGTGCGGTGATTGTAGTTGTTATATTAAGTATAATAGCGTTCCCTATTAATAAATATATACCGTGGGCAGTTGGAAAGAGAAAGTAGATGTATTTAAAACGGGGGAAGAGAAACTTTGCTAAAAAATATGTAAATTATATAAGGAGCATTTGTCATATGTTGAAGGTTAATAATGTTTATCTTTCAAATGAATAAACATGTTATATATAGGAAGGACATAAAAAATGAATTTAAGACAGATTTTAAAAGCAAATCCATTTGTTAAAAGATTGGGAAAAAAGATAAATATTGATAGAGCATTTAAGAAAGATTCCGCAGATTTTAAAAAATACTATGTTGAAGAAGCCGTGTTAAATAATGATTTCAGTTACTCTATTATGCTTCTTGTTCACAGTTTAGAAAAGGGAATGTGTATGCCTAATCCCAGACCGTTCGGAGTTGAAAAAGTTCATGAATTAATCTCTTATCTTAAATCTATGGAATCTTTATCACTAAACGAATTCGAGTACAGGTTAGGATTATCTATATTAGATTCCTGGTGTAAGTTTTTTGAAAAACATGATTGGACAAATGAAAGTATATATAAAGAAGTTAAGGTGTTTTTGAATAATAAGAATATAGTAGAAATAGAATCTGGATATAAAGAGTATATAGTAGAAAATCAGGATTTATCAGAAGAATATTCGAAAGTGATTGTTAGCAGACATTCTGTTCGTGATTTCAAAGAAGATAAACTTCGTATAGAGGATATAGAATTTGCTATAAATTGTTTTATTGAAACTCCAACAGCATGCAATAGACAGATGTGTAGTATTTTGTATATTGATAGCCAGGATATTAAAGAACTTTTAGATAAAAAAATAATTGGGTTACCGGGCTTTAACAAGCCAGTTACGCAATATTTTGTGATTACTTATGATCTTGCAGCATTTGCATATTCAGGAGAAAGACAACAAGGAATGTTTAACGCAGGATTATGTACTACTAATTTTATAAATGGATTGCATGCAAAAGGTATTGGTTCCTGCTGTTTACAATGGTCAAACAAATATTCAGAGGATAAAATAGTAAGAAAAGCTCTTGGTCTTAGATCAAGTGAAAGAATTGCTGTTGTGATTGGATGTGGATATTATAAAAAACATAATATTATTCCTTGTTCAGTACGAAAGACTAAGAAAGAAATATTTAGAATTGTGTAATTCTATAGAAGTATATTGGAAAATAGGATCAAAGATAATTTTTATGTTGTTACTACACGATATATATAAGGTAAATGGGTAGAATTAGTATTAGTACCCATTTGATATCAACCAAAAGCACAAGTGTAAAGAGTTTAGAGGGTTACTATTTAGAAAAAGAGGTGAAAATATGATAACAAATAAACCACTTCCAGTTCTCTATAATATAAAATCGGAATGTTGCGGATGTACAGCCTGCTATGCGATATGCTCTAGATCTGCAATTACTATGTATTCTGATGAAGAAGGATTTGCTTATCCTTATATAAATGAAGAAAAGTGTATTCGCTGCTATATGTGTATAAAGGTATGTCCAATAAAAAAGTGCAAAGAAAAATAAGTGATTATTCCGGGACTCTCTGAGCCACCTGTCCGGACTTCGAGAGCTACAATTCCGGAAAAATAATATCTATCAGAACAGCACTTGTAAAGGCTAATGCCTCGCTAAAGCGGCTTCGGCCTTGACAATGGGCTCTATGTCACTGGAACACTGGTTCTAAACAAGCGGACAGGCGACTCTGCGCATCGTAATATTCACATTACAAATATAATTAGAATATTCTTGTGCGATGAAATCGCACTTCCGGAAATTTGGGAATCAGATGTCCAGAAGTGGAAATCACCTATGTAATTATGCGAGTTTACTCGCGTAGTTCTTTATCCAGACCATATACCTCACGCATTGATCTATCGTGCTCAGCATCAATGCTGGTGATATTTATTCGGTAACTGTCATGAGCAATGCGGTCAATGATTGCATCTGCCAGAGGACTGTCAGCACCGCCGAGCTGATCATACCATTCCTCGAATGCATACTGGGAACAGAAAATCGTTGAAGATTTCTTACGTTTCCTATGAAGCAGTTCGAAGATATCCCTTTGTTCTGAATTCGTTGGTTTCAATAGAAGCCACTCATCCAGGATCAGAACAACTGGATTGGAATACTTCGCCATGACTTTTTTGTAGTCACCATCTGTCCGAGTTGACCACAGTGGTGTCAGGCAGCATTAAATTTCCACAGATGATTGAAGATTGATAAACAAATAAAAAAAAATCACTTTTATCCACAGAGTAACAGCAAATCAGAGACGAAAAGATTTTTTTGATTCTCTGTTTTGCACAAAAACTGTCAACGAACGTGATTAGTGTTCTGAACAGTTACAATCAATTGTATTTTAAAGATGAATCCGCTATACTAGATATTAGATAATATCGAAAAGAAAGGGAGATGAGAGAAGGTGCTGATTGATATAAAAAAGAAATTTGCATCTTTGGGAAATAACTGGGAAGCATATATACAATTTCTTGAAATAAAGAGTTTTGTAGAAGCTAGTAATTGTCTTAGAGAGATGGAAATAAGCATATTAAGTATTTTAACGTGTATCGATCAAGCATGTACTGCTGAAAAAGAAACTTTGTTTTCACATGTAAACATTGAGCCAAGAATAATTGAGGCTATAGAAAATGACATTGAACTACTTTATTTAATTCAGGGAGTTCAAGATAGAGATGATATGATAGATGAAATGTTCCCATGGGATGAATTGTCAGATGATGATTATCCATCAGATGTTATGGCTCTGATTTTTGATGCAATAGACATTAGGAAACAGATAGAAGTTCTTGGTGTTACAATATCAACATTTTTGGTGTTTTTAGATGAAAAAGCAACAGTACAAGAAAAGAAATTTGCAAAGGCAATGCTCAAAATATATAGACAATTATTATATTTTGGGAAAATTGAAAAAATATATTTTCAGATAGGAAATCTAAAAAATGAAGCATCAAAACGTAATAGTAATGATCATACAACGAGGGTTGAGATGATTTTTTCTCTTCATAATCAAGACAAATATATTTTGAGAGTGGATATGCCCCATAAAGGGCAGGCTATGATACACATAAATCTTAATGAAAGTATATTTGATGGAAATGTTGCAAAACTTGTATCTACAGCATTCCCATTTCCCGATGATAGCATAATTATTGAACAACTCTCTTTTTTAGGAGATGATATTCTAAAATTATTTTATAGGCAAGAGAATATATTTTGGTTTCGTATTGAATTTAAAAAGAAAGTCGAAGAATTTATTCAAGAGAAGTCGAAAAAAGATTTTTTATGTAAGTTGTATGATGAAAGATGTCATTATTTTGAGTTATGGGAAGAAGATAATCTTCAAGAGGAAATGGTTCTTTCTTTTTTTGATAAACAATGTACTGTGCTAAGAGAATTAAATTTAAATAATTTTAATGAATTGTATTTTGTGAAATCTGATCAGAAAATTGTTGAGGCACTAGGAAAACTTCGATGGGTAGATCATTTTGTCCATATAATAGTAGAAGAATTATATAGAGAAAAGGAATTTAAAAATATAAGCCATATGAGTATAAGAGAGCTGTTATGGCTTATTTTTGATACGGCGAAAGATCATGATATAATGTGGCAGGGAAGAGAGCTTACAAAGGAAAATTTTATACAAGAAGATTTATTAAAAATTTGTAATTGGATTATGGAAATATAAATAAAGACGAATAATAATGTGAGCAGGTACAACACAGACTCTTTTTGATGAACTTTTGGAATAATAATTTGAAATTTAGACCTGTATCAGAATATCAAGATGTTGAAGATCTCCAACATAAAAGAGAAGCGATTTGGTATAGCCACGATCAGGATAACGAAATGGGATTAAATGTTGAATAAAGGATTCATGTATTTAAGTTAGGGGAGAGTAAGAGTCTGATATAAAGTTTATCAGTTAGGTTTTGAGGTGCCCTGAGGAGTAATGAGAATCCGTGCGTTTGTAACGTGTTATGAAATTCATCAGTTTTACTACTAACCTTATTATATCTTAAAGCTGTTGAGTTAGAATGAAAATAAAACAGAAAAATGAAACCGAGAGAACTAAAATAGAGGAAAAGTAGAAAGAAGGACTGAAAAAATGAGTGATATAAATAAATATAGTATATTAGATATTGATGGTGCTGCAGATGTTGCCAATAATTTGTTGGATAAATTAGGAACAGCTGTAGGATGGGGAGTGAATAGAGAGACACCTGAAAGAATTGCAATTGCTACATATATTGAGGATATTAAAAATAGTGATTATGACTCATTGCTTAAGGCTGCATTGATTAGTCAGGCAAAGAAGACGATAAAAGAATATTGTAATCAGAAAGATGTAGTTGGATTTGCAATTAATGAATTAAGGGAAGGAGCTAATCCACAAAAAGTCGATGACGATTGGATTGCTTTATTTATGGATCAGGCACGACTTATTTCGGATGAAGTATTTCAAAGTATATGGGGAAAGATTCTTGCTGAAGAGTGTAATGATAATAACAGTATACCCAAAAAATTATTATATACATTAGCACAAATGGATCGGGAAGATGCGGAGACATTTACCACACTGTGTTCTTTGGCAGTAAAAGTAGATGATGAATATGAGCCGGTTATTTGGTGTCACAGATTAGATGAATATAAAAAGTGGGGAATAACATTCGATAAAATTATAAGTTTGATTGCATTAGGTTTAATAGAGGCAAATTTAGGCCCGATAGCACCAGAATATGTTATCGCAAGTGAAAGTAATCCGATAAAGGTTCATTATTTTGATTCAGAGTATGAGATGGAGAAAGAAACAAAAACGGTAAGAGTAGGGAATGTACTTTTTACAAAATCAGGCCAGGCATTGCATAGAGCAATATCTGTGGAAAAGAAAGAGGGATTTTTTGAGGAGTATTGTTTATCAATGTGGAGGAAGGAAATGTAGAAAATTGTCAAAAGATCCAATGAAAGATATATTAGATACGATAGCTTTTGCTTTTAAATAAAATAATTTTTGAATCTTAGAAATTTTATATATTAATATGGTAAAGTTTTTATAAACTTTACGGAAAAAGGCATACACAAATGATAAACACCATTTTAACATCAATATTTTCATACAATCCCAAAGACTGGCTTTTCCTGTTATTTCTGCTTATCCTTGCTGCCATTACCGTACATACTATTTCCTGGTGTGGAAGTGTATTACACAGTGTCACCAATAGTGGAAGACCGTATGCGGTATTTACATTTCGCGCGGATCAGAACAAAGGAATGTCAACAAATATTTTAATGAATATATTGATTCCTAATATCGTTTTGATCTTTCTGTCAATGTTTTGCTATCACGTGAAGGAATTGGCCTTTGGCAGAAAATTCTTGATTGTTTACGTGGTAACATATTATATATATCGTGCATTTCTTATTTGTATTTTACTGAACAGAAGAGAATTATATAATGTTCGATATGAACTTTTTAATGCGGTATTGGGAATCGGAGCAGCCTGTTTTCTGATTAAGTATTTTCTCTGCGAACCGGAAAAAGTATTTATACCGGCTTCTGAACTTGTGAGTGAATTCTGGCTCGTTGTAATTGCTGTGGTATACAAATTTATGACCGTTTTTCTTGATAAAGTGTATACACAGAAAAAGGTCGTGAATGAATCAAGACTGGACAAATATATCAGTAATCGATTTAATTATTTTTACAAGAAGTATAAAGATATTATTCAGATTACGGAAAACGATAACCGGATCTGGATTTTGCTTTTTTCAATCATGATTTTTGAAAATTATAACAGAGGCAAATTTAAAAGAAAACTGGAGAGAATTAAAGTACGGTCGGGAAGACATACAACAGTAGGAATCATGCAGGTGGGATCAGATGCAGATCTGACAGATGAAGAGTCGATTAATCTGGCATATTTCAAATTGAAAGATGAAATTGTGGGGGGAAATATTGTGACGGATGACGAAGGTGAGATTAATTACTATGCATTTCAATATAATCCGGATGAAGATTATGCACGATCTATCACTTATATTTACCAGAGGCTATGCGGTTATCTGAAGAGTACACAGAGATTTTATATTGCCTTTCATCTGGAGGATCATCCGGAGGAAGAGTACCCGGTTGATCTTCCGGATGAATCAATGATGAGCTTTGGAGAGCCTAAGAGTTATCTGACGTTTGATGATGTTAGGAGACTGACGGGATTATCAAAAAAGGAACTTAAGAAAAAGCTGAAAGAGAAACAGATTGTGGCAATGTATGATGAGGACGCAGTTCGGCAGGCATTTGATGAGGATATTTGTTAACTTCCAACTGTTTCGGCAGCAATTAGGGAACTTGAGAAAATCGAAATGATAAGACAACTGGATAAGATATACCGATTGGATCATGCAGTGTCAAAAAACACAAAAAGTTGTGCTGAGTGCATATGGAAAAATTTTTAGAAACAAAGGGCCTTCTTGTAGAAGCTGAAGACTATGTGGAGAAGGCTATACAGGACACGGAGGAGTTATCATTTGATTAATAAATCGGTATATCTTTAAAACGAGTCGTAAAAATACTGGAAGTTAACAACACGGTCTTTTTTGAAGGTCGCCATATAGTTTGTGATGGAAATAAAAGAAATGGAGCGTGAGAAAAATGAATTTATCAAAAATACATCATGTTGCAATCATTGTATCTGACTACGAAGTAGCTAAGGATTTTTATGTAAACAAGCTGGGTTTCGCTGTCATCAGAGAAAACTATCGCCCGGAGCGCAAGGACTGGAAGCTGGATCTGCGTGTTAATGAACACACGGAACTGGAGATTTTCGCTGAGGAAAACCCGCCGAAGCGTGTAAACCGGCCGGAGGCCTGTGGTCTGCGCCATCTTGCGTTCTGCGTTGATAGCGTGGAGCAAACGGTGAATGAGTTGGCAGAAGTCGGTATTGAATGTGAGCCGATTCGGATTGACGATTATACCGGAAAGAAGATGACTTTCTTCCATGACCCGGACGGGCTGCCGTTGGAACTGCATGAGTAAAGAGGTAGGCAAAATGATATTCCGTAAGGCAGAAAAAGAAAGAATGAAAACAATCTACTGTAAGCAGAGAAATATGCTATATAGAACAGCTGTTTTGAGATTGCAAAAAAATATCAGAGCATTAAAAAATTCAGCTTGCAACAATAGAATTCTCATGTTAATCTAATACCACGCAGTTATCATTCTGATGAACTGCAAAAAGATCTATGAACCAAATCGGTAATTATTCAATAAGCTCAGATTTTCGAGCAGATAATCCGATGACAACCCAAAAAGATGAATATTGTTTGAAGATTATGTGATGGAGTAAGTTTCTCAAATATCTGATTTTAAGGGGATAGTTACTTCCATAGAAAACTATCTTGTGTTAAGATAAATATAACTTTAGAATCCTCTTCTTCAGGCAATCATTCGTTGCACAGAAGAGAGGAGAATTCTATGAAAGAAAACAAGAAAAGTGTATCAACTAAGAGAGCATCATCACATTGTAAAGCATCGAAAGAGAAGCAAGAAGACTTTATCATGCTTCCAACAGTAGATTTCTGTTTCAAGGAATTAATGCAGAATGATAACATTCGCAAGAATATTATTGCAGCACTATTAAACGTTCCATCCAGTGAGGTAGAGAACACAGAACTTATGCCTACAATTCTCAGAAAAGAATCGAAAGATGATAAGTATGGAATTTTAGATGTCCGGGTGAGACTGAAGGATGGGGAACAAATTGATTTTGAGATGCAGGTAGAAGCATTTGATTGCTGGGCAAACCGTTCTGTTTATTATCTGAGTAAGATGTATGCAGGTGAAATCAAAGAAGGTGAGGGATACGATTGTTTGAAGAAGTGTATCCATGTGAGTATTCTTGCATATGATCATTTTCTAGATGATAAAGAGTGTTATCGGAGAATTGCATTCTGTGATGCAAAGACAGGAAAAGAGTATACAGATCTTATGGAGATGCATATCTTAGAATTGTCAAAACTTCCACCGGAAGAGAAAAATGAGACAAGCCTGTTGCAGTGGATGCGCTTTCTTGGAGGAAAAACCAGAAAGGATTTTGAAGAAATGGCAAAGAAGAATTCAGAATTGGAAGAAGCGTATGACGTATTGGATAAATTAAGTGCAGATGAAAAGAAGAGGTTAGAATACGAGACAAGACAAAGAGCAATCAGAGATTACAATATAGGAATGTTAACCGCAGAAAGACGAGGAATTGAGAATGGACGTAAGATTGGGATAGAAGAAGGAAGAGCAGAAATCAATCAATTAATTCTAGAACTGTCAAAACTTGGACGTACAGAAGACATTACAAAAGCGGCGGCTGACAAAGAATATCAGAGAAAACTATTGAAAGAGTTTGGTTTACATTAAACAATTATGAAGTCGGAGAGCTTTTTAAGAAGCATGAATATCTGATGGAAAGCCCTGCGCTGAATGCAGAAGAAAAAAAGAAGTTTGGTGACATTCGGTATGTACGAGCGGGGAAGATCGAAGTAATGCGTTCGCTTCAAAAAACTTGCTGTTATTACTGGCTGTCTGAAAATTGCAAAGGAAAGCATTTTCGCAGGTACAAACAATTTTTCGAGACAGAAGTTTCTAAGTGGTTTGAGGATAGTTCTAAAAAATGGAATAGAACGGAATTTATAAAAAGCGTTGCCTGGTAAAGAAAAAATAATAAAATAAACAAAAAACAGGAGTCGCTGCGTACGACAACGGGTAACGCAAACCGACTCCTGTTTCATTTCTTTCACTTAATCACCAATATCAGTATGTCCCTGTTCGAACTCCCATTGGAGACCGTATTTGTCAATAAAGTAGAAATACCGTACTTCACTGAGAATTTTAGCTGTCTGCCTTTTCCTTTCATCCATTTCTTTCATATCCTGATCGAAGAAATGAACTTCATCCGGATAGGTCTCGCTGATTTGGAATACTTGATAATCGTCAGTCTCATTGATCAGACGTGTGTCCGGCATGGATTTAATATGTAAAAATGCTTCGTCGATGTTCGTGATTTTCAGTGCTACATGACGTGCGCCACTGACATCGTTGGCAGCGAAGAAGACAGGTTCTTTTCGTCCTTCCGGTGAATGGTACTGCATGAGTTCCAGTGTCAGTTTTGTGCCCGGTACATTTACAAAAGCGATAGAGACATCGCCGTCGGCAGCTTCTTTGACAAATCCGCCGGCTTTAAAGAAACCTTCGTTTCTCCAGTGGGACAGGTAATGATCCGGTACAACGCCCAACAGTTTCTGGTAATAGTCAACCGCCTCCATCATATCATCCACGAAAATACATACATGGGATAATCCAGCGAATTTTGGCATAGCAGCCTGTACATTTGAGTTCATCATTTAAATCAGATCCTTTCTTCATAAATTTGGGTCACAATGAGTAACGATCCAAAGAATGTTTTATTATGTGTAAGTATAAAAGAAAAATGCAGAAAAAACGCGTTCCTTTCGTGAAACCGTGTTTTTTCTGCGTGAAATAGTGATCTGATTTTTTGCAAAGATCAGCAGTTAAGAATGACGCATGCTGTCAGAATACCGTCTTCCATCTGATAACGGATATTTCCATCGTATTTATCAATAGCCAGCAGGATACTTTCTATCCCGGTTCCTTTTGGCTTGATGATATCATTTTCGATCACAAGGTCCGTTTTACAAGGGTTACTGCACACGATCACAAGTTTCTCCTTTTTCATACGGAGATTTACTGTGATCTCATCCCGGGAACTGCATTCGATACATCCATTTACTGCATTTTCCAGAAGATTTGAAAGGATCGCAACAAAATCCATATCTGCAATTGTTATATGCTCCGGTGTGTCGGCAGTTATAGAGATCGGAATTCCTTCTTTCTGTGCTTGATTATAAAAGTTGTTTAAAATGGCGTTGGCTGTAATATGTGGGCAAAAATCAATCTGACTTGCCGTATCCAGACTTTGGATAAATTCTTCTATATAATGTATCGCTTCTTGTGGCTTCTGTTGTTTCAGAAGCAGGTCAATATTTTGCATGTGATGTCGAAAATCATGACGCATGGCTTTGGCGGTTGATGCATGTTCTTTGGCCATGGCAAGCTGTCCTTGCAGGTATTGTACATTTTGAGTGATCAGTTCCATCTTCACTTCGGCATTCATGTGTTGGATCGTGCCAAATACAATCCACAGTACTGCACAATAAATCATCAGGGTTGTGATAAACAGGATCATCTGTTCGACGGTATGACCATCACGCATGAGGAAGTTGATAAGCGTTGCAAACACGGTTAAAAACAGAAAGGACACGAGGGAAATAGAGTACCAGGTCCGTTTTCTGTCTCCGGGCACTGTACGCATATAAGGACGCGCAAACCACAGATACAGCAGGACTGCAGGAACATTCAACAGTATTCGTACCAAACTTCGTATATACATCTGTTTTACAATGGATAAATTCGGAAATAATCCATCACAGATCAAAATAGAAAGGCAAATGATGATGCAGAACAAATTTGCATAAGTAACGATCAAAAATATTTTTTTGCTGAAACTATCAGATGAAGTATATAGGAAAAGTAGAATTGCTGGCAGGATGGTTCCGACAAATGAAAATGGAATCACATACGGAGAGTCTTTGCCAAGCAGGGAATATGCAAGTATGGCCCAGAAAGTGAAGAATATAGCGTAAAGTCCATAGAGCAGAATCGTTTTTTTGATCGGATATTTTCGTTCTGTCATAGAAGCAAACTAGATGATATGTGCTACAACAGTGAGTATTGAGGTAACAGCCAGATGATTCATTGTATCATTACATCTCCTTCAGAGTGATCGAACTGCTGCTGAGTTCGGAATTGATAATTTGAGTATACCGTATCGTCAAGGGGATGTCCACTTTATTATTTTTCTAAAAATGATTGGAAGAGTCAGATTTATAGTGTATGATAAGAATGCAGGGTTAAGCTGTCAGAATTTACAACAGGAGGTTTACATCATGGAAAAAGCAAGGGTGTATTATACTGATTTCCGGGCGAAGCTTGGCGAAGGTCTTCCAACGAAGCTGAAACGTCTGATGAAGAAAGCAGGAATCAGTGAGATCGACATGGAGAATAAATTTGTGGCGATCAAGATGCATTTTGGAGAGATGGGGAATATCAGTTATCTCCGTCCGAATTATGCCAAGGCGGTTGCAGATGTCGTGAAGGAGCTTGGGGGAAAGCCATTTCTTACAGATTGTAATACACTATATCCGGGCAGTAGAAAGAACGCACTGGAGCATCTTTACTGTGCATGGGAGAATGGATTTACACCGTTGAGTGTCGGATGTCCGGTGATTATCGGAGATGGCCTGAAGGGAACGGATGATATTGAAGTTCCGGTACAGGGAGGAGAGTACATAGAGAAAGCGAAGATCGGACGAGCCGTGATGGATGCGGATGTATTTATCAGTCTGACGCATTTTAAAGGGCATGAGACGACAGGTTTCGGTGGTACGATCAAGAATATCGGAATGGGATGTGGTTCCAGAGCCGGTAAGAAGGATCAGCATTCTGTTGGTAAGCCGACGATCGATCAGGAAGCCTGCAGAGGATGTAAGAGCTGTCTGAGAGAGTGTGCGAATGACGGCCTGATTTATGATGCTGATGCAAGAAAGATGTCTATTGATCTTGAACATTGTGTTGGCTGTGGAAGATGTATCGGGGCATGTAACTTTGATGCAATTTCGTTTATGGACAGTGCGGCAACCAAGGTATTGAACTGTAAGATGGCAGAGTATACAAAGGCGGTTGTGGATGGAAGACCGAACTTCCATATTTCACTGATCGTTGATGTATCACCGAACTGTGATTGTCATCCGGAGAATGATGCACCGATCCTGCCGAATATCGGTATGTTTGCATCTTTTGATCCGCTGGCATTGGATCAGGCATGTGCAGATGTCTGTCTTAGCGCGACACCGTTGCCGCACAGTCAGCTTGCAGATCGTATGGAAGAAGAGAATTTCTGCGATCATCATGATCATTTTGAGAATACAACACCGAATTCAGAGTACAAGACTTGTCTGGCACATGCAGAGAAGATCGGTCTTGGAACAAGAGAGTATGAATTGATCTATATGAAATAAATGTCAGATAAAAGACGTATTGTAGCAAATGGTTACTGTTCACTCCCGTGTCAATCACTTCGCTGATTGACACGGAGGATGTGTGTTTTGACTTGAATGCATCTCGCCCCATCGCCAAAGGCGATTTAAAATGGCGAGATGCGTTGCTGGTCGCACATCGTGTGAACAGTAACAGCAAATAAGCTTTACAATAAAAATGTTTTAGGAGGAATTGAAGATGAGTGAATTAAGAGTTGAGAGAAAAGAAAACATGGCTGGTGGAAAGGGACACGTTATCATCAAGCACATTCTGGAAGATAAGGAACTGAACGGAAAGTGCAAGATGTATGCAGAAGTTACACTGGAGCCGGGATGTTCTCTTGGATATCATGAGCATCACAACGAGAGTGAGACATATTATATCCTTCGCGGGGAAGGAAATTATGATGACAATGGACGTATCCGCCCGGTAAAGGCAGGAGATATGACATTTACACCGGATGGAATGGGACACGGACTGACGAATACAGGGGATACAGATCTTGTGTTTATGGCACTGATCATTTTGGATTAATGCATCGTATTTTTTGAGACTGGCCCATAAATTTTAAAAGTGCATCCGGCAATGATTTCGTAATTGATTTCATTGCCGGGTGCACTTTTTGTAAAGGGAATATTGTGTTCTAATTGGAACTTTTGTATTTTCTGATCAGGCAGGAGATGACTCCGGCGGCACATAGTCCAAACAATACATTGTGGAGGGAACCGTATACATCAAGAGCTCCTTTCACTCCGTAGATCACTTCCGGTGAATCAGGGAGCAACGGGCTGAAGAGGAATGCGGCATAGGAAACCGCAAATACAAGGATAAAAGACCACAGGCCTCTTCCGGTATCTTCTCTCCAGCTGGAGACTCCGTCACGTACGCGGACGCGTGTCATTGACCAGAGAAGGGAGATGAATTCGAAGAACAGGAAGAGGGCAGCTACACATAAGTAAGCGGCCAGAGTCTGGGAAATCTTCTGCGTCTGGATTGCCTCCTGGATATCTCCGTACGGTGTGCTTGCACGGTAAAAGTTGTAGAGTACAAATGCTGTTGTGGCTAGAATTAACACAATAGAAAGCTGCTGAAGCAATGTGCTTGTGAGCCTTGATAATGCCTTTCCGCCTTTTTTGATCGGTGCGGCAAGTTTTACTCCGCCACCGGAACGTTTCCTGCCGGAGGAGCGTCTGTCGTAGTCGCGATCATTATATGAATCATTATAAGGATTGTTGCGATTTGATCGTTTGTTGGGAGTGTTATAATCATCCTCATAATAATCATCCTCGTAATCTGCATCCTCTTCATAATCATCGTCATATTCAGGCAGTACTTCTTCGAACTGGCTATCATCGGAATCGTTAAAGTTATCTCGGTAATCGTCTGCGTTCATAACGATTGTCTCCGTGTTAGAATCAGGTCTGTTTATTTGTTTTGTATCTTCAGAAGTATGAAAATTGATTTCCGGATCTTCTTCATATGTAACTTCAAAATCATCATCGAAAATGTCTGAGAAATCATTCTTCGAGCTCATATCATTTACCTCACTTTCCATTTGAAACCATGTCATTGCATGTATCTCACTATGTTATAACGTTTTCCGTGTTTTCTCAACCCTTTCAAATATGAATTTAAAAATTTTTAAGATTTTCAGTGTCTGAAATATCTGTTATACTGGAATGGCGATGTGATTGATAAAAATGCAGAAAAACAGAAAGCAGGGAAAAGAATGAACTTAATTAATATAGAACATATTTCTAAAATATATGGGGAGAAAGTGATTTTTGATGATGCATCGTTTGGTGTTCAGCAGGGGGATAAGATCGGAATTGTTGGGATTAACGGAACCGGAAAGTCAACTCTTTTGAAGGTGGTTGCGGGAGAGGAAATACCGGATGAGGGGCAGGTTGTTCGTCAGAATGGTCTGAAGATTGCTTTTGTTCCGCAGAATCCGACATTTCCGGAGGGGATGGATATCCGTTCCTACGCACTTCAGGATGCAGATGCGGAGAGCTGGCAGGTGGAAAGTAATCTGACGGAACTTGGGATCACGCAGTGGGATCAGAAGATCGACACTTTATCCGGGGGACAGAAGAGACGTGTGGTTCTTGCGAAGATACTTGCAGGAGACTTTGACGTACTTCTTCTGGACGAGCCGACGAATCATCTGGATCAGGAGATGATTTCCTGGCTGGAAGATTATCTGAGATCTTACCGTGGAACTGTTCTTATGGTAACACATGACCGCTATTTCCTTGATCGTGTGACGAACCGTATCCTGGAGCTGAGCCATGGGAAGATGTATGGATATGATGCGGATTATTCCGGATTCCTTGAATTGAAAGCGCAGAGGGAAGAGATGGAGCTTGCAAGTCAGAGAAAGCGTCAGAGTATTCTTCGGATGGAACTGGAATGGGCGAAGCGTGGCTGTCGTGCGAGAACGACAAAGCAGAAGGCAAGACTGGAACGTCTGGAAGCGTTGAAAGCAGGAAAAGCACCTGTGACGGATCAGACGGTGGAGCTTGATTCTGTAGAGACAAGAATGGGCAAGAAGACGATCGAACTTCATCATGTCAGCAAGCGTTTTGGGGAGAAGAAGATTCTGGATGATTTCAGTTATATTGTGCTTCGCAATCAGCGGCTTGGAATTATCGGACCGAACGGCTGTGGGAAATCAACAATTCTTAAGATGATCGCAGGTGTACTCAAGCCGGATGCAGGAGAGATTGAGATCGGTGAGACAATCAAGATCGGATATTTCGCACAGGAAGAACAGCATATGGATGACTCTCAGAGAGTGATCGATTATGTGAAGGACATTGCAGAGTATGTGACAACAAAGGACGGCCAGATCAGTGCAAGCCAGCTTCTGGAGCGGTTCTTATTTACACCGGACATGCAGTATGCACCGATCGGTAAGCTTTCCGGAGGGGAGAAGAGAAGGCTTTATCTTCTTGGTGTTCTTGCGGAGAATGCGAATGTCCTGTTATTTGACGAGGCCGGAAATAATCTGGATATCCCAACACTTACGATCCTTGAGGACTATCTGAATTCATTTACAGGTATTGTGATCACCGTATCGCATGACAGATATTTCCTTGATAATGTAGTTGACCGTATCTTTGAACTGGATGGAAACGGCGGGATCCGACAGTTTGAGGGAGGATACACGGATTATGTAGAGGCGAAGAAACGCAGATTCGGAGAGGAAAGCAAAGTTATCACAGGAAAGTCTGAAATGAAACCGGCAGAGAAGTCCACAGAAGAGGAGACGCAGGAGAAGAAGACGGGAAAGAACTGGAAGGATGGACAGCGTCAGAAGGTGAAGTTTTCGTTCAAGGAGCAGCGAGAGTATGAGACGATCGATGAGGAGATCGCAAAGCTGGAAGAAAAGATAGCCTCTCTCGACCGTCAGATTGCCGCAAATGCAACGAATTCAGTGAAACTGCGTGAGCTGATGGAAGAGCAGGAGAAAGTAAGAGAGCAGCTCGAAGAGAAGGAAGAGCGCTGGATGTATTTGAATGAACTGGCAGAGGAATTTGGTCTGTAATGAAAAATCTCAAAAAAGAGGGTTGACAAAGCCGGTTCTAGTTGTTAATATTAAGTAAGTAAAAAACAGAACGCACTCTGTTTTATACAAATCATGGAAGGAGCGAACCAGTCATCTTAGTCAGTCATAATATTTTCGCTTCCTGAAGTGAGAAAGAGAGGATACATATGAGAAGTCAGGTATTTTCACTGCTCGTAGATAACAATTCAGGTGTTTTGAGCAGAATTTCAGGACTCTTCAGCCGTCGTGGATACAGCATTGACAGTATTACGGCAGGTATGACAGCAGATCCCAGATTTACAAGGATTACAATTGTTTCATCCGGTGATGAGCAGATCTTATCACAGATTGAGAAACAGCTCCGTAAGCTGGAGGATGTTGTGGATATCAAGGCTTTGAAAGCGGAAGAGTCAGTCTGCAGAGAGCTGATCATGGTGAAGCTTCGTGCGAATGCCGCACAGCGTGGTGAGATTATCTCGGTTGCGGATATTTTCAGAGCAAAGATCGTAGATGTGGAAGAAGATTGTCTGATCATTGAATTGACAGGTACACAGAATAAGCTGGAAGCTTTCTTGAATCTTCTGAAGGATTACGAGATACTTGAACTTGCAAGAACCGGAATTACAGGACTTGCAAGAGGCAGCAAGGATGTTGCATTTTTCTGATCCGGTCAGGATCGGAGAACCGCAGGGAGAACTTGTGGAACAGATAAAGCTAGTAAAGGGCAAGACCTTTCACTATATAGGATACCCCCGAAGAGATCGGGAGCATTCTACTCTATATTTTAAATTTATTTAGGAGGAATGCAAAATGGCAGCAAAAATTTATTATCAGGAAGATTGTAACCTTTCTCTTCTCGAAGGACAGAAGATCGCTATCATTGGATACGGAAGCCAGGGACATGCACATGCGCTGAACTTAAAAGAGTCAGGATGTGATGTTATCATCGGTCTGTACGAGGGAAGTCGTTCCTGGAAGAAAGCAGAAGAGCAGGGATTCAAAGTATATACAGCAGCTGAAGCTGCAAAGCAGGCTGACATCATCATGATTCTGATCAACGATGAGAAACAGGCTAAACTTTACAAAGAAGACATCGAGCCAAACCTTGAAGAAGGTAACATGCTTATGTTCGCTCACGGATTCAACATCCACTTCGGAACAATCGTACCACCAAAGAATGTTGATGTTACAATGATCGCACCTAAGGCACCGGGACATACAGTAAGAAGCGAGTATCAGGCTGGAAAAGGAACACCTTGTCTGGTAGCTGTAGAGCAGGATTACACAGGAAAAGCTCTTGACAGAGCACTTGCTTATGGTCTTGGAATCGGTGGAGCAAGAGCCGGAGTTCTTGAGACAACATTCAGAACAGAGACAGAGACAGACCTCTTCGGAGAGCAGGCTGTACTTTGTGGTGGTGTATGTGCACTTATGCAGGCTGGATTCGAGACTCTTGTTGAGGCTGGATATGATCCGAGAAATGCTTACTTTGAGTGTATCCACGAGATGAAGCTGATCGTTGACCTGATCTACCAGTCAGGTTTCGAAGGAATGAGATACTCTATCTCTAACACAGCAGAGTATGGTGATTACATCACAGGACCTAAGATCGTTACAGAAGATACAAAGAAAGCTATGAAGAAAGTTCTTTCTGATATCCAGGATGGAACATTTGCAAAAGACTTCCTGCTTGATATGTCTGAAGCAGGTGGACAGGTTCACTTCAAGGCTATGAGAAAACTTGCTGCTGAGCACCAGTCAGAGAAGGTTGGAGCTGAGATCAGAAAGCTTTACAGCTGGAGTGATGAGGACAAACTGATCAACAACTAATCAGTTGTTTGGGATTGCTGAATTAGATAGAGAATAGAAGACCGGTACTTTTCGAGTCGAGGCATTAAGCTGGCTTGAGAGGTAGCGGTCTTTTTGACTGAGGCGTCGTGCAGCAGCCAGGCATCTCTAAAATGCTACGCATTTTATCGATGTGGCGTATCCGCCACATAGTTCTAAGAATACAGAATCTCGCTCATGCGAGCATGGCTCGTATCTGTATCTTTAGAACTGCCTGGCTCTGAACGTATTATAAAGAATGTGCCTTGGCACATTCTTGCGCCTGCGGCGGTCGCTTGCGACATCTACATTGTACGCCGCAGTGCGCATCCTGAGCGGAGCGTTTGTTATATATTAGGAAAGTACTTTCCTAATATATAACAAAAGGCGCATCTGCCATGACGGTAGCAGATGCGCCTGAAAATTCTATTCTCTATTTATAATTAAGCGATAGAGTCAACAGCTTTGGAAAGACGAGCGATCTTTCTGGAAACTGTTTTCTTGTGATAAACACCCTTGCTTCCAGCTTTGGAAATCTCAACGATTGCTGTGTGAAGAGCAGCCTTAGCAGCCTCTACATTCTTCTCAGCTACAGCTGTCTCTACTTTCTTTACAGCTGTTTTAACCTTAGATTTGATTGCTTTGTTTCTAGCAGCTTTTGTCTCTGTTACTAAAATTCTTTTCTTTGCAGATTTAATATTAGCCAATGTGTGCACCTCCAAAATATTCTATCATATGATTTTCAAATGTGATTCATGTGTTCAATAGACTCGGACACGGACGTTCTATCGAAACATACTCATTTATTCTAGTCCAACAAACGTGTTCTGTCAATACATATTTTACAAAAAAATGCTAAAAATAGGCTGTAATAAGACAAATTATGGTTACTGTTCACTCCCGTGTCAATCACTCCGCTGATTGACACGGAGAAAAGGGAGGCTATGATGAAAAACTACAGTGTGCGTACAGATCTTGCACTTGAGGAGAAGGAACGTTTTGCATCTGACAATGTAGAAGTGCAGGGAGTTGTTCTGGAGGAAGAGTATGACGAGGAGAATGAGATCCGGCTGACCCGTGTGGTGATCGAGACGGAGAATGGAGCGAAGATCATGGGAAAACCGACAGGCATTTATCTGACACTGGAATCTCCGGATCTAGCATTGGAGGTGGAAGAAAATAGCAGGGTATTGCAGGAACGGATCTGTGATTGCATCCGGGAATTGATTTTTCATAAAATTTCCTGTGAAGATGGAAAAGAATTAAAGATTCTTTTTGTCGGGCTCGGTAACAGAGCGGTGACACCGGATGCGCTTGGCCCTTATGTTGCAGATCATCTGGAGGTAAACCGGCATATACTAAAAGAATACGGAAAATATGCGATGCGTACGGAGCAATTGATTGTTCTTAGTGCAATTGTTCCCGGCGTGATGGGACAGACGGGGATGGAAACGGCGGAGATCGTCCGTGGGATTGTCCATGAGACGAAGCCGGATCTGATCCTTGCAGTAGATGCACTTGCTGCGCGAAACAGCAGACGATTGAACCGGACGATCCAGATTGCCGATACAGGAATTCATCCGGGTTCCGGTGTTGGAAATTACAGGAATGCAATGACGGAAGAATCTCTGGGGGTTCCTGTGATTGGGATCGGAGTGCCTACGGTTGTTGATGCGGCAACGATCGTCAATGATACGATGGAGAATTTCATCACTGCACTGGAGCAGTCGCAGGCATTAAGGAGTACAGGAGAGATTTTGCGCTCTTATAGTGCGGCGGAAAAATATGAGTTTGTAAAAGAACTGATCTCCCCACATTTAAATGGAATGTTTGTGACACCAAAGGATGTGGATGAAATGGTTCATCAGATCAGTCATACGATAGCAGCGTCCTTGAATCTTCTTTTTTCTGATATAAATGCAGGAGAAAGTGAATAGAATGATAGAAATGAGCGGAAGGACTCTGCAATGCGTGTGTATAAGAAAAAAACAATCCGACGTATGAAATGGTATGGGGTGATTCTGGTTTTGTCAGGTATTCCGTTAGGAATTGGGATGGGCCGGTCATTGGAAGAGGGGAGAACATTTTTATTAGAAGAAAGTCAGACTTATGCGCAGAAATTGTACTTTCCGCTTTTTTCTTATCAGAAAGAACAGGAATCAGAAAGGGAAGAGATCTTCAGGCTTCCACTTCATGTGTGGATGCCGTTGGCAGGATATCTGGAAGATCAGACAGAAAAAAGGGGAAAGGAAGAACCGGCGGAAGTATTGGAAGATGAGGAGACGATCGCATGGATTCTTCAGTGTCAGGCAAATGATGAACATGCGGTAGATGAAGAGGGAAAACTGGTCGGAGCAGAGCCGGCAACTCAGGAAAGTGCTGTAGAACAGCCGGTTCCGGGAATGGATCTTTCTATTGAGCGGCTGCGTGATTTTGAATATCTGACAAGCAATCTTTATACGATAGACAGTTCTACAATGATCGGACCGGAGCAGCTTAATGTGGATGATCTTTTAAACCGGAGTATGAAGATAGATCAAAGTACAGGAGGTCCGAAAATTTTGATCTTTCATACGCATTCACAGGAAGAATTTGCCGACTCCATACCGGGTGATCCATCTACAAGCATCGTTGGGATTGGGGAATATCTGACGCAGTTATTAAATGCGGATGGGATTGAGACGCTTCATGACAGCGGGGTGTATGATATTATTAATGGGAAGCTTGACCGCAGCAGAGCATATGAGAATGCAGAAAGTGCAGTGAGGCCGATTCTGGAAGCGAATCCGACGATTGAAGTTGCAATCGATCTTCACAGAGACGGTGTAAATGAGAATACACATCTGGTAACGGAAGTGAATGGAAAACCGACTGCGAAGATTATGTATTTTAATGGATTGAGCAGGACACGGACAAATGGCGATATTGCCTATCTGTATAATCCATATATCCAGGATAATCTGGCGTTCTCCTTGCAGATGCAGATTGCATCGGAACAGTATTACCCGGGATTTGCAAGGCATATTTATCTGAAAGCTTACCGTTATAATCTTCATCTGCTGCCAAAGTCTCTGTTGATCGAAGCAGGGGCGCAGACAAATACGGTGGAAGAGATGAAGAATGCAATGGAGGTGCTGGAACGGACATTAAAGCGGGTAGTTACAGAATAAACGGTTGTCGGACGGTTTCTGTCAGAAGAAGGCCAATAGAACATAGAACATAGAACATAGAACATATGAGCGAAAAAGAAGTTGAAAATCAGATGGTTAAATGATATCATATTTGTTGATTGACTGTATAGAACAGTTTGAGTTCGAGAAAGAAGGAGAAAGAGTAATGGCGGGAAATAATACATACGATGCAGGGAGTATCGCGGTATTGGAAGGTCTTGAGGCAGTACGGAAACGCCCGGGAATGTACATAGGAAGTGTTTCTACAAAAGGACTGAATCATCTGATCTATGAGATCGTGGACAATGCAGTAGATGAGCACCTGGCAGGATTCTGCAGTGAGATCCAGGTGACATTGGAAAAAGACGGATCTGCAACCGTTTCAGATAACGGCCGTGGAGTTCCGGTTGATATGCATCAGAAGGGTATATCTGCGGCTCGTCTGGTTTATACGACACTCCATGCAGGTGGTAAGTTTGATGATTCTGCATATAAGACAAGTGGTGGACTTCACGGAGTTGGTTCCTCTGTTGTAAATGCTCTTTCTACTTATATGGATGTGAAGATCAGCAGGGATGGATTTGTTCATCATGACCGGTACGAGAGAGGAATCCCGGTGATCGAACTGGAAGATGGACTGCTTCCTAAGATCAGAAAGACGAGAAAGACGGGAACAACGGTAAATTTTCTGCCGGATGATACGATCTTTGAGAAGACGAAGTTCAAAGCGGAAGAGGTTAAGAGCCGTCTGCATGAGACTGCGTATCTGAATCCGAATCTGACGATCGTATTTGATGATAAGAGAGATGGAAGTGTTGAGCACATCGTTTATCATGAACCGGAAGGAATCATTGGATTTATCCAGGATCTGAACCGTAAGAAAGAAGTACTTCATGACCCGGTTTATTTTAAAGGGGAAGCAGACGGGATTGAAGTAGAGGTAACCCTGCAGTATGTGAATGAGTTTCATGAGAATGTACTTGGATTTTGTAATAATATTTATAATGCAGAGGGCGGAACACATCTGACAGGCTTTAAGACAACCTTTACAACTGTCATGAACCAGTATGCGAGAGAGATAGGAATCCTGAAAGAAAAGGATGCGAATTTTACCGGTGCGGATATCCGTAACGGAATGACAGCAATTGTATCCATTAAGCACCCGGATCCGAGATTTGAGGGGCAGACGAAGACAAAGTTGGATAACCCGGATGCGGCGAAAGCAGTCAGCAAGGTAACAGGAGAAGAGATTGTTCGTTTCTTTGATCGAAATCTGGATACACTTAAGACAGTTCTTTCCAGTGCGGAGAAAGCTGCGAAGATCCGCAAGACAGAAGAGAAGGCAAAGACCAATCTTCTGACAAAGCAGAAGTATTCTTTTGACAGTAACGGAAAGCTGGCAAACTGTGAGAGCAGAGATCCGAAGAAGTGCGAGATCTTTATCGTCGAGGGAGATTCCGCCGGTGGTTCTGCGAAGACAGCGAGAAACAGAAATTATCAGGCAATCCTTCCGATCCGTGGTAAGATCTTAAATGTTGAGAAAGCAAGTATTGATAAGGTGCTTGCCAATGCAGAGATCAAGACGATGATCAATGCATTTGGCTGCGGATTCTCTGAAGGATACGGAAATGACTTTGATATTACCAAGTTGAGATATGATAAGATCATCATCATGGCCGATGCCGATGTCGATGGTGCACATATTTCTACCTTATTACTCACCTTATTCTATCGCTTTATGCCGGAGCTTATTTTTGAAGGACATGTATATATTGCGATGCCACCACTTTATAAGGCAATGCCAAAGAGTGGAGAAGAAGAGTATCTGTATGATGATAAGGCACTGGAACGTTATAGAAAGACACATACAGGTCCGTTCACACTTCAGCGTTACAAAGGTCTTGGAGAGATGGATGCGGAGCAGCTCTGGGAGACAACACTGGATCCGGAGAGACGTATGTTGAAACGAGTAGAGATTGAGGATGCCCGAATGGCTTCGAGTGTAACGGAGATGCTGATGGGAACTGAAGTACCGCCGCGTCGTAATTTTATCTATGAAAATGCGACAGAGGCAGAACTGGATATCTAAGGAGAAGAAGAATGAGTAATGAATCACAGATCATAAGGACAGAATATTCTGATCTTATGAAGAAATCTTATATTGATTATGCGATGAGTGTTATTATCGCCAGAGCACTTCCGGATGTCCGTGATGGTCTCAAGCCGGTTCAGCGTCGTACACTTTATGATATGTACGAGCTTGGTATCCGTTATGATAAGCCTTATCGTAAGAGTGCACGTATCGTCGGAGATACGATGGGTAAATATCATCCGCATGGAGACAGTTCCATCTACGATTCTCTTGTAGTAATGGCGCAGGACTTCAAGAAGGGACAGGTTCTTGTTGACGGGCACGGTAACTTTGGATCCATTGAGGGAGACGGAGCTGCTGCGATGCGTTATACAGAGGCGCGCCTTACGAAGTTCACGCAGGAAGTATGTCTGGCCGATCTGGATAAGAATGTTATTGATTTTGGTCCAAACTTTGATGAGACGGAGAAGGAACCGCTTGTGCTTCCGATGCGTGTGCCGAACCTTCTGATCAATGGTGCGGAAGGAATCGCAGTCGGTATGGCGACAAGTATCCCGACACATAATCTCTGCGAAGTGGTCGATGCGGTCAAGGCATATATGAAGAATGACAAGATCACTACAAAGCAGCTGATGAAATATATCAAAGGACCGGATTTCCCGACCGGAGGAATTGTGGTCAATAAGGATGATCTTCCGGCAATCTATGAGAGCGGACAAGGGAAGATCAAGCTGCGTGGAAAAGTGGAAGTGGAAGAGCTCAAAGGCGGCAAGAAGCAGCTTGTGATCACAGAGATCCCATACACGATGATCGGAGCCGGAATCGGAAAGTTCTTAAACGATGTTTGCAATCTTGTGGAATCCAAGAAGACGACAGATATCGTTGATATTTCAAACCAGTCTTCAAAAGAAGGAATCCGTATCGTGATCGAATTGAAGCGTAGTGCGGATGTTGAGAACCTGAAGAATATGCTTTATAAGAAGACACGTCTGGAAGATACATTTGGCGTAAATATGCTGGCGGTTGCGAATGGCAGACCGGAGACTTTAAGTCTGAAACAGATCATAGAACATCATGTGGATTTCCAGTTTGAGCTTGCAACGAGGAAATATACAACTTTGCTTGGCAAAGAGCGGGAGAAGAGTGAAGTTCAGGAAGGTCTGATCAAAGCATGTGATGTGATCGACCTGATCATTGAGATTTTACGAGGAAGTAAATCTGTAAAAGATGCGCGTGCCTGTCTGGTAAACGGTGAGACGGAAAACATTAAGTTCAAGTCTGCGATTTCTAAAAAGATGGCGGCAATGCTCCGTTTTACAGAACGTCAGGCAACGGCAATTCTGGAGATGCGTCTTTATCGTCTGATCGGTCTGGAGATTGAAGCACTCCAGAAAGAACATGAGAAGACATTAGAAAATATTGCCCGTTATGAAGATATTTTAAATAACTATGATTCCATGGCAGGCGTGATCATGGAAGAGCTTGACAGTTATAAAAAAGAATTCGGAAGAAAGCGTCGTACCGTTGTGGAGAATGCAGAAGAAGCTGTTTTTGAAGAGAAGAAGATTGAAGAGCAGCAGGTCGTCTTTCTGATGGATCGCTTTGGTTACGCGAAGACAGTGGATACCGGAGTCTATGAGAGGAATAAAGAAGCTGCAGACAAAGAGAATAAATACATTGTGCATTGTATGAACATTGGAAAACTCTGTCTGTTTACAGATGAAGGCAAGATGCATCAGGTGAAGGTGCTTGATCTTCCACATGGAAAGTTCAGAGACAAAGGGATTCCGATTGATAATGTAAGTAATTATTCAAGCAGTGAAGAACAGATTGTTATGATTTGTGAAGAAGAGCAGATGCGTTATTCAAAATTATTGTTTGCAACAGCACAGGGAATGATCAAGCGTGTGGATGGAAGTGAGTTCCAGGTATCCAAGCGCACGATCGCGGCAACAAAGCTGCAGGAAGAAGACAAGCTTGTCGCAGTGAAGGTTGTGACGGAACAGCAGAATGTTGTCCTTCAGACGAAGAACGGATATTTCCTGAGGTTTTTATCTGCGGATGTTCCGGAGAAGAAAAAAGCAGCTGTCGGTGTCAGAGGAATTAAGCTTCAGAAGAAGGATGAATTAGAAGAAGTTTATCTTTTTGAAGAAGGAACAGAGACGAAGATTACTTATGGAGAAAAGACAGTTTCACTGAACCGCCTGAAACTGGCGAAACGGGATGGAACAGGAACCAAAAGCCGCTAGAAGTCTTGCCGGAAGCGGAGACGGTGAAGAAAGAGAAAGTCAAGGAGATTTCTAAGGTATTGTAAGAAAATGTGCAAAAACCCTTGATTTCCTCAAAGAAAAGTGCTAGAGTAAATATAGTTACATAAGGAATTGGCAGAAGAGTGGACGAAAGTTCACTCTTCTTTGGTGATATGGAGAATTCTTTATGAATCAGATCACAAACTATATTATAGAAGAAAAGGAGTTTGACGCAGCGTGTCCAGAAGAGAAGATTATGAACAGCAGACAGAAGCACTTCTCGAGCCTATCGTAGAGGAACTCGGGTTTGAGCTGGTAGATGTAGAATATGTGAAAGAAGGAGGTACCTGGTACCTTCGCGCGTATATTGACAAACCAGGCGGAATTGCCGTGGATGACTGTGAGGCAGTCAGCAGGAGATTCTCCGATATCCTTGATGAGAAGGATTATATTGAAGACTCCTATATCTTTGAAGTAAGTTCTCCGGGACTTGGAAGACCACTTAAGAAAGAGAAGGATTTTAAGAGAAATCTTGGAGAAGAAGTAGAGATCCGCACATACCGTGCAATCGACCGACAGAAAGAGTTCGTCGGAATTTTAAAGAGTTATGATGAGAATACAGTGACCATCACATACGAAGATGAGACAGAGCAGACATTTGACAGAAAAGAAATCGCTTTGATCCGTCAGGCTTTGGATTTTTAATTTAGGAGGAAAGAAAAATGAACACAGAATTACTCGAAGCATTGGATATTCTTGAAAAAGAGAAAAACATCAGCAAGGATGTCATGTTGGAGGCCATTGAAAATTCACTTTTAAGTGCATGTAAGAACCATTTCGGAACATCCGATAATATTAAGATCGTTATGGACCGCAACACATGTGACTACTCTGTATACGCAGAGAGAGAAGTTGTTGAAGAAGTATTTGATCCTGCAATCGAGATCAGTCTTGAGGATGCAGAGAAGATCAATCCGGCACTTCATATCGGAGATATCGCACAGGTTGAGCTTCATTCCAAGGAATTCGGACGTATTGCAACACAGAATGCAAAGAACCTGATTCTTCAGAAGATCAGAGAAGAAGAGCGCAAAGCAGTATTTGATCAGTATTTCGAGAAAGAGAAGGATATCGTAACAGGTATCGTACAGCGTTATATTGGCAAGAATATCAGTGTGAATCTTGGAAAAGCAGATGCAATCCTTACAGAGAACGAACAGGTGAAAGGAGAGCATTTCGAGCCGACAGAGCGTATTAAGCTTTATATCGTAGAAGTTAAGAACACACCAAAGGGACCAAAGATCCTTGTATCCCGTACACATCCGGAACTTGTAAAACGTCTGTTTGAATCAGAGGTTGCAGAGGTAAAGGACGGAACAGTTGAGATCAAGAGCATTGCCCGTGAGGCTGGTTCCCGTACAAAGATGGCTGTATGGTCTAACGATCCGAATGTTGATCCGGTCGGAGCTTGTGTTGGTATGAACGGTGCAAGAGTAAATGCAGTCGTAAAAGAGCTTCGTGGTGAGAAGATTGATATCATTAACTGGGATGAGAATCCGGCACTTCTGATTGAGAATGCACTCAGCCCTGCGAAGGTTATTTCTGTTATGGCTGATCCGGATGAGAAGGTTGCAGGAGTTATCGTTCCTGATTATCAGCTTTCACTTGCAATCGGTAAAGAAGGCCAGAATGCAAGACTTGCAGCCCGTCTGACAGGATACAAGATCGATATCAAGAGTGAGACACAGGCAATTGAGTGTGGAGATCTTCCGGAGAACTACATGGAGCAGATGGGTATGGTCGGAGAAGAAGGCTATACAGTCGGAGAAGAGGAAGAAGAGTACGATGATGTTCCGGCAGATGCAGCTGATGAAGACGGAGCAGATGAGATTGAATTCGTTGAGACAGACGAAGAGTAAGATCTGAGGGAGTGAATTGTTTGGCAGTAAAGAAGAAAGTACCTATGCGTAAATGTGTAGGCTGCGGCGAGATGAAACCAAAGAAGGAACTGATTCGGATCCTCAGAACAGAGGAAGAAGAATTTGTCATTGACACAACCGGAAAGAAAAACGGACGTGGAGCGTATCTCTGTCCGCAGAAGGCATGTTTTGAGCAGGCTGTGAAGAACAGAGGACTGGAGCGTTCCTTTAAGCAGGCAATACCGCAGGAAGTATATGAACGGCTGGAAAAGGAGATGGATGAGATTGGCTAGAGATAAAGTACTGTCTCTGATCAGTCTGGCAACGAAAGCGGGGCGCTGCGCAAGCGGTGAATTTATGACAGAAGGACAGACAAAGTCCGGAAGAGCAAGCCTTGTAGTTGTTGCAGAAGACGCTTCAGATAATACAAAGAAAAAATTCCGTGATATGTGTAAATTTTATAAAGTTCCAATGATAGTTTACGGAGATAAAGATACCTTGGGGCATGCGATGGGAAAACAATTCCGTGCATCTCTGGCGATATTAGACGAAGGATTTGCAAAAGGAATATTAAAAGAACTGAAATCCCGTACCTGATGAATGGGAGTAGAAGACAAAGGTTCCCCGTTGATTGCTTGAAGGAGGTAGATTTATATGGCAGATGAGAAGATGCAGAGTGAAAATAAAAAGAGTTTAAACACCAGGGAGGATAACGTGGCAGAAGATATTAGAAGAGAAGCAGCAGGCAAAGATGCTGAGATGGCTGCAGATAAAACAACAGAAAAAGAGGGCGCTCCAAAGAAGAAAAATCTTGCATTTGTAGTTCGCCCACAGAATTCAAAGAACAGCAGCAGACTGCAGGGAAAACGTCCGGCACCGGGACAGGGACGTCAGGGACAGAACCAGGGTCGTCCAAACGGTGATGGAAAACGCCCGGCAGCAGGACAGAGCCGTTCAAATGGTGAAGGAAAACCGGCTCGTACAGAGAAACCGGCAGCAAAAAGCGAAAGACCGGTTCGTGCAGCAGAGGGCAGACCGGCACGTCCGGCACAGAACGGAGCACGTTCTGAGAGACCGCAGGGATCAAGAACAGAAAGAACAGGACGTCCGAGTGGTGAGGGAAGACAGGTACGCTCTGACAGACCGGGACAGAAACCATTTGGAGACAGACGTTCTAATGGCGAGAACAGAGGCGAAAACAGAGGACCACGTCAGGACAGAGACGGACGCGGACAGCGTTCTGACAGAGGAGGACGTGATGGATTCCAGGGACGCGACAACCGTGATGGAAGAGACAACCGTGACGGAAGAGACGGACGTGGACAGGGACAGCGCTCTGATAGAAGAAATGACAATCGCAGAAACGACAGAAGTGACGCTGCACCGATCGTAGAACAGCAGAAGACACAGAGAAACAAAGCGAAAGACAAAGAAAGAGATAATAAGAAGAAAGAATACAGAGATGAAGCTTTCGAAGGAAAAGGAAGAAAAGGCAAGAAGCAGAAACCGGCAGTGGAAGTGAAGAAGCCACAGGTGAAGGAAGAGAAGCAGGAAGAGCAGATCAAACAGATCGTGATTCCGGAAGTTCTTACAATTAAAGAGCTTGCTGATAAGATGAAGATCGTTCCTTCTGTTATTGTTAAGAAGCTTTTCATGCAGGGCAAGATTGTAACTGTAAATCAGGAAGTTGATTATGAGACAGCAGAAGAGATCGCGATGGAATTCGATGTTCTCTGTGAGAAAGAAGAAGTTGTAGATGTAATCGAAGAACTTCTGAAAGAGGATGAAGAAGACGAAAGCCTTATGGTAAAACGTCCTCCGGTTGTATGTGTTATGGGTCATGTTGACCATGGTAAGACATCTCTTCTGGATGCAATCCGTAACAGTAATGTAACAGGTCGTGAGGCCGGTGGTATCACACAGCACATCGGTGCATCTGTTGTTGAGATTAACGGAGAAAAGATCACATTCCTCGACACACCGGGACATGAGGCATTTACTGCAATGCGTATGCGTGGAGCAAACTCTACAGATATCGCAATCCTTGTAGTTGCTGCGGATGACGGTGTTATGCCACAGACAATTGAGGCGATCAACCATGCGAAAGCAGCAGGAATTGAGATTATTGTTGCGATCAACAAGATCGATAAGCCAAGTGCGAATGTTGAACGTGTAAAACAGGAACTGACAGAATACGAACTGATTCCGGAAGACTGGGGCGGAAGCACAATCTTTGTTCCGGTATCAGCGCATACACATGAAGGAATCCAGGATCTTCTTGAGATGATCCTTCTGACAGCAGAGGTTATGGAACTGAAAGCGAACCCGAACCGTGCCGCACGTGGTCTTGTGATCGAGGCTGAGCTTGATAAAGGTAAGGGATCTGTTGCAACTGTTCTTGTACAGAAAGGTACACTCCACGTAGGAGATGCGATCGCAGCAGGAAGCGCTCATGGTCGTGTAAGAGCGATGATGGATGACAAGGGAAGACGTGTGAAAGAAGCAGGTCCGTCCCAGCCGGTTGAGATCCTTGGTCTGAATGATGTTCCGAATGCGGGAGAAGTATTCGTAGGATGTGAGTCTGATAAAGAAGCAAGAGCGTTTGCAGAGACATTTATTTCCCAGAACAAGGTAAAACTTCTGGAAGAGACGAAGTCCAAGATGTCTCTGGATGATCTGTTCAACCAGATCCAGGAAGGTAACCTCAAAGAACTTGATATTGTTGTTAAGGCTGATGTTCAGGGATCTGTAGAGGCAATCAAGCAGAGTCTTCTGAAGCTGAGTAACGATGAAGTTGTTGTTAAGATCATCCATGGCGGTGTTGGTGCAATCAATGAATCTGACGTTATCCTTGCATCTGCATCAAATGCGATCATCATTGGATTTAACGTTCGTCCGGATGCAACAGCGAAAGATATCGCTGAGCGCGAGGGTGTTGACTTAAGACTTTACAGAGTTATCTACAATGCCATCGAAGATGTAGAGGCAGCCATGAAGGGTATGCTTGATCCTGTCTTTGAGGAGAAAGTTCTCGGTCATGCGGAAGTACGTCAGACATTCAAGGCATCAGGAGTTGGAACAATTGCCGGTGCGTATGTGCTTGACGGTATCTTCGAGAGAAACTGTTCTGTTCGTCTGATCCGTGACGGAATCGTTGTATTCGACGGACCGCTGGCATCTCTGAAGCGTTTCAAAGATGACGTGAAGGAAGTCAGAACAGGATATGAGTGTGGTCTCGTATTCGAGAACTACAATGACATTAAAGAAGGCGATCAGGTTGAAGCCTACAAGATGGTAGAGACAGAACGTAAGTAAGAATAAAAGATGCCGACATTTGCAGAGTGTTGTAATTGTCAGCAGGTGACAGAATTGTTACTCGTGCAGGGGTCATACATTGCAGGAGTAACTTTTCTGTATAAAAAAGGAGTTATAACATGAGAAAGAACAGTATTAAGAATACAAGAGTCAATGCAGAAGTACAGCGTGAGCTGAGTAATATCCTGCGTGGCGGGATCAAAGATCCACGTGTTGCACCGCTGACATCTGTTGTTGCTGTTGAAGTAGCACCGGATCTTAAGACATGCAAGGCATATATCAGTGTTCTCGGAGACAAGAAAGCACAGGAAGATACGATCAAAGGTCTTCAGAGTGCAGAGGGATATATCCGCAGAGAACTTGCACGTACAGTGAATATGCGCAACACACCACAGATTACATTTATCGTAGACCAGTCCATTGAATATGGAGTAAATATCAGCAAGAAAATTGACGAAGTGACAAGAGATTTGAAGGATGGAGCTGAGGAATAGATGATCGTATTAAACGATGTATTAAAAGGGAAACACAGTGTAGCCATTGGCGGACACATTCGTCCGGATGGGGACTGCGTTGGTTCTACAATTGGATTATATCTTTATCTGACCACTTATTATCCGGAGATTGAGACAGATCTGTATCTGGAGGAGATTCCGGAAGCATTTCAGATGATGGGACACCGGGATGTGCCGAAGCATGAGATTGTAGAAGGCAAAGTTTATGACCTTTTCATCAGTCTGGATTGTGGGGACGAAAGACGTCTTGGTTTTTCCGAGCCGGTGTTCCAAAATGCAAAGGAAACTTTATGTGTGGATCACCACGTCAGTAATGAGTCTTTTGCAGACACGAATTATATCGTGCCGGATGCAAGTTCTACTTCTGAACTTGTTTTTCGTCTGCTGGATGAGGAGAAGATTACGGAAGAAATCGCATCTTTCCTTTATATGGGGATTGTGCATGATACCGGAGTGTTCCAGTATTCCTGTACTTCACCGGAGACAATGGAAGTCGGTGCTGCACTTTTAAGAAAAGGGATCAATGGAAGCGCGATCATTGACGGAACATATTTTGAAAAATCCTATGTTCAGAATCAGATGCTTGGGAAGGCACTTCTTGAGAGTATGATGATCCTGAATAAGAAAGCGGTTGTCTCAGTGATACGTTTGAAAGAAATGGAGTTCTTCCAGGCAAAACCGTCTGATCTGGATGGAATTGTCAGTGTATTGCGTCAGACAAGAGGTGTGGAGGTTGCAATCCTTCTTTACGAGCTTGAACCGCAGACATTTAAAGTAAGCCTTAGATCAAAAGAAATCGTTGATGTAAGTGCAGTTGCGAAATATTATGGCGGTGGCGGTCATGTGAGAGCAGCCGGTGTTACAATGAAAGGTTCCCCGCATGATGTGATCAACAATCTGACACTTTTAATTGAAAGACAGCTTAGAGCGGCAGAAGAGAAAAACGAGGAAAAATGATAAACGGAATAGTTAATATTTACAAAGAAAAAGGATACACTTCCCATGATGTGGTTGCAGTTCTTCGAAAAGTTGTCGGACAGAAGAAGATCGGTCATACAGGTACGCTTGATCCGGATGCAACGGGAGTCCTTCCGGTGTGTCTTGGAAGAGCAACAAAGGTTTGTGAGCTTCTGACAGATCATGATAAGACATATGAGGCTCTGCTGCTTTTAGGAAAGACGACAGATACGCAGGACATTTCCGGAGAGGTTCTGGAGGAGAGGGATCCGGGCGATCTGACGGAAGAGGAAGTACGTTCCTGTATCGAATCATTTATCGGAGAATATGATCAGATTCCGCCGATGTACTCTGCGTTGAAAGTAAATGGGAAGAAGCTTTATGAGCTTGCCCGTGAAGGAAAGACCGTGGAGCGTAAGAGCAGAAAAGTCCAGATCCATGGAATTCGCATTCTGGAGATGAATCTTCCGCATGTGCGTATGGAGGTGGACTGTTCTAAGGGAACATATATCCGTACTTTGTGCCATGACATTGGAGAGAAGCTTCAGGTGGGCGGCTGTATGGAAGAACTTGAGCGTACGAAAGTCGGCCGTTTCCTGAAAGAAGATGCGGTAACACTGGATGAAGTGCGACAGAAGATGGAACAGGGAGAAGGTGCAGAACTTTTCACTCCTCTGGATCAGATCTTCGCGGAACTGCCGGCCGTTACTGTGACGGATGCGAAGGCATGGATGTCTTATAACGGAAATGATCTTCCGGAGCGTTTTCTGTTAGAAAAAGAAGAGTGGACAGATGGACAGGAAGTCAGAGTATATGATTCCAGAAAGAATTTTATCGGTCTTTATCAGTATCGTGCACCGAAGAAGCTGTTCCATATTAAGAAAATGTTTCTGGATCCTGAAGCAGAGAAAATTGAGAAATAAAGGACGAATAAGACAGACATGCAATATATAAAAGGATTAGATGCCTTTGACGGAAGAAATCAGACAGCGGTAACGCTTGGAAAGTTTGACGGATTGCACAGAGGACATCAGAAACTGCTCAACAGAATAATGAAATATGCGCAGAAGGAAGATTGCGACAGTGTCGTTTGTGCCTTTGATATGGACAGAGACTGTCTGATGACAAATGAAGAGCGAAGAGCATTTCTTGAGGACAAGGTAGATTATCTGATCGAGATTCCATTTACGAGAGAAATGATGGAGATGGAAGCAGAGAAATTTATCGATGAAATCCTGCATAAGAAGCTGCACGCATCACACATTGTTGTCGGAACGGACTTTAACTTTGGTCATGAAAAAAGAGGAAATCACCAGATGCTGGAGAAATATGCAGCGAAATATGGCTATACAGTTGATGTGGTCGAGAAAGCATATTACAAAGACCGGGAGATCAGCAGCACTTATATCAGGGAACTTCTCCTCGATGGAAATGTTCCTCTTGCAAATAAGCTTCTGGGGTATCCGTATGAGATCACCAGTGTTGTGGAACATGGACAGCAGCTTGGAAGAACACTTGGATTTCCGACAATGAATCTTGCACCGCAGGAAAAGAAAATCCTGCCAAAGTACGGTGTCTATGCCTGTCGCGTCCTTGTGGATGGTGTATGGTATGGCGGCGTGGGAAATGCCGGGGTGAAACCGACCGTTGCGCAAGAAAAAAGACGGTTGTTCGAAGTTTATGTTTACGGATATGAAGGCGATGCTTACGGGAAGACTGCCACAGTGCAGATCCTGGAGTTCGAACGTCCGGAAACGAAATTTCATTCGGTTGAAGAACTCAAAGACCGCGTGATGAAAGATATGCGGTACGGAGAGGAATATCTGAAAAATCATCCATTCGATGAAAGATAAAAGATTTTAAATTTGTGCTTTACAAGCAGATATCTCTGTGCTATACTATCCGAGGTATCAAATCAGCCGGTGTTCGGTAATCGGATCACTCCGACCATTGCTTAATGCCAGGCGGTTTAACTAAGAATTTTAAGGAGGATATTACAATGATCGCAAAAGAGAAGAAACAGGCTATCATCAAAGAATTTGGAAGAACAGAGGGAGATACAGGATCACCGGAAGTACAGGTTGCTATCCTTACAGCAAGAATCAACGAGCTGACAGATCACTTCAAAGCTAACCCGAAGGATCACCACTCAAGAAGAGGACTTCTTAAGATGGTTGGACAGAGAAGAGGACTTCTTGCATACCTCAAGAAAGTAGATATCGAGAGATACCGTGCTCTGATCGAGAAACTTGGTCTGAGAAAATAATAAGATTTTCCCAAAAAGAAGATCAATTGACAGATCAGAAGCTGCATCTGATGATGTGGTTTCTGGTCTGTTTCTTTTTTGTCTGAATTTTTGGTACTTTTTGGTCTTTTTTTGGAAAACTATTTACTTCTTATTATAGAATATGATATAATTTAAAAGCTTGTGGGCAGAGAAGAACCGAGACCACTGAAAAGTGTATTATCCAGCGATCACAGCGGGTTTCAATTGCTATAGAATAGTACATTTTTCAGTAGTTTCGGAGCAAATTGTTCTGCTCATATAAAACGAAGATAAGATAAAAGGAGAAAACCATGTATAAAAAGTTTGAAATGGAACTGGCCGGCAGAACACTGCGTGTAGATGTTGACCGTGTGGCAAAACAGGCGAATGGTGCAGTGCTGATGCATTATGGTGATACAACTGTACTGTGTACAGCAACAGCTTCTGATAAGCCGAGAGAAGGAATTGATTTCTTCCCACTCAGCGTAGAGTATAATGAGAGAATGTACGCTGTAGGAAAGATCCCAGGAGGATTTAATAAGAGAGAGGGTAAAGCATCTGAGAATGCGATCCTGACAGACCGTGTCATCGATCGTCCGATGCGTCCTCTGTTCCCGAAGGATTATAGAAATGACGTAACACTTGAAAACCTGGTTCTTTCTGTAGATCAGGATTGTAGTCCGGAGCTTACAGCTATGCTCGGTGCAGCACTTGCAACAAGTATTTCTGATATTCCGTTTGACGGACCGATCTCTACAACACAGGTTGGACTTGTTGACGGAGAGTTCGTATTCAACCCGACAGCAGCACAGAAGGAAGTTTCCGAGCTTGCACTGACAGTTGCTTCTACAAAGGAAAAGGTTATCATGATCGAGGCCGGTGCGAAAGAAGTTCCGGAAGCGAAGATGATCGAGGCAATCTTTGCGGCACATGATCTGAACCAGAAAGTGATCGCTTTCTTTGACACGATCGTTGCAGAGTGTGGAAAGCCGAAACATGAGTATCAGAGCTTTGCTGTTCCGCAGGAACTCTTTGATGCGATCCAGGAGATCGTTCCGGCTGCTGAGATGGAAGAGGCTGTATTTACAGATGACAAGCAGACAAGAGAAGAGAATATCCGTGTGATCACAGAGAGACTCGAGGAAGCATTTGCAGACAGCGAAGAGTATCTTGCGAAGCTTGGTGAGGCTGTTTACCAGTATCAGAAGAAGACAGTAAGAAAGATGATCCTCAAAGATCATAAGCGTCCGGATGGTCGTGCGATCGATCAGATCAGACCGCTTGCGGCAGAAGTAGACCTGATCCCGAGAGTTCATGGTTCTGCTATGTTCACAAGAGGACAGACACAGATCTGCACAATGACAACACTTGCTCCACTTTCTGAAGCACAGAAGCTCGACGGTCTTGATGAAGCAGAGAAGACAAAGAGATATATGCATCACTACAACTTCCCGTCCTACTCTGTAGGAGAGACAAGACCTTCCAGAGGACCGGGACGTCGTGAGATCGGACATGGAGCACTGGCTGAGAGAGCACTTCTTCCGGTACTTCCAAGCGAGTCTGAGTTCCCATATGCGATCCGTACAGTATCTGAGACATTTGAGTCTAATGGATCTACATCACAGGCAAGTGTCTGCGCATCCAGTATGTCACTGATGGCAGCAGGTGTGCCGATCAAGTCTGCTGTAGCAGGTATCTCTGCAGGACTTGTAACAGGTGAGACAGATGATGATTACCTTGTACTGACAGATATCCAGGGACTCGAGGACTTCTTCGGAGACATGGACTTCAAGGTGGCAGGTACTCACGAAGGTATCACAGCAATCCAGATGGATATCAAGATCCACGGACTGACAAGACCGATCATCGAAGAAGCAATCGCTGCTACAAAGAAAGCAAGAACTTACATCATGGATGAAGTTATGAGTAAAGCAATCGCTGAGCCTAGAAAAGAAGTTGGAGAGTTTGCACCGAAGATTATTCAGATGCAGATCGATCCACAGAAGATCGGTGATGTTGTCGGACAGCGTGGTAAGACAATCAATGCAATCATCGACGAGACAGGTGTTAAGATCGACATCGATGATGAAGGAAATGTATCTATCTGCGGTACAGAGAAAGAGAACATGGAGAAAGCTGCGAAGTACATCCAGACAATCGTTACAGATTACGAAGCAGGACAGCTTTTTGAAGGAAAGGTTATCAGCATCAAAGAATTCGGAGCATTCGTTGAGTTTGCACCGGGTAAAGAAGGAATGGTACACATTTCCAAGCTTTCTAAGCAGAGAGTTGACAAGGTAGAAGACGTTGTAAGCATCGGTGATGTTGTGAAGGTTGTATGCCTTGGTAAAGATAAGATGGGAAGATTCAGCTTCAGCATGAAAGATGTTGCAGAATAAGAATCAGAAAGAATAAAAAAAGAGGAACAGAATTCAGGAAACTGGGTTTTGTTCCTCTTTTCTTGTATGCGCAAGGAATACTTTAAGAATCTTATCCATATATTGTGTAGAGAGGAGGGGTACGGACAACAACTGGAGAGGTGGACAAGATGGAAATGGAAAGACAGAACAAGAAGATGCAGGTCTGGAATCTGCTGGCAGAAAAAATCCGTAAGCTTGTAGAAGAATCCGTCAGTAATCCGGAGGAACTGCAGGAGATCAGGATACGTACAGGTCAGCCGCTGCTGATTCAGATGAAAGGGCAGGAACGGGTTCTTCCGGACCCGGCACACCCGTATCTGGTTACGAAAGAAGATATTGGTGAGACAATGGGATATATTTGTCATTATTCGCTCTATGCATATGAAAATGAGTTGAAACAGGGATTTATTACAGTGGAAGGAGGTCACAGGGTCGGGGTGGCAGGAAAAGTAATTATAGAAAATGAAAAAGTAAAAAATATACAGTATATTTCTTCGCTAAATGTAAGAATTTCTCACGAAGTACTTGGTTGTGCTGACGCATTGATTCCATATATTACGGAAAATAAACAGATTTGCCATACATTGATCATTTCTCCGCCGTGTTGCGGAAAGACTACTTTGATCCGTGATCTGATCCGTCAGATATCGGATGGAAATGAATACATAAAAGGGTGTTCTGTCGGTGTGGTAGATGAAAGATCGGAGCTTGGTGGGTGTTATCTTGGAATCGCGCAGAATCATTTGGGTACAAGGACTGATATTTTAGACTGTTGTCCGAAAGCGGAGGGGATGATCATGTTGATCCGTTCTATGGCGCCGCGTGTGATCGCAGTGGATGAAATCGGCACAAGTGAGGATATCCATGCCATTGAATATGCCATGCAGTGCGGCTGCCGGCTGATCGCGAGTGTACACAGCCTTGATATGGATGAGGCTTCTAAAAAGCCGATCCTGGGTGACCTGATCCGCAGAAGAATGTTTCAGCGTTATGTTGTGCTTGGACAGGATCACGGTCCTGGCAAGATCCGGGAAATTTATGATGAGCGGGGGCGTGTGCTGTGCAGAAATTAGTCGGATGTTTTCTGATCCTGTTGGCGACGACCGGAGCAGGATGGATGTATGGAAAAGAACTTCGGAATTATCTGGAAGAATTGAGTCATTTTCGCAGAATTATAGAACAAATAAAAGGCGAATTACTGTATGCAGGACTTCCGCTTTCGGAAATTTTTTATAATATTGCATCAAGAGAGAAGGAACCCTATGAAAACTGGCTGATGGATCTGGCATTTCAATGTCAGGGCACACAGGAAAAGCGGTTTGCTGACTTGTGGACAGATACGATAGAAAAAGATCTTCCGGAACTGAAATGGAGAGGGAAAATGAATCCTCTGATCTGCGAACCTGGGGAACTGCTTGAAATAGGAGACAGAGAAGGTGTAGTTCGTCTGCTGGAGTATCATTTGAAAAGGCTGGATATGGAAATTGAAAAGAGAACTGCGGAAACGTCTGAGAAGAAAAAGCTCGGTAGCTGGCTGGGGGCAGCAGGAGGGATTTTTCTTGTGATCCTTCTGCTTTAAAAGGGCGGGAACAAAAGGGAGAGGAGGGAGAATGTGAGCATCAATCTGATATTTAAAATTGCGGCGGTGGGAATTCTTGTATCTATTCTGAGTCAGGTTTTGAAGCATAGCGGCAGAGAGGAACAGGCATTCCTGACAAGTCTTGCAGGGCTGATTCTTGTATTATCCTGGGTTCTCCCGGCGATTTATGACTTATTTTCTTCGATCCGGCAATTGTTTTCTCTTTAAGGAGGGCGGAACAGAATTGAACAGTATACAAATCGCACTTTTGGGTGTCGTGGGAACATTACTTGCTTTGCAGTTTAAAAGTGGGAAAAGTGAATATGGCATTTATGTAAGTCTTGCAGTCAGCTTGTTTTTATTTCTTTGTATGCTTTCACGACTTGAAATCTTTGTGCGGACAGTAAAGAAAATTGCAGATTATATAAAACTGGATGCCGGACAGATGGGTATTCTGTTGAAAATGGCCGGTGTGACTTATGTGGCTGAATTTGCATCCGGAATCTGTAAAGATGCAGGGTATCAGAATATTGCTGTACAGATTGAGATTTTTACAAAGTTGACGATCCTTGCGATAGGAATGCCGGTACTTCTTGCGCTGCTGGAACTAATCGGAGATTTTCTGATATGAAAAGGGAAAAACATTTTTGGAAAAAGATCTTCTGTCTTGTGTTTTTATTTACTATTGTGACAGGATGTGGCAGCGTGTATGCAGCAGAGCATGGTACAGCGGAGGAAAAGGAAACAGAAGATCGTTCCGGGATGTTGGAGGATGAGCTGGAACAAATGGAAGAAAGTCTGCTGGATGAATTTGATTTCAGACAGATCGATCAGTTATCAGGAGAGACAGAACTGGGAGAAAAAGTTCGGTTTCGTGATCTTACAGAGATGCTGATCAGTGGAAATACGCAGGAATTGGGAGAAAGATTTCTTGAGTTTTTTTCAGGACAGGTGTTCTCTGTTTTTCAGAAAGGAAGGAAGAATCTGGCGCGCCTGCTGCTGATTACAGTGGCGGCTGCATTTTTCTCGAATTTTACAAGTATCTTTCAAAACAGACAGACAGCGGAAGCGGGTTTTTATATTTTGTATCTTGTTGTGATCGCAATCTGTCTGGAAGCATATCAATCGATGAATTTATATGCCGAAGAAAAAACAGGAGAGCTTGTCCAATTGATGCAGGTGTTTTGCCCAAGTTTCTTTCTGGCGGTTGCATTTACCGGAAAGAGCAGTTCGGCGTTGATGTTTTATAATACAATACTGTTCCTGATCTATCTGGTGGAACTGCTTGTACTTCACTTTCTTTTACCGGCTGTGAAGATCTACGGGATGGTGAGGGTCTTATCCTGCCTGACCGGAGAAGATCTTTTCTCAGAATTTGCAGAACTTCTGGAAAAATGTATCCAATGGAGTCTGAAAAGTATGATTGCCGCTGTGAGTGGGATCAGTCTGATCCGGGGATTTTTGAATCCGGCAATTGATTCTTTGAAAATGACTGCTGCGGGACGAACACTGGAGGCGGTTCCGTGGATCGGAGATGTTGCCGGAGGTACAATGGATGTTGCATTAGGAGTTGCAGTACTGCTTAAGAATGGAATCGGTGTAGCAGGAATGATTTTTATAGCTGTCCTGGCACTTATTCCACTGGTGGAATTTCTGATATTGGCATTTTTGTACCAACTTGTGGCGGCATTAGTTCAACCGGTTTCTGACCGGAGAATTACAACATGCATATCTGGAGTTAGTTCCGGTTATCAGCTTATGGTGAAGGTAATAGCATCCACAACACTGTTGTTTGTCTTAAGCATTGCACTTGTGGTAGCTGTAACATCTTAAGGTTTCAGAGGAGAGAGGAGGAATCTGCCAGATGCTTACACAATGGATACAAAAAATTATTTCAATTCTTCTCATTATGAGTGCAGTTCTGCAGGTGATTCCGGGAAAGGATTATGAAAAATATATTCGCTTTTTTTGTGGACTTGTCCTGATCCTGCTTGTACTATCCCCGCTTGCAGCGTTGAAAGGACTGAAAGCAGAGCAGTTTTATCAAAGGGAAGTGTATCAGCAATATGAGAAAGAAATAGAGCGGATGTCGGATTCTATAAAACGGGAGGAAATCGGAATTGGACAATAATTGGCAGGAGTGGAAGGAAAGGATCGTGGGATACACAAGGAAGATAAAACAGGCGGATCGTGGTCAGAAAAGAACAAGATTAGCCATTTTATTCCTGTGTGGACTGCTGCTTCTTGTAGTTGCGGTTCCGGTTCCGAAGACAGGGGAGGTGGATAAGGATACAAAGATTGACGGGGAATCCGGGAAAGGAGAGACGTATGAGACAGATTCCATGGCAGACTATGAAAAATATCTGGAACAGAAGACAGCGCAGACACTTGGTGTCGTAGATGGGGCGGGAAAGGTGACGGTGATGATCACATTAAAGTCTACAGGACAGAAAGTGGTTGAAAAAGATCAGCAAAGCACACATCAGACGACGAAGGAAGCAGACAGCCAGGGAGAGACAAGAGAAAGTGAAGAGAAATCTCTGGATAAAACGACCGTGTACAGTCAGGGGACAGACGGAACGCAGATCCCATATGTAAGTAAAGAAAATGCACCGGAAGTGGAGGGCATTCTTGTAATAGCAGATGGAGGTGGGAATGCAGTTGTCGCGAAGAATCTGACAGAAGCGGTGCAGGCATTATTTGGTGTAGAAGCGCATAAGATAAAAATAATGAAACGTGCGCCTACATAAAAGGAGGTTTATCTTAATGAAAGGAAAAGTGAAGAAAAACCAGTTGATCATTGTGGCACTTGCGGTTATGATCGCGGCAGCAGGATATCTGAACTACACGGGACGTCTGTTTGGCGAGAATGCGAAAGGAACAAAAGAAGCTAATGCAGATCTTACAAATCAGGAACTTTTGGATATTTCACAGGAAGATACAGAAGCAGGAAGCGAAGAAATTGAAAGTAATGATTCTGAAACAGAAGGAACACCTGGAGAGGCGGTTCTCACAAATGGTTCAGCCCAGACTACGGTAGCCCAGGCAAAAGTTACAAGAGAACAGGTGCGTGCCCAGAATAAAGAAACATTGCAGTCGATCATAGACAATACAGAGCTCAGTGAAGAGGAAAAGTCAGATGCAGTTGCACAGATGGTGGAGCTTACAAAACAATCAGAGACAGAGATGGAAATTGAGACATTGATGGCAACAAAAGGATTTTCAGAGGCAGTGGTAAGCCTTGGGGAAGATAGTGCAGATGTTGTTGTAAATGCAGAGGAACTCACGGATGCGAACCGTGCCCAGATTGAGGATATTGTGACAAGAAAGTCGGATGTAAAGCCTGAGAAGATTGTAATTACACCAATTCATGAATAGAAAGTATATTTTTGGAAAAACTTTTTATAAAAGATTTGCTGTCAGAGAGGACTTGTGATACACTATTTAATGGTTTATTATGTAACTGTCTACAGGATGCCTGCGGACAGTTATCTATTGCGTGAAAATGATAGGAGATTAGAAATGTCAGAAATTACGAATGAGATAAAGAAAAGAAGAACATTTGCCATTATATCCCATCCGGATGCCGGTAAGACAACATTGACAGAGAAATTCCTTCTGTACGGAGGAGCCATCAACCAGGCAGGATCTGTTAAGGGAAAAGCAACTGCGAAGCATGCGGTTTCCGACTGGATGGAGATTGAGAAGGAGAGAGGTATTTCTGTAACTTCTTCTGTACTTCAGTTCAGCTATGGCGGATACTGTATTAATATTCTAGATACACCGGGACATCAGGACTTCTCAGAGGATACATACCGTACTTTGATGGCAGCGGATTCCGCAGTTATGGTTATCGATGCATCCAAGGGTGTTGAGGCGCAGACAAGAAAGCTGTTTAAAGTCTGTGTGATGCGTCACATCCCGATCTTTACATTTATCAATAAGCTTGACCGTGAGGCGAAAGATACATTTGAATTGTTAGATGATATAGAAAAAGAGCTTGGAATCGCAACTTGTCCGATCAACTGGCCAATCGGTTCCGGTAAGGAATTCAAGGGAGTTTACGACAGAGCGAAGCGTGAAGTTGAGCTGTTCTCAGATACGAAAAAAGGTACTGCGATGGGTGAGGTGAAGACAGTACCGATCGATGCCCCGGAGACAGAAGAACTGATCGGTTCAGATGCAAAAGACATTCTTGCAGATGAGATTGAACTTCTGGATGGAGCAGCCACTGAATTTGATCAGGAACTGGTTGATAAGGGACAGCTTTCACCGGTATTTTTCGGATCTGCTCTTACCAACTTTGGTGTAGAGACTTTCCTGAAGCATTTCCTGAAGATGACAACCTCTCCGCTTCCGAGAAGATCAGATCATGGCGAGATCGATCCAATGACAGAGAAAGATTTCTCAGCATTTGTATTTAAGATCCAGGCGAATATGAACAAAGCCCACAGAGACAGAATTGCATTTATGAGAATCTGTTCCGGAGAATTTGAGGCCGGTATGAGTGTTTATCATGTGCAGGGAGGAAAGGATGTGCGTCTTTCCCAGCCGCAGCAGATGATGGCAAGTGAAAGAAAGATGATTGACAAGGCTTACGGCGGTGATATCATCGGAATATTCGATCCGGGAATTTTCTCTATCGGAGATACACTTACAACTTCAAAAGAGAAGTTTGCTTACGAAGGAATCCCAACTTTCGCACCGGAACACTTTGCACGTGTCCGTCAGGTTGATACGATGAAGAGAAAGCAGTTTGTAAAGGGAATCAATCAGATCGCACAGGAAGGTGCGATCCAGATCTTCCAGGAGTTTAATACAGGTATGGAAGAGATTATCGTAGGTGTTGTAGGTGTACTCCAGTTTGATGTCTTGAAGTATCGTCTCCAGAATGAATATAATGTAGAGATCCGTCTGGAGAATCTGCCATATGAGTACATCCGTTGGATCGAGAATGAAGAGATCGACATGGATCGCTTAAGCGGAACATCTGATATGAAGAAGATCATGGATCTGAAGGGTCGTCCGCTTCTTCTCTTTGCGCATGAGTGGAGTATCCGTATGACAGAAGAGCGAAATGAAGGACTTATTTTGTCAGAATTCGGACGTTCATAAAAATCTTTTCAAATAGAAAGATTTTTGATATAATGTAGAAAGAATCAGACAAAACAGGAGGTTTTGATTATGGCAAAGGACGAAAGAAATATTTATACAATACAGAACGACGCAAGCAAAGGTGAGATTAAGATTGCAGATGAAGTTGTAGCGATCATTGCAGCGCTTGCTGCCACAGAAGTGGAAGGTGTTGCTTCCATGGCCGGAAACATCACGAATGAACTGATCGGAAAGCTCGGAATGAAGAATCTTTCCAAAGGTGTGAAGGTTGATGTACTGGAAGGTATTGTGACTGTATCCTTAGCATTGAACTTGAAGTACAATTACAGCATCGTTGAGGTGTCTGCAAGAGTGCAGGAGAAGGTTAAGAATGCAATTGAGAATATGACAGGACTTGAAGTGGCTGATGTGAACATTAAGGTTGCTGGAGTCGAGATGGAGAGTCAGGAATAAAAGCGAACAGGAAAGGAATCAGCCAACATGGTTAGAAAAGAACTTCGCGAGCACATTTTCAAGATGTTGTTTCAGATAGAATTTAATGATCCGCAGGAGATGCCGGAGCAGATTGAATACTATTTTTCTACACTGGAAGATGCAGCGGATAAGGATAAAGAATATATTAAGAGAAAATATGCAGCAGTACTTGAGAAGACAGAAGAGATTGATGAACTGATCAATGCCAATGCAAAGGGATGGAAGACAACAAGAATGAACAAAGTAGATCTGTCCATTCTGAGACTTGCGGTATATGAGATGAAGTGGGATGACGAGGTACCGGTAGGAGTTGCAATTAACGAGGCGGTAGAACTGACAAAGATGTTCAGTTCAGATGAGGCTCCGTCATTTATCAACGGAGTACTTGGCAAGATTGCGCGTTCACTGGAAGAGACAAAAGAATGAAAAATGTCTATACGGTGAAGCAGGTTAATTCTTATATTAAGAATATGTTCACCCAGGACTTCATGCTGAACCGAATCTATGTAAAGGGTGAGGTGTCTAATTTAAAGTACCACACATCAGGGCATATATATTTTTCATTGAAAGACGAGTCCGGCACGATAGCCTGCGTGATGTTCGCAGGCTCAAGGTCTGGGCTTTCTTTTCATATGGAGGAAGGACAGCAGGTAGTAGTGCTGGGCGCGGTCAGCGTCTATGAACGGGATGGAAAGTATCAGCTGTACGCAAGAGAGATCATTTTAGACGGTGCGGGACTTTTGTATGAAAGATTCGAGGCACTGAAGAAGGAACTCGAAGAGATGGGAATGTTTGCAGCAGAGTATAAACAGCCGATTCCACGCTATGCACGTACGATCGGGGTTGTGACCGCACCGACAGGAGCAGCGATCAGAGATATCATCAATGTGGCAAAGAGAAGGAATCCGTTTGTCCAGATCCTGCTTTATCCTGCACTGGTACAGGGTGATGGTGCCGTGAGCAGTATCGTGAAAGGGATCCATATGCTGGAAGAGAAGCAGGTGGATGTCATGATCGTCGGAAGAGGCGGAGGAAGCATTGAAGATCTGTGGGCATTCAATGAGGAGGCTGTTGCGCGTGCGATTTTTGACTGTCGTGTTCCGGTGATCTCTGCAGTCGGACATGAGACAGATACAACGATTGCCGATTATGTGGCAGACTTAAGAGCACCGACACCATCCGCAGCGGCAGAGCTTGCAGTGTATGAATATTCCGAAGTGAAAGAACAGATTCTTAATTGTGAGAGTTTACTTCGAAGAGCAATAAATCAGAAGTTGCTAAACGAGCGTATGCATCTGGAACACAGCAGATTGAAACTTCAGACACTCCATCCAAGACAGAAACTCAATGAGAAGAGACAGAGAGCAGTTGACGCTGAGAATACACTGCGCTCGCTTATGGAACGGCATTTGACAAAAGAAAAGCACAGACTCGCACTTTGTGCAGAACGGATGAAAGGGTTGTCTCCGCTTGAGAAATTAAGTCAGGGGTATTCTTATGTTTGCAATGCACAAGGACAGAATATAAAGAAAACAGATCAGGTAAGAGAAGGAGATTTGTTGCAGATTTATGTAACGGATGGACAGATTGAGACTTACGTTACAGGCACTGTAAAACTAGAAGGGGAAAGAGGACAAAGTTCCCATAAACAGTAACCGGGAGGAAATGATGAAAGACACGAAGAAGATAGAACAGGCTGCAAGTCTTGAGGAGTTATTTGAGAGACTGGATCGCGTCATTGGCGGACTGGAAGGAGAGGAACTTTCTCTTGAAGATTCTTTTAATTTATATCAGGAAGGTATGGAACTTGTGAAGTGTTGTAATCGTACGATTGACGATGTGGAAAAGAAGGTTCTTGCCTTAGATGAGAATGGAGAGAGTCATGAATTTTAAAGAAGAACAGAAAGAAAAAGTAGAAAAAATTGAAGCGATACTCAGAGAATATCTTCCGGAAGCAAACGGATATCAGAGTGTGATCATGGAAGCAATGGAATACAGTCTGATGGCAGGAGGCAAGCGCCTTCGCCCAATGCTGATGATGGAAACATACCGTCTGTTTGGTGGAGAGACAGAAGTGATTTATCCGTTTATGGCAGCAATGGAGATGATCCATACCTATTCACTGGTTCATGATGATCTCCCGGCAATGGATAATGATGAGTACCGTAGAGGAAGAAAGACGACACATATCGTTTATGGAGAGGATATGGGAATCCTTGCGGGGGATGCGCTTTTAAACTATGCATTTGAGACAGCATGCAAGGCATTTGAGCAATTTCCAGAGGAAAGCCTTAGAATCGGACAAGCGATGAGAGTTCTGGCAAGAAAGGCCGGAATCTATGGTATGATCGGTGGACAGGTTGTAGATGTGAAAGAATCCGGACATCAGATTGATGAGGAAGTTCTTGACTTTATTTTCAGATTGAAGACAGGCGCACTGATCGAGTCTGCTATGATGATTGGAGCAATCCTTGCGGGAGCGTCAAAAGAAGATGTGAAGAGCATGCAGAAAGTCGCAGGAAAGATCGGAATGGCATTCCAGATCCAGGACGATATTCTGGATGTGACAAGCACGACAGAGCAGCTGGGCAAGCCGGTACATAGTGATGAGAAGAATGAAAAGACAACATATGTAACACTTAAAGGAATCGAACAGGCTCATAAAGAGGTGGAACGTATGACAGAAGAAGCAATCGACGAACTGAAAAAGTTCCCTGCCGGGGATGATTTCCTTGAGCAGCTTTTGAAATCTCTTGTATATAGAGAAAAATAAGATTGTCGGTGAGGAGGAACTTATGGCACTTGAAAAGATTCAAAAGGCCAACGATATAAAAGAACTGACAGAGGAAGAGCTGAAAGAATTATCGGATGAGATCCGGCAGTTTTTGATTGAAAAGATCAGTGTGACCGGAGGACATCTGGCATCCAATCTCGGAGTTGTTGAGCTTACGATGGCATTACATAAAGTACTTCATTTCCCAGAGGATAAACTGATCTGGGATGTGGGACATCAGTCTTATACACACAAGCTTCTGACAGGAAGAAAAGAAGGATTTGATGATCTTAGAAAATACGGAGGAATGAGTGGATTCCCTAAGAGAAAAGAAAGTAAATGTGATGCGTTTGATACAGGACACAGTTCAACTTCAATCTCAGCAGGGCTTGGTTATGTGGCCGCAAGAGAGCTTCAACAGGAGCATTATAACGTTGTATCTGTGATAGGAGATGGTTCTATGACCGGCGGTATGGCATATGAAGCATTGAATAACGCTTCCAGATTGAAAAGTAATTTTATTATTGTACTCAATGATAATAATATGTCCATTTCCAAGAATGTTGGTGGTATGTCAAATTACCTGAATGGGCTTCGGACGACACAGGTATATTCAGACCTGAAGAGAGGTGTCGAAGATACGATTAAGAGAATTCCCGGCAGAGGAGAACGGATCGTCCATCAGGTGAAGAAGACGAAAAGCGGGATCAAACAATTATTTGTTCCGGGAATGTTTTTTGAGGATATGGGAATTACATATCTGGGTCCTGTAGACGGACATGATCTGAAGACATTAACAAAGACATTGAATGAAGCAAAACGGGTAAATCATGCAGTTCTTGTACATGTTGTGACGAAGAAGGGAAAGGGTTATCTTCCGGCAGAGACGAATCCGTCAAAATTCCATGGAACAGGACCTTTTGATGTGACAACAGGAGAAACGATCGGAGGGTCGGGGAAGGATTCTTATACAGATATTTTTTCCAAAGTGCTTGCAGATATCGGAAAGAAGGACGAGAAGGTTGTAGCTATTACTGCAGCAATGGCAGACGGAACAGGACTTTCCAGATTCGCAAAGCTATTTCCGGAAAGATTCTTTGATGTAGGAATTGCAGAAGAGCATGCGATGACATTTGCGGCAGGACTTGCTGCAGGGGGGATGAAGCCTGTTTTTGCGGTGTATTCATCTTTCTTACAGAGAGCATTTGACCAGACAATCCATGATGTCTGTCTTCAGAATCTGCCGGTTGTGATTGCAGTGGACCGCGCAGGTCTTGTTGGAAGTGACGGAGAGACACATCAGGGAGTCTTTGACTTATCATTTTTATCATTGATCCCGAATCTTTCAATCCTGTCACCAAAGAACCGCTGGGAGATGGCAGATATGGTGCGCTTTGCAGTGGATTTCCAGTACCCGGTTGCGCTTCGTTATCCAAGAGGAGAAGCATACGAAGGACTGAAGGAATTCCGCGCTCCAATCGAATATGGAAAGAGTGAGCTTCTATATGAAGAGAGTGAGATCGCGGTAATGTTTGTCGGACATATGTCTTTCCTTGCAGAACAGGTGCGTGAGGATCTTAAGGCAGCAGGGTATCAGTGTAGTCTGATCAATGCAAGATTTGTGAAACCTCTGGATACAGAAATGATCCGGAAAATTTCAGAAAATCACAGGATCCTTGTGACAATCGAGGAAAATGTGCTTACAGGTGGATTTGGTGAGCAGGTAGAAGATTTTGTAATGCGTGAGAGTATCCCATTGAAAGTTCGCACAATCGGTATTTCAGATGATTATGTTGAGCATGGAAATGTAGATGTCTTAAGAAAAGAAGTTGGTCTCGACAGAGAGAGTATTGTAAAAAAGGTCATTGCAGATGATCGGAGAATAGAGGAAGAAAAGTAACATGAAAGAACGTTTGGATGTATTGCTTGTAAAGAGGAATCTGGCGGATTCCAGAGAAAAAGCAAAAGCAATTATTATGTCGGGAAATGTATTCGTAGAAGGTCAAAGAGAAGATAAAGCCGGAACAACATTTCCGGAGGAGGTAAATATTGAGGTACGCGGACATGTTCTCCCTTATGTGAGCCGTGGAGGTCTTAAGCTTGAGAAAGCAATGAAAGAATTCCATGTGACAGTAGATGGAAAGGTCTGTACAGATGTTGGATCTTCCACTGGTGGATTTACAGACTGTATGCTTCAGAATGGAGCGAAGAAAGTATTTGCTATCGATGTGGGAAGAGGACAGCTGGATTGGAAGCTGCGTCAGGATCCGAGAGTGGTATGTATGGAGAAGACGAATATCCGTTATGTGACTCCGGAAGATCTTGGAGAACCTGTTGATTTTTCGTCGATTGATGTTTCATTTATCTCTCTCACAAAAGTGCTTGGTGCAATCAGAGCGTATCTGACAGATGATGGAGAGATCGTAGCATTGATCAAACCACAGTTTGAAGCAGGACGTGAGAAGGTTGGAAAGAAAGGTGTTGTGCGAGAAAAGAGTACGCATCATGAAGTAATCGAGAAAGTGACAGAATTTGCGGTATCCATCGGATTTTCTGTACTTGAGATCACATTCTCTCCAATCAAGGGACCAGAAGGAAATATCGAATACCTTGTACATTTGAAGAAATGTCCGGAAGAGGAAGCAAAGATTGAGACAAAGGAACTGGATCAGGTAGTGGATGAAGCATTCGCTGCTCTGGCAAAGTAAAAAGGTGATGGTATGGAATCTTTTTATATCATAACAAATCAATTAAAAGACAGAGATTATTCTGTTACGATTGAGATAAAAGATTATATTGAGAGAAAAGGCAAACGTGTTATTCTTGCTCAAAAGGATGAGGAAGGATTTATTGTTCCGGGAACGATTCCGGAGGACGTTGATTGCGGACTGGTTTTAGGTGGGGATGGAACTCTGATCCGTGCAATACGTGACCTGGAAGGAAATAAACTTCCGCTTCTTGGAATCAATATCGGAACATTGGGGTATTTGGCAGATGTAGAATTGAAAGATTATAAATCTGCGATTGACAGACTTTGCGAGGAAGAGCCTAAAGTTGAGAAACGTATGATGTTGGAGGGGACAATGTCATCCGGTGAAAAAGATCTGGCGGTAAATGATATCGTCCTGACAAGAGAAGGGAATCTTCGTATTATTCAGTTTAATGTGTATGTGAATGGGACATTGTTGAACACATATCAGGCAGACGGTGTGATCATCTGTACACCGACGGGAAGTACAGGATATAATCTTTCCGCAGGTGGACCGGTGGTAGAGCCAACAGCAAGTCTGATCGTTATCACTCCAATCTGTTCCCATGCACTTAACACGAGCAGTGTGGTGCTTTCAGCAGAGGATGATGTTGAAGTTGAGATTTGCGAGGGCCGTTATGGAAGGCAGGAGAAAGTAGCTTTATGTTATGACGGTGCTGTACAGAGGCAATTGGTTAGCGGAGACAGAGTGAAGATCAGAAAATCAGATGCCAAAGCGCATCTAGTAAAATTAAGTGAAGAAAGTTTTATGATAACAATGCGCGAGAAGATGAAAGGAAATTGATACTATGAAAGTGAGCCGACATGCAAAGATAATTGAATTGATCAGTCAGTATGACATAGAGACGCAGGAGGAACTGGCAGAATATCTGAATAATGCCGGCTTCAAGGTCACACAGGCAACGGTATCCAGAGATATCAGAGATCTGAAGCTGACAAAGCTGTCTGTAAACGGTGGGCGTCAGAAGTATATTGTTCATAGACAGGAAGAGGATGGAATGAGCGAAAAATATATCCGTGTACTTTGTGACGGGTTTGTTTCTATGGATATGGCACAGAATATCCTTGTGATTAAAACAGTTGCCGGAATGGCAATGGCGGTTGCTGCTGCAGTAGATGCAATGAAATGGAATGAAGTGGTCGGATGTATTGCAGGAGATGACACGATCATGTGCGCAATTCGTACAGTTGAAGATACAGCTGTAGTAATGGAGAATATAAGAAAATTGGTTTCAAGGAAAGCATAGGTGACATATGTTACAGAATCTGTATGTGAAAAATCTTGCTTTGATTGATGAAACAGAAGTTGAGTTTGGGGAAGGATTGAATATTCTGACCGGTGAAACCGGAGCAGGAAAGTCAATCCTTCTTGGCTCTGTTACGCTTGCACTGGGTGGAAAATACAATGCACAGATGCTTCGAAACGGGGCAAAAAGCGGATTGGTAGAACTTACTTTTCACATCAAAGAAGAAAAGATTTTAAAGAAGCTGGAGGCCTTGGACATTTATCCGGAAGACGGATATCTGACATTGAGCCGCCGCCTTTTAGAAGGCCGAAGTGTCAGTAAGATTAACGGTGAGACAGTGAATATGAGCGTCCTTAAAGATGTAGCCAGTCTTTTGATCGATATTCATGGACAGCATGATAATCAGACATTGCTTCATCGAAAGAATCATTTGACACTGCTTGATCTTTATGGGAAAGAACAGACGAATCCGTTAAAAGAGAAAATGGCTTCCTGCTATCAGGAATGGAAGGCAGTATGTAAGAAGGTGGAACAATCCTCGCTGGATGAAGAGAGCCGCAGAAGAGAACTTTCTCTTGCTGAATTTGAAGTAAATGAGATTGAAGAAGCAGCGCTTAAAGAAGGTGAAGATGAATTTCTAGAAGAACAGTATCGCAAGATGACAGACAGCAGAAAACTCACAGAAGGAGTTGCAGAAGCGTATCAGTATACTGCAGAGGACGAACGTGGAAATGCAAGTGATTACTTAAGCCGTGCAATCCGAAGCTTTCAGGAAGCAGCATCTTTTGATGAAAAGGGAAGCCAGCTTTACGATCAGATCGTGGAGATCGATAGTCTGCTGAATGATTTTAATCGGGATCTGGCAGAATATGCAAAGAGTTTTGAATATTCGGAAGAAGAGTTTTCAGAAGTTGAGTCCCGCCTGAATGAAGTGAATCATTTAAAGGCAAAATATGGAAATACTGTCAGTGATATCCTTGCATATTGTGAGGAAAAAAGACAGAGACTATCGGAACTGGAAGATTACGATTCTTTTATGCAGGAACTTTTGGAGAAACAGAAAAAAGCAGAAAAGCAGATGGAAAAGGCTGCGATGGAACTGCATGAAGTGCGTGAACAAAACGCAGTTAAATTTGCCGAGGAAATTGTTCATCAGATGTCGGAACTGAATTTCCTGGATGCACGTTTTGAAATTCGTTTGACAGAAGCAAAAAGTTATTCTGCACAAGGAAAAGATGATGCAGAGTTTTATCTGTCGGTTAATCCGGGAGAACCTGTGCGCCCACTGGGGGATGTCGCATCCGGAGGAGAGCTGTCTCGTATTATGCTTGCAATAAAAACTGTACTTGCAGATGAAGAAGATACGCCGACTTTGATATTTGATGAGATTGATAGTGGAATATCAGGAATCACAGCAGGTCGTGTCGGTGAGAGACTGCAGTTGATCGGAAAGAGTCGTCAGGTAATTTGTATTACACATCTTTCACAGATCGCAGCGGCAGCTGATGTTCATTTTTGTATTTATAAAGAAGCAGAAGATAATTCTGTGAGAACACAGATCGAGCGACTTGCTCAGGAAGATTCTGTTGCAGAGCTTGCAAGGCTTCTTGGTGGAGCAAATGTAACAGATGGAATTATAGACAGTGCCAGAGAAATGAAAGAACTGGCAAAAAGAGAAAAATAATACCAGTGTGAAAAGAAGAAGATCCACACATACTAAGAGCAGATGTAAACAGCATCTGCTCTTAATATTTGCAAGAGAGGAGTGTGGATCATGAAAGAACGCAGGAAAAGGAATATGAGCAGGACAGGTCTGTTGTTTCTGTTCTGTCTGTTGATGCTATGTGGCTGTACGCATATTACAGAATTTATAGAAAATACAGAAGTCAGTGGCCGGGAGGTGGAAAGTCTGGCTGCAGAAAAGGAAGAAGATACGGTTCTGCTTGGAGGAATGCCGGTTGGAATTTATATGGAAACGGATGGTGTACTGGTTTTAGACACGGAGAAAATGACAGGTATGGATGGAAAGGAATATACACCTGCGCAGGGTGTGGTAAGTTCCGGTGATTATATTACGGAAGTGAATCACCAGAAGATTGAAGGGAAAAAACAGTTGATGGATCTGGTGGAACATCTGGATGGAGAGAAGGTCCTTCTGACAGTCAGACGCGAAAATACGATATTAGAAAAGAAATTGACTCCTGTGCAGATTTCAAAAGGAAATTATCGCCTGGGAATCTGGGTAAGAGATAATGTACAGGGACTTGGGACGATCACATTTTTGACAAAAAATAACAGGTTCGCAGCACTGGGACATGGCATTCATGATGTTGATACAAGTACACTTCTTACGATCAAAAGAGGAACGCTTTATAGAACCAGTATTCAGAAAGTGCAAAAGGGAAGCAAAGGGAATCCAGGAACAATGGAAGGGATTATTGTTTATAATCGGTTTCATCAGCTTGGAGTGATTGAGAAAAATACGGATGAGGGTATTTATGGAGAATTAAATTCAGACAGAAGCTGGATAGGAGAGGAAGTTACGATACAGGTAGCAAAAAAAGAGGAAATAAAGACAGGAGAGGCAAGGATTCGCTGCTACATTGATGGTGAGGTGAAAGAATACACAATCTGTATAACACAAATTGATAAAGAATCCGACCAGGTGAACAAAGGAATGGTAATTCAGGTGACAGATACGGAATTGCTGGAAAAGACAGGGGGCATTATTCAGGGGATGAGCGGGAGTCCCATCATTCAGAATGGAAAACTGATCGGAGCTGTGACACATGTGTTTGTACAGGATTCGACAAAAGGATACGGTATTTTTATTGAAAATATGTTGAAAGAGGAAGAATCGTGAAAAGGGTCGAAAAGGATGTCGAAATACTACTGCAAGATTTTCTTGAATCCGACAAAAAAGCTGGAATATAATACACGAGTGGTGTAACAAGACAAACGTTCTCAGAAAAAGGAGAGAAGAAGATGGAACATTTGAAAATAGCCATTGCTGATGATAACCAGAAAATTTTGGATCTTTTGGATCGTGTGATCGGGATGGAAAAAGACATGAATCTGGTCGGAAAGGCGAAAAATGGTGAAGAGATGTGTCAGATCATCAAAGATAAACAGCCGGATGTTGTTCTTCTCGACCTGATTATGCCGAAAATGGATGGATTGACGGTCATGGATCGGATCAATCATGACAAAACTGTCAGCAAGCATCCGTATTTTATCGTAATCACAGCAGTTGGGCAAGAAAAGATTACAGAAGATGCTTTTAATAAAGGCGCAAATTACTATATGATGAAACCGTTTCAAAATGAGATGCTGTTAGAACGAATCCGAAGTGCGGGACGGATGCCACACGGTATGGAAACAAGAAACTCTGAGGTGACATCTGAAAACAGAGGAGAAAGTCTGGAGACACGAGTGACAAATATGCTGCATGAAATCGGAATACCGGCTCATATTAAGGGGTATCATTATCTGAGGGATGCGATTATGATGGCGGTAGATGATATGGATGTGCTCAATGCAATCACAAAGATCCTGTATCCAACCGTCGCAAAGAAGTACCAGACAACATCAAGCAGAGTAGAACGTGCGATCCGACATGCGATTGAAGTGGCATGGAGCAGAGGAAAGCTGGACACTCTGGATGAACTTTTTGGGTACACGGTAAGCAATGGAAAAGGGAAACCGACAAATTCTGAATTTATTGCTCTGATCGCAGATACAATACAATTGGAATACAGGCATGGGAAATAAGAAGTAAATTACAATGAGAAATCCTTTGCATTATGATAAAAATGCGGTATAATATTTTATAAGTAATTGCCGAAAGAGGGCAAGTGAAAGTGGAGGATCTAAGTATGAAAAACATTTTGTTCGCTTCATCAGAATGTGTACCATTTATAAAGACCGGAGGTCTTGCTGACGTTGTAGGTTCACTTCCAAAAGATTTTGATAAAGAGAAATATGACTGCCGTGTAGTTTTACCTAAGTACATGTGTATGAAACAGGAGTGGGTAGACCGCCTGGAGTATATCACAAACTTCTACATGGATTTTGCAGGAGAGGATCGCTATGTCGGAATCTTTAAGACAGAATTAAACGGAGTTACATTTTATTTTATTGATAACGAATTTTATTTTTCAGGATTTGCTCCATATGATGGAGATCCGAAGTGGAATATTGAAAAATTCTCTTTCTTCTGTAAGGCAGTTTTAAGTATTCTTCCGGTTATTGGGTTCCGTCCGGATCTGATTCACTGTCATGACTGGCAGACAGGTCTGATTCCGGTATATCTGGATAATTTCCGTTTCTTTGGAGAATATTACAGAGGAATCAAGACGGTTATGACAATACATAACCTGAAGTTCCAGGGGGTATGGGATACAAAGACTGTACAGGGAATCACAGGACTTCCGGATTATTATTTCGTTCCGGATAAGCTTGAGGCATACAAAGATGCTAATATGCTCAAAGGCGGTATTGTTTATGCAGATAAGGTGACAACAGTAAGCCACAGCTATGCAGAAGAGATCAAGACACCGTTCTATGGAGAAGGTCTTGACGGACTGATGGCAGCAAGATCAAATGATCTTTGTGGTATTGTGAATGGTCTGGATTACAATGACTGGAATCCGGATACAGATCATAGAATCGCAAAGACATTTAACGTTGAGAATTTCCGGAAAAACAAACCGGTGAATAAGGCTGCTCTTCAGGAAGAACTTGGACTGGATAAAGACAATCATGTAATGTTGATCGGAATCGTTTCCCGTTTGACAGACCAGAAAGGATTTGATCTGATTGATTATATGATGGATGAGATGTGTCAGGATGCAGTGCAGATTGCAGTACTTGGAACAGGAGATCCGAAATATGAGAATATGTTCCGTCACTTTGCATGGAAGTATGCAGGAAAGGTTTCAGCGAACATTTTCTATTCCGATGATCTTTCTCACAGACTTTATGCCGGATGTGATGCATTCCTTATGCCATCCTTATTCGAACCATGCGGACTCAGCCAGCTGATGAGTCTGAGATACGGAACACTTCCGATCGTTCGTGAGACAGGAGGATTGAAAGATACTGTAGAACCGTACAATGAGTTTGAGAAGACAGGTACAGGATTCAGTTTCTCTAATTATAATGCGCATGAGATGTTGAACACTGTACGTTATGCAGAAAGAATCTATTATGACAAGAAACGTGACTGGAACAAGATGATCGAACGCGCGATGGCTCAGGATTTCTCATGGATGAATTCCGCAAGACAGTATGAAGATCTGTACAGAAGTCTGATCGGAGAATAAGAATTATAAGAAGTAACAAAGAAGTAATACAAGAGTAACACAAGAGCAAGGAGTAACAGACCCGATGAAAATTATTGACAAACTGAACCAGAAAGGCATCCACATTTCTTTCGAGGTGTTTCCGCCGAAGACAGATGCAGGATTTGACAAAGTATTATCAGCAACAGATGAGATTGCCAAACTGAACCCATCTTATATCAGCGTAACCTATGGAGCCGGTGGCGGAACAAGCAAGAACACAGCGAAGATCGCATCCCATATTAAGGATGATCTCGGAGTGATGAGTCTTGCACATCTGACATGTGCTTCATCCACAAAAGAAGAAGTTGGAGAGGTAATTGAAAACCTGAAGGCTCATGGAATCGAGAATATTCTCGCTTTACGAGGAGATATTCCGGAAGGCATGACATTCCCTGATGGAGATCGATTCCATTATGCTTATGAACTGGTACAGGAAATCAAGAAACATGGGGATTTCTGTATTGGTGCAGCATGTTATCCGGAAGGACATGTGGAGCAGGAACATAAAGAGGATGATATCCGTTATCTGAAACAGAAGGTAGACAGTGGAGTTGATTTCCTTACAACACAGATGTTCTTTGATAATGATATCCATTATAATTTCCTGTACAGAATCAGAGAAGCAGGGATCACAGTTCCGGTTCTGCCGGGAATCATGCCGATCACCAGTGCTGCTCAGATGAAGCGAAGCCAGGAACTTTCCGGAACAGTATTTCCGAGAAGATTTCTTGCAATATTAGATCGCTTCGGAAGTTCTCCGGATGCGATGAAGCAGGCAGGAATTGCCTATGCAACAGATCAGATTATTGATCTTCTTGCGAACGGTGTGAACAATATTCATATTTATTCTATGAATAAGCCGGAAATTGCAGTAGCAATTATGAATAATCTTTCCGAGATTATCAAGTGTTAAGAAAGTGGATGACCAGATGATAGAGACAGAGAAGAGAGTACGTGAAGCAGTTCGTTATCTGGGATTTGGAAGAAATGAGGCAGATGAGCGAACCTTGGAACTGATCCAACAGTCTTTCAAAGACCTGGAACAGGAAGCAGGGCCTAAGTCCATCTGCCAAATTTTTGATTTAAATCATACAGAAGACGGAAGACTGGTTATTGGACAGATGGAGATTCAAAGTAAGAGTCTGAGCAGAAATCTGAAAGGATGCCGTCAGGTTGTTCTTTTCGGAGCAACCCTTGGCGCCGGAGTTGACCGGCTGATGCGCAGGATTTCTCTGACAGATATGGCAAGAGCAGTTGTTTTACAATCCTGTGCAGCGGCAATGTTAGAAGAATATTGCGACGAGTGTCAGAAGAAGATTGCGGAAGAGCTTGAAGAAGAACATTTGTATTTAAGACCGAGATTCAGCCCTGGATATGGAGATTTTGACATCTGTTATCAGGAACCGATCGTAAGAATGTTAAATTGTGCAAAGACGATCGGGCTGACTTTGACAGACAGTTTTATGATGACACCAACAAAGTCGGTAACAGCAGTGATTGGAATCAGTACGCAGAAAGACAGATGTCCAATCTCAGGATGTGAGGTCTGTACGAAAAAAGACTGTGAATACCGACGATAAGCAAGAGATAAGAGAGGAAGGATTGATACAAGAAGATGATACGAGAACGCCTGGGAAAAGAGTTATTATATTTTGACGGCGGAATGGGAACCTTGCTTCAGGCAAAGGGACTTCAGCCGGGAGAGTTACCGGAGACGTGGAATGTTACACATGCGGATGAGATCAAAAACATTCACAAACAATATATTTCAGCAGGAAGTGATATTGTACTTGCAAACACATTTGGAGCGAATGCATTGAAATTCCATTGCGATGATTTTCCATTGGAAGAAATTATCCGTCTTGCGATCAGGCATGTGAAGGATGCGGCTGAAGAGGCAAGTGGTGGAAGAAGAATCTACACAGCACTGGATGTCGGACCGACAGGAAAGCTTTTAAAACCGATGGGTGATCTGGACTTCGAGACAGCATATGAGACATTCAAAGAAGTTATGATCATCGGAGAGAAGGCCGGTGCGGATCTGATCCATATTGAGACCATGAGTGACACTTATGAACTGAAGGCAGCAGTACTTGCGGCGAAAGAGAATACATCTCTTCCGGTTTTCGCTACGACGATTTTTGACGAGCGCGGAAAGCTTCTGACCGGAGCAGATGTTCCGTCTGTTGTGGCAATGCTTGAAGGATTAAGGATTGATGCTCTTGGAATCAACTGTGGAATGGGACCGGAGCAGATGCTGCCGATCCTGGAGCAGATCATGAAGTACTCCTCTGTGCCTGTGATCGTCAAACCGAATGCAGGTCTTCCGAAGCAGAAAGACGGAGAAACTTATTACGATGTTTCTCCAGAAGAATTTGCTTCTGTTATGCGTCATGTTGTTGATCTTGGGGCAGTTGTGATCGGGGGATGCTGCGGAACAACGCCTGCACATATTGCAGAGATGGTGAAGCAGTGTAAAGACATTCCGGTGAAGCCGATTGAGAAGAAAAGTTATACTGTAGTATCTTCTTATGGACAGAGTGTGTTCCTTGGAACCGGATCAAAGATTATTGGTGAGCGTATTAATCCAACCGGAAAGAAACGCTTTAAACAGGCACTTAAGGAACATGATCTTGATTATATTTTAAAAGAAGGAATTGCACAGCAGGATAACGGTGCACATATTCTGGATGTTAACGTAGGACTTCCGGATATTGACGAGCCGACATTGATGAAGGAAGTTGTTCAGGAACTTCAGAGTGTGACGAATCTTCCGCTTCAGGTTGATACGGTTGATACGGTTGCGATGGAGAATGCACTTCGCATTTACAATGGTAAGGCGATGGTCAATTCAGTCAGTGGAAAGCAGGAGTCAATGGATGCAGTGTTTCCACTGATCCGGAAGTATGGAGGTGTTGTGATCGGCCTGGCACTTGATGAAGACGGAATCCCGGCAACAGCCGAGGGACGTGTACAGATTGCGAAGAAGATTATCGCTGAGGCAGCAAAATACGGTATCGAGAAGAAAGATATTGTAATTGATGCCCTGGCAATGACGATCAGTTCAGAACCGGAAGGTGCGAAAGTGACACTTGAGACACTTCGCAGACTTCGTGACGAAGTTGGTGTGTGTACTGTGCTTGGTGTATCAAATATTTCTTTCGGTCTCCCAAGCAGACCGATTGTAAACTCCATCTTTTATACGATGGCAATGCAGAATGGTCTGAGCGTTGGAATTATCAATCCGAACTCGGAGGATATGATGAAGGCATGGTATGCATACCATGCGTTAATGAATCTGGATAGCAACTGTGAGAATTATATTAATAAATATGCACAGCAGCCGGGAACAGCTCCGGTTTCCGCAACAGGTTCAGCTCACAAGATGACACTGAAAAGTGCAATTGAAAGAGGACTTCGTGAAGAGGCGAACAGCATTACATCTGAGATGATTCAGGAGAAGGATGGTCTGGAGATCATTAACGAAGAGCTGATCCCGGCACTGAATACGGTAGGTGAAGGATTTGAGAAGGGAACAGTCTTTTTGCCTCAGCTACTGATGAGTGCTGAAGCGGCCAAGACAGCATTTGCGGTGCTTAAAGAGAAAATGGATAGCAGCGGAGAAGTTCAGGAGAAGAAAGGAAAGATCATTCTTGCTACAGTAAAAGGGGATATCCATGATATCGGTAAAAATATCGTGAAGGTTCTGCTTGAAAACTATAGCTTTGATGTGATCGATCTTGGAAAGGATGTTCCGCCGGAGACAATTGTTGACACAGTACTTGAACAAGATATTCATCTGGTAGGATTAAGTGCTTTGATGACAACAACTGTCGTAAGTATGGAAGAGACGATCAGACAGCTTAGAGAGAAAGCTCCGCATTGCCTTGTGATGGTAGGAGGAGCTGTTCTGAATCAGGAGTATGCTGATATGATAGGAGCTGATTTTTATGGCAAAGATGCCATGCAGTCGGTTCATTATGCACAGAGAGTTTTTGGAACTAAAGAATAGGAGGAGATCAAAAATGAGAGGATTACAGACACCGGTTCGTGCAATTCGAAGACAAGTGTTTACAGAAGTTGCCAAGCTTGGATTTAAAGCAAATGCAGAGACATTGGTAGCAGATATGGAAGCAATTCCATATGAAATCGTTGGAGAAGATTCAGAAGTAAAATACCGTGAGAGTATTTACCGTGCGAGAGCAGTCGTAAGAGAAAGACTTCGTCTTGCGATGGGACTTTCCCTTCGCCCGGAGAATAAACCGGTCCACTTGACAGCAGGCGTTGAGGCCAGTAATATTTCTGAGAAATACTATGAGCCACCGCTTATGCAGGTGATTCCGTCCGGATGCGAGAGCTGTGAGGAGAATAAATACGAGGTCAGCAATGTATGTAAGGGATGTCTTGCACATCCATGTCAGGAAGTCTGTCCCAGAGGTGCTATTTCCATGGTGAATGGAAAGTCATTTATTGATCAGGATAAATGTATCAAGTGTGGAAAGTGTAAATCTGTCTGTCCATACGATGCGATTGCCAAGAAAGAACGTCCTTGCAAGAAAGCATGTGGAGTGAATGCAATTACATCGGATAAATTAGGACGTGCTTATATTGATGCTGACAAATGTGTTTCCTGCGGAATGTGTATGGTGAGCTGCCCGTTTGGTGCGATCTCTGACAAGTCGCAGATCTTCCAGCTGGCTCGTGCACTTTCAGAAGGAGAAGAGATTGTGGCTGAGGTAGCACCGGCATTTGTCGGTCAGTTTGGATCGAATATTAATGTGAGAAATTTCAAGGCAGCTCTTGAAGAACTCGGATTTTCAGAGACATATGAGGTTGCTCTTGGAGCGGATATCGGAGCAATTGCAGAAGCACATCATTATGTGAATAAAGTGACAACCGGAGAACTTCCATTTCTTCTGACATCCTGTTGTCCATCCTGGGCAATGCTTGCGAAGAAGTTCTTCCCGGATCTGATCGATCAGATCTCACAGGAACTGACTCCGATGGTTGCAACAGCACGAACAATCAAACAGGAACATCCGAATGCAAAGGTTGTATTTATCGGACCTTGTGCAGCGAAGAAGCTGGAAGCTTCCAGACGTACAGTGAGAAGTGATGTGGATTTCGTTGTTACATTTGAAGAATTGCAGGCAATGTTTGATGCGAAGGGAATTGATCTGACAGCTTATGAGGCAGAGTCTTCTTTCCATGATGCGACAGGAGCCGGACGTGGATACGCCTGTGCAGGAGGAGTTGCAAAGGCAATCGAAGAATGTATTAACGAGTATTACCCTGGAACGCAGGTTAATATTGAGCATGCGGAAGGTCTGGCAGAATGTAAGAAGATCCTGACACTTGCCAAAGCCGGAAGAATGAAAGGATGTCTGATCGAGGGTATGGGATGTCCTGGCGGATGTGTTGCAGGAGCTGGAACGAATATTCCAATCCCGACTGCGAAGAAGGATGTCGCAGCTTATGTCAAAAACTCAAGCAGAGCACTTCCACCGAAAGAACTGGAAGAAATTGAATTAAAATAAGTAAATATACGGACAATAACCGGCCTCCGCTTTACAAACGGAGGCTGTTGTGGTATATTACAAAATAGGCTTTTTATGAGCGAAAGAGGAGGATGGATGTATGCAGCCATACGGAGTAAACCAATTAAGAAAAATGTTTTTGGAGTTCTTTGAGAGCAAGGGACATCTTGCAATGAAGAGCTTTTCTTTAGTACCACATAATGATAAGAGTCTTCTCCTGATTAATTCAGGAATGGCTCCGCTGAAACCATATTTCACAGGACAGGAGATCCCGCCGAGAAGAAGAGTGACAACATGTCAGAAATGTATTCGTACAGGAGATATCGAGAATGTCGGTAAGACAGCACGTCACGGTACATTCTTTGAGATGCTTGGAAACTTCTCTTTTGGAGATTATTTCAAGAATGAAGCAATCGAGTGGTCCTGGGAGTTCCTTACAGAAGTTGTGGGACTTGATCCGAACAGATTATATCCTTCAGTATATGAAGATGATGATGAAGCATTCGAAATCTGGAATAAGAAGATGGGAATTCCTGCAGAACGTATCTTCCGTTTTGGTAAGGAAGATAACTTCTGGGAGCACGGTTCAGGTCCATGTGGTCCGTGTTCTGAGATCTACTATGACCGTGGAGAAAAATACGGATGTGGAGAACCGGGATGTACAGTAGGATGTGAGTGTGACCGTTACATGGAGATCTGGAATAACGTATTCAGCCAGTTCAACAATGACGGACACGGCAACTATACAGACCTGATCCAGAAGAACATTGATACAGGTATGGGACTTGAGCGTCTTGCCTGCATCGTACAGGATGTAGATTCCATGTTTGATATTGATACAATGAAAGCACTGAGAGATCATGTATGTAATCTCTCCGGCAAGCAGTACGGAACAGATCATGAGACAGATGTTTCTCTGCGTGTTGTTACAGACCATATTCGTTCCGTAACATTTATGGTTTCTGATGGTATCTTACCTTCTAACAGCGGTCGTGGATATGTTCTCCGCCGTTTGTTAAGACGTGCATGCCGTCACGGAAAGCTGCTCGGAATTGACGGAGCATTCCTTGTAGACCTTGCAACAACTGTAATTGAAGGTTCCAAGGATGGATATCCGGAGCTGGAAGAGAAGAAAGAGTTTATCTTTAATGTAATTGCGAAAGAAGAAGCGAACTTCAATAAGACAATCGATCAGGGACTCGCAATCCTTGCAGATATGGAAGCTGAGATGGAGAAGAATGGAGAGAAAGTTCTTTCTGGAGAGAATGCATTTAAGCTTTATGATACTTATGGATTCCCAATCGATCTGACAAGTGAGATCCTGGAAGAAAAGGGGCTGACTTATGACGAGGAAGGATTCAAGAAAGCACAGGAAGAACAGCGTGCGAAATCAGAAGGAACATTCGGAACTCATTCTTATACAGGAAAAGAAGTTTCTGTATACGATCAGCTGGATGCAGCACTTGAGACAGAATTTGTCGGATATGACAATCTGACATTTGATTCTAAGGTTACAGCTCTTACAACAGAGACAGAAGTTGTTGATGCACTTTCTGACGGAGAAAAGGGAACAATCATCGTTGAGCAGACTCCATTCTATGCAACAATGGGTGGACAGGAAGCTGATAAAGGTGTGATTCGTACAGCCGACGGAGAGTTTGTTGTAGAAGATTGTATTCACCTTGCAGGAACAAAGGTTGGACATGTAGGACATGTTGTAAAAGGAATGATTAAGATTGGTGATGCGGTAACTCTTGAAGTTGACGCAAAGAACCGTGCACTTACAGAAAGAAACCACAGTGCAACACATCTGCTTCAGAAAGCACTTCGTACAGTACTTGGAAGCCATGTAGAGCAGGCAGGATCTTTTGTAAATGCAGACAGACTTCGTTTCGACTTTACACATTTCTCAGCAGTAACACCTGAGGAACTGAAGAAGGTTGAAGAGATTGTGAATGAGCAGATCACAAATGCCCTCGCAGTTGTGACAAAGAACCTTCCGATTGAGGAAGCAAGAAAGACAGGAGCACAGGCTCTGTTTGGTGAGAAATACGGTGATGTTGTACGTGTCGTAGATATGAGTGGATTCTCCGTTGAATTCTGTGGTGGTACACATGTTAAGAATACATCAGAGATCACAGCACTGAAGATTATTTCTGAGAGTGGTGTAGCAGCAGGTGTTCGTCGTATTGAAGCCCTGACATCTGAAGGACTTATGAACTACTATGCTGAGATGGAGCGTCTTCTCAAAGAAGCAGCACAGCTTGTAAAAGCAACTCCGGAGAATCTTGCAGAGAAGATCACACATCTTCAGGCGGAGAACAAGTCTCTGAAGGGAGAAGTTGAGAGTCTTAAGAGCAAGATGGCTCAGAACGCAGCAGGAGATATTCTTGACCAGGTGAAAGAAGTAAAAGGTGTGAAGCTTCTTGCAGCACAGCTTGACGGTGTTGATATGAACGGACTTCGTGATCTTGGAGACCAGCTCAAAGAGAAGCTTGGCGAAGGTGTGGTTGTACTTGCATCAGGAAATGACGGAAAAGTAAGCCTGATGGCTACAGCAACAGACGGCGCAATGAAGCAGGGCGCACACGCAGGAAATCTTGTGAAAGCAATTGCAGGTCTTGTTGGCGGAGGCGGCGGTGGTCGTCCGAACATGGCTCAGGCAGGTGGAAAGAACCCAGCAGGAATCCAGGATGCACTTGCAAAAGCAGAAGAAGCACTGGCTGATCAGATTAAATAAAGTCATTGTAAAGAGAATCTGTCTGTGGCAGATTCTCTTTTGGGTAGAAGCGAGAAAAAAGTATAAAAAAATCGGTAAAAATCATAAAAAGCAGTTGACGTTTTGAAAAAATATGTTATAATAATAACCAGTGCAATAAATATACCCGAACAGTCGTATGATGCACAATACAAGGCTGGAGGGGAGGTTAGGTGTGAGACTATGTCAAATGTAATCGTTAAAGAAAACGAAACGTTAGATAGCGCCTTACGCAGATTCAAGAGAAACTGTGCAAAGGCTGGTATTCAGCAGGAGATTCGTAAGAGAGAGCACTACGAGAAACCAAGCGTTAGACGTAAAAAGAAATCTGAAGCTGCTAGAAAACGTAAATATAACTAATATGTGCAAATGGACAGAGTACTGGAAACAGTACTCTGTTTTTTAATATATTAGGAAAGTCCTGTCCTAATATATTAAAAACGCTCCGCTTAGAATGCGCATTGTGGCATACAATGCAGGTTATCTTATGGAAAAGCACCATTTTCCCATCTGTTTACTCGACATATAACCTTAAATATGCTGAAAATTGCAATTTGATACATTGGTTCATGCAGTTTTATCAACTTAAAGTGATAAAACTTTAAAATAATGCAATTAATGATTGACAATCTTTCATTTAGCTTATAAAATAAACGAGTAGACAACGGTGTCTGAGGTAACAGATTGCTTGTCAGTTTGTTTTTTCTTTTAGAAAAGACATCAGTTGACGAAAGATACAATAGTATCAGGGAGACAGGAATCCCAATCTATTTATTCTAGGAGGTAATTAAGATGTCATACGTTGATGAAGTGATTGATTTAGTTGTAAAGAAGAATCCTGCAGAGCCGGAATTCCACCAGGCAGTAAAAGAGGTGTTGGAGTCTCTTCGTGTTGTGATTGAAGCAAATGAAGAAAAATTCCGTAAAGACGCTCTTCTTGAGAGACTTGTAGAGCCTGAGAGACAGTTTAAGTTCCGTGTACCGTGGGTAGATGACAAGGGTCAGGTACAGGTTAACACAGGATACCGTGTACAGTTCAACAGTGCAATTGGACCATACAAGGGAGGTCTTCGTCTTCATCCATCTGTAAACCTTGGTATTATCAAATTCCTCGGTTTCGAGCAGATTTTCAAAAACTCCCTCACAGGACTTCCAATCGGTGGAGGTAAAGGTGGATCTGATTTCGATCCTAAGGGAAAATCTGACAGAGAAGTTATGGCATTCTGCCAGAGCTTTATGACAGAGCTTTGCAAATATATTGGTGCTGATACTGATGTTCCTGCAGGAGATATCGGTACAGGCGCAAGAGAGATCGGATATATGTTCGGACAGTACAAGAGAATCCGTGGAGTATATGAAGGAGTTCTTACAGGAAAAGGACTTTCCTATGGTGGATCTCTTGCTCGTACAGAAGCTACAGGATATGGTCTTCTGTATTTGACAGATGAACTTCTGAAACTCAATGGTATCGAACTTGCAGGTAAGACAGTTGCTGTTTCCGGAGCAGGTAACGTTGCGATTTATGCAACTCAGAAAGCCCAGGAACTCGGAGCTAAAGTTGTTACAGTAAGTGATTCTACAGGATGGGTATACGATCCGGACGGAATCGATGTTGCAGCTCTCAAAGAGATCAAAGAAGTGAAACGTGCAAGACTTACAGAGTACAAGAACTATCGTCCAAATTCAGAGTACCATGAAGGAAGAGGAGTATGGAATGTTAAAGTTGACATCGCTCTTCCATGTGCTACACAGAATGAGCTTCACCTTGAAGATGCAAAAGCACTTGTTGCAAACGGATGTATTGCAGTATGTGAAGGTGCTAATATGCCTACAACTCTCGAAGCTACAGAGTATCTGCAGGAGAATGGTGTTATCTTTGCACCTGGTAAAGCAGCTAACGCCGGTGGTGTTGCTACATCTGCACTTGAAATGTCTCAGAACAGCGAACGTCTGAGTTGGACATTCGAAGAAGTAGATGCTAAACTTAAAAACATCATGGTTAACATCTGCCACAACATGACTGATGCAGCTGAGAAATACGGATTCAAGGGTAACTACGTTGTAGGTGCTAATATCGCCGGATTTGAGAAGGTTGTAGAGGCTATGACAGCTCAGGGAATTTGCTAATTAAGAAATTCTAATATAATATAAGATATTGAGAAGTCCTGGAAATGTTGAATTTCTGGGGCTTTTCTTTATGTATTGAAATGACAAAAGAATTGTCAGAATATTCATAAATAGAAGATAATTTACGTTGTTTTGAGGTCGTTATATACACGTGATACACAAGTGATATACAGGTGGTATACACTCGTTTTTACTGATTTTGGATGATTTTTTGAAGCATTTCATCCGGTGTTTTTCAAGATGATTCAAGCTGAATATGAGTGTAATGTTAATCATAAGAAACATCATAAGTGTATCCAGCAATCAGTCTTGATTTACTATTTTATATCTTGTTCACTTCTGTAAGAAGTTCTTCTAAAGTCTTATGGGTGTACGTTCCCTTGGTGGTGTCGTTTTTCATACTGTGTCCCATAATCACTGTTATCATGAATTCGGTATAACACTGACAGAGGATGTCAATATGTATCAGAAACATTTCACAAAGCAACGGAAGGAATGATTCATAGCTATTCCAAGAAAGCTTATCCTTGGGACAATGCCTGCATAGAATCGTTCCATGCCCTTTTAAAACGAGAGTGGATTAATCGTTTCAAAATTTTCAATTATACTCATGCATATAAATTGATTTTTCAATATATCGAGACGTTTTACAACACAGTCCGTATTCATAGTCATTGTGGATATTTATCTCTAAACGAATATGAAGAACAATATCTAAAAAAGCTGGAAACAGCTGTAACAAGCTTAACAAGTTAACAATTACATAAAGAGAGAAAAATGGTTGCATTTAATTTGTACTTTTTCTTGACATAGGACCACAAAGCGTTTGGTAAAAAAGAACAACCAAGAAGTAGAATTGACATATACAGAATTTGAGATACTCTATTTGTTGTCAAGTAGTCCGGGCAGGGTGTTTAGCAAAGAGCAAATCTATGATCTTGTTTGGGAAGAATCCTATTCCGGTGATTACAACATCGTCATGAGCCATATCCATAATATTAGAGAAAAGATAGAGGATACACCCAATAATCCTGTTTATATACAGACAGTGTGGGGTGTTGGATATAAATTTAATGAGAAGTTAAAGGAGACAGATATTATGTCACATTACGCAAATGCTTGTAATATCTAAATTTGAAAAGCTGTAAAATTCCACGTTGAATTTTACGGCTTTTTTGCGTATAATATATATAAATAAAGAAGCTATATCAAGGAAAGGAAGTTGATTTTATGCCGAATATATTACCTGTATCAGATTTAAGAAATTATAATGAAGTGTTGAAAAATTGTCAGGTTGGAGAACCCGTGTTTTTGACGAAAAATGGCAGAGGCAAGTTTGTGGTTATGGACATTGAGGACTATGAACGTGAGAAGGCAGAGAAAAAGCTGTTGATGAAGCTGCAGGAAGCAGAAGAAGCAGTTAAGGATGAAAGTACCTGGATGAGTTTGGATGAACTGAAGAAATCTGTCGGGATATAGCTATGATGAAATTACGGATTAACCTTATTGTGGCAGGGGACTTGAAGAACATTAAAGAGTATATTGCAGAAGATAATGAAGAAATGGCAGTAAAGACCATTCAGGAGATATATGCTCGAATTGAGAATATACAGCAATTTCCGTATGTGGGAGCTGATCTTGCTAAGAGGGTCAGCTTTCGCACGGATTATAAATACGTGATTTGTGGGAATTACGTTGTACTGTATAAAATTGGAAAAGAGTATGTGGAGGTTTACCGGGTTGTGAATCGGTATCAGGATATTACACGGATATTTTAGTTGAATTATTGAAATGGATATTGGAGGTTAAATGTGAGAGTACAATATTTTTCAGATGAGTATATTAGTGAAACTGAAACAGTTGATTTGATTGAAAAAGTAAGTGAAAAATATAAAGATATTGAGGGAAAAATATTATATAAATTTCCTTCAATTAAGGAGTTAGATAAAAAGGTTATTGTTCCAGATATACTTATTGCTTCAGAAATTATGGGTATAATTGTTATTGTGGTTGACGCTATGCAGGTATTGCGTGAAGCAGAAATGGATATCTTCAAAGAAAAAATAGAAATAATTGATAATTATATCTATACAACGTTAATGAAAAATAGAAATTTAAAGCAAAACGCACGCAGTTTAAAGATTAGTGTTACTACATTAGGGTATTGTCCAAACTTATCAATAGATTTAGAAGATGAAAATATCTTTTGCTCAGTATCAAGTATTTTAGAGTATATTGATAAGATAGATGAATTGTGCACAGAGGAAGTTGTTGAAGAAGCTATTGCAAGCTTAGAACAAGCAACTGCGATGATAAAACCTAAAGAACGAATTTTGGGTAAGGAGGATAAGAACACAAAGGCACAATTACTCAAAGAGATAGAAACACAAATTGCACGATTTGATGATGAGCAAAGATTGTCTGCGTTAACTTTGTTAAATGGTCCACAGCGAATAAGGGGGTTGGCTGGATCGGGAAAAACAATTATTCTTTGCTTGAAAGCAGCTAATTTGCATATGATATATCCAGAAGCAGTTGTTTTATATACATTCTATACCAAAAGCTTATATGATTATATTATTCAATTAATTACAAGATTTTATATGAAGATGACAGATGGACAAATTCCAGATTTTGAGAATAAAGTTAAAGTGATGCATGCATGGGGAGGAAGGCAAGTTCCAGGAGTATATTATAATGCATGTAAGAATAATGGAATTTCACCAATAACTTTTGGCGAAGCAAAAAAACATGGAAATGCTTTTAAATACATATGTGAAAAATTTGTTGATGCAACGCAATATGATGCGAACAAAATGTATGATTATGTCTTAATAGATGAGGCACAAGATTTTGATCTTTCTTTTTATCAATTATGCAGATCTATTGTCAAGGATGATCATATAATTTGGTGCTATGATGAAGTTCAGAATATCTTTGATGTAATATTACAAAATCCAAAAGAGACGTTTGCAAACAAATATGATCCTAAAGGAATTGATTTGATTGAGGAACAAAAGAAATATCCTCGCATGAGAAATGATATTGTTTTGCATAAAAGCTATAGAAATGTAAAGAAAATACTATTAGTTGCGGTTGCGTTGGGTTTTGGAATTTATAATGATAAATTAATTCAAGCACTTGAAAATAATAAACATTGGGAAGATTTAGGCTTTACTGTTGTGGAAGGAGATTGTAGTAAAGAAGAAAGAGTAATTATTGAAAGAAATGAAAAAGCTTCACCATTAGTTGTTGATGAAAGTAGAATTGAAGATTGCATTAGAATATTTCAAGCTCCGGATTTCTCACAAGAACTAGACTGGATAGCAAAAGAAATTGAAAAAGCAATTACGGTTGATAAATTATTACCTGAGGATATTGCGGTAATTTGTTTGGATGAGACTAATTCGTTTAACTATTTTAACGGATTAGAGCAACGATTAGAAGCTAAATCAATCGCAACATATAATGTCATGGATAGGGATTATGTTAAGGGATTTTATAGAGAAGGTAATGTGACTCTTTCAAGTATTTTTAAAGCTAAAGGAAATGAAGCTGCTATGGTGTTTGTGATAGGATGTGATGTATTTGAAGATAAAAAAGATTCCAGAACAATGAGAAATAAAGTGTTTACAGCATTTACTAGAGCTAAAATATGGTTAAGGATATCTGGAACGGGGGAGGAGTGTTTGAAACAAATGTTATATGAAATGAATCAATTGAAAGAGCATGAGTTTAAATTTGATTTTCTAAATAAACCAACACATTTATTGGATAAAGATTGGAATGAAAGATCGGAAAACTATGATAATGAGCAGGCTTTTTATGAGGAATTACTTGAGATGAGTAGGAAAAAGGGGATATCTGTAGATAGAATATTACAAATGTACACTCAGAAAAAGAAAGAAGATGAAAAGATAGATGAATGAAGCAGCTTTTTTGATAAATATAAAAAGGTGTAAAAAAATATTAGGAGAGAGTGGTATACTTAAGAAAGTAAATGTAAGAAATGTTCAACTGTGTACATATAAAAAATACAGTAATGTATTTCGAACTACCGCACAGAAGGAGAATTATGCAAAGACTTTCATAGTTGGTTTAGAAATGGATGATTATGATTTCTTGCTGAATGATGGCTCTTATTTTCAGTTTTCATTTGATAAATGTGAAAAAGATTATGTTTTGAGGATGGCATTTTATCCCACGATAAATAATATTTCATATGACGATTTTTTACATGAGTTTTTAGAAAGTGATATAGATGAATGTGGAGGTGAATTTATTGAAGATTATCAACAATATTTAACTGAGCAAGAAATAAAGTTCGTAACTCCAATAAGGTATGACTACAATACTAAAATATATAAACCACTTGTGCATAGTTCGGCGCATGTTCATTTTGGATATGAAGAAGATATAAGAGTGCCTACGGACAATGTGCTATTTCCGTCAGCGTTTGTGAAATTGATTTTACAATATTTCTATTATGATAATTGGAAGCAAAAAATAAAGCAAGGTGATTTTCAAGATTGTCTAATTGAAAGAATAGAGAGGGAGATAATCGGTAAGCAATATTGGGGGATAGATGAAATGAAAATCCCTTATATTAGTTGTTCTGGTCATAAGAATTAATGTTGTGAATATAGATTTTTGTTCGTTGAAATTGTCCGACAATCACTCTATACACGTGATATACAAACGACCTCAAAACCCCGATAAATCTGCGGACACCTTAGAAGTTGCTATGACAGCTCAGGGAATCGTTTAAGATTAAGAAAATAGATTGAGATTTTCATTGATCGATAGAATAGAAAGGATACCTTATGGATAGAATATCTGTAAGGTATCCTTTTTAATGTTAAAATCCTGAAAATATTTCCTAAAAAGTAAATAAAGTTTATTGACATTATCAGGAAAAATGAGTATAGTTTATTTTAATAAAAGGGAGTAACTGGCGCTTTAAGTAGCGTTTGCGAGCCGTCAATACGATGGAAGAAGTCCATCCGGATCGTGATGAAATAGTGAGACTTTTATTGCATGTAAGAAGCGGTGCAATAATTGTCTCTTTTTTTATTCGCACTGCAGATGAATCAGGATTATGGGTCACAAAGGAAGAGTGAACAATAACCAATAACCAGTTAGGAGGAAGGGCAGTGAAACCATATTATCAATTATCGGGAGAAGAAGTTTTAAGAGAAGTGAATGGCTCGGAAGAACCATTAACAAAAGAACAGGTCAGTGAAAATCAAAAGAAATACGGACCGAATGAACTGACGGAAGGAAAAAAGAAGACAACAGTTCAGATTTTTCTGGAGCAATATAAAGATTTTCTGGTGATCATCCTTATTATAGCAGCAATCGCGTCGGGATTTATGGGAGATATTGAGAGCGCAGCTGTTATTGTTATCGTGATCACAATGAATGCAATTCTGGGAACTGTGCAGACAGTAAAGGCAGAGGCATCTCTGGCAAGTCTGAAGAAATTATCCGGTCCGGAAGCAAAAGTTCTTCGTGATGGAGTGGTTGTCCCGATTCCGTCAGCAGAAGTTACTGTTGGAGACATTATTATGTTAGAGGCGGGAGACTATATTCCTGCAGATGGACGTATTCTGGAATGTGCGAGCATGAAGGTTGACGAAAGTGCATTGACGGGAGAGAGTCTTGGTGTCGAGAAGACGACAGATGTGATTGAACAGGACGAAGTTCCTCTTGGAGACCGTATTAATATGGTATATTCCGGAAGCTTTCTCACGTATGGAAGAGGTTCTTTTGTAGTTACAGAGATTGGAATGAATACAGAAGTTGGTAAAATTGCAAGTCTTCTGAAGACGACATCTGAGAAGAAGACTCCATTGCAGGTAAATCTGGATCAGTTTGGACAGAAATTATCCATTTTAATTCTTGTATTTTGTGCGATTTTGTTTGGAATCAGTGTTTTCCGTGGTGAGAATATTGGAAATGCATTTCTTTTTGCAGTTGCGCTTGCCGTTGCAGCAATTCCGGAGGCGTTAAGTTCAATCGTTACGATTGTTCTTTCTTTTGGAACGCAGAAAATGGCGAAAGAACATGCAATTGTTCGAAAGCTGCAGGCAGTAGAAGGACTGGGAAGTGTATCCATTATTTGTTCAGATAAAACAGGAACCCTGACACAGAATAAGATGACAGTAGAGCATTATTATGTAGATGGCCAGAGCATTTCCGCAGACAAGATCGATCTCCGGGATCCGTCTCAGAGAAGACTCCTTATCAGCAGTATTCTTTGTAATGACTCTACGAATATTGATGGTGTAGAGATCGGAGATCCGACAGAGACAGCACTGATTAATTTAGGAAGCAGTCTTGGTCTTGACCCGGAAGAAGTCAGAGTAAAGTATCCAAGAGAAAGTGAGAATCCATTCGATAGCGACCGTAAGATGATGGCAACAAAGCATTCATTAAACGGAGTGCCAACGATGATTGTCAAAGGAGCAGTTGATGTTCTTTTGAACCGGACAGACTGGGTTGAGATGAAAGGGGAGACTCATGAGATCACAGAAGAGACAAGAAGAGTGATCGAAGAGCAGAATCAGAAATACTCAAGAGAGGGATTACGAGTTCTTGCATTTGCTTATAAAGAAGTATCAGATGAGACGGAACTTACGCTGGAGGATGAAGATCGTCTGATATTCCTGGGGCTGATCGCAATGATGGATCCGCCGAGAGAAGGGTCAAAAGCTGCTGTAGAAGAGTGCAAATGCGCAGGAATCCGTCCGATTATGATTACAGGAGATCATAAGGTGACAGCTGCTGCCATTGCAAAGAGAATTGGAATTCTTGAAAATGAATCCGAAGCCTGTGAGGGTGCAGAGATTGACAAAATGTCCGATGAAGAACTGAAAGACTTTGTGGAAGGGATTTCTGTTTACGCCAGAGTTTCTCCTGAACACAAGATCCGTATCGTGCGTGCATGGCAGGAGAAAGGAAACATTGTATCCATGACCGGGGATGGTGTGAATGATGCTCCGGCACTGAAACAGGCAGACATAGGAGTGGCGATGGGAATTACCGGAAGCGAAGTGTCAAAAGACGCTGCAGCAATGGTTTTGACAGATGACAATTTTGCGACGATTATTAAAGCAGTAGAGAATGGAAGAAATGTATATCGCAATATTAAAGCATCCATTCAGTTTCTGCTTTCGGGAAATTTTGGAGCAATCCTGGCAGTGCTTTATGCTTCACTGATGGCACTTCCGGTACCGTTTGCACCGGTTCACCTGTTGTTCATTAATCTGCTGACAGACAGTCTTCCGGCAATTGCTCTTGGATTGGAACCACATTCAAAAAATGTGATGAAAGAAAAACCACGACCGATAAATGAATCCATTTTGACGAAAGACTTTTTGATCAATATCGGACTGGAAGGGTTATCAATCTGTACGATGGTCATGATCGCATTTACAATTGGATACAAAGATGGCAATGCACTACTTGCAAGTACAATGGCATTTGCAACGCTTTGCTGCTCAAGATTGTTCCATGGGTTTAACTGCAAATCAAATCGTCCGGTTGTATTTACAAAAAGAGTATTTAATAACATTTACCTGATCGGCGCTTTTGTAATCGGAATGATTCTGATCACGCTTGTTGTGACTGTTCCTGGACTGCATAACATCTTTAAAGTGCAGACACTGACATTATCGCAGTTACTTACTGTGTATGGTCTTGCAGCATTGAATCTTCCGATTATACAGACGATAAAGGCAATTCGTGCAAAATTAGAAAAATAGGAGGAACAACAGTATGAAGAAAGTCGAGAAACCAAAGAAGCCATTAATCTTTTACTATTTGATTGCTTTGATTATTCTCGTGCTTCTTAACACATTTCTTTTTCCGAATATTCTAGGAAAGAATAAGGTGAAAGAAGTCGATTATGGAACATTTCTTACCATGGTTGAGGGAAAAGACGTATCAAAGGTAGAACTAAACGGAGATACAATTTATTTTGTAGATAATAATGAGGAACCAAATTATTATAAGACAACAACATTTGATGATCCGAATTTAGTGAATCGTTTGGAAGATGCAGGTTGTGAATTCGGAAGAGTTGCACAGCAGGAAATGAATCCGCTTCTTAACTTCTTTCTTGTATGGATTCTTCCAATTTTAATCTTTTGGGCACTGGGGCAGTGGCTCGCTAAGAAGATGATGAAAAAGATGGGCGGAGGAGTAGCCGGAAATCCATTCATGCAGTTCGGAAAGAGCAATGCAAAGGTTTATGTGGAATCTACAACGGGAATTACGTTCCAGGATGTAGCCGGAGAAGATGAAGCGAAGGAACTGCTGACAGAGATTGTGGATTTCCTTCATAACCCGCAGAAATATACGGAGATTGGTGCAGTATGTCCGAAAGGAGCACTTCTTGTAGGACCTCCGGGAACCGGTAAAACTTTGCTTGCAAAAGCAGTTGCAGGAGAGGCGAATGTACCATTTTTCTCAATTTCCGGTTCGGAATTTGTAGAGATGTTTGTTGGTATGGGAGCTTCTAAAGTACGTGATCTTTTCAAACAGGCGAATGAAAAAGCACCTTGTATTGTATTTATTGATGAGATTGATACAATTGGTAAAAAGAGAGATAATGCAGGATATGGCGGAAATGATGAGCGTGAGCAGACATTAAACCAGTTACTGACAGAGATGGATGGATTCGATGCATCTAAGGGTGTTGTGATCCTTGCTGCGACGAACCGACCGGACAGTCTTGATCCGGCACTTCTCCGTCCGGGAAGATTTGACCGCCGTATTCCGGTGGAACTTCCGGATCTTAAAGGGCGTGAAGAGATTCTGAAAGTTCACGCGAAGAAAGTAAGACTTGGAGATGACATTGACTTTAATGCAATCGCAAGAGCTGCATCAGGAGCATCAGGAGCAGAGCTTGCAAATATGGTAAATGAAGCGGCACTGCGCGCAGTCAGAGAGAACCGTAAATATGTAACGCAGGCAGATCTTGAAGAAAGTATTGAAACTGTTATCGCCGGATATCAGAAGAAGAATCAGGTACTTTCTTCCAAGGAAAAATTAATTGTTTCTTATCATGAAATCGGTCATGCGTTGGTAGCAGCATTACAGACGAATTCAGCACCGGTTACAAAGATTACGATCATTCCGCGTACATCAGGTGCTTTGGGATATACAATGCAGGTAGAGTCAGAAGAACGTAATCTGATGACACAGGAAGAGCTGATCAATAAGATCGCGACACTGACCGGAGGAAGATGCGCAGAAAAACTGATTTTTAATTCTATCACAACAGGTGCATCGAATGATATCGAGCAGGCAACAAAGCTTGCAAGAGCAATGATCACGCGTTATGGAATGAGTGACCGGTTTGGTATGGTTGCTCTTGAGACGCAGAACAATCCATACCTGGGAGGAGACAGCAGCTTAAGTTGTTCACCGCAGACAGCAGCAGATATTGATCAGATGGTTGTAGATACCGTAAAACACGGATATGATACAGCGATGGATCTTTTGGAGAAAAACCAGAAGAAACTTCATGAGCTTGCAAAATACCTGTATGAGAAAGAAACAATTACAGGAGAAGAATTTATGCAGATTTTGACGAGAACAGAGACGTTGGAAGAAGCAGAAGGGAAGTAACAGATGACAAGAAGCAGAAACAAGAAAACAGGGATTGAAGAAGAAATAGAGAAGCGGATACCGACAACCCGTTACAATCCGGATTATAAAGTCGGATTGACAGCACAGCAGGTGCAGGAGCACAGACTTCATGGTTGGGTAAACAGGGCAGTCGATCCTCCGTCGAAGACAACGAAAGAGATTGTACATGAGAATGTATTTACTTACTTTAACTTAATCTTTCTTGTTCTGGCTATTTTGTTATGTCTGGTTGGATCCTTCCGGGATCTGACCTTTCTTCCGGTTATTATTGCAAATACGTTGATCGGTATTATACAGGAAGTGCGTGCCAAAAAAGTGCTGGATAATCTGACCATGCTAAATGCACCGAAAGCGACTGTAGTGCGAGATGGTAAAAGATCGTTGATTGATGCAGAAGAGTTGGTAGTTGATGATATTGTCATATTTAAAGCCGGCGCGCAGGTATGTGCGGATGCACAGGTTTGTGCAGGTGAAGTACAGGTGAATGAATCTCTGCTGACAGGCGAGTCTGATGAGATTACAAAACATGCCGGAGATCAGCTGATGTCAGGAAGTTTTATTATTTCCGGTCAATGTCATGCAAGACTTGATAAAGTCGGTGAAGATTCTTATATTTCAAAGCTTACACTGGAAGCAAAAGAAATGCAGAATGGTGAGCAGTCAGAGATGATCCGTTCGCTGGATAAATTGGTTAAATGCGTCGGTGTGGCAATCATTCCGATTGGAATCATACTTGTTGCACAGTCTCTGGTATTCCAGAATGCATCATTCCATTCAAGTGTTACGTCAATGGTAGCGGCTGTGATCGGAATGATTCCGGAGGGACTTTACCTTCTGGCAAGCGTTGCACTTGCTGTCAGTTCAATCCGGCTTGCACAGCAGAAAGTATTGCTTCATGATATGAAATGCATTGAGACACTTGCCCGTGTTGATGTACTTTGTGTAGATAAGACTGGTACGATCACAGAAAACACAATGAAGGTACAGGAACTTATTCCAACGGAGCAGTACGATACAGAAAAGATGGGATCTCTTCGTCTTATGGTCGGAGATTTTGTTTCAGCTATGACAAACGATAATATCACAATGGCTGCAATGAAAGAATATTTTACACATTCTTCCGGTGCAAAAGCAATTTCCAAGACAGGATTCTCATCTGCGACAAAGTACAGCAGTGCTACATTTGAAGATAAGACATATGTTCTTGGAGCACCGGAATTTGTACTTCTGGATGATTACGAGCAACATAAGGAAAAAATCACAGAGCTTGCATCTACAGGTGCCCGTGTTCTTGTATTTGGAACTTATGCAGCGGAGATTGATGGAAAAGCACTGACAGAACCAGTGACACCGTTAGGATATATCTTGCTTGCGAATCCGATCCGTGAAGCTGCAAAAGAGACCTTTCAGTATTTTGCAGAGCAGGGAGTAGAGGTCAAGGTTATTTCAGGAGATAATCCGGTTACAGTTTCCAAAGTTGCAAAAACAGCAGGAATTGAAAATGCTGAGAATTATGTGGATGCATCAAGTCTTGAGAAGGAAGAAGATATTAAGAAAGCGATTCTTGAGAAGACAGTGTTTGGACGTGTAACTCCAAATCAGAAACGACAGTTTGTTCAGGCACTAAAAGAAGCCGGAAAAACAGTTGCAATGACAGGTGATGGAGTGAATGATGTGCTTGCACTGAAAGATGCAGATTGTAGTATCGCAATGGCATCCGGAAGTGATGCGGCAGCACAGGCTTCTCAGATTGTACTTCTGGAATCAGACTTTTCCTGTATGCCACAGGTTGTTTTAGAAGGAAGAAGAGTAGTAAATAATATCCAGCGATCGGCAAGCCTGTTCCTGGTCAAGAATATCTTTTCCTTCTTACTGAGTCTGTTCTCAGTAGTATTTATGTTTACGTATCCACTGGAACCATCACAGGTATCATTGATCAGTATGTTTACGATCGGTATTCCGGCGTTCTTCCTTGCACTTGAACCGAACAAGAATATCATTAAAGGACATTTCCTGACGAATGTATTCCTGAAAGCACTTCCGGCAGCACTTACAGATGCATTGGCGGTTGGGGCACTGGTTGTCTTTGGAAAGACATTTGGAGTAGGAGAGCAGGATATCTCAACAGCAGCAACAATGCTTCTGGCAATTGTAGGATTTATGATCCTCTATAAGATCAGTGCACCGATGAATAAGCTTCGTGCAGGGATTCTTGGTGGATGTATTGCAGGATTATTATTCTGTAGTATTTATTTGAATCAGCTGTTTGCGATTACCGGAATGACAACAAAGTGTATCATGCTTTTTGTTGTATTTGCGATTGCAACAGAGCCGGTACTCCGTTATCTTACGATTCTTCTTGGGAAAGGAAGAGTTTATTACAGACGTTTGCGCGGAAAAGCGCCGTTAGAGGAAGAAGCATAATGCGCAGTGAAAAATAAAAAGCAAATGTAATTAATTCAGAACGAAAATAAGATAAAAATCAAGCGGCAGCAGGGAATTATTAATCCTTACTGTCGCTTGATTTTGTCTTACTTTTCACATTACATTCTTATAGTTTGCAATTGATGAAGTTAATTATGTAGCTGGTCAATTATTCTGTATAAAGAATCAATCAAAGAAAGTCTCATGCAGTTTACGTACTGCGAGATCTGCATAAGCTTCATCAATCAGAGCAGTGATGCGAATCTCAGATGTAGTAACCATCTCTGTGTTGACATCAATACTTGCGAGTGCACCGAACATCTTTGCAGCAACACCTGAATGAGAACGAATACCGGCACCAATGACAGAAACTTTGGCAACATTTTCATCAGAATCCAGTTTCTTAATGCCAAGATAGTCTTTGTTTTCATTTAACAGATCCAAAGCACGGAGCATGTCCGATTTTGCAACGGTGAAGGATACAGATTTTGTACCGTCTTTACCAAGAGACTGGATCATGACGTCAATGTTTATTTTATTCTTATCTAAAAGATTTAAAAGACGGAATGTGCTGTTAGGCTCGTTTCCGAGACCGGCAACACGGATTTTGGCTACATTTTTATCGGCTGCCACACCACTGATTAACATTTTTTCCATTTTCGTTTTCTCCCTTACAATTGTTCCTGAATTGTGGTTTAAGCTAGAACATACCAGAAGTTCTACACCATATTTTTTCGCAATTTCTACACATCTGCTGTGAAGGACTTTTGCACCAAGAGAGGCCATCTCAAGCATCTCATCATAAGTGATCTCCGTCATTTTATGAGCGTTTGGAACAACGCGTGGATCGGCGGTATATACTCCGTCTACATCTGTGTAAATTTCACAGACATCGGCATGGAGTTCAGCAGCAAGAGCAACCGCTGTTGTGTCAGAGCCGCCGCGGCCAAGAGTTGTGATATCTTCATACTTATTGATTCCCTGGAATCCGGTTACGATGACGATCTTGTTCGCATCAAGCTCTTTACGGATACGCTCGGAATCAATTCTCTTGAATCGTGCATTCTGATAATTTGAAGTTGTATGCATTGGAACCTGCCATGCATTCAGTGACACTGCACTGACGCCCATGGAAATCAGAGTCATTGCCATTAAGGATACAGAAACCTGTTCACCGGTTGTGAGAAGCATATCTAATTCCCTGCGGGAAGGCTGCTCTGTGATCTGTTTTGCTGTTGCAATCAGATTATCTGTAGTCTTTCCCATAGCAGACAGGACAACAACAACCTGGCTGCCTTCGCGCTGCTTTGCGATACAGCGGTTTGCTACGTTGCGGATGTGCTCCAAATCGGCCACGGAGCTTCCGCCAAATTTCATTACTGTTAGCATATTTTTATCTCCCTTATATTCTCTGATAAATCTGTGTTGCTGATAACATATAGTGTGAACAGTAACAGCAAAAGAGTCAGAGAATTTTTAGTTACTGTTCATAGTGGGTGTGAGCAGCAACTTTGTACGTAGATAAGTATAGCAAAAAAAAGAAATAAAATACAGAAGAACATTTGTTCTATATATACTTGCAGTTGCATAAAGCGTGTGCTATACTGCAAATTAACAGAAAGCAGGTGAATAAAGATGACTCCAAAAGAAGTAATACAAAAAGTGCAGCAGGATCTTTTTACAATGCAGGATCTAAAATATCGGGATTTTCACGCAAAACTGATGCCGACAGTAGATAAAGACTCTGTAATCGGTGTGAGAGTTCCTATGCTTCGGGCTTACGCAAAGAAGTTTGGGAAGACAGAAGAGGCGAAGCAATTTCTTGAAATATTGCCACATCAATATTATGAAGAGAATAATCTTCATGGACTTCTGATTGATCAGATGAAAGATTATGAGTTGTGCATAGAAGAATTGATTCGCTTTCTGCCATATATAAATAATTGGGCAACCTGCGATATTCTGTCTGTCAAAGCTGTTAAAGGGCATTTGGATTCTTATATCAAAAATATATATCAGTGGTTGGAATCTGACTACACATATACAATTCGATTCGGAATCAATATGTTGATGCGTTATTATCTGGAAGAAGAATTTAAGATAGAATATCCGGAGAAGGTTGCCGCAATCCGTTCAGAAGAGTATTATGTAAATATGGTCAGGGCATGGTATTTCGCAACAGCACTTGCCAAAAAGTATGATCAGGTTCTTCCATTTCTAGAGGAACAGAAGATGGACGTATGGACACATAATAAGACAATCCAGAAGGCAATCGAAAGCTATCGGATCACGCTAGAACAAAAAGAGTATCTGAGAACTTTGAAGATAAAATAATAATGTTTGTAGGAGGAGAAGAAAAATGAGTTTTGTATCTTTTAATGATGTGATTGAATTAAATGGGATTCTAAAGGATAAAGGATTGAATTTCCGAATTCATCTCAGGGACACTTGTGGAAGACAATCCTTCTGGATCGAACCACTTGGTAATTGTGCCTGCGAAGGACGATATGATGAGATGTATCAGGTGGTAGAAGAGTATCTCGAAGGAAAAGGATTTTCCGTGCAGTACGACGATCAGAAGATGAATTTTGTGGTATAAATGTGTATTTAGATGTTTGAATTCTGAGTGATGAAGCAAAAACTTTTGTTGGATAAGGGCGTGATATGGATACTTTATTGCATCGGACACCGGCCCGCTTCTCTTCATCCCTTTGAATGAATGTAACGAAAAAGCCCAAACAGGCATCGTGAGTGATTTCTGTTTGGGCTTTTTCTAACATTCAGAACAAAGTGTATTCAGAACCGCTCCTGCCTTAAAATGTGTCCTCAACAATAAAGTATCCACATCACTTACATTATCCAGGACAGAAGGGATTGCCGTGGAACGAATTCAACACTTAAATACAGAATTCCGGACGGAAGTAAAAAAGGAACGCTATCGACTGAACCTGAGTCTATCTTCTCGTTTACGTGCATCAAATCAAAACTTGTATGAAGTCTTTCAGATTCGTCCCGTTGAGCAAACAAATCTGTTTGGAATAACGAAGCAAGGATGGTGCTATATTGTTGAGGACACATGTAAGGCAGGAGCGTTCCGAATACACCTTGTTCAGTATGTTAGTAAGAGCCAGACAGGCACCACTCACGGTAACTGTTCTGGCTCTTACGTTACATACTTTCAAGGGGATGAGGTAGAGCGGGCCGGTGTCCGATGCAATATAGCATCATCCTTGCGGCCTTATTCACCACCAAATCCTTTGCTTCAATATGGAGAATCAGACAGACAAATACAAATTTATTTTGACTTTACTTCTCTCCACAACTCATTATACAGCGCCTCATTTTCATCTCCGAGGAAATTAAACGTCTCACAGTTTTTCAACTGATCAATATCAGGGAATGCAATCGTGCTGTTTCTCATGTAGTCATCCTCGATCAATGCCTGTCCGGCAGAGTTCGGGATGGAGTAAGTGATGTATTCAAAATTCATTTTTGCAATATCCGGTCTACAGAGGAAGTTGATGAATTCTTCTGCATGTTCCTTATTCTCTGCGTTTTTTGGAATAACCCAGGAATCAATCCAAAGATTAGAACCTTCCTTAGGAATCACGTAATCGAGATTTGGATTCTCCTGCTGGCAGTAGAGTGCTTCGCCGGAATAAATTACTCCGAGAGCTGCTTCATTTCCAATCATTTTATCACGTACCTGGTCGATAACATATGCCTGCACAAGAGGTTTCTGTTCAATCAGCAGATTTTTGGCAGCCTGAAGTTCATCTAAGTCTGTTGAATTTAATGAATAGCCCAGGTATTTTAAAGCGACACCAAAGGCATCTCTTACACTGTCCTGCATAAGGATGCTATCTTTATATTTTTCATCCCACAGAACACCCCAGCTGTCAATTGGTTCATCTACCATTTTCTTGTTATAAAGGATTCCGACAGTTCCCCAAAGATAAGGTACAGAATATTTATTATCAGGATCAAATCCTTTGGCAAGATCCATATATTTCTGATCGATATATTTCAAGTTTGGGATGTTGTCATAATTAATCTCTTCCAAAAGATTATTCTCAATCATTCTCTGAATCATATAATCAGATGGACATACAACATCGTATGCAATCGCTCCCGACTGAATTTTTGGATACATGATCTCGTTTGTCTCAAATTCTTCATATACTACATCAATACCAGTTTCTTCTTCAAACATATCAATAACATCAGGGTCAATATAATCACCCCAGTTATAAACAATTACCTGGCCTTGTGAGGAGATAACATCGTTCTTTCCGTAAATAAAACCACCGATGATAATAAGCACAGCCATAGCAACAGGTACCAAACGCTGGAAGAAAAATCTTCCGAATTTTTGTGCTTTTCCAAAATGCTTTACTTTTACTGCTTTTTTCTTTTCGACAGGTGACATATTGATCAGAATCAAAAGTAACAGCACTGTAACAAACATAATGGTTGAAAGTGCATACATTTCAGGCTTGATTCCTTTACGGACTTCACTGTAAATCTTGGTTGAGAGTGTATCAATACCAGGACCTTTTGTGAAATGCGTGATCACAAAGTCATCCAGAGACATTGTAAAGGAAAGCAGGAAACCGGAGAAAATTCCAGGCATAATATCTGGAAGTACTACTTTGAAAAATGCATAGGCCGGAGAAGCACCAAGGTCCAGTGCAGCTTCGTAAGTTCTACGGTTTGTCTGTTTTAATTTTGGCATTACACTTAAGATGACATAAGGTATGTTGAATGTAATATGTGCCAAAAGGATTGTTTTGAATCCAAGTGTGAAGCGGAATGCAATGAAGAGAAGCATCAGGGATACTCCTGTTACGATATCGGCATTCAGCATAGGGATGTTTGTAACTCCCATAAAAAGAGTACGCATTCTTGAATTCATTGCCTGCATGCCAAGTGCGGCACAAGTACCGATCAATGTTGCAATCAGTGCAGAGAGCAATGCAATGATCAGTGTTGTGTACAATGCATTCATAATCTCTTTGTTTTGGAAAAGAGAGACATACCATTTTCCGGTGAATCCGCCCCATTTGGAACGTGTTTTAGTATTGTTAAAGGAGAGGACCATCAAAGTCACGATCGGTGCATACAGAATAATGCAGATCAGTGCCAGATAGATCTTTTTTGCTATAGTTTTCATTAAAATGCTGTCCCCTCCCCGTTTTTATCATATTTGGCAATCACAGCCATACTTGCGATGATGAAGATCATCAGCACCAGGGATAAACCGGAACCGGTATGCCAGTTGCTTCCCTGTTTGAATTCCTGCTCGATCACGTTTCCAATCAGAAGAATCTTGCTTCCACCGAGAAGGTCGGAAATAACAAAGGTCGTCAGCGCAGGTACGAAGACCATGGTGATACCACTGATAATTCCAGGAATGCTCAAAGGAAAGATGATCTGTGTAAATGTCTGAAATTCATTGGCTCCAAGATCTCTTGCTGCGTAAATGACATCTTTATCAATCTTTGCCAATACATTATAAATAGGAAGCACCATAAAAGGCAGGAAGTTATATACCATGCCTAATACAATAGCCCCCGGTGTATTGATGATAGACTGTTGTGGCAGATGGAAGAATGCAAGAATGCTGTTGATCACACCATTTTTTTCAAGCAATGTCTGCCAGGCGAGTGTACGTAGAAGAAAGTTCATCCACATCGGAAGAATAAAAATCAGTACGATAAGACTTGTCTGGTTCATGTTTTTTTCAGATAAAATCATTGCAAGAGGATATGCAAGAACCAGGCAGATCAGTGTGCTGACCAGGGAAAGCAACAGTGCAAGTCCAAGTGCTTTCAGGTTTTCAGGCGAAGCCATCATTGCAATGTTAGACCAGGTAAATGTTCCTTTTTTATCTGTCAGACCATAATAAAAGATCATGAGCAATGGGATAATAATAAATGACACGGACCAGAAAAGATAAGGCCCGGCAAGTAATTTTCTATTCTTCAACAGCAGGTGCCTCCTCATCTTCAGATTCTGGTTTTTTCATAATCTGGATGTCAAAAGGATCCACTTTGATTCCGACTTCAGTTCCTACAGGGAACATATCTGTGCTATGTACGAGAAGTTCATAGTTGTTGGCAAGAACTTCCATCTCGTAGTGAACACCCTTAAAGATCAAGTTTGTTACAATTCCGTCAATAACACCTTCACCGGGTTTGACAAGATCAATATCTTCCGGACGGATTACAGCATCGACCGGACGGTTATGACCAAATCCTACGTCTACACATTTCCAGACAGCACCGAGCATACGGACAACTTTGTCTTCGAGCATGGTTGCAGCAATAATATTGCTGTCTCCGATAAAATCAGCTACGAATGCATTTTGCGGTTCGTTATAAATATCTTCCGGGGTGCCGATCTGCTGGATGTATCCCTGATTCATAACAACAATCGTATCAGACATTGTAAGAGCTTCTTCCTGATCGTGCGTTACATAGACAAATGTAATTCCAAGTTCATTTTTTAATCGGATCAGTTCATATTGCATATCCTGGCGAAGTTTTAAATCCAATGCACCAAGTGGTTCATCAAGAAGAAGAACCTTTGGTTCATTTACAATCGCACGTGCGATTGCGATTCGCTGCTGCTGACCACCACTTAATGAGTCAGGAGAACGATCCCCGTATCCTTCCAGATTGACAAGCTTTAAGGCATAATGAATCTTATCGCGGATATAGCCTTTAGATTTACCTTTGATCTTCAATCCGAAAGCAATATTTTCTGCAATGGACATATGAGAGAAGAGGGCATATTTCTGGAATACGGTATTCAGCTGACGGCGGTTTGGCGGAAGACTGTTGATATTTCTCCCATCAAAAATAATATTACCGGAGTCCGGTGTCTCAAAGCCACCGAGAATACGTAACAGTGTTGTTTTTCCACATCCACTAGGACCAAGGAGTGTGAGAAATTCGTTCTCACGGATATAAAGATTTAATTTATCAAGGATTACATTTTCGTCATAGGATTTGGTAATATCTATGATATCAATCAGTTTATTAGACATTTTTATCCTCCGTATATAATTGTTTTATCTGATTCATCTGGCTGACTGCATTACGCAAGAGCAGATCAGCGAGAGTAAGTGCGGTCATTGCTTCCACAACAACAACTGCGCGCGGTACGATGATTGGATCATGACGTCCGTGAATAGACAGTTCGATTTCTTCGCCTGAATTAGTTACAGTGTGCTGCATCTGAGAAATCGAAGGTGTTGGCTTGATCGCAGCTCTTAAGATTAATTGAGAACCATCACTCATGCCACCCAAAGTTCCACCGGAATGATTCGAAGTTTTCATAACCTGACCTTGTTGCATGCAGAAAGGATCATTGTTTGTGCTTCCGGTAGAAGAGGCACTCTGAAAGCCATCGCCGATTTCGACACCTTTTACGGCTCCGATAGACATGATTGCCTGTGCAAGTAAAGCGTCCAGTTTATCGAAGACCGGTTCACCGAGACCGGCTGGAAGATGGTCAACACGGCATTCGATCAGACCGCCGCAGGAATCCATCTTTTCCATAAGAGTAGAAACGTATTCAGCAGCCTTTTCGGCAGCATCTTTATTCGGCAGATAAAAACTGTTATTTGTAATCTCAGTAAAATCATAATCAGCTTCAGCTACAGTGACAGGACCAATGGATTTTGCATAAGTTGTCAGCAAGATTCCTAATTCGCCAAGTAATTTTGAAGCAATTGCACCGGCAGCAACACGGCCGATCGTCTCGCGGCCGGAAGAACGTCCACCGCCACGGTAATCTCGGAAACCATATTTCTGATCAAAGCAGTAATCTGCGTGTCCCGGACGATAAGATGTCGCAATATTCCCATAATCTCTGGAACGCTGATCCTGATTCCGCACGAGAAGAGAAATAGGAGTTCCGGTTGTGGTTCCTTCAAAGACTCCGGACAGAATCTCGACAGAGTCAGATTCATTCCGCTTCGTTGTATATTTACTCTGTCCCGGTTTGCGTCGATCTAAAAATTGTTGAATATCCTGTTCAGATAAAGGGATGCCGGCAGGGCATCCATCTATAACTACACCAACTCCGGGACCGTGGGACTCGCCCCAGGTAGTGACTCGAAATAAAGTGCCAAATGTTGAACCGCTCATAATATATCTAAAACTCCTTTCGTTTGTATCAATAAGGTATACAAAAAGTGTGTATAAAATGCTCTTTTGCATATCATATATCATTCTTTTCCGTATCATACCCCCAGATACGAAACATATTGTTGTGTTTCATAACTGAGGGTACAGTGCAATTATATAGGAAGAAAGAGGTGTACGCAAGTTAAAATGTTGTAGAATTCAACAGAATTTCAAAAATAAATTACAAAAGTATTTCTAAAAGATTTCGTTCGAATTAACAATTCAACATCGGTTTAATTTGTGCGTATTTCATGAAAGTTTGGGGTGTACATTTTGGAAAAAGCGTAATATAATGAAGTCTGAATCAAAAAGAAGTATTAATCCAAAAGACGAGGGTGAGAATTAGAATGTCTGAAAAGAAAGTAGTTAGAAGACGCAAAGTAAGAAGAAAGAAAAAGCAGAAGACAATTGACAAGAAGATCTGGATGATTATCGGTGGTGTTATTGCTGGTCTTGTTATTGTTTATCTTGCAATATCAGTCTTTTTTATGAGTCATTTCTATATTAATACGCAGATTAACGGAAAGAACTTTTCTGGTAAGAATGCGGCGGCGGTAGAGAATTATATTAAAAATCAGGTGGCAGATTATAAACTGACAATTATAGAACAGAATAATATGACAGATGCAATCGAAGGATCGGATATTTCACTTGTATATAAGGAAAATTCAGATATAGAGGATGCGCTGAAGAAGCAGAATGCATTTTTGTGGCCACAGGCATTTTTCTCAAAAAGTTCAGCTGAAGTCACAATTGAGGTCGGATATGATGAAGCGGCGTTGGAGTCAAAGATTGAATCCGTACAGGCTCTGAATCAGGAGCAGACAGACCCACAGTCTGCTTATCCAAAGTATGATGGGAACAGTTTTGTTGTTGAACCTGAAGTTTATGGTACGAAAGTAGATGTGGATACATTTAAGGCAAAAGTGGAGGATGCGATCACAAACTTCAAGAGTGAATTAAATATGATGGATGAGAAGTGCTATGCTATGCCGAAGTACACTTCAGAGTCTCCGGAAGTTCAGAAAGCCTGTGATGCGATGAACAATTATCTGAAAGCCAGCATCACTTATAAGATGACAAACCAGAATATGGTTGTGAACAAGGATCTGATCTCAGGCTGGGTAACATATGATGATAATATGAATGCAACGCTTGATGAGTCAAAGGTGAAAGAGTGGCTTCGTGAATTTGGAAAGACTTATGATACGGTTGGAACGACAAGAAGTATTACAACTCCGGGAGGAAAAACAGTAGACGTTTCGGGAGGTACTTACGGCTGGTCAGTTGACGAGGCAGCAGAACTGACTGCGCTTGTTGACAGCATTAAGAAAGGTGAGGTTGTCGAGAAAGAACCTGCTTATGCACAGACGGCAGCTACACATGACGCGCAGGATTGGGGAACGACTTATCTGGAAGTAGATATCCCGGCTCAGCATATGTGGTATGTGGTTAACGGAGCTGTACAATTAGAGACAGACGTTGTTACAGGACTTCCTACACCGGAGCGAGAGACACCGACAGGAGTTTATTCGATTCTTGAGATGAAGAGGGATAAGACACTGGTCGGAGAAATTAATCCTTCTACAGGACAGCCAAGTTATCGTACAAAGGTAGGATACTGGATGCGTGTGACCTGGACAGGAATCGGATTCCACGATGCGACATGGAATCCAAGCTTTGGAGGAAGCCGTTATCAGACGAATGGTTCTCATGGATGTATCAATATGCCATTAGACCAGGCGGCAAGTCTTTACGGAATGCTTAGTATGGGAACACCTGTTATAATACATAATTAATGGAAATGCAAAGATAAATATAGCCTGCCATAACTATTGGCAGGCTTTGATAGTCTGAAAACCAAAAAGAAAAGAAGAGGAAAAAGCTTATGTATGAACTTTTAAAGAAAGACGGGCGTGCGAAAAGAGGACGCTTTACAACAGTTCACGGAGTAATTGAAACTCCGGTTTTTATGAATGTTGGAACAGCAGCAGCAATCAAAGGAGCAGTATCTACAGATGATCTGAGAGGGATTAAGACGCAGGTGGAGTTGTCTAATACATATCATCTTCATGTTCGTCCGGGAGATGAAGTTGTGAAGAAACTCGGAGGACTTCATAAATTTATGAACTGGGATAAACCGATTCTGACAGATTCCGGCGGATTTCAGGTATTTTCCCTTGCAAAGTTGAGAAAGATCAAGGAAGAAGGAGTTCACTTTAATTCACATATTGATGGTCATAAGATATTTATGGGACCGGAACAGAGCATGCAGATTCAGTCTAATCTTGCATCCACGATTGCGATGGCATTTGATGAGTGCCCGTCCAGTGTGGCAGACAGAAAGTATATGACGAATTCTGTAGAGCGTACGACGCGCTGGCTGAAGCGCTGTAAGGATGAGATGGCAAGACTGAATTCTCTGCCGGATACGATCAATCCACATCAGATGCTGTTTGGAATTAATCAGGGCGGAATTTATGAGGATATCCGAATTGCACATGCACAGCAGATCGCAGAACTGAATCTGGATGGTTATGCAGTGGGTGGACTTGCAGTAGGAGAGAGCCACGAAGAGATGTACCGTATTCTTGATGCAGTGGTTCCGCATCTTCCGGAAAACAAGCCGACTTATCTGATGGGTGTTGGTACACCGGCTAATATTTTGGAGGCAGTAGATCGAGGAGTGGATTTCTTTGACTGTGTATATCCGTCAAGAAACGGACGTCATGGGCATGTATATACAAATCATGGAAAGATGAATCTGTTTAATGCCAAGTATGAACTGGATGATCGCCCGATCGAGGAAGGATGTAACTGTCCGGCATGTAGAAGCTACAGCAGAGCGTACATCAGACATCTTTTGAAAGCAAAAGAGATGCTCGGAATGCGTCTGTGTGTACTTCATAATCTGTATTTCTATAATACAATGATGGAAGAGATCCGTGATGCGATTGATGCAGGGGAATTCCAGGCATACAAGAAGAGAAAACTTGAAGGTATGGAACAGAAATAAAGATTCTGAACAAAAGATATAAAAAATGTATAAAAACATATAAAATATCCATGGAATATTAGAAAAAGACTTGAATTAAAAGCTGTTTTTGTGTATAGTGGATGTATTGTCTATTAGTATTTTGAAGGTACTGGACAGATAGCTTTAACAAATAGTCAGGAGGAAATTTCAATGGGAACAGTAGGTATTATAGTTGTTTATGCTGTTATCCTCGGTGGTATGTGGTTTCTTCTGATGCGTCCTCAGAAAAAGGAGCAGAAGAGAATCCAGGCAATGCTCGCTGATATGGAGATTGGAGATACAGCGCTTACTACAAGTGGATTTTATGGAGTTATCATCGATATCACAGATGATGATGTAATTGTTGAGTTCGGTAATAACAAGAATTGCCGTATTCCTATGCAGAAGGCTGCAATCGCTCAGATTGAGAAGCCGGGTGCAGAATAAGATGCAGATAAAGACCAGAGGGAGTGATTCCTTTTGGTCTTTTATTTTACATAAAATGTGCCCGAAAAATACAATTTTCAATAAAAATACAGAGTGCCCTCTATTTTTTTATCCGAAATACTTGAAACAGTGAAAAAAATGCGGTATGATAAAAAAAGATTTTTACATTTTGGAAGGATGAGTTAGATATGGAAATGAAAATTGGAGTAATCAAGGGAGATGGAATTGGCCCTGAGATCGTAGACGAGGCAATGAAAGTTTTGGATCAGACAGCGAAAGTTTATGGTCATTCGATTTCCTATACGCAGCTTCTGATGGGAGGAGCATCAATTGATGTGAACGGAGTGCCACTTACAGAAGAGACGCTTCAGCTGGCAAAGGACAGTGACGCAGTCCTTATGGGTTCCATTGGCGGTGATGCGAAGACTTCTCCATGGTATCAGCTCGAACCATCAAAACGTCCGGAAGCAGGTCTGTTACAGCTTAGAAAGGGACTGAACCTTTTTGCTAACTTAAGACCGGCAGTTCTCTATGATGAACTGAAAGGTGCGTGTCCTTTAAAGAAAGAGATTGCAGACAGAGGATTTGATCTTATGATCATGCGTGAACTGACGGGCGGTCTTTATTTCGGAAAACGCAGTACAGAGGAGATTGATGGTGTCCTTACTGCAAAAGATGAACTTACATACAATGAAAATGAGATCCGCAGAATCGCAAAACGTGGTTTTGACATTGCAATGAAGAGAAATAAGAAAGTTACAAGTGTTGATAAAGCGAATGTACTTGACTCTTCCAGACTTTGGAGAAAAGTTGTTGAGGAGGTAGCGAAGGACTATCCGGAAGTTACATTAGAACATATGCTTGTAGACAATTGTGCAATGCAGCTTGTGAAAGATCCGGCACAGTTTGACGTTGTCCTGACAGAGAACATGTTTGGAGATATTTTATCTGATGAAGCAAGTATGGTGACAGGTTCTATCGGAATGCTTGCAAGTGCAAGTCTGAACGACACAAAATTCGGTCTGTATGAACCAAGTGGCGGTTCAGCACCGGATATCGCCGGAAAGGGAATCGCAAACCCGATCGCAACAATTCTTTCAGCAGCAATGATGCTGAGATTTTCATTTGATCTTGATAAAGAGGCAGATGCGATTGAAAATGCTGTTGCAGCAGTATTAAAAGACGGATACCGTACAATCGACATTATGTCTGAAGGAAAAGAACAGATCGGAACAGCCCAGATGGGAGATAAGATCTGCGAATATATTAAGTAATTAGCAGTTGTTACAGAAAGAGAGGATTTTAAAATGAGAAGTGATACAGTTAAAAAAGGAATTCAGCAGGCACCACATCGTTCTCTGTTTAATGCACTGGGACTTACAGAGGAGGAATTAGATCGTCCACTGATTGGTGTTGTAAGTTCTTATAATGAGATTGTACCGGGACACATGAATCTGGATAAGATCACAGAAGCCGTTAAACTTGGCGTGGCAATGGCCGGAGGAACACCAATCATGGTTCCTGCAATTGCTGTCTGTGATGGTATTGCTATGGGACATATCGGTATGAAATATTCTCTTGTAACAAGAGACCTGATCGCAGATTCTACAGAAGCTCTTGCTATGGCTCATCAGTTTGACGGGCTTGTAATGATCCCAAACTGTGACAAGAATGTACCGGGACTTCTGATGGCAGCTGCCCGTGTGAATGTACCGACAGTATTTGTAAGCGGAGGACCGATGCTTGCAGGACATGTAAAGGGAAGCAAAACAAGTCTTTCCAGTATGTTTGAGGCAGTAGGTTCTTATGCAGCAGGAAAGATGAACGACGAAGATATTTGCGAATTTGAGAATAAAGCATGTCCGACTTGCGGATCTTGTTCCGGTATGTATACAGCAAACAGTATGAACTGTCTGACAGAGGCTCTTGGTATGGGACTGAAAGGAAATGGAACAATCCCAGCTGTTTATTCTGCAAGAATCCAGCTTGCTAAACATGCAGGTATGCAGGTGATGGAGCTTGTAAGAAAGAATATCCGTCCAAGAGATATTATGACAGAAGACGCAATCCTCAATGCACTTACAGTTGATATGGCACTTGGATGCTCTACAAACAGCATGCTTCACCTTCCGGCAATCGCACATGAGATTGGTATGGATTTTGAGATTGATTTTGCAAATGCGATCAGTGAGAAGACTCCAAACCTTTGTCATCTTGCACCGGCAGGTCATACTTATATTGAAGATCTGAACGAAGCAGGCGGAGTTTATGCAGTTATGAACGAGTTGAATAAGAAGGGACTTCTTCACACAGATTGCATGACTGTAACAGGTAAGACAGTAGGAGAGAATATTGCCGGATGTGAGAATAAGAATCCGGAAGTTATCCGCCCAATCGACAACCCATATACTAAGACAGGCGGACTTGCTGTATTGAAAGGAAATCTTGCACCGGACGGAAGTGTTGTAAAACGTTCTGCAGTATGTGATGAGATGCTTGTACATGAAGGACCGGCAAGAATCTTCGAGAGTGATGAAGAAGCGACAGAAGCAATCAAGACAGGAAAGATCAATCCTGGAGATGTTATTGTAATCCGTTACGAGGGACCAAAAGGCGGCCCTGGAATGAGAGAGATGCTCAATCCTACATCTGCAATTGCAGGATACGGACTTGGGTCTACAGTAGCTCTTATCACAGATGGAAGATTCAGCGGAGCATCCAGAGGTGCTTCTATCGGACACGTATCACCGGAGGCAGCAGTTGGTGGACCGATTGCACTGGTAGAAGAGGGAGATATTATCAAGATCAATATTCCAGAGTTGAAACTTGAACTGGATGTATCGGATGAAGAACTGGCAGCAAGAAAAGCAAAATGGCAGCCAAGAGAACCTAAGGTTAAGACAGGATACCTCGCAAGATATGCATCTATGGTAACATCAGGTAACCGTGGAGCAATTCTCGAAGTACCGAAGACAAAATAAAAAAAGAACCAGGAGGAGAGTACGTCATGCAGTTAAATGGAGCAGAAATCGTGATCGAATGTCTGAAAGAACAAGGCGTTGACACTGTATTTGGCTATCCGGGTGGAGCAATTTTAAATGTATATGATGAACTTTATAAACACCGTGATGAGATCCGTCATATCCTGACTTCTCATGAGCAGGGGGCAGCCCATGCGGCTGACGGATATGCGAGAGCTACGGGAAAAGTAGGGGTCTGTCTTGCAACAAGCGGACCGGGCGCAACAAATCTTGTAACAGGAATCGCAACAGCATATATGGATTCTATACCGATTGTTGCAATTACATGTAATGTCGGTGTCCCGTTACTTGGAAAAGACAGTTTTCAGGAGATTGATATTGCCGGAGTAACCATGCCAATCACAAAATACAGTTATATCGTTAAAGATGTAACAAAGCTTGCAGAAACAATCAGAAAGGCTTTTCGTATTGCTAAGACTGGAAGACCGGGGCCGGTGCTGATCGATATTCCGAAGGATGTTACTGCGAAAGTTACAGAGTATGAGAAGGAATATCCAGGTGTATATAACCGAGAGGTAATCCATTCAGAAGAAGCAGATCTCAAGAAGGCTGTTGAGATGATCAAAGAAGCGCAGAGACCATATATTTTCGTAGGTGGTGGAGCTGTTCTTTCTGAGGCAAGTAAAGAGCTTTATGAATTTGCACAGAAGGTAGATTCACCGGTAACAGATTCTCTGATGGGGAAAGGCGCTTTCCCGGGAACTGATGAGAGATATACCGGAATGCTCGGAATGCATGGAACAAAGGCATCGAACTTTGGAGTAAGTGAATGTGATCTTCTGATCGTAACAGGAGCAAGATTCAGTGACCGTGTAACCGGAAATACTGCAACATTTGCAAAAGATGCGAAGATTCTTCAGATTGACATTGATCCGGCAGAGATGGATAAGAATGTCATGATCGATCTTGGGGTAGTAGGTGATATTAAAGCAGTCCTGAAGAAAATAAATGAGCATCTTCCACAGCAGTCTCATCCGGAATGGATGAATAAGATTAAAGATTACAAGGCGAAATATCCATTAACATATCATAAGGATGTACTTACAGGTCCATTTGCAGTAGAAGAAATTTATCGTCAGACAAATGGAGAAGCAATTATCACAACAGAAGTCGGACAGCATCAGATGTGGGCAGCACAGTATTATAAATATACGAAACCAAGAACACTTTTAACATCAGGTGGTCTTGGAACAATGGGATATGGTCTTGGAGCAGCAATCGGTGCGAAGACAGGATGTCCGGATAAAATTGTTGTAAATATTGCCGGAGACGGATGTTTCCGTATGAATATGAATGAGATCGCAACAGCTGTAAGACATGATGTTCCGATTATCCAGGTTGTAGTTAATAACCATGTACTCGGTATGGTTCGTCAATGGCAGGATCTTTTCTATGATGAAAGATATTCTGCGACAGTTCTCCGTGATGCAGTTGACTATGTGAAGCTTGCAGAAGCGATGGGAGCAGTAGGACTTCGAGCTACAACACAGAAGGAGTTTAAAGAGTGCTTTGCGAAAGCATTGACATGTGGAAAACCGGTTCTGATCGATTGTATGATCGACTGTGATGATAAGGTATGGCCTATGGTTGCGCCGGGAGCACCGATCAGCGAAGCATTTGATGAGCAGGATCTGAAAGCAAAAGAAAACTAAAAATAATAAGTTTCAGTCACATAGTTGTATGTCTGGTAAATAAAGGAATATTTTTTTTATGTGAGAAAATCTGTGAAAACGGAGTTTCTATAGATACACAATAACAGGAGGTAATTAAAAATGAGTAGAGTGTATAATTTTTCAGCGGGACCGGCGGTTCTGCCAGAAGAAGTACTGAAGGAAGCGGCAGCAGAGATGCTGGACTACAAGGGAACAGGAATGTCTGTTATGGAGATGAGTCACCGTTCCAAAGCTTTCGAGGAAATTATCACAGAAGCTGAGCAGGATCTCAGAGATCTGATGAATATTCCAGATAACTATAAAGTACTGTTTCTTCAGGGCGGAGCGTCACAGCAGTTTGCTATGATCCCTATGAACCTGATGAAGAATAAGGTTGCTGATTACATTGTCACAGGACAGTGGGCTAAGAAAGCAGCTAAGGAAGCAGAAAAATATGGAAAGGTAAATGTTGTTGCATCCTCAGCGGATAAGACATTTTCATACATTCCAGACTGCTCCGATCTTCCGATTTCAGAAGATGCAGACTACGTATATATCTGTGAAAACAACACTATTTACGGAACAAAATTTAAAACACTGCCAAACACAAAAGGAAAAGATCTTGTGGCAGATGTCTCCTCCTGTTTTCTTTCCGAACCTGTAGATGTAACAAAATATGCAATGATTTATGGTGGAGTTCAGAAAAATATCGGACCTGCTGGTGTAGTGATCGCAATCATCCGTGAAGATCTGATCACAGAGGATGTTCTCCCGGGAACACCTACAATGCTTACATATAAGACACATGCAGATGCAAAATCTCTTTATAATACACCACCGGCATACGGAATCTATATCTGTGGTAAAGTCTTCAAATGGCTTAAGAAGATGGGCGGACTTGAAGTAATGAAAGAACGCAACGAAAAGAAAGCAAAAGTTCTTTATGATTTCCTTGATCAGAGCAAACTGTTCAAAGGAACTGTTGTCCCGGAAGATCGTTCTCTTATGAATGTACCATTCGTGACAGGCGATGCAGATCTGGATGCAAAATTCGTTAAGGAAGCAAAAGAAGCTGGATTTGAGAATCTGAAAGGACATAGAACTGTAGGCGGAATGCGTGCCAGCATTTACAACGCAATGCCATATGAGGGTGTTGTTGCACTTGTAGACTTTATGAAGAAATTTGAAGAGGAGAATCTGTAAGATGTTTAAATATCATTGCCTGAATCCAATTTCTGCCGTTGGCATGAATAAACTGGATGAAAATTATGTAAAGACAGAAAATGCGGATGAAGCTGACGTGATTCTTGTCCGCAGTGCAAAAATGCATGAGATGGAATTCGGAAAGAACCTGAAAGCAATCGCTCGTGCGGGAGCCGGAGTGAATAATATTCCGCTTGATAAATGTGCAGAGGAAGGAATTGTTGTATTCAATACACCTGGAGCAAATGCGAATGGTGTAAAAGAACTTGTGATTGCAGGAATGCTTCTTGCAGCCAGAGATGTCGTTGGTGGAATTCAGTGGGTACAGGAATTCGAGGAAGATGGAGATATCGCAAAGATTGCTGAGAAGAAGAAAAAAGCATTTGCAGGAACAGAACTTTCCGGAAAGAAACTTGGTGTGATCGGACTTGGAGCAATCGGAGTTCTTGTTGCGAATGTAGCAACACATCTTGGAATGGAAGTTTATGGATATGACCCATATGTTTCCGTAGATTCTGCTTGGAGACTTTCCAGAAGTATCCATCACGCAACAACAGTAGATGAAATCTATAAAGAGTGTGATTATATCACAATCCATGTACCTGCACTTGACAGTACAAAGGGAATGATCGACAAGAACGCAATCAGTCTGATGAAAGAGGGCGTTGTGATTCTGAACTTTGCCAGAGATGTTCTTGTAAATCAGGAAGATATCGTTGATGCACTTGTAGCAGGTAAAGTACACCGTTATGTAACAGATTTCCCAACAAAAGAAATTGCAGGTGTAAAAGGCGCAATTGTAATTCCGCATCTTGGAGCATCTACAGAAGAGTCAGAAGACAACTGTGCACAGATGGCTGTTGCTGAGATCCGTGATTTCCTTGAAAACGGAAATATTACACATTCCGTTAATTATCCGGATTGCAACGTGGGAACAAAAATTGACGGAGACAGAATTACAATTCTTCACCGCAATGTGCCGAATATGATCGGTCAGTTTACAACACTTCTTGCACAGGAGAATCAGAATATCGCACTTATGACAAATAAGAGCAAGAAAGAATATGCATATACAGTAATTGATGTGGACGGAAGCGTTTCTGATGAAGTTGCAAGTAAACTGGAATCAATCGTAGATGTACTTGGTGTGCGTGTGATCAAATAAAAAGTAAATGAAGTGTAATTTGGCTAAGCTGATTTTGAAAGCTAATTTATAACGAAAAGAACAGGGTGGTTTTTCTATGTGAGAGACCACCTTTTTGTATACAATAAGTTGATAAATAAGATATGGCACAAAGCATATAAAAAATGAACAGATAGTATAGAGAAGTATTACACAAAAATGGATACATTTTTAACACAATGATATCGGCATGAAATCATCTTGACAATATTTGTATAATCGTATACAATCATACAAAAAGAGAATAGGAGGAAATCATGGAAGAATATCAGGACCGTTCTCTGGGAGGACGTGTTTTTAAGAGACTCCGCGAAGATATCCTCAAAGGCAGATACAAACAACAGGATGAACTCAGAGAGGCTACCATCGGGAAAGAACTCGGGGTCAGCAGAACTCCTGTAAGAGAAGCGTTAAGACAGCTTGAATTAGAAGGTCTTGTGACAATTGTACCGAATAAGGGTGCTTATGTTACCGGAATCAGCCAGAAGGATATCTGGGATATCTATCAGATGCGTAAATATCTGGAAGGAATGTGCGCCAGATGGGCAGCGGAACATATCACAGAAGATCAGTTGGAAGAATTAGAAGAGACTATTTTACTTTCGGAATTTCAGATGAAGAAAGAAAATGGATACAATAAAGAACAAGTGACAGGATTAGACGGAAGGTTTCATACGATATTATATGAGGCTTCCGGAAGCAGGATGCTGTGTCATGTTCTTACAGATTTTCACCGATATGTTCAAATGGCAAGAAAGTCCTCAATCAATGTAAAGGCAAGAGCCGAGAAGTCAATTGAGGAGCATAAGGCGATTCTTCAGGCAATCAGGGACAGAAACCCGGATCTGGCAGAACAGCTTGCAAAGGAACATATTGTTCATGTCATGCAGAACCTAAAGAAAATAGAAGAAAAACATAATCAGGAGGTAGCAAAAGATGGAAAAAATTAAGATGACAACACCACTTGTAGAGATGGACGGAGATGAGATGACAAGAATTCTCTGGAAGATGATCAAAGATAATCTTCTTGAGCCATACATTGATCTCAAGACAGAATACTATGATCTCGGTCTGGAACACAGAAACGAGACAGATGACCAGGTAACAGTTGATTCCGCACTTGCAACAAAGAAATACAAAGTCGCAGTAAAGTGTGCAACAATCACTCCTAACGCAGCACGTATGGATGAATACGACTTAAAAGAGATGTGGAAGAGCCCGAACGGAACAATTCGTGCGATCCTTGATGGAACAGTGTTCCGCGCTCCAATCGTTGTAAAAGGAATTGAGCCATGTGTAAAAAACTGGAAGAAACCAATCACAATTGCAAGACATGCTTATGGAGATGTATATAAAGGATCCGAGATGAAGATTCCGGGAGCGGGAAAGGTTGAACTTGTATACACAGCAGAAGATGGAAGCCAGACAAAAGAACTGGTTCATGAGTTTGACGGACCGGGAATCGTACAGGGAATGCATAATATCAATAAATCCATCGAAAGCTTTGCAAGAAGCTGTTTCTCCTACGCTTTGGATACAAAACAGGATCTGTGGTTTGCAACAAAGGATACAATTTCTAAGAAATATGATCATACATTCAAAGATATCTTCCAGGAAATCTTTGATGCAGAATATGCTGATCAGTTCAAAGAGGCAGGAATTGAGTATTTCTACACACTGATCGATGATGCTGTTGCCCGTGTTATGAAATCAGAAGGTGGATATATCTGGGCATGTAAGAACTACGATGGAGATGTAATGAGCGACATGGTATCTTCCGCATTCGGTTCACTTGCTATGATGACATCCGTACTTGTTTCTCCGGACGGATATTATGAATATGAAGCTGCTCATGGAACTGTACAGCGTCACTATTATAAGCACCTGAAAGGTGAAGAGACATCTACAAACTCAGTTGCAACAATCTTCGCATGGACAGGAGCCCTCAGAAAACGCGGCGAGCTGGATGAAAACAAAGATCTGATGGACTTCGCAGATAAACTTGAGAAAGCAACAATCGACACAATCGAAGCAGGAGAGATGACAAAAGACCTCGCTTTGATCACAACAATCGAGAATCCGACAGTACTCAATAGTGAGGAGTTTATTAAAGCAATAGCGAAGAGACTGTAATTGTTGATTAGGATTCATTTGATTGAAATATATACTTTATGTCGAATGAGGGCGTGAGGAAACAGCTTTATTGCATCAGACACCGGCCCGCTCTACCTCATCCCTTTGAAAGTATGTAACATAAGAGCCAGAACAGTTACCGTGTGTGGTGCCTGTTCTGGCTCTTATTAACATACTGAACAAAGTGTATTCGGAACGCTCCTGCCTTACATGTGTCCTCAACAATAAAGCTGCTTCCTCACTTGTCTATTCATAATAGATAAATGTATCTCATGTGTTATGAATCCGGAAAACAATTACAGATGATTAAGAGAGAAAGAGAAGAGGAAGGTGATCGATAAAGCTCCACCTTCTCCCGGCTGTTAATTCTGTATTTGTCTTCTGGATTCGTTTTGTTTTGGATAAAAACTTCTCCTTTAGATAGCGTAGTGATGTGGGGGATTTTATTGCTGAGGACACATATAAGGCAGGAGCGTTCCGAATACACTTTGCAGAATCTGTTAGGAAAAGTCAGACAGGAACCCCGCATGGCGAGTGTTCTGGCTTTTCCGTTACAGATTGTCAAAGGGATGAGGTAGAGCGGGCCGGTGTCCGATGCAATAAAGTCCCCCACATCACGGATATAAAATATGAAAAAGTATTTACCAGCTGGAAGAATCCAAGCTCGACAAAAACAATGTCCTGTGAAAAAAATGTCAATTTGCGGAAAATATGAATTGAAATTTTAATCGTCCTAGTATATAATACAATAGGCAGAAATTTTGGTTTATTTTAAAATTATTTTATAAGTATGGAGGGCTAAAATATGAGCTACAATGCAACAGAAAACTCAGCAAGCAGACGAATTGCCACACTGCTTGATGAGGGAAGCTTTGTTGAAATTGGCGGAGCTGTTACAGCTAGAAGCACAACTTTCAACTTGCAGGAGAAGGCAGCTCCTTCTGACGGTGTTATCACTGGATATGGAGTGATTGACGGTAACCTGGTTTATGTATACAGCCAGGATGCTGACGTTTTGGGTGGAGCACTCGGAGAGATGCATGCGAAGAAGATCGCAAGAATCTATGATATGGCTATGAAGATGGGAGCACCGGTGATCGGACTGATCGACTGTGCAGGACTCAGACTTCAGGAAGCTACAGATGCACTTGAGGCATTTGGAAGCCTTTATCACAAACAGGCACTTGCATCAGGTGTGATTCCGCAGGTTACAGCAATCTTTGGAATGTGCGGCGGCGGTCTTGCAGTTGTTCCGGGGCTTACAGATTTCACATTTATGGAAGCAAAAGACGGAAAACTTTTCGTTAATTCTCCAAATGCACTGGAAGGAAATGAGATTTCCAAGTGTAACACAGCAAGCGCTGAGTACCAGAGCAAGACAGCAGGTCTTGTAGACGGAATCGGTGCAGAGGCAGAGATCCTCGGACAGATCCGTGATCTTGTATGTATGCTTCCGGCAAACAACGAAGATGATATGTCTTATGAGGAATGCACAGATGACCTGAACCGTATCTGCGCAGACATTGCTAACGCATCAGAAGATACAGCAATCGCACTGGCACAGATTGCTGACAATCAGATTCTTGTTGAGACAAAGAAAGACTACGCAAAAGAGATGGTTACAGGATTTATCCGCCTGAACGGAATGACAGTTGGTGTTGTTGCAAACCGCTCTAAAGTATACAATGCAGAAGCTGAAGTAGAGGCTGAGTTCGACAGCGTTCTTACAGTAGACGGATGCAAGAAGGCAACAGATTTTGTAAACTTCTGTGATGCATTCTCAATCCCGGTTCTTACACTGACAAATGTAACAGGATTTGCTGCTACAGTAGAGTCAGAGAAGAACATGGCAAGCGCAGTTGCAAAACTGACATATGCATTTGCTAACGCTACAGTACCGAAGGTAAATGTAATCGTTGGTAAGGCATTCGGAAGTGCTTACGTTTCTATGAACAGTAAGTCAATTGGTGCAGATCTTGTTTATGCATGGCCAACAGCAGAGATCGGAATGATGGATGCGAAGCTTGCAGCACAGATCATGTACGCAGACGCAGATGCTGAGACTCTTAATGAGAAAGCAGCTGAATACAAAGAACTTCAGTCAAGCCCGAATTCAGCAGCAGCAAGAGGATATGTTGATGCGATCATCGAGCCGGCAGATACAAGAAAATATGTGATCGGAGCATTTGAGATGCTGTTCACAAAGAGAGAGGACCGTCCGGCTAAGAAACACGGAACGGTTTAGTGAGGTGAGGCGAAGTGAAGAAAAAAATCAGTTTATTAGGACTTATCCTCATTCTCGTTCTTAGCTTCACAGGATGTGGTAAGTCTGAGACAACAGAATATGATCAGACAAGATTTGAACAGTATGCTGAGTTTGTTGTTCAGAATTTCGAAGCGATGACAACAGAGCAGCTTGACAGCTTTTCTGATATGCGTGATCTTCAGCTTGACACACAGCTTATGAATGCAGGACTTCCGGTTGATGGAGAGGACTTCCTTACAATGATCAGCTCCTGGGAAGCAGCAGAAGAAGAGTGTGGTGCTTATGTTGAGCATGGCGATTGGACAATGGAAGTAAAGAACGATGGAGTTTCACTCACATCTGAAGCAAAATATGAAAACAGAGATGCAGACATCGTCTTCAGTTTTGACGAAAAGGGCAACATGGAGAGTATGGATGTTTCTGCTCATTATTCAACAGGAGAAATCCTTGAGAAAGCCGGTCTGAATACGGTACTTGGTATGGGAACTGTATTCGTTGTATTGATTTTCATTTCATTCATTATTTATCTGCTTGGATACATTCCGAAACTTCAGGAGAAGTTGGCAAATAAAGATAAGAAAGTGGAAGAGAAGAAGGAAGCACCTGTACAGGCAGCTCCAGCACCGGTAGCTGCAGCAGAAGATGATGCAGAACTTGTAGCAGTAATCGCAGCAGCAATTGCAGCAGCAGAGGGAACTTCTACAGATGGATTTGTTGTTCGTTCTATTAAGAGAAGAAAATCAAACAGATGGAATTAATCAGGAGGATAATTAGATGAAAAACTATACAATCACAGTAAACGGAAATGTATATGATGTAACAGTAGAAGAGAATGGTGCAGGCGCACCGGCAGCAGCACCGGTTGCAGCACCTAGAGCAGCAGCACCGGCAGCTCCGGCAGCAGCACCGAAAGCGGCAGCAGGCGCTGGAAGCATCCAGGTAAAAGCTGGAGCAGCAGGTAAAGTATTCCAGGTTCCTACATCTGTTGGACAGAAGGTAGAGGCTGGAGATACAGTTATTATCATTGAAGCAATGAAGATGGAGATCCCAGTTGTTGCCCCAGAGGCAGGAACTATTGCCAGCATTGATGTGGCAGTAGGTGATGCTGTTGAATCAGGAGCTGTACTTGCTACATTAAACTAGTAACTGAACCAGGAGGTTTTTACAAATGGAATATATTTCAAATACATTGGGAAACCTCGTAGAACAGACAGCGTTCATGAATCTTACATTTGGTAACCTGATCATGATTGCTGTTGCCTGCGTGTTTCTCTATCTGGCAATTCGCCACGAATTTGAGCCACTGCTTCTTGTTCCAATTGCCTTTGGTATGTTGCTTGTAAATATCTATCCGGATATTATGCTTCATGCTGAGGATGCAGCGAATGGAACCGGTGGGCTTCTGTATTACTTTTATCAGCTTGACGAGTGGTCCATCCTTCCTTCTCTGATCTTCCTTGGAGTTGGAGCGATGACAGACTTTGGTCCGCTGATCGCAAACCCGAAGAGTTTCCTGCTTGGTGCAGCAGCTCAGTTCGGTATTTTCGCAGCTTATCTTGGAGCTATGGCTCTTGGATTTTCAGACAAAGCAGCAGCTGCTATCTCCATTATCGGTGGAGCTGACGGCCCGACATCTATCTTCCTTGCAGGTAAACTGCAGCAGACAGCTATCATGGGACCGATCGCCGTAGCAGCATACTCCTATATGTCACTTGTGCCGATCATCCAGCCACCGATCATGAAACTTCTCACAACAGAGAAGGAAAGAAAGATCAAGATGGATCAGCTTCGCCCGGTTTCTAAGCTTGAGAGAATCCTCTTCCCGGTTATCGTTACAATCGTTGTATGTGTGATTCTTCCTACAACAGCTCCACTTGTTGGTATGTTGATGCTTGGTAACCTGTTCAAAGAGTGTGGAGTTGTAAGACAGCTGACAGAGACAGCTTCCAATGCCCTGATGTACATCGTAGTTATTCTTCTTGGTACATCTGTAGGTGCTACAACAAGTGCTGAAGCATTCCTGAACTGGAATACAATCAAGATCGTTATCCTTGGTCTTATAGCATTTGCATTCGGTACAGCTGCCGGAGTTCTCTTCGGTAAGTTAATGTGCGTCCTTACACATGGTAAGGTTAACCCGCTGATTGGTTCCGCTGGTGTATCTGCGGTTCCTATGGCAGCCCGTGTATCTCAGAAGGTTGGTGCTGAGGCAGATCCTACAAACTTCCTTCTTATGCATGCAATGGGACCGAACGTTGCCGGAGTTATCGGTACTGCAGTAGCAGCCGGAACATTTATGGCTATTTTCGGCGTTAAGTAAATTAGGAGGATAAATAAATGGCAGAAATTGAAAAAAAACCAGTTAAAATAGTAGAAACTATTCTGCGTGATGCACATCAGTCTCTGATTGCTACCAGAATGACAACAGAGCAGATGATGCCAATCGTTGAGAAGATGGACAAGGTTGGATATCATGCTGTAGAGTGCTGGGGTGGAGCAACATTCGATGCTTCCCTCCGTTTCCTGAAAGAAGATCCATGGGAGAGACTTAGAAAATTCCGTGATGGATTCAAGAATACAAAACTTCAGATGCTGTTCCGTGGACAGAATATCCTTGGATACCGTCCATACGCTGATGATGTTGTAGAGTATTTCGTACAGAAATCTGTGGCAAACGGAATCGATATCATTCGCATTTTCGACTGCCTCAATGACATGAGAAATCTTCAGACAGCTGTAAAGGCTGCGAACAAAGAGAAAGCTCATGCACAGGTTGCAATGTCTTATACACTCGGTGATGCTTACACAATGGAATACTGGGTAGACCTTGCAAAGAGAATCGAAGACATGGGCGCAAGCTCAATCTGTGTTAAGGATATGGCAGGACTTCTTGTTCCATATAAGACAACAGAGCTTGTTGGTGCATTGAAAGATGCAGTAAATATCCCGATTGAGATGCATACACATTACACATCAGGTGTTGCTTCCATGACATACATGAAAGCTGTAGAGGCAGGAGCTGACATCATCGATACAGCAATGTCTCCATTCGCACTTGGAACATCCCAGCCGGCAACGGAAGTTATGGTTGAGACGTTCAAGGGAACACCATACGATACAGGACTTGATCAGAGTCTCCTTGCAGAGATTGCTGACTACTTCCGCCCAATCCGTGACGATGCTCTTGAGAGTGGACTGCTCAATCCGAAGAACCTTGGTGTTAATATCAAGACTCTTCTGTATCAGGTACCGGGAGGAATGCTTTCCAACCTGACATCCCAGCTGAAAGAGCAGGGGGCAGAAGATAAGTTCTACGATGTACTTGAAGAAGTACCTCGTGTACGTAAAGATCTTGGTGAGCCACCGCTTGTTACACCATCTTCACAGATCGTTGGAACACAGGCTGTATTCAACGTGCTGATGGGTGAACGTTATAAGATGATCACAAAAGAGACAAAGGATGTTCTTGCAGGTAAATACGGTAAGACAACAAAACCGGTTGATCCAGAACTTCAGAAGAAGGCTCTTGGAGATGAAGAACCGATCACTTGCCGTCCGGCAGATCTTATCCCGGATGAGCTTGATACACTTCGCAAAGAGTGTGCACAGTGGATCCAGCAGGATGAGGACGTACTGACATATGCACTGTTCCCACAGGTTGCTGTTGACTTCTTCAAATACAGACAGGCTCAGCAGACAAAAGTTGATGCTACAGTAGCAGATACAGAGAACGGATCTTATCCGGTATAATCCTGACTGATTTAGTTAGATTATGAATTGAATAGAAAGACCAGAAGATAGCAGATGGAAAGATTTGTGTTTTCTGGTCTTTTTTATTTGTAAGGAAATTTATTTGGTGGTATCATAGATGTGTACAATTTTGAATAATCAAGTTTTTGTAATATCAGTTTGATTGTTGGAATATATGGAGGCAGATATGAGTGTTTTAGACAGAATAGAGCGATTACGAAATGTAATGGAACAGCAGAAAATAGACTGCTATATCATCCCTACAGATGACTATCATCACAGTGAATACGTCGGTGATTATTTTAAATTCCGCGAATATATAACGGGCTTTACAGGATCAGCAGGTACTGCAGTTTTTACAAAGGATAAAGCGGGACTCTGGACAGATGGAAGATATTTTATTCAGGCAGAAGCGCAGTTGCAGGGGAGTGGGATCACGCTTTATAAATCAGGAGAACCTGGTGTTCCAACGATAGAAGAATTTTTAAAAAGTGAGCTAAAAGAAGGGGATGTTTTGGGATTTGATGGTCGTACAGTGACTTATGCACAAGGAAAACGATATTGTCATATCGCAGACGAGAATGGCGCATCATTGCAATACCGCTTGGATTTTGCACAGAATATATGGAAAGAAAGACCGGAAATGTCTTTGGAACCTGTATTTTCTCTAGCGGATGAATATACAGGTGAAAAAATTGGATCCAAATTAGAACGAATCAGAGAAATAATGAAAGAAAATGGATGCAATGCACATGTTTTATCGAGTCTTGATGATATTGCATGGCTTTTAAATATAAGAGGAAATGATATTGCATATTGTCCACTTGTTCTTTCTTATGCAATCGTTTATAATAATTCAGTTGAGCTGTTTGCTGACATTAGAAAATTCTCTGACGATATTGTGAATTCATTAGCAGAAAATCAAGTGAAGATTTATCCGTATGAGGATATTTATCACAAAGTTTCAGAAATGACATCAGAAGATAAGGTCCTTTTGGATTCTTCAATCATGAACTATAGTCTTTATCAGGCCATTTCCAAAGAGACGGTGATTATTGATAAGCAGAATCCGGAAATTCTGATGAAGTCAGTTAAAAATGAAACACAGGCAGAGAATTTGAGAAAAGCACATTTGAAGGATGCGGTTGCACATACAAAGTTTATGTACTGGTTAAAGAAGAATATTGGCAGAGTGGAGATTACAGAGCTGTCTGCTTCTGCCAGGCTGGAAGGATTGCGTGCAGAGCAGGAGCATTTCCTCGGACCAAGTTTCGGCCCGATCAGTGCATATGGAGAACATGGGGCAATTGTTCATTATAGTGCGGATGAGAAAAGCAATGTCCCTTTAAAAGAAGGAAAGCTTTTCATGACAGATACAGGTGGTCATTATCTGGAAGGGTCTACCGACATTACGCGTACGGTTGCACTTGGAGAAGTGGGGAACCTTGAAAAAGAACATTTCACACTGGTTGCAAGAGCAATGCTACGCCTGGCGAACACTGTATTTCTCTACGGATGCAGTGGTGCGAATCTGGATTGTATTGCAAGAGAGATCTTTTGGAAAGAAGGACTGAACTTTAATCATGGAACGGGGCATGGTGTTGGTTATTTATTGAATATCCATGAGGGACCGATCAATTTCCGTTGGAAAGAGGGAGAGAGGTCGGCTCCGGCATTGGAAGAGAATATGGTGATCACAGATGAACCGGGAATCTATATTGAGGGTTCTCATGGAATTCGTCTGGAAAATGAGCTGCTTGTCAGAAAAACAGTTAAGAATGAGTATGGACAGTTTATGAATTTTGAAATTCTTACTTATGTACCAATTGATCTGGATGCAATCTTGCCGGAGAAAATGAGTACAGAGGAGAAAGAAATGTTGAATCATTATCATAAGCAGGTTTATGAAAAGGTGTCCCCTTACCTTTCAGAGGAAGAACGAATCTGGCTGAAAGAGTACACGCGGGCTGTGAAGTAATCAGCAAGGCAGAGGTATGACAGAACTCTTATGTATCTGTTGAAGCTGCTGGACGGATAATGAAATATTTAGGGATTAGGAATAGTGTAAAAGAATGGAAACATCAGAACGCAATATTGAAGCGAATATGAATGAGCTGATCGGAAGGATCGAAGCAAAATATGAGAAGATGAGCAAGGGGCAGAAGCGCCTTGCAGAATATGTGAAAGAAAATTATGATAAGGCTGTATTTCTGACAGCAGCGCGTCTTGGAGAGATTGTGGGTGTCAGTGAATCTACGGTTGTACGATTTGCAACCCAGCTGGGATATAGGGGATACCCGGAATTTCAGAAAGCGTTGGAGGAACTTGTCCGTAATAAATTGAATTCAATCCAGCGTATGGAAGTGACCTATGGACGAATTACACAGAGTGAGATTCTCGAAACCGTTCTTCAGTCAGACATTGAGAAAATCAAGATGACCTTGTCTGCAATCGATCATAAGGCATTTAACTGGGCAATTGATACCCTTTTAGAAGCAAAGAGAATCTATGTTGTGGGAATCAGAAGCTGTGCACCACTTGCTTCTTTTATGGGATTTTATCTGAATCTTGTATGCGACAATGTAATTACAGTAAATACAAACAGTTCCAGTGAGATTTTTGAACAGATTATTCGAATCGGAGAAGGGGATGTGATCATAGGAATCAGTTTCCCAAGATATTCGATGAGAACATTGAAAGCATTGGAATTTGCGAGCAATAGAAAGGCAAAAGTAATCACACTTACTGACAGTATCCATTCACCTATGAATCAGTATTCTTCCTGCAATCTGATCGCAAGAAGTGATATGGCATCTATTGTCGATTCACTTGTTGCACCATTGAGTGTGATCAATGCACTGATTGTTGCGATTTGTATGAAAAAGCAGAAGGAAGTTGTTTCGACGTTAGAGACGTTGGAGAAAATCTGGGGTGAATATCAGGTTTACAGCGGAGAAGAAAGCAGCCAGGAAGGTGGCAGCGCAGGAACGAACGAGTCTTACAGACAGAATAAAGGAGAAGAATAGAGCATGAGTAATGTGATCGTAGTGGGCGGCGGGGCTGCCGGGATGATGGCGGCAGTTTTCGCTGCAAGAAATGGTCAGAATGTTCAGTTGCTTGAGAAGAATGAAAAGCTTGGGAAAAAGCTGTTCATTACAGGAAAAGGACGCTGCAATATAACGAATGCCGCTGATATAGAAGATTTATTTACGGCGGTGACAAGTAATCCGAAATTTTTATACAGTGGATTTTACAGTTTTACAAATCAGCAGGTGATCGATTTCTTTGAAGAACTTGGTGTGAAGACGAAAATTGAACGTGGAGAACGAGTTTTCCCTGTTTCAGATCATTCTTCTGATGTGATCGCAGCATTTTCAAGAGAGTTAAAATCATTAGGAGTAGCTGTTTCTCTTCACACAGAGGTGAGAGAACTGCTTTGTGAGCAGGATAAAGTGTGTGGGGTTTTATTAACTAATGGAAAGAAAATGAAGGCAGATGCTGTGATTGTTGCGACAGGTGGTATTTCCTATCCTTCTACGGGTTCTACAGGCGATGGATATCGTTTTGCGAAAGAAACAGGGCATAGAGTGACAGAACTCCTTCCATCACTTGTACCGATGGAAGTCAGACAATGGTATGCGAAAGAATTGCAGGGATTATCTCTTCGAAATATAGAAATTTGTATCACAGATGGGAAGAAAAAACTTTACGAAGAATTCGGAGAAATGCTTTTTACACATTATGGTGTAACAGGACCGGTTATTCTGAGCGCGAGCAGTGTGGTGGGAAAAACTTTAAGAAAAAAAGAACTTACACTTCATATAGACTTAAAACCGGCATTGAGTGAGGAACAACTTGATAAAAGAATCCTCAGAGAGTTTGATGCAAACCATAATAAACAGTATAAAAATTCAATCGATTCACTCTTTCCGGCAAAATTAAAGCCTGTTATGATAGAACTCTCGGAGATTGAACCTGAGAAAAAAGTGAATGAGATTACAAAAGAAGAACGACAGAGACTGGTTCATCTGATCAAGGATTTTACAATGACATTGACAGGGCTTCGCAGTTATAATGAAGCAATCATTACAAAAGGCGGAGTATCTGTAAAGGAGATCGATCCGGGAACAATGGAATCAAAAAAAATGAAAGGATTATATTTCGTCGGAGAGGTGCTTGATCTTGATGCAGTGACCGGAGGATATAATCTTCAGATCGCGTGGTCAACAGGGTATCTTGCCGGAATGAACGCAGGATGTGATTGAAATTTTACTGGGGAATGTCTGAATCCTGTGACAGGAAGAATAGATGTTGCTGGTCGCACATCGTGTGAACAGTAACGAATAGATTTGAAAATGGAATGTGGAAAGAAAAGATGGAGGAATAAAAATGGGATATAATGTAGCAATCGATGGACCGGCAGGGGCAGGGAAAAGTACAATTGCAAAGCAGGTTGCAAAAGAAAACGGATATATTTATGTAGATACCGGCGCAATGTACCGTGGATTGGCCATTCACTTTCTGAATCTTGGAATTGATCCAAAAGATACAGAAAAGATTATAGAGGCCTGCAAAGATGTGGAAGTAACGATTGGTTATGAAAGCGGAATACAGCAGATCTATGTAAACAGAGAGAATGTTACAGCAAAGCTTCGTACAGAAGAAGTTGGAAATATGGCTTCTATGACATCTGCGATTCCGGAAGTCAGAGAAAAACTTCTGGAACTTCAGAGAACGCTTGCAAGAGAGAAGGATGTGATCATGGATGGAAGAGACATTGGTACCCATGTGCTTCCGGATGCAGATGTAAAAATCTATCTTACAGCAAGCGTAGAAATCAGAGCAAAGAGAAGATATAAAGAGCTTGTTGAAAAGGGAGTACAGTGCGATCTGAAAGAGATAGAGAAAGATATTGAAGAAAGAGACTACCGTGATATGACAAGAAAGATCGCGCCACTGAAAAAAGCAGAGGATGCAATACTTGTTGACAGTTCGGATATGACACTGAAAGAAGTTGTAAACACGATTTCCAGATATTGTCATAGATAAATTTGCAGGAGTTGGATAGAATGAAAGTAATAAAGGCGAAATCAGCTGGATTTTGTTTCGGCGTTAAGCGTGCAGTGGATACAGTTTATGAACAGGTGGAAGAGAATCAGAATCTTCCAATCTATACGTATGGTCCGATCATCCATAATGAAGAAGTGGTGAAAGATCTGGAGCAGAAAGGTGTGATTGTTCTTCGCAGCGAAGAAGAGCTGGATACACTGGAAAGAGGAACCGTTATTATCCGCTCTCATGGGGTGGCAAAAGATGTGTATGACAGACTGGAAAATAAGAAAATCCAGATTGTAGATGCTACGTGTCCATTTGTTAAGAAGATCCATAATATCGTGCAGAAACACAGTGAGATGGGCGAGAATATTATTATCATTGGAAATCCGGAACATCCGGAGGTTCAGGGAATTAAGGGATGGGCAGGAGATCATGTAGAGGTCTTTCAGACAAAGGAAGAAGCAGAAAATTATTCTTGTGAGCAGGGAAAAAAGATTTGTATCGTTGCCCAGACGACATTTAATTACAATAAATTTAAAGAATTAGTTGAAATTCTTGAAAAAAAGAGTTATGATGTAAGTGTTTTAAATACAATCTGTAATGCTACGAAGGAGCGCCAGACAGAAGCGCAGAGCATAGCAGAGACGGTGGATGCTATGATCGTTATTGGTGACAAACATAGTTCCAATACCCAGAAGTTATTTGAAATATGCCGCAAAGCATGTAACAATACGTACTATATACAGACACTTGGCGATTTGGATTTGAATCAATTAGGGTCAGTGGAAACGGTAGGTATTACAGCAGGGGCATCCACGCCCAACAATATAATTGAGGAGGTTCAAAATAATGTCAGAATTATCTTTTGAACAGATGTTAGAAGAGTCATTTAAAACAATTCACAATGGAGAGGTTGTCGAAGGTACAGTAATCGACGTGAAACCGGATGAGATTATCCTGAACATTGGATATAAAGCAGACGGTATCATCACAAAGAGCGAATATTCCAACGATCAGTCTCTTGACCTTACAACAGTTGTATCCGTAGGTGATACAATGACAGTTAAGGTACTGAAAGTAAATGACGGAGAGGGTCAGGTTCTTCTTACATATAAGAGACTGGCTGCAGAAAAAGGAAATGAGAGACTGCGCGAAGCATATGAAAACCACGAAGTGCTGAAAGCTACAGTTACACAGATTCTTGGCGGCGGTATTTGTACAACAGTTGATGAAGTAAGAGTATTTATCCCGGCAAGCCTTGTTTCCGATTCTTATGAGAAAGATCTCAGCAAGTATGAAGGACAGGAAATCGAATTCGTAATCAGCGAGTTCAACCCGAGAAGAAACCGTGTGATCGGTGATAGAAGACAGCTTCTTGTAGCAGAGCGTGCTGAGAAGCAGAAAGAGCTGTTCGCGAAACTCAATGTTGGTGATACAGTAGAAGGAACTGTTAAGAATGTAACAGATTTCGGAGCATTCGTTGACCTTGGTGGTGTTGACGGACTTCTTCACATCTCAGAGATGTCATGGGGAAGAGTTGACAATCCGAAGAAAGTATTCCATGTAGGAGATACACTGAAAGTTCTTGTAAAAGACATTCATGATACAAAGATTGCGCTCAGCCTGAAATTCCCAGAGACAAATCCATGGGTAAATGCAGCAGAAGATTTCGCTGTAGGTACAGTAGTTACAGGAAAAGTTGCACGTATGACAGACTTTGGTGCTTTCGTAGAACTTGCACCAGGTGTTGACGCACTTCTTCATGTATCCCAGATTTCAAGAGCTCATGTTGAGAAACCATCTGATGTTCTTGCAATCGGACAGGAAATCACAGCTAAGATCGTTGATCTTAACGAAGCAGAGAAGAAGATCAGCCTGAGCATGAAAGCTCTTGAGGCTGACAATGCTGAAGAGACAGAAGAATAAGATATAAATTATCTTCTAGAAGAACCTGCCATTGGCAGGTTCTTTTTCTGTTAAAAATTCGACAAGATGTATAGCGAAAGATACAAGAATTATTACATATTTGCTAGATTTTCAGAGCGCATTCTAGTAAAATAAGTATTACAAAATTAAAATATTATTGTTGTAATGACAATGATAAAAGAAAGGAAGGAAATGAGATGGGGCTTTTGACATTTAAAGGCGGAATCCATCCGGATGATGGAAAACGTTTTTCAAAGGATCAGCCAATCAGACCTGTAGTACCTCAGGGTGAACTGGTCTATCCACTTTCACAGCATATAGGAGCACCGGCTAAACCGGTAGTTAAGAAAGGCGATTGTGTGCTGAAAGGACAGTTGATTGCTGAAGCGGGAGGATTTGTATCTTCTCCGATCTATTCATCTGTCTCCGGTAAAGTGAAAGGATTGGAACAACGTTTTAATCCAACTGGATCCCAGGTGGAGTGCATTGTTGTAGAAAACGATGGAGAGTATAAGGAAGTTGAATATGAACCGGTAAAGCCTTTGGAAGAGATGACAAGGGAAGAAATCATTAATAAGATTGGAGATGCCGGAATCGTAGGAATGGGTGGTGCAGGATTCCCTACAAAGGTAAAGCTTTCTCCGAAGGAACCGGATAAGATAGAATATATTATTGCAAACTGTGCTGAGTGTGAACCTTATATCACTGCAGATTACAGAAGAATGCTCGAGTATACAGAAGATCTTGTCAGCGGAATGAAGGTCATCCTTTCTTTATTCCCAAATGCAAGAGGTGTTTTTGCTGTAGAGGATAACAAGAAAGATTGTATTGAAAAGTTACAGAAAGCAGTTGCCGACGAACCAAGAATGGATGTGAAAGCATTGATGACAAAATATCCACAGGGGGCAGAACGTCAGCTGATCTATGCAGTGACAAAACGAGCAATCAATTCTACCATGCTTCCGGCAGATGCAGGATGTATTGTTGATAACGTGGAGACTCTGATTGGAATCCACAATGCGGTAATCAAGGGAAAACCGTTGATGGAACGTGTTGTTACAGTGAGTGGCGATGCAGTCGAAAAACCAGGAAACTTTATGGCTCCTTTTGGAATAAACCACAGAGAGTTGGTTGAGGCAGCAGGAGGTTTGAAGGCGGAACCGCAGAAACTGATCTCCGGAGGACCGATGATGGGATTTGCCATGGTGACAATGGATGCACCGGTTACAAAGACTTCATCTTCTATTCTGCTTTTTAAAGAAGACGTTGTGGCAAAGAGTCTTGAGACTGCATGTATTAACTGTGGAAGATGTGTGGAGATATGTCCAAGCAGAATTATTCCATCCAGACTTGCAGACTTTTCAAAGAGAAAAGACGAAGCATCTTTTGTTGCATGGAATGGATTGGAATGTGTGGAATGTGGTTCCTGCAGTTATGTCTGTCCGGCGAAACGTCAGCTGAAACAGGCAATTGGTTCAATGCGTAAGACAGCATTGGCGAATAGAAAGAAGAAATAAGAGAGGTTGAAGTAAAGTGAACGAGAAATATAACGTATCTTCTTCGCCGCATATCCGTGATAAAGTGACAAGCAGCAACATTATGCTTTATGTTGTGATCGCACTTCTTCCGGCTACATTTTTCGGAATCTGGAATTTCCGTCATGAGAATGCCTGGATTCTTGTAGTTGTTACAACGGCAGCGGCTGTTTTATCTGAGTATCTTTATGAAAAATTAATGCATAAGCCGATTACGATCAATGATTTCAGTGCAGTTGTAACAGGACTTCTGCTCGCATTGAATCTTCCTCCGACACTCCCGTGGTGGATGGGTGTGCTTGGTGCAGTATTTGCCATCATTGTTGTGAAACAGTTGTTTGGAGGACTCGGACAGAACTTCATGAACCCTGCATTGGGAGCACGTTGTTTTCTGTTGATCTGTTTTGCAGGTAAGATGACTTATTTTGTTTACGACGGAGTGACGGGGCCGACTCCTCTGGCAGAGTTGAAAGCAGGAGAAACAGTGAATACATTGTCTATGCTTCTCGGAAATATCAGAGGAACAATCGGAGAGACTTCTGTAGTTGCAATTATGATCGGTGCAATGTTCCTGATTCTTATGGGTGTAATTGACCTTAGAATTCCTGGAACTTACATTGTGACATTTGTGATTTTTATCACATTGTTTGGAGGACATGGATTCGATCCTCAGTACATCACAGCACATCTTTGTGGTGGTGGTCTGATGCTTGGAGCATGGTTTATGGCAACAGATTATGTGACATCTCCGATTACGAGCAAAGGAAAGATCCTTTTTGGAATCTGTCTTGGATGTCTGACTGGTCTGTTCCGTCTTTTTGGTGGATCAGCAGAAGGGGTTTCCTATGCGATCATCATCAGTAACCTTTTAGTTCCGTTGATCGAGAAGGTTACTCTTCCAAAACCATTTGGTAAAGGAGGAGAAAAGTAATGAATAAAATTGTTAAAAACACGTTGATTCTGACAGCGATCACTGTTGTTGCGGGTCTCCTTCTCGGAGTTGTATATGGTGTGACAAAAGATCCGATCGCGAAAGCACAGGAGGAGGCAAAACAGGAAGCATTTCGTTCTGTTCTTTCAGATGCAGAGACATTTGAATCGGATACAGAATTTGATGCTGATGCAGCTTCTGCTCTTCTGAAAGAAAATGGATACACTTCAGATGATATTTCTGAGGTGGCTGAGGGAAAAGACTCTTCCGGCGAGACCGTTGGTTATGTTGTAAATGTTACATCACATGAAGGATACGGCGGAGACATTGATATTTCTGTAGGTATCAGGGAAGATGGAACAGTAACAGGTATTGAGATGCTCAGTATCAGCGAGACAGCAGGTCTCGGAATGAAAGCTAAGGAAGCAGATTTCAAAGATCAGTTTAAAGATAAGAATGTAGAAAAGTTTACATATACAAAGACAGGAGAGTCAGGAGATGACATGATCGATGCCATCAGTGGTGCTACGATCACAACTAACGCTGTGACAAATGCAGTAGACTCTGCACTTGTATATTTTCAAAATGAGTTAGGAGGCGGAAGTAATGAATAAATGTACAGAACGGCTGTATAACGGCCTTGTAAAAGAAAATCCGACCTTCGTTCTTATGCTTGGTATGTGTCCTACACTTGCGGTTACAACATCTGCAATCAACGGTGTTGGTATGGGACTTTCTACAACAGTTGTATTGATCATGTCTAACATGTTGATTTCTATGTTGAGAAAGATTATTCCGGATTCTGTCAGAATGCCGGCATTTATCGTTATTGTTGCTTCTTTCGTAACAATTGTACAGTTCTTGATGGAAGGATTTGTTCCAAGCCTTTATGATTCACTTGGACTTTATATTCCTCTGATCGTTGTAAACTGTATCATTCTCGGAAGAGCAGAGAGTTATGCTTCAAAGAATCCGGTTCTTCCTTCTATCTTTGATGGAATCGGTATGGGACTTGGATTTACTGTTGGTCTTACAGCAATCGGTATTGTCAGAGAACTGATCGGTGCTGGTAAGATCTTTGATATCCGTGTTATGCCGGAATCTTACGAGCCACTGACAATCTTCATCCTTGCACCGGGAGCATTCTTTGTCCTTGCAGGTCTTGTTGCTTTACAGAATAAAGTAAAGAACAATATGGCGAAGAAAGGAAAGAAAGTTCCGGAGACGGTCGGATGCGGAGAAGGCTGTGCAAGCTGTGGGAATGCTTCATCCTGCAGTGGAAAGATCTTCCCGACAGGCGAAGAAGACGCAAAGAACGAATAAAGGAGGGGACAGAAAGTGAAAGAATTATTATTAATTGCAGTTGGTTCAGCATTTGTAAATAATGTTGTCCTGAGCCAGTTTCTTGGTATATGTCCGTTCCTCGGTGTATCCAAGAATGTGAAGACTGCTGCCGGAATGGGCGGAGCGGTTGTATTCGTTATTACGATCGCATCTTTTGTAACTGGATTGATCTATAAGTTTATTCTCGGAAATCCAAATATCATGGGAGGAGAATTATCTTACCTGAATACGATTGTATTTATTCTTGTTATCGCAGCACTTGTACAGTTTGTAGAGATGTTCTTAAAGAAAGCGATGCCATCATTATACAATGCGCTCGGTGTATATCTTCCGCTGATCACAACGAACTGTGCAGTTCTCGGAGTAGCACTGACAAACGTACAGAATGGCTACTATGATGACATGAGTGCAGGTATGGGGCTTCTCACAGGTGTCGTAAATGGATTTGCTACAGCTGTCGGATTCCTTGTATCAATTGTGCTAATGGCCGGAATTCGCGAGAAGATTGAATACAATGATATCAGTGAGTCATTTCAGGGGACTCCGATCGTGCTTGTTACAGCAGGACTGATGGCAATTGCATTTTTCGGATTCTCGGGATTAATTTAGGAGGAAGAGCAAATGAGTATGACAGGAATTATTTTGGCGGCAGTAGTCGTCGGTGGAACCGGTTTATTCATCGGTGTTTTCCTCGGAATCGCAGGTAAGAAGTTTGCTGTAAAAGTAGATGAACGTGAAGAAGCGATTTTGGGCGTTCTCCCGGGAAATAACTGTGGTGGATGCGGTTATGCAGGCTGTTCAGGACTTGCAGCTGCAATCGTAAAAGGTGAAGCAGAAGTCAGTGGATGTCCGGTTGGTGGGGCACCTGTTGCTGCAAAGATCGGTGATATCATGGGTGTTGCAGCAGGCACACAGGAGAGACAGACCGCTTTTGTAAAATGTGCCGGAACCTGCGAAAAAGCAATTTTAGATTATGATTACACAGGTATTCAGGATTGTACAATGGCAAGCATGATGCAGAATGGAGGAGCAAAGGGATGTAATTCAGGATGTCTTGGATTCGGTTCTTGTGTTGCTGCCTGTCCGTTTGATGCAATTCATGTAGTAGATGGAATTGCTGTTGTTGACAAAGAAGCATGTAAAGCATGTGGAAAATGTATTGCAGCATGTCCAAAGCACTTGATTGAGCTGATCCCATATGAGCAGAAGACATTTGTACGCTGTAATTCCAATGCAAAAGGAAAAGTACAGCTGGCAATTTGTCAGGCAGGATGTATCGGATGTCGCATTTGTGAGAAGAACTGTGAAGCAGGAGCGATCACTGTAACGAATTTCCTTGCACATATCGATGCAGATAAATGTACAGAGTGTGGTGTTTGTGTAGAAAAATGCCCGAGAAAGATTATTACGTTACGCTAATAATAAGATAGAAATCTATTTAAGAAAAGAGATCAGAAAAGGAAGCTGAAAATTTAAATTGATCAGCTTCCTTTTCTTTAGTTATTAATATCAGTGATTAAATTGACAGAGTCACTGCTTTTATAAATCATATTGTCATCGGTAATAAATACTGCCTCGATATTATCCATACTTCGGATAAGTTTTAATCCTTCATCCAGTCCAAGCGCATAACAGGTTGTGCTTAAGGCATCTCCATCAACCGATTTGTCAGAAATGATCGTGACCTGGTTTAAGTTATTTTCTATTGGATATCCTGTAGAAGGGTCAAGGATATGATGGTAAATCTTTCCGTCTTTCTTAAAGTACCGTTCGTAATTTCCGGAAGATACGATGGACTTATCAGATACCGGAAGAACAGCCATCACTGTTCCGTCTTCTGCAAATGGTTTCTGGATACCGATCCGGAAGTTGGAACCATCCGTTTTTCCACCGAGTGTCAGTATGTTACCACCGAGATTGATATAGGCATGTTCTATTCCTTCTTCTATAAGATAATTTTTTACCTGATCTGCAATATAGCCTTTGGCGATACCGCCCAAATCAATCTTTGCATAAGGATCTGACATGGTTATCGTTGTTCCGTTGACCTCTATAGTTTTATAATTGATATGAGTAACTGCTTCGGACAGCTGCTCTGCGTCAGGGATGCTATGATCCGCATTATTGTGAAAATTCCAAAGGTCACTAGCAGAAGCGATTGTGATGTCAAATTTTCCGCCGGAAAGATCCCCATAATATTTTCCCAGTTCAATTAAATCAGCAGTTTCTTTCGATACAGAAACGGAGGCGCCTTGTGCCTGATTGATCTGACTGATTTCACTGGAATCGATCGTAGGACTTAAGAGTTGTTCATATTTCTCACAGATATCTTTGCAGCCATCCATGATCTTAGAATCTGCTCCCCAGACTTCAATTTTAACAACGGTGTCGAAATAGGTTCCTGTCATAGAAAGCGACTGTGACTGATCTTTTGTGGAACATCCGGTCAGCAGAAAAGAAAATGCAAGGAAAGAAGCCAGTATTTTTTTGTGTTTCATAAAATCTCCGTTCTTAATATAAATGAATGATGTGTTTATTATAACGAGGTTTGAATAAAAATACAATCGAACATGTGGTTGCATTCAAAATATGGTTGTGCTATGATGAATTAGCAAAACCATTATGGAAGAAAGATGGTGTGGAATGAAGAAGAATGACTGGATACTTGCAGCAGCTATTTTTTTTGCAGCTGTTTTGACGTTTGGTTTACAGCTCTTAAAAACTACAGATGAATACAGTGAAGTGGAGATTCTGGCAAAAGGTGAGTTGTATGGAAGATACCGCCTGGAACAGGATCAGGAAATTGATGTAAATGATAAGAATAAAGTACTCATAAAGGACGGAAAGGTTCGTATGGAAGATGCTGACTGTCCGGATCAGATTTGTGTAAACCACAGAGCAATTTCAAGAGACGGGGAAAGTATAATCTGTCTGCCGAATCAGACTGTAGTAACGATCCGTGGTGGAGAGGAACCGGAGGTGGATGAGATTGCACGGTAGAAAAGTAGCGATATTTGGCGTATTTACAGCACTGGCATTGATCTTTAGCTATGTGGAACTTTTGATTCCGATTAATTTCGGAATACCGGGAGCAAAACTTGGTCTGGCGAATCTTATGACAGTTCTTGTTCTGTACAAGATGGGGACAAAAGAGGCACTGGCTCTTTCTGTGACAAGGATTATTTTATCGGGGTTCATGTTCGGAAATCTGTTTGGTATTCTGTATAGTTTGGCAGGAGGACTTTTGAGTTTCCTTGTTATGGTTCTCCTTAAGAGATCAGACTGGCTCAGTGTTGTTGGAGTCAGTATTGGTGGAGGTACGGCGCATAATATGGGGCAGCTTCTCGTTGCAATGGTTGTTGTACAGACGTATCAGGTCGGGTATTATCTGCCGGTTTTGTTAGTGGCAGGAGAAGTGACCGGATTGTTAATCGGATTTGTGTCAAAGGAAGTTTTAAAAAGGATCCAGGGAATCTCTCTGGTATAATTATTATGGAAGCGTTGCGGTTTTGGTGCAGCGGGAAAAGGATAGAGAAAGATGATATCATATATTAGAGGTGAACTGGCAGCAGTTCAGGAGCAGAAAGCAATTGTAGAAGCGGGTGGAATCGGATACGGAATTTATATGTCGCAGCAGACATTATCCATGCTTCCGGCAGTTGGAGAAGAAGTGAAAATTCACACTTATCTCAACGTGCGTGAGGATGCAATGCAATTATATGGATTTCTAACAGGCGAAGATCTTCAGGTTTTCAGACTGTTGATCGGTGTCAGCGGGATCGGACCGAAAGCCGGACTGAATATTCTTTCCTGCCTTTCTCCGGATGAACTTCGTTTTGCCGTGTTGGCCGGAGATGTCAAAACAATTTCATCAGCTCCTGGAATTGGGAAGAAGACTGCGGAAAAGCTGATTCTAGAGTTGAAAGATAAGATGAGCATTGAGGATGTTCTGGAACAGGCAGCACATGGCGGTGAACAGTCAAAAGAAATTGAGGCGACAGATACCGGAATGCAGGCAGAAGCGGTACAGGCACTGACAGCACTTGGTTATGGAAGCGCAGAGAGTTTACGTGCAGTGAAGAAGGTATCTGTTGATTGTGCGAGTGTAGAAGATCTTTTGAGAGAAGCGTTAAAGAATCTGCTCTGATTAGATATAAAAATTTGGTAACTGTTCAGAGCCAAGCAAAATTTCAAAAAAGGTATAAAATGCTTGCATTTTTTAGACTGTTTTTGAAATTTTATTTGGCGGATACGCCACACCTCCGAAATGCGTAGCATTTTGGAGGTTGGCTCTGAACAGTTACAAAATTTAAAGTAAAGAGTTATGAAATGAGAGGTCGGTTATGGCGAAGAGAATTATAACGACAGAGAATCTGGAAGAAGACAGTAAGATAGAGGGGCAGTTAAGACCGCAGCTTTTATCAGAATATATCGGACAGGAGAAAGCAAAGAAGACACTTAGTATTTACATAGAAGCAGCGAAAGCAAGGGGCGAAGCACTGGATCATGTGCTGTTTTACGGACCGCCGGGACTTGGTAAGACAACACTGGCGGGAATTATAGCGAATGAGATGGGTGTAAATATGAAGATTACCTCCGGACCGGCAATAGAGAAACCAGGCGAGATGGCTGCAATTCTGAATGGCCTTCAGGAACATGATGTGTTATTTGTGGATGAGATTCACAGACTTAACCGTCAGGTGGAAGAAGTGCTTTACCCGGCAATGGAAGATTATGCGATCGACATTATGATCGGAAAGGGACCGGGAGCAAGGTCTGTTCGTCTGAATCTTCCCAAATTTACACTGGTTGGGGCAACAACAAGAGCAGGAATGCTTACAGCACCGCTCAGAGACCGTTTTGGTGTAGTGCATCATTTGGAGTTATATAATGAAGAAGAGTTGAAGACGATCATTCTGCGTTCTGCACATGTTCTAGGTGTAGAGATTGAAGAAGAAGGTGCTATGGAACTTGCCAGAAGATCAAGGGGAACACCGCGACTTGCGAACCGTCTGCTGAAAAGAGTGCGTGACTTTGCACAGGTTAAATATGATGGTGTGATCACAAAAGAAGTAGCAAATTATGCATTAGATCTTCTTGACGTGGATAAATTCGGATTAGATCATATTGATCGTAACATTCTGATCACAATGATTGAGAAGTTCCAGGGAGGACCGGTAGGACTTGAGACACTTGCCGCATCGATTTCAGAAGATGCAGGCACATTAGAAGATGTTTACGAACCGTATTTGTTGAAAAATGGATTCATTCAGAGGACTCCAAGAGGTCGTGTTGTAACAGAATTAGCTTACCAACATCTTGGAATTCCGAGAGAAGTATAGAAATTCTGAAAAAATAGTTGGTTTTTGAGGATAAATAGTCTATAATAGAAGAATAGAAACTCGAGGAGGAAGCTATGAGTTCAGCAAAACATTTTACAGAAGTATTAATCGGAGGAAAAGTCTATACTCTCAGTGGCTTTGAAGGAGAAGAGTATCTGCAGAAAGTATCTTCCTATCTTAATCATAAAATCACAGAATGTACGAACAGTGAAGGATACAGAAAACAGAGTGCAGACACAAGGAATGTCCTTCTTGCACTTAATATTGCAGATGATTATTTTAAAGCAAAGAAACAGGGAGATTCCCTGGAAAGCGATATCGAGCTCAAAGATAAAGAGATGTATGATCTGAAGCATGAATTGATTTCAGCCCAGATCAAACTTGAGAATGCTGAGAAAGAGCTTGCAAAGATGAAAGAAGAGAATAATGACCTTCAGATGCAGATTGTTAAGCTCGAGACAGAGATGAAAAACCGAAGAAGGTAAATGAGAAAAGCTGTCACTTTGGCAGCCTTTTTCATTTACGCGAACAACGAGCCAAAGTCCGTACTTGCACAAGACTTGGCGACTGTCGCAATAACTTGAGAAACTCGCAGAGCGTGTTTCTCATAGTTTACGCGAACATAACAATAAAGAGAAGGATAATGACAGAAGAATGAGAAAAGACCGACAGGTGGAGATTCTGGCTCCGGCGGGATCCTTTGCATGTTTTCAGGCAGCAATGAATGCAGGTGCAGATGCCGTTTATGCGGCAGGAGCACGTTTTGGAGCAAGAGCATATGCAAACAATTTTACACAGGAAGAGCTGATCGAAGCAATTGAGCGTGCTCATATTTATGGGAAGAAGTTTTATCTTACAGTAAATACATTATTAAAAGATCATGAGATTGCAGAACTGTATGATTATCTGGCACCATTATATGAGAAAGGTCTGGATGCGGTGATCGTTCAGGATATGGGTGTATTCCAATTTATCAGAAGTAATTTTCCAGATTTGGAGATCCATGCGAGTACACAGATGACAATCACAGGTGCGGCAGGAGCGAAGTTCTTAGAGAGTCAGGGGGCAGCAAGAGTTGTCCCGGCAAGAGAGCTTTCGTTGGAAGAAGTTCGACAGATTCATGAAACAACGGACCTTGAAGTAGAGTGTTTTGTTCATGGAGCACTTTGCTATTGTTACTCCGGACAGTGTCTGATGAGTAGTGTGATTGGCGGTCGAAGTGGAAATCGTGGTCAATGTGCACAGCCATGCAGACTTCCTTATGCAGTAGATGGTCAGAAAAAATATTTTCTTAGCCTGAAGGATATCTGTACGTTGGAATTAATTCCGGAACTGGTTGAAGCCGGGATTGACTCATTTAAGATAGAAGGACGCATGAAGAAACCAGAATATGTGGCAGCAGTAACAGCTATGTATCGGAAATATGTGGATTTATATTTGAAAAAAGGGAAAAGTGGTTATGCGGTGAAACCGAAAGACCGCGAAAACCTGATGGATCTTTATAATCGCGGTGATTCAGATACCGGATATTATAAGCAGCATAATGGAAGAGAAATGCTGGCACTGGATCGTCCGAATCATGCCGGAGTAGCAGCAGCCAGATGTCTGTCGCAAAATGGACGTGAGGTCACAGCTCAGGCTTTGACAGATCTGCATGCACATGATGTTCTTGAAATCGGTAGCGGGAAAGATAATTATACACTTGGCAAGAAGATCACAAAGGGAGAAAAGTTACGTTTTCTTGTGCCGAAGGGGATGCGTTTCAAAGAAGGCTTTGTTTTTAGAAGAATCCGAAATGAAGAACTGATTGAGAGTCTGGATCAGAAATACAGGAAAGAAGACCGGCAGGAGGAGATTTATGGATTTTTGAGCCTTCAGGTTGGATATCCGGCATCTTTTACAGTCTGCTGCAGGGAATTTTCTTATACAGCATATACAGAACATGCAGTTGAACGTGCACAGAAGCGCCCATTGGAGGAAGAGAGAATTCGCACACAGCTTGCGAAGACAGGCGGTACGCTATTTTTCCTGAAAGATCTGGAAATATCTATGGATCAGGATGCATTTCTTCCGATGCAGCAGCTGAATAGTTTAAGAAGAGCAGCACTGGATGGATTGAGAAGAGAGATCGCAACTGCTTTTTACAGGGAATGTAATCCTTCAACGACACAGGTAGAAACATTTAAAGAAGAGACAGGAAATGGAAATCTGAACAGATATTCTGTGTTTATTGAAACAGAGGAACAGTTAGAGACCGTGTTCAGCTTTTTGAATCAGAAAGAGGAACTTTATGGACAGGGAACTCAAAGGATTGGCCGGATTGCATTAGATTTCCGGTTGTTTGGCACAGGCTTTTCAGACACACATGTCAGAGACAGGATTGATTTTTGGAGAAAAAGCGGAGTTGAATTGTATCTGGTATTTCCACATATTTTCAGAGAGAATGCGCAGGAATGGTTTGGAAGACAATTTGAAAACTTTAATCAATTGCCAATTGACGGCGTTGTTATTCGAAATTTTGAAGCTTTCTTTTTCTTAAAAGAAAGAGGATTTGACAAAAAGATTATATTAGACCATAATCTATATATCTTTAATCAGTATGGCAAAGAATTTTGGAAGCAGCAAAAAGTTGAGGATTTTACAGCTCCGTTGGAGCTTAACAGCAGAGAACTAAGAGAACTTGATATCAGAGACGGTGAACTTCTTGTTTACGGAAGAATTCCGGTTATGGTATCTGCACAGTGTATTGAGAGAACAACTTCAGGCTGTTCTAAGAAACCGGGAGTACGAGTGCTTCAAGACAGAAGAGACGAAAAATTCTTTGCGCGTAACTATTGTGATCTCTGTTATAATGTGATTTATACGGAAAATCCGATCAATCTAAGACAGGAATGGGACAGAGTGAATGAATTGTATCCAAAGATGCGCCGTATCCAGTTTACTCTGGAAGATAAAGAACAGACAGAAACAGTTCTGAATACATTTTTTGTAACAGATGAAAAAACTGTTGCCAGAGGAAAAGAAGATACAGATTTTACAACAGGACATTTCAACAGAGGAATTATTTGAAGCAGGTGAAATATGGCTAATATTATTATTCAGGTATCAAAATACCTTATCATCATCTTGATGGCGGCATATACTTTTTCCTGTTTTTCAATCTTTACGAGAAGTTATGAAGATGAGGAAAACAAAGTATTGATCCGTCAGGATGTACTTCTATTTATGATACAGATCACTGCATTTATTGTAATGTATTTTGCAACGCAGGATCTGAGGATGATGTTCATATATGGTGCACTGGCAGTGATTGTGATGGCAGTCATCTTATTATACAATCTAATCTACCCGAATGTTTCGAGACTGGTTGTCAATAATATGTGTATGTTGATCACAGCGGGAATGATCATGATCACAAGACTTTCCGCACAGAGTAAGTCTCCTTATGGAATTGCAATCCGTCAGCTGGTATTTGTTGTTGTTGGTATTGTTTTTGGTCTTATTGTTCCGGTTTTGATCCGGAAGATGACTTTCCTGGAGAACTGGACTTATATCTATGCAGCAGTTGGAGGAGCAGCACTTCTTATCGTTGCATTGTTTGCAGCAACGCTTGGAGGAGCAAAGCTGAGTTTCAATATAGGACCTGTGAGTCTGCAGCCTTCTGAGTTTGTTAAGATTCTGTTTGTATTTTTTGTAGCAGCAAGCCTGAATAAATCGACAGAATTTAAGAATGTTGTTGTTACGACTGCGATAGCGGCAGCACATGTTCTGATCCTTGTATTGTCAACAGATCTGGGAGCTGCATTAATCTACTTTATTGTGTATCTGATTATGCTATATGTTGCGACAAGGCAGCCGTTATATGCAATTGCAGGTGTGGCAGCAGGGTGTGGAGCTGCAGTGGTTGGATACCATCTGTTTTCCCACATTAAGGTCAGAGTTGCGGCATGGCAGGATCCGTTTGCAGCTTATAGCGAAGGGGGATATCAGATTGCCCAGTCGTTGTTTGCGATTGGAAGTGGTGGCTGGTTTGGAACAGGGTTATTCCGTGGTCAGCCAGATACGATTCCAGTTGCAGAGACGGATCTGATCTTCTCTGCAATGACAGAAGAAATGGGACTGATTTTTACACTGTGTCTGATCCTTGTATGCGTCAGCTGTTATGTGATGTTTTTGAATATTGCGATGGAATTGCGTAATTTCTTCTATAAATTAGTAGCACTTGGTCTGGGAACCTGCTATATTTTTCAGGTATTTCTGCAGATCGGAGGAGTGACAAAGTTCATTCCGTTAACCGGAGTAACACTTCCATTCGTCAGTTATGGCGGAAGTTCTCTGCTAAGTACGATGATCATGTTTGGGATTATTCAGGGGCTCTACATTGTCAGAGAAGATGAAGAAGCAGAAGAAGAGCATCAGATTGAGATGCGGCGCGCAAGACAGAGAAACCGCAGCAAGCAGAATGAAAGACGCCGCCAGAGCAGTTCGAATGCAAAATCAGGAAGATCCCGTCAGGATGGACGTGACAGACGAAGAGAATATGATGGAGATAACAGAGACAGAGCAAGACAAAGAGAAAGGGATTTAAGAAATGAATCGGGAAGAACGACCGGTAAGAAAACAACAAAAAGCAGACCGAGATTCGAGGATGTCCCGGAACAGCGGCAGCAAAGACAGCGGAGAACGCGTTCGGAACAAAGAGTTCGCTAGAGTCACTTACTTTTTCGTGATTCTCTTTATCGCGTTGATGGGATATCTTGTATATTTTATGGTCGTGCGGGCAAAACTTGTAGTGAACAGTCCATATAATCAAAGACAGGATGCTTATGCAGATACGATTATACGAGGAAGCATTGTTGATAAGAATGGAAATGTGCTTGCACAGACAGTCGTTGGGGATGATGGATCAGAGACGAGAGAGTATCCTTATGGAGAAGTGTTTGCTCATGTGATCGGATACAGTAATTCCCAACTTGGAACTACGGGCCTGGAATCGGTAGAGAATTTTGAGCTTCTGACATCAAATGCATTCTTTCTTGAAAAACTGCAGAATGAATTCAGTGAAAAGAAGAATCGAGGAGATACAGTTGTAACAACATTGGATGCAAATCTGCAGCAGGCGGCTTATGATGCGCTTGGATCAAACAAAGGTGCGGCAATCGTAATGGAGGCGAGTACGGGAAAGATTCTTGCTATGGTTTCCAAACCGGCATATGATCCGAACAATATTTTAAGTGACTGGTCAGAATTGAATTCAGATGAAGAAAACAGTCCGCTGTTGAATCGTGTGACACAAGGATCTTATGCTCCAGGATCGACGTTCAAAGTGGTTACAACACTTGCTTTTATGCGTCAGAACAGTGATTATCCGAATTATACATATGATTGTAATGGAGAGATTTCACAGGGAGATATTACAATTCACTGCTTTAATGGAAATGCACATGGCTCAGAGGATCTGAGAAGTTCCTTTGCAAATTCCTGTAATTCATCTTTTGCCAATATTGGTCTTGGCCTGGATCTGACGCAATACCGTCAGACGGCGGAAGATTTATTGTTCAATAAATCGCTTCCGGGTGTACTGAATACAGCGAAGAGCTCCTTTGCACTGGATCAGAATTCCAGTGAGGGAGAAGTAATGATGACGGCAATGGGACAGGGAAAGACAACCGTAAGTCCATATCATATGGCACTGATTGCCGAGGCAGTGGCGAACGGTGGAACCATGATGCAGCCATATCTTGTGGAAAGTGTGACGAATTATACGGGCTCCCAGATACGAAAGAATGTTCCGAAAAGTTATAAGAAGGTCATGACATCGGATGAAGCTGCACAATTGAAAGAGTATATGACAGCTGTTGTAGAGGAAGGAACAGGATCCGTCTTAAAAGGAAGATCCTATACTGCTGCAGGAAAAACGGGAACAGCAGAGTACAGTATGTCAGATGGAGAAAAGACACATTCCTGGTTTATGGGATTTACAAATGTGGATAATCCGGATCTGGTAATCAGTGTGATCACAGAAGGTTCGGATGGAAGTTCCAGCGGAAAAGCAGTGGCAATCGCCGGGGATATTTTAGACGCCTATTACAACTAATGGGAGGAGAAAAGATGCAGACAAAATTTTTCTGTGATTTATATGTCAGCGAAGGCTGGGAAAAGAAAAAACTGAAATTAATAAAAAAATTGCAGAAAAATAAACTGCAGCCTTCAGTCTATGTAATTACGCTTTCACAGGGAAAGCAGAACCATTTAGAATATTATTCGTCGCTTCTTTTAAAGCAACATATATTTGACAATGCATCTTTATTTATTGTTGGAATTGCGAATGGGTATGATGGCGCATTGAGTCTGATCGAAAGGATTGCGGAAGAAGCATATGAGAAGACGGGAGAGGTAAACTTGAGAAAGTTCCTTTTGGATCGTCAGGAAGAGTTTGAGAAAAAGGAGATTCGAAGCGTATGATACATATCCTGTTTCTTATACTGAAAATAATTGGATGGCTTCTTCTTTTTTTGCTCGTAATTTTACTCTTACTGATTTTAACAATCTTGTTTTATCCGGTGAGATACAGACTTTCTGCAAAAGGGAAGAATACACTTGATACCCTTGTGGCATATGGAAAGGTCAGTTGGCTGTTTCATCTGATTTCCGGATCAGCGTCTTATGAACATGGAGAATTAAAATGGAAGCTTCGTCTTGCCTGGAAGAAATTTGACAGTTCAAAAGAGGAACAAAAGGAAACGTCAGAGAAGCCGGTGGTTCCTGAGCCGTTGGAAAAAGAACCTTTGGAAGGTAAGAAGACGGAAGTAAAGAATAATCCACCGGAAAAAGATGTGAAAATTGAGAAAGCATCAGAAAAAGAGCCAGAGATAAAAAAAGAGTCAGAGACAGAAAAGACGAAAGTTCGAGAGGAGCGCAGGCCCGAAAACGTACAGACGGAATCTAAATTGAAAAAAATCAAATATACATTTCAGAAACTCTGTGGTACTATAAAAAAAGCAGGAGAGAAAAAAGAATTTCTAACCGCTTTTTTAACTTATGAGAAACATCAACGGGCATTCGAGGCAGTGAAGAAAGAATTATGTCATCTGTTACATGTTCTGAAGCCTAAAAAGCTTCAGGCGAATGTTTCATTTGGATTCAGTGATCCTTCCTGGACAGGATATATGTTAGCTTTTCTGGGGAGCATTTACGGACTGATTGGTGAGTATGTTCAGATTCAGCCGGATTTTGAAGAACGAAAGCTGGAGGGAAATGCATCTGCAGAAGGGAAGATCCGGGTTATTTACTTTGCTGTTCCTGCATGGAAGCTATTCTGGAATAAAGATGTGAAGATTACCTACAAACACATTAGAAAATATATAAAATGAGAGGAGTCAGGATTATGGCAGACGGAAACAAATTTAAAGAAACAGTAGAATCACTCTTTCAGGGGATGGACAGCGTTGTTTCATCAAAGACAGTTGTCGGAGATGCGATCCATATCAATGGAACAATCATTCTTCCATTGGTAGATGTTTCTTTTGGTATTGGAGCAGGTTCTTTTAACGCTGAAAAGAAAGACAGAGCAGGCGGTGGAATCGGTGGAAAGATCACACCGAGTGCTGTGATCGTTATTCAGGATGGAAAGACGAAACTTGTGAATATCAAGAATCAGGATACAATTACAAAACTTTTGGATATGGTACCTGATGTGGTAGACCGTTTTACATCAAAAGATGAAAAATTAACAGAAGAAGATGTAGCAGATATTCTGGATGCAGAATAAAATAGTTACTAGAATATAGAAAATATTGGGAGCAGTATTGTGAAGAAAGTTTTTGGATTTGCATTGTTTTGGTTTGCAGCAGGAATGATCGTCATGATGCTGCTTTCTGATGTCTTATGGGGAACTGTGATCGCAATTACCGGTATCGTACTGGCATATTGTTTGTTCTGCAGATAAAAAAAGAACTTTATCCGAACAAACAGATAAAGTTCTTTATACCGTGTCATATTGAATCATCAAACGAGAATTAAGCACGCTCAACGAGTCCTGATCTCAGGCAAGAAGTACAAACGTACATTTTCTGAGAACCGCCCTCTGTCTTAACTCTTACAGACTTCACATTTGATTTCCACATTTTTGGTGATCTTCTATGAGAGTGGCTTACATTGTTTCCAAAATGAGCACCCTTTTCACAAATAGCACATTTAGCCATGACTGCACCTCCTAACAATCTAAACTGGTCTTTTAGACTCATAACAATGATATTCTATCAGAAACTTTCGAGTAATGCAAGTGTTATTTTAAAAAAATCAAAACTGTATTGTAAAAAACAAAAAGTAATAGTATAATAGTCATGTTATATATGGAAAGAACCTATAGAATTGGAGGGAATATATGATGAAGGGAAGTATGAGTACAGATCTTGGAATCATTACAATCAATCCTGAAGTCATTGCAAAATATGCAGGCTCAATGGCAATTGAGTGCTTTGGCATAGTAGGAATGGCAGCAGTTAATATGAAAGATGGCCTTGTGCATCTTTTGAAAAGAGAAAGCCTGACAAGGGGAATTCATGTTGAGATCACAGAAGATAATGTAATTACGCTTGATTTTCATGTGATCGTTTCCTATGGAGTGAATATTCTTTCAGTTTCTGACAACCTTATGAATAATGTAAAATATAAGGTAGAAGAATTTACTGGTATGAAAGTAGATAAGATCAACATCTTCGTTGAAGGTGTCAGAGTGATAGATTAAGGAGGAACAATTGTGGCTGTTAAAACGATAAACACCGAATTGCTTCAGAAGATGTTTCTTGCGGGAGCAGCGAATCTTGAGGCAAAGAAGGAGTTCATTAATGAATTGAACGTATTTCCGGTGCCGGATGGTGATACAGGAACAAATATGACACTGACGATCCTGTCAGCGGCAAAAGAAGTAAAGGCGCTGGAGAATCCTGATATGGTGGCGATTGCAAAAGCAATTTCTTCAGGCTCTCTTCGTGGAGCAAGAGGTAACTCCGGAGTTATCTTATCCCAGCTTCTTCGTGGCTTTACAAAGGAGATCAGAGAACATAAAGAGATTGACACAATTACACTTGCGAAGGCATGTGAACGTGCAACTGCAACTGCTTATAAGGCTGTTATGAAGCCGAAGGAAGGAACAATTCTTACTGTAGCAAAGGGAGCATCCCAGAAAGCGGCAGAGCTTGCAGAGACAACAGAAGATCTGGATACATTTATTTCAGAAGTGATCAACTATGCGCAGGAAGTTCTTGAAAAGACACCGGAGATGCTTCCGGTATTAAAAGAAGCAGGCGTAGTAGATTCCGGTGGACAGGGACTTCTGGAAGTGATGCGTGGTGCATACGATGCATTCCAGGGAAAAGAGATTGATTATTCTGCGATCGAGGCAAGTGCCGGCACAAAGATGGTGAAGCCTTCTGAACAGGCAGAAACAGAGATTAAATTCGGATATTGTACAGAGTTTATCATCATGCTGGAAAAAGAATTCACAGCGAAAGATGAGACAGAGTTCAAAGCATATCTGGAGTCTATCGGAGATTCTATCGTATGTGTAGCAGATGATGATATTGTTAAGATTCACGTGCACACGAATGATCCGGGACTTGCAATCCAGAAAGCGTTGACATACGGACAGCTCTCACGTATGAAGATTGATAATATGAGAGAAGAGCATCAGGAGAGATTGATCAAAGATGCGGAGAAACTGGCTGCACAGCAGGCTGAAGCGAAAAAGGCGGAGCCGCGCAAAGAAGTCGGATTTATTGCAGTTTCTATCGGAGAAGGAATGAATGAGATTTTCCGTGAGCTTGGTGCTGACTACATTATTGAAGGCGGTCAGACAATGAATCCAAGTACAGAAGACATGCTCAATGCGATCGATCAGGTGAACGCAGAACATATCTTTATCCTTCCGAACAACAAGAACATTATTCTTGCTGCCAATCAGGCGCAGACACTGACAGAGGATAAGGATATTATTGTTGTGCCTTCCAAGACAGTTCCGCAGGGAATTACTGCGATCATTAACTATATGCCGGATGCAGACGCACAGACGAATCTGGAAGCAATGATTGAAGGAATTGGAAATGTGAAGACAGGACAGGTTACTTATGCAGTCCGTGATACACACATTGATGACAAAGAGATCCATGAGGGAGATATCATGGGAATCGGAGACAGTGGAATTCTTGCTGTCGGACAGTCTGTGGAAGAGACAACAAAAGAGATGCTTGCACAGCTGGTGGATGAAGACACAGAGCTGATCAGTCTGTATTATGGTCAGGATGTACAGGAGGAGAGTGCAGAGAACTTTGCACAGGAGATTGAAGATTTATATCCGGATGTAGATGTTGATGTACATTCCGGCGGACAGCCAATCTACTATTATGTACTTTCTGTTGAGTAAGTGAACTGTCAGCAAAGAAACAGAACAGCAGCGCTGTAATAAAATCAGGAACAGACCGGGACATTTGGGAAAAGTGTTCCGGTTATTTTGTTTAGGAGACAGACATAAATGAGTAAAAAAGCAGGAGTTGGAACAATCAAAGGTGTAGGCGAAAAAACGGAGAAACTCTTCGAAAAAATCGGAGTTTACACAGTGGATGACCTGATTCATTATTATCCGAGAGGGTATGAGATTTTTGGAGAACCGGTTCCGATCAGTGAAGTGGAGGAAGGAAAAGTCTGCACGATCTGCGGCAGTGTTTTTGGGCGTGTGCAGGTTTCACCGGGAAAAGGAAGACAGATCACGACTGCATATTTAAAGGATCTGACAGGAACAATAAAGGTAATCTGGTTTCGAATGCCGTTTTTGAGAAATACACTTGGACGAAAAGGAGCAGTTGTTCTCCGCGGCAGGGTTGTGAAGAAAAGAGATTCCCTTGTGATGGAACATCCGGAGATTTACGATCCGGCAGTCCGTTATCAGGAAAAGATCAACACCATGCAGCCTGTTTATGGATTGACAGCAGGTCTGACAAATAATGCAGTAATCAAAGCACTACGTCAGGCATTAGAACAGGTGCGGGAACAGGATGACTTTCTTCCGGATGAATTTACGAAGAAATATCATTTCCGGCCTTATGAACAATCTGTGCGGGAGATGCATTTCCCGGAGAATAAAGAAGCATTTCTTGCGGCAAGACAACGATTCGTTTTTGAGGAATTTCTTGTTTTTATTCTTTCTCTGCGCCAGATTAAAAATACACAGGACAGGATGAAGAACGGATTCCGTTTTGAAGATCAGCCTCAAATCAGCGAATTCCTGAAACAACTGCCGTATGAACTGACGGCTGCGCAGCTGCGGGTATGGGATGATATGCAGAAAGACATGAAAAGTCAATATGTCATGTCCAGACTTGTTCAGGGAGATGTTGGATCAGGTAAAACAATCGTAGCAGTTCTTGGATTACTGTTTGCAGGATTGAACGGCTATCAGGGAGCGTTAATGGCACCGACAGAGGTACTTGCAAGACAGCATTTTGAAAATATCAAAGACATGTTGGAACAGTATCAGATCCCACTGCGGGCAGAACTTTTGACCGGATCTATGAAAGCAAAAGAAAAGAGAGAAGCTTATGCCCGGATTGAGAGTGGGGAATCATCAATTATTATAGGAACACACGCATTGATACAGGAGAAAGCAATCTATCACAATCTGGCACTTGTGGTGACGGATGAACAGCATCGTTTTGGTGTAAAACAAAGAGAAATGCTTGCAGGTAAAGGAAACCTGCCACACATTCTCGTAATGAGTGCGACACCGATCCCGAGAACACTTGGAATTATTCTTTATGGTGATCTGGATATTTCTGTGATCGATGAGCTCCCAAAGAACCGTCTTCCGATCAAAAACTGTGTTGTAGATACAGGATACCGTCCGAAGGCCTATGAATTCATAAGAAAACAGGTGGCACAAGGACGTCAGTGCTATGTGATCTGTCCGATGGTTGAAGAAAGTGAAGCAATGGAAGCAGAAAATGTTATCGATTATTGCGAGATGCTTTCAGAAACGTTGGGAGATTCAATCAATGTCAGCTTTCTGCATGGAAAGATGAAGGAAAAAGAGAAAGATGAAGTGATGAATGCATTTGGAAGAAATGAAATCCAGGTGCTTGTTTCAACAACAGTTGTTGAAGTGGGAATTGATGTGCCGAATGCGACAGTAATCATGATCGAAAATGCAGAGCGTTTCGGGCTGGCGCAGCTTCATCAGCTGAGAGGAAGGGTTGGTCGTGGAAAGTATCAGTCCTATTGCATTTTCATGACAGCATCGAAATCAAAAGAAACAAAGGAACGGTTAGATATCCTGAATCATTCAAATGACGGTTTCTTTATTGCAAGTGAAGATCTCCGACTGCGTGGACCGGGGGATCTTTTTGGAATCCGGCAAAGTGGCGTGCTTGATTTTAAAGTTGCCGATGTATTTCAAGATGCAAAGCTGCTTCAAAATGCAAGTGAAGAGGCAGACAGACTTCTTCTGGACGATCCGGAACTGGAATTCCCTGAGCATCGCAGATTGAAAGAACATTTACGGATAAAACTGGATGAGATCATGCTGGAAACAACATTGTGATGTTTGAAGATTATGGCAGAAGTTACCAGTTTAAAATTAATTTCCCTCCACATACTAACAGCGTAACAAAGCTAAATAGTAAAGTTACAAAATGCAAAAGGAGGAAAAAGATCATGGCAAGTCGTTCATCTAACAAAACAGCAGTACCTGAGGCGAAAGGAGCTATGAACAAGTTCAAGTACGAAGTAGCATCCGAGTTGGGAGTTCCGTTAACAGACGGCTACAATGGAGACCTCACATCAAAACAGAATGGTTCTGTCGGCGGTTATATGGTTAAAAAGATGATTGAACAGCAGGAGAAGCAGATGGCAGAAAAGTAACAGGCGAAGAAAAATCGTCTGCAGAAGCGGTCTGCATCAGACAGAAAAGCGGTTCAAAAACTGTCATGTACAGTAAAAAGAACACAAGAAATGAAAAAGAGAAAAGCACTCGGCATTGACCCGGGTGCTTTTTTCTGCTAAAATTCACCATAGTTAATGACAGGAGGTGTCGATATTTGAGAGTAATCGCAGGAAGCGCAAGAAGCCTAAAACTGAAGACTCTTGAGGGGATAGAGACAAGACCGACAACGGACCGGATCAAAGAGACTTTGTTTAATATGATAAGTCCGCAGATGTATGACTGTATTTTCCTTGATTTGTTTGCAGGAAGTGGCGGAATCGGAATAGAGGCTCTCAGCAGGGGAGCAAAAGAAGCAGTATTTGTAGAGAAAAATCCTAAGGCGATGGAATGTGTCAAGGAGAATTTGAAATTCACACGTCTGGAGAAGAAGGGACTTACACTGACAAAGGATGTGATGAACGCATTATATCAGTTGGAAGGTGAAAAGGTTTTTGACTTTGTATTCATGGATCCACCGTATAATATGGGATTTGAGAAAAGAGTTTTGGAATACCTTGCAGGATCGGATCTGATCTATGAAGATACGGTGATCATCGTAGAAGCTTCGTTAGATACAGATTTTGGATATCTTCCAGAACTGGGATATTCTTTGATCAAAGAGAAGAGATATAAGACAAACAAGCATGTATTTATTGAGAAAGCCGGAAAGGAAGAAGTATGTTAAAAGCAATTTATCCGGGAAGTTTTGACCCCGTTACCCGTGGACATTATGATATCATTTGCAGATCTTGTAAAATCGTAGACAAATTAATTGTCGGAGTACTGAATAATAAAGCAAAAATGCCGTTGTTTTCTGTAGAAGAACGTGTTAAAATGTTAAAGGAAGTGACGAAAGATCTGCCGAATGTTGAGATTATACCATTTGATGGATTGCTGGTAGACTTTGCGGAACAGATAGGTGCAGATGTGGTTATCAGGGGATTACGTGCGATTACCGATTTTGAATATGAGCTGCAGATGTCGCAGACGAATCAGAGGATGAAGCCTGATATAGAGACCATGTTTCTGACAACAAGTATAGAATATTCTTACTTAAGTTCGACTACAGTGCGGGAGATTGCCGCTTTTGGGGGAGACGTATCACAGTTTGTGCCGGAAGCCGTCGAGATCGCACTCAGAGAAAAGATGAAAGAAAAAAGGAGAGTGTAACAATGAGCAGCCGTATTGAACAGATCATTGAAGAAATTGAAGAATATATAGACAGAGATTGTAAGTTTCAGCCGTTGTCTACAACAAAGATTATTGTAAATAAGGAACATCTGGATGAGTTACTTCGCGAACTTCGCATGAAGACACCGGATGAGATCAAACGTTATCAGAAGATTATTGCGAACAGAGATGCGATTCTTGCTGATGCAAAGGCAAAAGCAGATGCAATGATCGAGGAAGCACAGGTTCAGACAACAGAGCTTGTCAGTGAGCATGAGATCATGCAGCAGGCGTATGCTCAGGCAAATGAGATCGTAACTCAGGCAACAGCACAGGCACAGGAGATTCTTGATAATGCAACAATGGATGCAAATACAATCCGTGTTGGTGCGATCCAGTATACAGATGATCTTCTTGCAAATGCAGAAAGCATTATCGGACATACTTTGGACAGTTATACAACAAAGTATGACGGATTGATCAATTCTTTACAGGAGTGCTACGATACAGTTCGCTCTAACCGTTCAGAACTTGAAGTTCCATCCGATGACGGATATTATGATGAGAATGGACAGGGAGACCTGAGGTAGTCATTACATTGTATTATAAAAATTTCAGATAGAGAAATGTTAAAAGACTGACTGCCAGTGCGGCGGTCAGTTTTTGTATTATATAAGAAGAAAGTTTAAGTCCTGTACCGGCAATCATGGATTGTGTCTGGGCAACGGAACACCATCCACCAAAAGAGGTAAGTGCGAGAAGCAACGGATAAAGAACCTGGGGGTTGGAAAGACTTTGAGACAGGAGAAGAATTCCGTTTGTCATCTCAAGAGAAGATTTCAAGAGAAGAAAACCAGGTGAACGAATCGGCAGAAGTTCCAATAATGCAAGAAGTACAGAAAAGATCATCAGGTAACCTCCGACTTTTACAAGCGTTTCTGAACTGTTCAGGATACAGGATTCTAACACGGAAAAATTCGTTTTGTGCGTCAGTGGTTTTGAAAAAATGGAATTCTCCTGTGTGAAAACTTCGGACATTTCCGGGAAAATCCAATCTTTATTTTTGATGAAATGTCTTAGAATTCGTTGAAGAAAGCTTAAGAGGATCATAGTTCCGAAAAGAAGCAGTAAAGCGGGAATGCAGAAAGCTTTCTGATGAATTGTATTTAAAACAAGAAAAGTAATAATGAAAGATGGACTTGCATTATTACAGAAGGACAGCAGGTAAGAAGCTTCTTCAAGAGAAATTTTTCCTTGAAGAAGAAGGTCGGCAATGATTTTTGCACCCATTGGATAACCGCATAAAAAGCCGGACAGAACGGCGAAACTTCCATAGAAGGAAGTTCCAAAGAGCAGATGGAAAGGACGGAAAAGCAGACGGGAGACAACAGCAGCACCATCTGTTTTCAACAAAAGTCCTGTGACAATAAGATAAGGAAAAAGGGTCGGTATCAGAATCTGATACCAGAGAAGCAGGCCATCACAAGCTCCCTGGAATACAGTTTCAGGAAAGAGTAGCATCGTAAAAAACAGTGAAAGCAGTATGAGAGCCAGAAGCATAGGAAACCTCCTTTTACAAAAATATTCTATGAAAAGAAAAAAGAAACTATACCGGAGCTATGGAAATATGATATAGTTAAATGTAAAGTATTTTGATCTTGATATTGCAAAGGAGCAAACAATAAATATGAATTTACCAAAAGTATTTGAAGAGAAAATGAAGGATCTTCTTGGTTCTGAATATGAAGCATATACGGCATGTTATGATGAACCGCGTCATTATGGTCTGCGCGTGAACACAGCGAAGATTTCTGTGGAAGATTTTCTGAAGATCGCACCTTGGCCGTTAGAGCCGGTTCCGTGGATCCATAATGGATTCTATTATGACGGAGATAATATCCAGCCGTCGAAACATCCATATTATTTCGCAGGACTTTATTATCTGCAGGAGCCAAGTGCCATGACACCGGCAGATCGTCTTCCGGTAGAGCCGGGAGACCGTGTGCTTGATGTCTGTGCAGCACCTGGAGGCAAGGCCACAGAACTTGGGGCAAAGCTTGGAGGAACCGGTGTACTGGCTGCGAATGATCTGAGCAGTTCCAGAGCGAAGGGGCTTTTGAAGAATCTTGAATTATTTGGAATCGGAAACGTGCTCATCTTAAGTGAAGAGCCTGGAAAGCTTGTTTCTTATTTCCCAGAGTATTTTGATAAGATTTTGATCGACGCACCTTGTTCCGGGGAAGGCATGTTCCGTAAAGAGAAAAAGATGGTGAAAGCATGGGAAGAACACGGACCGGAGTTTTTTTCAAAGATCCAGAGAAGCATTGTGACACAGGCAGCCCAGATGCTGCGCCCGGGTGGAATGCTGCTTTATTCCACCTGTACATTTTCACCGGAAGAGAATGAACAGACGATTGAATATCTGCTTCAGGAATACCCGGAATTTAAGATCTGTGAGATGGAAGGTTACGAAGGATTTGCAGATGGAATGCCACAGGTGACAGAAAGCAAGAATCCAGAACTTGAAAAGACGGTTCGTATTTTCCCTCATCGTATGAAGGGAGAAGGACATTTCCTCGCACTTCTTCAAAAGGGTGAAAAACAGGAAGAAGGAAAGAGACTTCCGAAGAGTGGGAAGAACAAGAAGCTTCCGGAAGAATTGGAAGAATTTCTTGGTCATATTGATCGAAAATTCGATTCCTCTCGCATGGATCTGCGTGGAGAGAAAGTATATTATATGCCGGAAGGACTTCCGACACTTCGTGGAATCCGTTTCTTAAGAACAGGCCTACTGATGGGTGAACTGAAGAAGAATCGTTTTGAGCCGAGTCAGGCACTGGCGATGAATCTGAAAAAGGAAGAATATGATCAGGTGATCGATCTTCCATTAGAAGACGAACGCGTTATGAAATATCTGAAAGGCGAGACTTTGGATGTGGAGGATCTTGTGAAGCCGAAAGACAAGGGATGGTATCTGATCTGTGTGGATGGATATCCGCTTGGTTTTGGAAAGCTTGTGAATCAGATGCTTAAGAATAAGTACCTTCCGGGATGGCGGTGGAACTCATGAAACTGAGACTGGATAAATATCTGGCAGACATGGGAATCGGAACACGTACAGAAGTGAAGAAAGCAATCACAAAAGGACAGGTTCGAGTGAATGAAGAGACGGTAAAACGTCCGGAAATCAAGATTGACACAGAAAAAGATCATGTGTTTTACCAGGGACAGATGGTTGCTTATGCAGAATATGAATATTACATGTTAAATAAGCCAGCCGGGGTGGTTTCTGCAACGGAAGATAAAAATGACAGTACTGTATTAGATTTGATTGATGAAAAGCAGAGAAAGGATCTCTTTCCTGTCGGAAGATTAGATAAAGACACAGAGGGACTTTTACTGATCACAAATGATGGCGAACTTGCACATCAGCTTTTGTCACCGAAGAAGCATGTAGATAAAGTCTATTTCGCCAGAATCGATGGAAAAGTTACGGAAGAAGATGTGAGAAGATTTGCAGAAGGACTTGAAATCGGGGAAGAGAAACCGACACTTCCGGCTCATCTGGAAATTCTGAAAAGAGAAGAGATTTCTGAAATCCGACTGACGATCAGAGAGGGAAAGTTTCATCAGGTGAAACGAATGTTCCATGCAGTCGGAAAAGAGGTTATTTATCTGAAACGCCTGCAGATGGGAAGCCTTGTACTTGATCCGCGGCTTGCATTAGGAGAATATCGAGAATTAACAGGACAGGAACTGAAAGCATTGCGTGACTGTTCATTATCACGTTAAACAGGGAGAAAGCATGAAAGGAAATTTTTTACCAATTACCAGAGAAGAGATGAAAGAGAGAGGATGGGATCAGGTAGATTTTGTCTATGTATCAGGAGATGCCTATGTCGATCATCCATCTTTTGGTCACGCAATCATTACACGTCTTCTGGAATCCAGAGGATATCGTGTTGGGATCATTGCACAGCCGGACTGGCGTAAGCCGGAGAGCGTGCAGGTGTTCGGAGAACCAAGACTTGGATTTCTTGTCTCTGCAGGAAATATGGATTCTATGGTAAATCATTATTCTGTATCCAAAAAGAGAAGAAAGACAGACGCCTATACACCGGGCGGCGAGATGGGAAAACGACCGGATTATGCCTGCGTAGTATATGGAAATCTGATTCGTCAGACTTATAAAAAGACACCGATCATTCTGGGCGGTATCGAAGCAAGTCTTCGAAGAATGGCACACTATGATTACTGGTCAGACAAGCTGAAACGTTCTGTACTGCTTGATTCGGGTGCAGATGTGATTTCTTATGGAATGGGCGAACATTCAATCGTAGAGCTTGCAGAAGCACTGGATGCCGGGATACCGGTTGAGGATATCACGTATATAGCCGGTACGGTTGTAAAAACGAAATCATTAGACAGTATTTATGATGCGGAAATCCTTCCGTCCTTTGAAGACCTCAAAGCGGACAAGATGAATTATGCCCGCAGCTTTTACACACAGTATCTGAATACGGATGCATTTAACGGAAAACGTCTTGTAGAACCATATTCTGATCATCTGTATGTAGTACAGAATCCACCGGCAGCACCACTGACACAGATGGAGATGGATGATGTTTACTCCCTTCCTTATCAGAGAACTTACCATCCGTCTTACGAGGCAAAAGGCGGAGTTCCTGCAATCAAGGAGATTAAATTCAGTCTGATCAGCAACAGAGGATGTTTTGGAGGATGCAGTTTTTGCGCATTGACGTTCCATCAGGGAAGAATTGTCCAGGTAAGAAGTCATGAATCTCTGATTGAAGAAGCAAAAGAAATTACAAAAGATAAGGACTTTAAAGGATATATTCATGATGTTGGCGGTCCGACAGCAAATTTCCGGCATCCATCCTGCAAAAAGCAGATGGAGCATGGCGTTTGTAAAACGCGTCAGTGTCTGTTCCCGTCCCCGTGTAAGAATCTGGACGCAGATCACAGAGATTATGTCAGTCTGTTGAGAAAGTTGAGAGATATTCCAAAAGTTAAGAAGGTGTTTATCCGTTCAGGAATCCGCTTTGATTATCTGCTCGCAGATAAGAAGCAGGAGTTTTTAAGAGAGTTGTGTGAATATCATGTCAGTGGACAGTTGAAGGTAGCACCGGAGCATGTGGCAGGGCCTGTCCTGTCTCTGATGGGAAAACCGGAGCACAAAGTCTATGAAGAGTTTACAAGACAGTTTTATAAGATGAATGAGAAAATCGGGAAAGAACAGTATCTGGTTCCGTATCTGATGTCCTCCCACCCTGGTTCTACTCTGAAGGAAGCGGTAGAACTTGCAGAGTACTGTCGTGATCTTGGCTATATGCCGGAGCAGGTGCAGGATTTCTATCCGACACCATCAACTCTTTCCACCTGTATGTATTATACCGGGGTAGATCCGAGAACGATGCAGAAGGTTTATGTTCCGAAGAGTCCGCATGAGAAGGCAATGCAGAGAGCGTTGATCCAATATCGTAATCCGGAGCTGTATGATCTGGTGATTGAAGCACTTCATAAAGCAGGAAGATCTGATCTGATCGGATTCGGACCGAAATGTCTTGTGAGACCGAGACAGATGCGTGGTTCAGGAAATGATAAAAAAGCCGGCAGAAAGGAACCGAAAAAAGGATCAAAAGGTTCGAATGGTCAGAAAAGACAAAACAATTCTGAACACAGAGGAAGAGTTGAAGGGAAAAATAAGAAGAAATCTATCAGAAATGTTCATTCTAAGAAGAATAGAAAATAGGTACATTTAAGTATCTGACAGACAGGATTCAAGAAAGGAAGCAGGATGAAAATTGCAATCGTAACCGGAGCATCTTCGGGAATGGGAAGAGAATTTGTACGTCAGCTTGGATATTTTTATAAAAATCTGGATGAGATCTGGGTGATTGCCAGGCGCAAGGAGCGTCTGGAATCGCTTGTGAAGGAAAGCAGAGTTCCTCTTCGGATTTTTGCAGGTGACCTTCAGAAGAAAAAGGTATATAAGGAATTGAGAGATGCACTTGAGAAAGAACAGCCGGATTTACGAATGCTTGTGAATTCAGCAGGATTTGGCAAGTCAGGAAGTGTAGAAGAGATTTTGTCTGAAAAATTCCGGATCCAGACAGATATGGTGGATGTAAACTGCCGGTCTCTTACAAGAATGACATTGCTGTGTCTGCCATTTCTGCGTGCTGGCAGCAGGATCGTCAATCTTGCGTCCGCATCTGCATTTTGCCCACAACCGTATTTCTCAGTATATGCGGCAACGAAGTCTTATGTCTTAAGCTTCTCCAGATCATTGGGAGAAGAACTGAGAAAAAAAGGAATTGTCGTTACAGCAGTCTGCCCGGGTCCGGTTGATACGGAGTTCTTCGAGTTTTCCGGGAAACCGCAGAATATCTTGAAGAAACTGACAATGGCGAAGGCAGACAGAGTGGTTCATCAGGCGTTGAAGGACTGCAGATCCGGGAAATCAGTCTCCGTTTATGGAATCCCAATGAAATTAACTTACTTTGGAACAAAACTGCTGCCGCATGGATTTCTCGTGCGTATGCAGCAAATATGAATTTAGAATAGGATGAAAAATGAAGAAAATACAAAAAGGAAAACCAGGTTATTTGAATTATAAAAGAAAAGTGGAGATTTTAAGAACGGTTATTTATTTTGTAATCGTTCTGGCAATTTTTGCTCTTGGTTACTGGCAGACACATACGAGGCTGAATCTTCTGACAGTTGTTGCTATCCTTGGATGTCTTCCGGCATCAAAGGCACTTGTAGGTGTGATCGCACGTTATCCATATCAATCAATTGAACTGTCACAGGCGAAGGAAATCGCAGGAAAATCAAAACATTTAACAGTTTGTTATGATCTTGTAATTACAAGTAAAGAGCATATCATGCCGACAGACTGTATCGTAATTTCAGGACATAATATTTACGGATACACACATTATGAGAAAGTAAATACAGATGAACTTGGAAAGCATATCAAGACAATCCTTGCGCAGAATCAGTACACAGGTTTTACTGTTAAGATCTTAAATCAGTATACACCGTTTCTGGCCCGCGTGGAGGGACTTGAAAATATTGCTGTAGTAGAGCAGGAAGATACGAAAGCAAGAGAACAGGAAATCCGTAATCTTATTCTGAATATATCAATGTAAAGAGGAAAAGACGATGAGAGAGATCAGCATCCAGAAAAATGAGGCAGGACAGCGCATGGATAAATTCCTTGCAAAGTATCTCAATAAAGCGCCAAAAAGTTTTTTCTATAAGATGATGAGAAAAAAGAATATTACCCTGAATGGAAAAAAAGCAGTTGGAAATGAACAGCTGAAACAGGGGGATGTGATTAAGTTATTTCTTGCGGAAGAGACGATTGGGAACTTTATCGATCATTCACAGTTTTCGAAGAAAAAAGCGTCCTCTGCAAGAAAACAGACAGCGGGAAAGAAGGTACAGTTAGATATCTTATATGAAGATGAGGCTGCTGTATTTATCAATAAACCGGTCGGAATGCTCTCCCAGAAGGCATCCCCGACGGATACTTCTCTTGTGGAGTATTTTATTGATTATCTGTTGGAAAATGGGAAAATCACGGAAGAAGAACTGCATACATTTCATCCATCTGTCTGTAACCGTTTAGACAGAAATACAAGCGGAATCGTGGCAGCAGGAAAAACACTGCAGGCATTACAGGGATTAAGCGAGATGTTCCGTGACCGTACACTTAAGAAATATTATCTTTGTCTGGTAAAAGGGCAGGTAAAAGAGAATCAGAGGATTCATGGTTATCTCGTCAAGAATGAAAAGACAAATAAAGTTACGGTGAGTCAGAAAAAGCCGGCTGAACAGACAAAAGATGGGAAAGAAGCATCAGCGATCGATACCGAATACAAAGTGCTTGCACGAAATAGAGAAACAACACTTCTTGAAGTGCATCTGATCACCGGTAAGACACACCAGATCCGTGCACATCTGGCATCCATTGGGCATCCGATCGCAGGGGATTACAAATACGGGAACCGGTCATTTAACGATGCTTTGAAAAAGGAATACGGACTTCGTTCACAGCTTCTGCATGCTTACCGTCTGGAATTCCCGGAGAACTGCGAGGGAGATATCAAACAGCTTTCAGGAAAGATCATCAAAGCACCTGTCCCGGCATTATTTGAACAAATCTGTAAAGCGCAGGGAGTGATGTGAGATGGCAACATGGAACTCGAGAGGACTTAGAGGTTCGACACTGGAGGAATTTATCAATCATTCGAATGAAAGATACAGTGAGATGGGACTTGCACTGATGCAGAAAATCCCGACACCGATCACTCCGGTACGTATGGATAAAGACCACAGACAGATCACACTTGCGTATTTCGACAAAGCAAGTACGGTAGACTATATCGGAGCAGTGCAGGGAATCCCGGTCTGTTTTGATGCGAAAGAGTGTAATGTAGATACCTTCCCACTTCAGAATGTACATGAGCATCAGATGGACTTTATGGAAAAGTTTGAACGGCAGGGCGGGATTGCTTTTTTTCTGATCTATTATACAGCAAGAAATGAGCTTTATTATATGCAGTATACACAGATCCGTAAGTTCTGGGACCGCGCGCAGAGTGGGGGACGCAAGAGTGTCCGGCTGGAAGAATTAGATCCTGAATGGTTTTTTCAACTGAAAAATGGCTATTTTGTGCCGTATTTGGATTTGATTCAGAAAGATTTGGAAACGAGGGATTGACAGAATCCTACAAAGTCCGTATAATTACAAACAGGTTTTAACGTGGTAGCACACTAAAGTGAAAAACCAAGAAAAGACAGGAAGGTGAACGAGACATGGAGCAGAAGTTACATACCCCGGAAGGCGTTCGGGATATTTATAATAGAGAATGTGCCATTAAGCTGGCATTGCAGAAAAAGCTGAATACTGTATTGCATTTATATGGATATCAGGACATACAGACACCGACATTTGAATATTTTGATGTATTCCGCAAGGAAATCGGTTCGACATCGATTAGAGATCTTTATAAATTCTTTGACAGAGAGGGGAATATTCTGGCGTTGCGCCCGGATATTACACCGTCCATTGCAAGAGCAGTGGCAACACTGTTTGAGACAGAGAATTTTCCAATTCGTCTGTGTTATGCCGGAAATACATTTATCAATCATTCCAGTTATCGTGGACGCCTGAAAGAAAATACGCAGCTTGGTGCAGAGCTGATCGGTGTGGATTCTATCGAGGCAGATGCAGAAATGCTTGCAATGGTTGTGGATGGACTTAAGAAAACAGGCCTGAAAGAATTCCAGGTAAGTATCGGACATGTTGATTTTATTCAGAGTCTTTTCGAGGCAACGAATCTGGAAGACGAACAAAAAGAAGAGATCCGTACATTGATTGCGAACAGAAACTTCTTTGGTGTGGAAGAGATTCTCGATCATTATGAGATTGCCGATCAGGTGAAAGAAGCGTTCCATCAGCTTCCGGAACTGACAGGTGGACCGGAGATCCTTGCAGATGCAGGACGCATTGCTCCGGGTGAAGCAGCAAGACTTGCGGTAGAACGTCTTCGCCAGATTTATGATCTGCTGAAGATTTACGGAGTAGAGGATCATGTAACTTTTGATCTGAGCATGAGCGGAAGTTATGGATATTATACAGGAATCATTTTCCGAGCCTATACTTATGGTACCGGAGATGCAGTTGTACGTGGAGGACGTTACGACCACCTTCTTGAGAAGTTTGGAAAGAAGACACCGTCGATCGGATTCGCAATCATTCTGGATGAACTTATGAGTGCACTGGATCGTCAGAAGATCAAAGTAGAGACAGGACACCGCAATCTGCTTGTTTATACGGATGCAACGGAACAGTGGGCAATTTCTCTTGCGAGGTCATTTCGTGCAAAAGGAAAAAATGTCGAGATGATGAAGAGAAACTCCTGGGATGAAAGAGAGACTTTTGAAGCGTATGGAAAGCGTTCTTCTGTTGCAAGTATGCTTTACTTAAGAGAGGACCGGAAGATTGAAGTGATCAATCTTCAGACAGGAGAAGAGAAGCTGGTCAATACAAAAAAGAAAACAAAGCAGCAATAAAGGAGCAGATCAATGAGATATTTAACATTTGCCCTTACAAAGGGAAGACTTGCAAAGAAGACACTGGAGATGCTGGAGCGTCTTGGAATCACATGCGAGGAAATGAAAGATAAGGATTCCAGAAAGCTGATTTTTGTAAATGAAGAACTGGGATTGAAATTCTTTCTCGCAAAAGGACCGGATGTGCCGACTTATGTAGAGTACGGAGCAGCAGATATTGGAGTTGTCGGAAAAGATACGATTATCGAAGAGGGACGTAAAGTCCATGAAGTCCTGGATCTTGGATTCGGAAAATGCAGGATGTGTGTGTGTGGATATGAAGAGGCAGCAGAAAAACTGAAACATCATGAACTGATCCGTGTGGCAACGAAATATCCGAATATCGCGAAAGATTATTTCTACAACAAGAAACATCAGACAGTAGAAATTGTGAAATTAAACGGTTCGATCGAACTTGCACCGATTGTTGGCTTATCTGAAGTCATCGTAGATATCGTAGAAACCGGTTCTACATTGAAAGAAAACGGACTGGTCGTACTTGAAGAAGTGTGCCCGCTGTCAGCGCGAATGATCGTCAATCCGGTCAGCATGCGAATGGAAAATGACAGAATCAAAGAGCTGATCACAAATTTAAGAAATCTTCTGAGGGAGGAATAGACAAATGCGTATAGAGAAACTGAATGAGAATACGAAGAAGAATCTTCTGGATGACCTTTTAAAGAGAAGCCCTAATAACTATGGGAAGTTTGAAGCAAGTGTTCAGGAAATATTGAATGCGGTGAAAGAAAAGGGAGACGAGGCTGTATTTGAATATACAGAGAAATTTGATGGAGTCAGACTGGACGCAGAGCATCTTCTTGTAACGGAAGAAGAGATCGCAGAAGCATATGAGCAGGTAGATGATGAACTGATCGCTATTATCAGAAAAGCACTGGTGAATATCAGAGACTATCACCAGAAACAGATGCAGTACAGCTGGTTTGACAGTAAACCGGACGGAACAATTCTTGGACAGAAAGTGACAGCACTCCAGAGAGTCGGTGTTTATGTTCCTGGCGGAAAAGCAGCTTACCCATCTTCTGTACTTATGAATATCATGCCGGCGAAGGTTGCAGGTGTAGATGAGATCATCATGGTAACACCTCCAGGAAAAGATGGAAAGGTAACTCCGACAACACTGGTTGCGGCAAAAGAGGCCGGTGCAGATAAAGTTTACAAGGTTGGTGGAGCTCAGGCAATTGCAGCACTTGCATATGGAACAGAGTCTATTCCGAAGGTAGATAAGATCGTAGGACCTGGAAATATCTATGTAGCTCTTGCTAAGAAAGCGGTTTATGGATTCGTAAGCATTGACTCAATCGCAGGACCAAGTGAGATCCTTGTTCTTGCTGATGAGACGGCAAATCCACGTTTTGTGGCAGCAGATCTTCTGTCTCAGGCAGAGCATGACGAGATGGCATCTGCAATTCTGGTTACAACAAGTATGGAACTTGCAGAGAAAGTATCTGCACAGACAGATGCATTTGTAAAAGAGCTTTCCAGAGGCGAGATCATTCAGAAATCCCTGGATAATTATGGACATATTCTCGTTGCAGAGACAATGGAGGATGCAATCGATGCAGCAAATTCTATTGCTTCCGAACATCTTGAGATCGTGACAGCGAATCCGTTTGAGGTGATGACAAAGATCCGTAATGCCGGAGCTATCTTCATCGGAGAATATTCCAGTGAGCCGCTCGGAGATTATTTTGCAGGACCGAACCATGTCCTTCCGACAAACGGAACAGCAAAATTCTTCTCACCGCTATCTGTAGATGATTTTATTAAAAAATCAAGCATTATTTCTTACTCAAGAAATGCACTTGAGAAGATCCACACAGATATCGAGAAATTTGCAGAGGCAGAACATCTGACAGCACATGCAAATTCAATCAAAGTAAGATTTGAAAAATAAGAGAAAAGGAGCTGTGAGTGTAATGCAGAACAGAATCGGAAGCTGCAAAAGAAAGACAAAAGAGACAGATATTGAACTGACAATCAATCTGGATGGACAGGGAAAGAATCAGATTGATACAGGAATTCCGTTTTTTGATCATATGCTGGATGGATTTGCAAGACATGGATTATTTGATTTAAATGTTAAGGTGCGTGGGGATCTTGAAGTGGATTCCCATCACACGATCGAAGATACAGGAATCGTACTGGGACAGGCAATCGCACAGGCACTTGGAGATAAGGCCGGAATTAAGCGATACGGATATTTTGTACTGCCAATGGATGAGGTTCTTGCTCTTGGAGCAGTTGACCTTTCCGGCAGACCGTATCTGAACTTCCAGGCAGATTTTACAGTACCGGTGCTTGGAACAATGGATACAGAGATGGTGCGTGAATTTTTCTATGCAGTTTCCTATAGTGCTGCAATGAACCTGCACCTTAAGATCCTTGATGCAGGGAATAATCATCATATGGCAGAGGCTTTATTTAAAGCATTCGGAAAGGCTCTGGATATGGCGGTATCAGAAGAGCCAAGAATAAAAGAAGTATGGTCTACAAAGGGAAGCCTTTAACGGCGTGACAGAAGGAGTAAGAAGGAATTATGTATAAAAGACTGACCCCTTGTATTTTTATAGAAAGAGGGAAAGCGGTGCAGTGGTTCGATGACAGAACTGTGATCGCAGATGATGTGATGGAACTTGCACGCCACTACAATGAAAGAGGAGCGGATGAACTGATTATTTTCGATCTGTCAGACTCAGATGAAGAACATGATGAGACAATCAACCTCCTCAAACAGATCAACCGTGCAATCAGTATTCCAATGGTTGTCGGAGGAAACATCAGACGTGCAGAAGATGTGAAGAAGATTCTTTATGCCGGAGCAAAACGTGCAATGCTGAATTTCTCCAAAGCACTTTCCATTGAATTAATCGAGGAAGTATCCAAGCGTTTTGGAAAAGAGAGAATCGCTGTATCATTAAATGATTTCGATGCATTGTTTAAACAGCAGCATCTGATCGAAGCATATAGTACAGAGATGATATTTATGCATCGTCTGGATCTGAATTCTGTTGTAAATGTTACAGAAACGCAGTGTGTTGTTGTCACGGATACGATGGATGAAAACGAGATCCTTAATATTTTAAAGAGTGATGGTGTAAAAGGTGTATCAGGAAGATTCATCAGTCGTCTGGATATGGACTTTAACAAATTTAAAGAAGTTTGTGCAGAAAATGGAATTCAAATGACTTCCTTTGAAAGCCAGATGGATTTCGGTGAGTTTAAATTGAATTCAGACGGATTAATTCCAGTGATTGTTCAGGATTATAAGACAAATGAAGTCTTAATGATGGCATATATGAACGAGGAAGCATTTGAGCATACTGTGAAAACCGGGCGCATGACTTACTATAGCAGAAGCAGAAAATGCCAGTGGATCAAAGGTGAGACATCCGGGCATTTCCAGTATGTGAAATCTCTTGCAATCGACTGTGACAGAGATACGATGCTTGCAAAGGTAGAACAGATCGGAGCAGCATGCCATACGGGAAACCGCTCCTGTTTCTATACAACAATTGTTGGAAATGATTATGATGCCAAGAATCCGGTTCAGATTTTTGAATCCGTATATCAGACAATTGCGGATAGAAAAGAGAATCCAAAAGAAGGTTCCTATACGAACTATCTTTTTGAAAAAGGTCTGGATAAGATCCTGAAAAAGGTTGGAGAAGAGGCGACAGAAGTTGTGATCGCTGCAAAAAATCCAAATGTCGAGGAAGTAAAGTATGAATTATCTGATTTCCTTTATCATGCAATGGTTCTCATGGTAGAAAAAGGGATTACCTGGGAAGACATTACAGGAGAACTGGCTGATCGGTAGAAAACGCTGTATCAGATTTTCCTGGAAGAATAAAGCAGAAGAAACTTTCATAAACTAGAAAAAAAGAAGATGGAGAGGATCTTTCGTGCAGGAAAAAGAATCAGAAGTCCGTAGGCGTAGATTGTGGGAAGAAAATCGCAGACGACAGCGGAATACCGGTATGATAACACCGGCAATTCATCCAAGATATGGTCGTTTATATCGGGAATTATATCCGGATGGTCTGGAGCAAAGTGCAGGAAATGGAGCAGAAGATCTGGATAAGAAAGAAAATAGCAGAGGAAGCTTTACTACCAGATTGATCCTGTCCACTTTTCTGTTTCTTGTGTTTCTTTATGTCAGTCAGAACAGTGTAGAACTTCAAGGGATAAGCAGCCATGAGATTATAGAGAAGATTCAGGAAAACCATGATATTTTCTTGATAGACTAAAAGTGTAATCTTGACACGGAAACAGTAGGTTGATAAAATATTATTGACGTTTATTTTATAGTATATGAGAGGCGTTGATTGGATTCAGCGCCTTTTTCATTGCATGAGAAGGAGGAAATGAGAGATGATTAAAGTATGGATAGCCGGCTCAAACGGCCAGATCGGCCGAGCGCTGAACGACATTCTGGATCCATTAGAGATCGAAGTGCTGAATACGGATGTGGATGATCTGGATATTACAAACACAGAGGAAGTTCTTAACTTCGGTATTGTGAACCGTCCGGATGTGATTATCAACTGCTGCGGTGTTACAGACACCGATCTGTGCGAAAAAGAACCAGAACATGCTTACCGGGTAAATGCACTTGGAGCAAGAAACTTAAGTATCGTCGCAAGAAAGAATGGCGCAAAGATCGTCCAGCTTTCAACAGATGACGTATTTGACGGACAGAGCAAGAAACCGTATACAGAATTTGATGATACGAATCCACTGACTGTTTATGGAGCATCCAAAAGAGCTGGTGAGAATTATGTGAAAGAATTCACACACAAGCATTTCATTATCCGCAGTAACTGGGTTTACGGAAAAGGTGGAAATAACTTTGTTAACCGTGTGCTCGAAATGGCAGAACAGGGAAAAACACTTTCTGTAGCAGGAGATCAGTTTGGTTCCCCGACAAGTGCCAAAGATCTCGCAAGAATGATCCTGTATCTGATCAGTACGAATGAATATGGTACTTATCATGTAACTTGCAGTGGAGTCTGCAATCGTTACGAATTTGCTCAGGAGATCTTGAGATTGTCAGGGAAAAACGTTGAATTAAAGGCAGTTCCGACAGAACAGTCAGACCTTTCTTCTGTCAGACCACCGTATGCGGTATTGGACAACTTCATTCTCCGTATTATTGATATGTATGATATGCCGGATTGGAAAGAGTCATTAGAAGAGTATATGAAAGAAAGAACGGAGAATTAGAATGAAAAATAAGAATGTGAAAGATGAAAAGAAAGAGAAGAAAATTGGTCTGACGACCAAGATTTTCATTGCTCTGCTTTTAGGTGCTGTTTTTGGAATTGTACTTTGTTATCTGATTCCAGACAGCAAGGTAAAAAATGATATTATTGTAGAAGGAATCCTCTATGTGATCGGACAGGGATTCATCCGTCTGATGAAGATGCTTGTTGTACCGCTTGTATTCTGTTCCCTTGTGTGCGGAAGTATGGCAATCGGAGATACGAAGAAGCTCGGAACAGTAGGTGTCAGAACATTGGTATTCTACCTCGCAACAACAGCTCTTGCTGTAACAGTTGCTTTATCAGTTGGTAATCTGATCAATCCGGGTATCGGACTTGATATGAGTGCAATCAAGACAAGTGCGTCCACAGTTGAGACAATGGAAGCAACTTCCCTGACAGATACAATCCTAAATATCATTCCGGACAACCCGATCAATTCCCTGGCAAGTGGAACAATGCTTCAGGTTATCGTATTTGCGCTGATCATTGGTGTTATCCTTGCGAAGATGGGTGAACGTGCAGAGACAGTTGCAAACTTCTTCAGCCAGTTCAATGACATTATGATGGAAATGACAATGATGATCATGAGCCTTGCACCAATCGGTGTATTCTGCCTGATCAGCCGTACTTTTGCTACAATCGGATTCAGTGCATTTGTTCCGCTGGCAAAATACATGATCGCAGTACTTTTGGCACTTGCGATCCAGTGTCTGGGAGTATATCAGATTCTGTTAAAGATTTTCACAGGACTGAACCCGATCCGCTTCATCAAGAAATTCTTCCCGGTTATGGCATTTGCATTCTCTACAGCGACATCAAATGCGACAATCCCGCTTTCTATTGAAACACTTTCTAAGAAAGTCGGAGTTTCCAAGAAGATTTCTTCCTTTACGATTCCGCTTGGAGCAACGATCAACATGGATGGTACTTCCATCATGCAGGGTGTTGCAGTTGTGTTCGCAGCACAGGCGTTTGGAATCCATTTGAGCATGGCAGACTATATTACAGTTATCGGAACAGCAACACTGGCATCTGTCGGAACAGCCGGAGTACCAAGTGTTGGTCTAGTTACACTGACAATGGTATTTAACTCTGTCGGACTTCCGGTTGAGGCAATCGGTCTGATCATGGGTATTGACCGTATCCTTGATATGACAAGAACAGCTGTTAATATCACAGGTGATGCTGTATGTACAACAATCGTTGCACATCAGAATAAAGCTCTGGATAAGAAAGTCTTTTATGAGACAGAGTAAAAGTGAATAGATAGTACATGTATTGTCTATGGTATAGAATGATATAAGTGAAACCCCTGGTTTACGTCTGGAATGATGTGAAACAGGGGTTTTATGATACGGTTGATTAGTGCATAAGAAGCGATGGAATGGTATAATTCCATCTTTGACAGTTGGAAAGATAAAAAATGGGGATGCCGAAATTTGCTGAACCAGTGTCATTTAGTTAACATTCAATAATGATATAACGCATGAGGAAAAATGCTAAAGACTTTTTAGCAGAACTGTTTTTTAGAGACATTTATAAAAATAGATACACGAAAAAGACAGATTGCAAATCTGTTAAAAAAAGAAGGTCTGAGAAAATCTATGGTATTACGTTTGTTGAAAAGGGGTAAATAGTGGTATAATTCTATTATTGATAGATCTTAATAGAAGGAGGATTACATCATGGAACGAGTAGTAAATTTTTTGAAAGAAGCAGAAATATATTATTTGGCAACAGTGGAAGGAGATCAGCCAAGGGTAAGACCTTTTGGAACAGCACATATTTTTGAAGGCAAGCTGTATATTCAGACCGGAAAGGTGAAGGATGTTTCAAAACAGATTCACGCAAACCCAAAGGTGGAAATCTGTGCATTTAAAAATGGCGAGTGGCTTCGTGTAGCCGGAGAACTTGTAGAAGATGACAGAAGAGAAGCAAGACAGTCTATGCTTGATGCTTATCCATCTTTACAGAATATGTACTCAGCAGATGATGGAAATACAGAGGTGTTCTATTTTAAGAATGTGACAGCTACATTTTTATCATTTACACATGAACCGGAAGTAGTGAAGTTTTAAGGACAACATAAAATGGAGAAAAGTAAGAAGAAAAAAATATATAAAAAGATAGATGTGGTCAGTTTTTATAAGAGCATTGTTGATCAGGATAGGGCATCCGTTGTTATATGCAATCTCAAGCATGAGATTATTTACATGAATCCGGCAGCTGTTATCAGCTATGCGAAGCGAGGCGGCGATAAACTTATTGGAAGAAGTCTGTTAGATTGTCATAATCCGGAATCAAGGGATAGAATACAGCAGGTAGTGGACTGGTTTGCAGTAGATGAAAGCCATAATATCGTTTATACTTTTCACAATGAGAAACAGAATAAGGATGTTTATATGGTGGCACTCAGAGATGAGGGAAAGTTGATAGGATATTATGAGAAACATGAATATCGAAATGCAGAGACTATGAAACAATACGATTTGTGGTGATGGAGTAGGCAGAAAGGAAAATAAATGAGAAAAGCAATCGTATATGCATCTGTACATCATAGAAATACAGAAAAATTAGCAAAAAACATAGCAGAAGAGTGTCAGGTTGATTTGATTGATGCTGTAAAACAGCCAGATGCAGATCTGAGTAGTTATGATATAATTGGGTTTGCATCAGGAATCTATTTTTCAAAATTTCATCAGTCGATATTGGAATTTGCAGAGAAGAATCTACCGGACGATAAAAAGGTATTTCTGATCTGTACTTATGGTGGAAGTGCGAATTACAAATCCATAGAGCAGATTTTGGACAAGAAGCGTTCTAAAGTGATAGGAAAATTCGGATGCAAGGGCTATGACACATTTGGTCCATTTAAACTGGTGGGTGGTATTGCCAAAGGGCATCCAGATGAAGAAGATATAAAAAACGCAGTGGAGTTTGTAAAAGTATTATGAAGATGCGTATTATTGGGAGAGCCTTATGTTCATCAGATAAGGGGAGCAGATAATCTTATCGGTCCGCCATTTGAGATTCTTTCAGACAAAGCAGTTAAGTATTATGAAAAACTGAAGGATAAGGGCGAGAATGTGTATATAGATTCTCTTACCTATGAGCAGTTTATGGTGCTTGGTGATGCGGAATTAAGCAGAAGATTCTTCATGCAGGATGAAGCAGAGCAGAAAGCAAGGATAGACAGGGAGCAGGCAAATGAGCTTGAGTATGTTGATGAATCACAGAAGTCAGATGCTGCAGAAAGTGCTAACGCTTCTAGTGAGGATGAGTTCATATCGGAAGAAGCATTAAATGATATAGCATAGGCATAGGAAATGTGGTATACTTTGCCTATGTAAAAAAGAATGTGTTTTACAAATCGGAAGTTGGAGGATACACGCATGAAAATTGTAATCATTAATGGAAGTGCCAGAAAAGGAAATACGCTGGCAGCAATCAATGCATTTATAAAAGGAGCGTCAGAAAAGAATGAAATTGAAATCATTGAACCCGACAACCTCAACATTGCACCATGCAAGGGATGTGGTGTCTGTCAATGCTCTAAGGGATGCGTCGATAAGGATGATACAAATCCTACAATTGATAAAATTGCTGCCGCAGATATGATTCTTTTTGCTACACCAGTTTATTGGTGGGGAATGTCAGCACAATTGAAACTTATCATTGATAAGTGCTACTGCCGTGGATTGCAGTTAAAAAACAAAAAAGTTGGCACGATTGTTGTAGGCGGTTCTCCCGTAGACAGTATCCAGTATGAGCTGATTGATAAGCAGTTTGACTGTATGGCAAAATATCTTTCATGGGATATGCTTTTCAAAAAATCATATTACGCAACAGCCAGAGATGAACTTGAAAAAAACAAGGATTCCATGAACGAACTTGAGGGGATCGGAAAAAATTTATAAAGCACGTTCCAAATTCCAGTTTGGAGAATTAGAGTTTGAGAAACTCGGTGTTTGTCTTGATGAAAAATAGATAGTTTATAGTGGAACATCTGTCAGAAGCGGCAGATGTTTTCTTTTGGCTCTTGTTGTTCCTGAAATCATGAGCATACACTTCTAATAAAGGGTGATGGGAATTTTGTAAACCATAAAAATAAACATTGACAATCATCTATGCATAATGCATAATAGAAACATAGACAATTATCTATGTAAAGGAGGACAATATGAATACAATAGATGTAGCACTTATTTGTAAAGCATTGGGAGATAGTAATAGATTGCAGATTATCCAAATGCTCTCCGACGGAGAAAAATGTGGTTGTAAACTATTGGAGGCTTTTGAGATTACACAGCCTACACTTTCTCATCATATGAAAATCTTAAATGAATGTGGGCTGGTGAATGATTGGAAAGAAGGTAGATGGCATCATTATTCATTGAATTGTGAGACCTTGAATGCCTTTAAAACTTTTATTGAAGGATTATCCTGCTGTAAAGAGGAAAGTGGGTGCTGTCAATAATGATTCGGGAGTTTATTCAAAATCAGATTTTGGGAATGAAATGGATGAGTACATTAATTGGAAATCTTCTTGAGAAAATTGGTTTGGATACTTCAAGTAAAATGGGTGGAAGTGTACAGTTTTTCCTATATGATGTTTTGAAGATAACGATATTGCTTTGTATCCTGATTTTTATGATTTCCTATATTCAAAGCTACTTTCCACCAGAACGAAGTAAGAAGATTATGGGGCGTTTTCATGGAATCTGGGCAAACTGTATTGCAGCATTACTTGGTACGGTGACACCATTCTGTTCTTGCTCGTCCATTCCACTGTTTATTGGATTTACCAGTGCAGGACTTTCATTAGGTGTGACATTTTCCTTTCTGATTTCTTCTCCAATGGTAGATTTAGGAAGTCTGGTTTTGCTGATGAGTATCTTTGGATCAAAAGTTGCTATCATATATGTGATTGTAGGGCTTGTTATTGCGGTAATAGGTGGAACAATTATTGAAAAGCTTCATTTGGAGAATGAAGTGGAAGCGTTTATTCGAAAAGCGAATGCAGTCGATATTGATATGGATGAACCAACGCAAAAAGAAAGACTTTCTTTTGCAAAACAACAGGTTATAGACACCTTTAAGAAAGTATTTCCATATATTTTGATTGGTGTCGGAATAGGAGCTGTTATTCACAATTGGATTCCAGAGAGCTGGGTAGAAAAGATTCTTGGCAGTGATAATCCATTTGGTGTAATTCTGGCAACGTTGGTCGGCATTCCTATGTATGCAGATATTTTTGGTACGATACCAGTAGCAGAAGCATTACTTGCAAAAGGGGCACAGCTTGGAACAATCTTAAGTTTTATGATGGGTGTGACTACACTTTCGTTACCGTCAATGATTATGCTTAGAAAGGCAGTGAAACCGAAGTTACTAGGAATTTTTATTGTAATATGTGCAGTTGGAATAATTATTGTTGGATATTTCTTTAATGCAATTCAGTATCTACTGGTTTAGAAAAAGAAAAAAGGAGATTGAAATTATGAGCTTATTTGGAAAGAAAAAGGACGAAAAGGAAATGGTTAAGGAACAATCAGGTTGTTGCTGTGGTGGAAATTGCAATGAAGAAAGCGTTGAGGCAGCAAAGGAAACTCTTTCATCAGGAGCAAATGTGAAAGTTCTTGGTGGCGGTTGTGATAAATGCAATGCATTGGAGAAGAATGTGAAGGAAGCGCTTAGTGAGCTTGGCATGACGGATGAGATTGACCATGTTACAGATTTTGGCCAGATTGCGGCAATGGGAGTTATGAGTACACCTGCTCTGGTTATTGATAATAAAGTAGTCTCAATGGGGAAAGTATTAAGTAAGGATGATGTGATAAAAGCATTAAAGAAAGTTAGGGGATAGGTATGAAGAAGGTAGCGTTCATTTGTGTCCATAATTCATGCAGAAGTCAGGTTGCAGAAGCATTGGGAAAGCATTTTGCATCCGACGTATTTGAAAGTTATTCTGCTGGAACGGAAACGAAGCCACAAATAAATCAGGATGCAGTTCGTATTATGAAAGAAATGTATGGCATTGATATGGAGAAAGAACAGTATTCAAAGCTGATTTCGGATATACCAGAGCCAGATATTGCTATTTCTATGGGATGTAATGTTGGATGCCCGTTCATTGGAAGACCATTTGATGATAACTGGGGATTGGATGATCCGACAGGAAAATCAGACGAAGATTTCATCAAAGTAATTAATCAGATAGAACTGAAAATAAAGAATATGATAGATAGGATGAAATAGACAGATTCAAGTTTGTCTGACTCACAACAATTTAATAGCAAACAAATACAAGCACTTTAGCCAATAAGGTTAAGGTGCTTTTTTGCGCCTTGAAAAGAGGTGGTTGAAGCACACCACATCTATCAGCAGCAGGATTCATCTACCATGAACTCCGCTCTGAAAGGAATTGTAGCAGGTGTCATGATGGCTGGTATTTCAACAGTTCTGACATTCTTAGGCTTCTAAGATGGGGAAAAAGAGTTCCCCTTGAGTTTGTAAAATAAGAATAGCAAAAAGAGAGAAGAGGATGCCATGGAATCGTTGATTTGATGATTCCGTGGCATCCTCTTTTGGAGGGAAAACTGGATTTATGATATTGTGGATTTTAGAACTTGTTTCTTATCTTTCGGTACTCTCTTGGAGAATATCCTTTCAGCTTGTGGAAAAGCCGGCTGAAATAAAGCTGATTATCATACCCGACGATTTTAGAAATTTCATTGATGGAATAGGTTGTTGTTTCAAGTAACATCTGGGCATTGTTAATTCGGATTCCCACAATAAACTGCATTGGTGTAGAACCTGTGTATTTTTTGAAGTTTCGGATAAACCAACTGACACTCATTCCACGTGAGGCAGCATAATCATCTATGCTAATATTCTGGTTATAATTTTCACTGAAAAAGGTAACTGCGTTATCCATCTCGTGATCCAGGTATTCATTTTTTGAGATATGTTCCCTGGTCAGTTCCCGATGAAAGATGATAAGAAGATGACGGAGCAGAAGGACAAGCATTTCCTCATAATTATCTTGGCAGCGCTGAAGCTCGATGATAATACGCTTGAAAATCTGTTCGTATTCCACAGAGGTTCCGACCTGAAATACACGCTCTTTATCCGGGAATCCATATTGCCGTAGGATATTTTTTACATTGTTGCCTGTAAAATGAATCCAGTATACTTCTGTCTTATCTTTTCCATAATATTCATATTTCTGAAGTTCCTTCGGTCTGTACAGTACAATATTACCGGCGGGGACAATCGTTTCGTTATCCATATTGTCAAAATGAAAATGCCCACAACCAGCAGTGATATAGATAATCTGATAATCCAGGCGTCCCCTTGGACGGTAGGTTGGTAACTTTGGATGGCTGGAAAGGCGGTAAGTACCGCAACTTCCTACAACCAGTGGGCGACTTTTGTCTTTGAAATCCATATGGGAGTGGTTTAAATAACCGGTATTCATATACATATGGTAGCACCTCTTTTCCTTTTTTTTGATATTGTATCATTTAGTGCATATTTTGTCTAATCCAATTCATAGACATGTTTTGCAGATTAGGATAAGATATATATAGCAAAACAGAGAAGCGTAAACATAAAAGTAAAAGACAAGGTTTGCTGTGGAAAAACAAAGTGCAAAAAAATGTATATGTATTAAAGGAGAGTTATTTATGATTGTACCACGTTATTATGAGGATTTAAGCGTACTGCATGAAAATACAATGCTAGCCAGAGCCTATTTTATTCCGGCATCCAAAAGAATGGATAACCTGGTGGAGCACAGGGAAGAGTCAGACCGAATGCAGTTATTGAACGGAACTTGGAAGTTCCAGTATTTTAACAGTATCTATGATGTTCAGGAACCCTTCTTTGAGAAAGATTATGATACAGAAAATTTTGAAGAGATTCAGGTTCCGAGTGTATGGCAGATGGCAGGATATGACACACATCAGTATACAAATATCAGGTATCCGTTCCCATTTGATCCACCGTATGTACCACAGGATATTCCATGTGGAACATATGCACATACCTTTGTTTATCACAAAGATGAAAATGCACCAAAAGCTTTCTTGAATTTTGAAGGAGTAGACAGTTGCTTTTATGTATGGATCAATGGCTCTTATGTAGGGTATAGCCAGGTTTCTCATATGACCAGTGAGTTTGATATCACTGACCTCCTTCGGGACGGAGAGAACAGCATAGCGGTTCTGGTCATGAAGTGGTGTGATGGTTCCTATTTGGAAGATCAGGACAAATTCCGTATGAGTGGTATTTTCCGGGATGTGTACATTTTGAAACGCCCAAAACAGGCAATCAGTGATTATCATATTAAAACAAGAATTGAGGATATGCTTGCGAAAGTAGAAATTGAAATGAAATTCTACTCTCCGTTAAATGTAAAAATTTCGATTGAAGATAGAAACGGAGCAGTTGTAGCACTAGGAAGTATTGCTGAAGAAGGAACAGCTGTATTAGAAATCGCAAGTCCGGAACTTTGGAATACAGAAAATCCATATCTATATAAACTGATTCTTGAAACAGAGAATGAAGTAATTGTAGATCACATTGCATTAAGAAAGATAGAGATTAAAGACCAGGTTATTTATTTAAATGGACAGAAAATTAAATTCCGTGGTGTCAATCGACATGATTCTGATCCGGTTACTGGATTTACAATCAATTCGGAACAGATTACAACCGATCTTACGTTAATGAAGCAGCATAATTTTAATGCGATCCGTTCCAGCCACTATCCGAACGCACCATTTTTCTATGAAATGTGTGACAAGTATGGATTCATGGTAATAGATGAAGCAGATATTGAAGCTCATGGTCCATTTATGATCTACAGAAAAGAAGACACCGATTACAATCGGTTCAAACGATGGAATGAGAAGATTGCAGATGATCCGGTATGGGAAGAGGCAATCGTTGATCGCGTAAAACTCATGGTGGAACGTGACAAAAACCGTTTCTGTATTGTTATGTGGTCAATGGGAAATGAGAGTGCTTATGGCTGCAACTTTGAAAAAGCACTGGAATGGACAAAGAATTTTGATCCAGACCGTATCACACAATATGAGAGTGCAAGATACCGTAATTATGATGAAACATATGATTACAGCAATCTGGATGTGTATAGCCGGATGTACCCAGCGCTTTCCGAAATTCAGGAATATCTGGATAAAGATGGAAGCAAACCCTTCCTTTTGGTAGAGTACTGTCACAGCATGGGAAACGGACCTGGAGATTTTGAAGATTACTTCCAGATGATTCAGGATAATGATAAAATGTGCGGCGGCTTTGTCTGGGAATGGTGTGACCATGCGATTGCTCATGGAACTGCTGAGAATGGAAAGACTATATATGCTTATGGGGGCGACCATGGCGAAGAAATTCATGATGGCAACTTCTGTATGGATGGATTAGTATATCCGGACAGAACGGTACATACAGGACTTTTGGAATACAAGAATGTTTATCGCCCGGCAAGAGTTATTTCCTATAACAAAGAAAGCGGAGAACTGGTGCTTCATAACTACATGGATTTTGATGACTTGAAAGATTATGTGAAGATTAGTTATGAGCTGACACAGGATGGTCTTGTGATCAGCAAAGGCATACTTCCGGAGTTTTCTGTGGCACCACACGGGGAAGGAAAAACAAACCTGAAGATCAATGTTCCAGAGAATGGGAAATGTTATTTAAAACTTATTTACCATCTGAAAAAAGAATTGCCACTGTTGGATGAAGACCATATTCTTGGATTTGATGAAATTGAGGTAAGTAAAGAGGATACAAAATGTAAACTTGCAGAGAAATGGATACCAAAAACAGTAGTGGACTCTGAATTACAGGTAAATGAAAATGATACACAGATTCATATCAAGGGGCGTGAATTTGCTTATACCATAGACAAACGTACTGCACTCTTTACAGAGATGAAATTCGCAGGGCGGGAATACTTGAACCATCCGATGGAATTAAATATTTGGAGAGCTCCAACAGATAACGATATGTACATCAAGTCTGAATGGAAGAAAGCCCACTATGATAAGGCTTACACAAGAGCCTATACGACAGAGGTTGTGCAGGGAAAACATGGTGTGAAGATTACAAGCCATGCTTCCGTTGTGGCAGAGACAGTACAGAAGATACTTGATGTGACGATTACATGGAAAATAGAAGCTGCTGGAAAGATTGATGCAGATATTGCAGTAACAAAAGACGATGAATTCCCGGATCTTCCGAGATTTGGTGTGAGGATGTTCCTGGATAAAAAACTTTCAGCTGCACGATACTTCGGAATGGGACCACAGGAAAGCTATTGTGACAAACATCAGGCTGCGAGCCACGGTTTGTATCAGGCAAATGTAGATGATTTGCATGAGGATTATATTCGCCCACAGGAAAATGGAAGCCATTATGATTGTGAATATGTAGAGCTTAACAACAGCCGATATGGAATTGTGGCATCCGCAGAAAAGGCATTTTCATTCAATGCTTCTTATTATACACAGGAAGAACTTGAGAAGAAAACGCATAATTATGAATTAATAGAATCAGATAGTGTAGTATTCTGTGTTGACTACGCATTAAATGGCATTGGTTCTAATAGTTGTGGTCCAGTTGTATTGGAGCAGTACCGATTTGATGATGTATTATTCCGGTTCCAGTTTACACTGATACCGTATATAAAGGGATAATAAAGTTTCATGTAACCCGTAAACAAGGAAAGAGAGTCTGATTGTTATGTAAAGTCCGGATATACAGAGCAATCAGACAAAATCAGAGAAAAAAACAGAATTAGATATCATACGGTTAGCCATATTGAGATTCTAAGTGCGATGAAGATGAGGAGCAAAGAAATTCGATGGAAGAAAAAAAGTATTTGAAATGGTATAACAAAATTGGATACGGATCAGGCGATATTGCAGGTAATGTAGTCTATGCGTTCCTGACATCTTTTATGATGGTCTATCTGACGGACTCAGTAGGACTTGCTGCAGGTGTCGTAGGTACCCTGATTGCCGTATCAAAACTATTTGATGGTTTTACGGATATATTTTTTGGATCAATGATTGACAAAACACACAGTAAAATGGGAAAAGCGAAACCCTGGATGCTATATGGATATATTGGTTGTGCCATTACGCTGATCTGCTGTTTTGCAGTACCAGTCAGCTTGGGAACAACGGCTAAATATGCATGGTTCTTTATCTCTTACACACTGTTAAATGGTGTGTTTTATACAGCAAACAATATTGCTTATTCAGCACTTACGTCACTGATTACAAAGAACAGCAAAGAGCGTGTGCAGATGGGATCTTACCGTTTTATTTTTGCGTTTTCAACAAGTCTTCTGATTCAGGCAATTACAGTTGGATTTGTAGATAAATGTGGTGGAGATGCTGCAGCATGGAGAACGGTTGCTATTATCTATGCAATCATTGGTCTTGTCGTAAATACGATTTCAGCACTTTCTGTTAAGGAACTTCCTGAGGAAGAACTTAACGAAGGAGAAGTAAAAGATGATAATGAAAAGTACGGAATGGTACAGGCATTCAAGCTTCTTGTTAAAAACAAATATTACATGATGATTTGTGGAACATATATTTTACAGCAGTTATATGGTGCCATGATTGGAGCTGGCATTTATTACATGACATGGGTACTGAAAAATAAGAATTTGTTTGGACAATTTGCATGGGCAGTAAATATTCCACTGATCATTGCCCTGATTTTCACACCGACATTAGTTGGTAAGTGGAAAGGTATGTATAAACTGAACTTAAGAGGTTATGTCTTAGCAGTCATCGGTAGAGCACTTGTTGTTGTTGCAGGATATATGGGCAGTGTTCCGCTGATGATGGCATTTACAGCTCTTGCAGCATTAGGTCAGGGACCATGGCAGGGAGATATGAATGCAGTTATCGCATCCTGCTCTGAGTACACTTATCTTACACAGGGAAAGAGAATTGACGGAACGATGTACTCTTGTACTTCTCTTGGCGTAAAAATCGGTGGAGGTATTGGAACCGCTGTTGTTGGATGGCTGCTTGAGTTCAGTGGATATATCGGAACAAATGCAACTCAGCCGCAGTCTGCACTTGATATGATGCAGTTTATGTATCTTTGGCTTCCGTTAATCTTTGATGTATTGATTATGTTTGTACTTTCAAGAATGAATGTAGAAGATGCAAATAAAAAACTGAAAGCAGAAAAAGGAATTGTTACAGATGAAGTAACAGATGCATCAGATATAAATTAGAATTGACAGGAGAAAGCATTGTCTGGTCATTGCTCGATGAGACAGTGCTTTTTTCTATATATAGACAAACGTTGCAAAGGGGAGTATTTCATGCAATTAAAATATGTTGACACAAAAGAGGAGATCATAGCAATAAATAGGAAGTCAAAACATATTGAACCACATCTTCATAATGCACTGGAGATCGTTTGTGTAACAAGTGGAGCATTAGAACTTGGTGTCGGACAGGAACTATACCATATGGAAAAAGGAGATATAGGCTTTGTATTTCCAGATGTTATTCATCACTATCAGGTACTGACACCCGGTGTAAATAAAGCGACTTATCTGATTGCATCGCCATTTACGATAGCCAAATTTGCAGATATCATGCAATCCATGGCTCCTGAATACCCAATCATCAAAGCGGAAAAGGTTGAACCGGAGGTATATAGGGTTATAAATGCAATTTTAGAGACAGAACAGTCGGATATTACTGTTGCACAGGCATATCTTCAAATTGTGTTGGCACGCTGCATAGGAAAATTAAATTTGGTAGAAAAGAGTAATGTGGGGAGCAACGATCTTATTTACCAGACAGTTTCCTATATATCAGCAAATTTTAAGAAGAAATTTTCGCTGGAAGAGATGGCAAAAGATCTGGGGGTGAGCAAATATGTTTTATCCAGACTCTTTTCCAAAACATTCCATAGAAACTTTAATCAATATCTTAACGATGTAAGGCTGAACTATGCATGCCAGCGTTTGGAAAATACGAGTGATTCTATTACAAAAATTTGTCTGGATAGTGGATTTGAAAGTCAGAGAACATTTAACCGAGTATTTAAAGAAAGATATAAAATATCACCGAGTGACTACCGGAGTACATGTCTGAAAGATATGACTGTAACAAGCTTAGCAAGTTAACAATTACATAAAAAGAGAAAATAGGTTGCTTTTTTTATCGTCAAAAGATATGATGTTAAAAGTAGCATTTACAATTTTGTAATATAAATGCATAAGTACAAAATACAAGGAGTAATCCATGAGAAAACTAGCATTAGATGATGATATTTTATTAGAAATTGAGAAACCTGCCCGTTACATCGGCGGAGAGGTGAATGCGGTGATGAAGAACGTGGAAGACATTGATGTGCGCTTTGCGATGTGTTTCCCGGATGTCTATGAGATCGGTATGTCTCATTTGGGGATTCAGATTCTTTACGATATGTTCAACCGCAGAGAGGATGTGTGGTGTGAGAGAGTTTACTCTCCATGGCATGATCTGGATAAAGTGATGAGAGAACAGCAGATTCCGCTTTTTGCACTGGAGTCCCAGGATCCGATCAAGGATTTTGATTTCCTCGGAGTCACAATTCAGTTTGAGATGTGTTATACGAACATTCTGCAGATCCTTGATTTGAGTCAGATACCACTGCATGCAAAGGACAGAACTTTAGACGATCCATTTGTGATTGGTGGTGGTCCGTGCACATACAATCCGGAGCCGATTGCAGAGTTCTTTGATATCTTTTATATCGGAGAAGGAGAAACAGCTTATGATGAGCTGCTTGACGCTTATAAGGAATGGAAAGGTTCAGGAAAGAGCCGCCGGAAGTTCTTAGAACGTGCAGCGCAGATCGAGGGTCTGTATGTTCCGATTTTTTATGATGCAGAATATAATGAAGACGGCACTTTGAAATCATTTACACCGAATAATGAATATGCACCGGCTGTAGTTAAGAAGCAGATCGTTATGGATGTAACAGATGCACCGTATCCGATGAAACCGGTTGTTCCTTTTATCAAAGTAACACAGGACAGAGTTGTTCTTGAGATCCAGAGAGGCTGTATCCGTGGTTGTCGTTTCTGCCAGGCAGGAATGCTTTACCGTCCGGTCAGAGAAAGAAATGTTGAGCGATTGAAACAGTATGCGCATGATATGCTGCAGAATACCGGTCATGAGGAGATTTCTCTTAGTTCATTAAGTTCCAGTGATTATTCTGAATTGAAAGAACTGGTAACATATCTGATCGATGAGTTTAAGAATAAGGGAATTAATATTTCTCTTCCGTCTCTTCGAATCGATGCCTTCTCTCTTGATGTAATGAGTAAGGTTCAGGATATCCGTAAGAGCAGTCTGACATTTGCACCAGAGGCGGGATCTCAGAGAATGCGAGATGTAATCAACAAGGGTCTGACAGAAGAAGTGATTTTAAATGGAGCCGGAGAAGCTTTCGAAGGTGGCTGGACGAAGGTAAAACTTTACTTTATGCTTGGACTTCCGACAGAGACTGAGGAGGATATGAAGGAAATCGCGCATCTAGCAGAAAAGGTTGCCCGCAGATATTATGAGATTCCAAAAGATCAGAGACATGGAAAATGTCAGATCACGGCAAGTTCTTCTTTCTTTGTACCGAAGCCGTTCACACCGTTCCAGTGGGCTCCGATGTGCAAAGCGGAAGAATATATGAGACGTGCACATCTAGTGAATGATGAATTTAAAGAACAGTTAAACCGTAAGAGTCTGAAATATAACTGGCATGATGCGGAAGTTACGGTTCTGGAAGGTATTATGGCCAGAGGTGACCGTAAGATCAGCAAGGCGATCGAGGAGGCATATCGTCTGGGATGTCTGTTTGATTCCTGGACAGAGAGTTTCCACAATGAACTTTGGATGCAGGCATTTGAGAACACGGGTGTTGATATTGATTTTTACAATCTGCGTGAGCGTGGAGAAGATGAATTGTTCCCGTGGGATTTCATCGATATCGGTGTGACAAGAAAGTTCCTGCGCAGAGAATGGAATCGTGCAATGGAAGGAAAAGTAACTCCGAACTGCCGTATGCAGTGTTCCGGATGTGGCGCAGCGAAATTTGGAGGAGGTGTCTGTTATGAAGGCAAGAATTAAATTTAGAAAATATGGTTCTCTCCGATTCATCGGACATCTTGATGTGATGCGTTTCTTCCAGAAAGTGATGCGTCGCGCGGATATTCCGATTGCATTTTCAGGAGGATATAGTCCACATATGATCATGTCATTTGCTAACCCGCTTGGAATCGGACTGACAAGTGACGGAGAATATTTTGATATTGAATTAACAGAAGCAGTCAACAGTGCAGATGCAGTCAGAAGGATGAACGAAGCCTGTCAGATCGAGGGGATTGAGATCGTAAGCATCCGTAGAATTGCTGAGGAGAAGAAGATGACCGGAATGACAATCCTTGCAGGAGCAGATTATCTGACATCTGTGAGAAAGGGAGCATTTCCGGAGGGCTGGAAAGAACGATTTTCAGAATTTATGGAACAGCCGGAGATCCGGATCGTAAAGCAGACAAAACGAAGCGAGAAGGAAGTTGACATTAAACCATTGATCTATGCATGGGAACTGCGAGGCGATTCTGTTTACCTGAAAGTGGCAGCAGGAAGTGTAGAGAATCTGAAACCGGATCTTGTGATGGAAGCATTTTGTCAGTTCCTTGGAATTGAACCGGACAGCGTGAAATTCCAGCATCACAGACTGGAAATGTATACAGATCGCAGTGAAGATGGATCCCTGATTCCATTAGAGGCAATGGGTGTTGATATGACAGGCGATGAGGAATGAGAAGAAACAGATGAAACGAAAAGTTTTGATAGAGAAAAAAGAAAATCATGTGTGGACCTTTTTTCTGGAAGAGGATCAGATTGCTGAGATTCACTGTACAAAGTCCGACGAACAGGAAAAGGTGCATCAGATTGGCGATATATATGTCGCCAAAGTGCAGAATATTGTACAGAATATAGGAGCCGCTTTTCTTGAGATTGAGCCGGGCGTTAATTGTTATTTTGATTTAAGAGATGCACAGAATGCATTTTTTACGCATAAGATTGGGAAGAAGCCACTTTGCATCGGTGATGAACTGGTAGTTCAGATCAGCAGGGAAGCTGTAAAGACAAAGGTGCCGACTGTGACCGGAAATCTCAGCCTGACAGGCAGATATGCTGTTTTGACGCATGGGAACACAAGAATCGGTGTGTCTTCCAAAATTGCGAAAAAGGACAGAGAAGCCTATAAGGAGCGCCTTCAGGAATATCAGAATAATCAGTATGGTCTTATTATCAGAACAAATGCGAAAGATGCTGCATTCGAGGATGTTCTTACAGAGATTGAACAGCTGAAAGCGGAATATGAACATCTTTTAAAATATGCTGCTTCCAGAGTGTGTTTCTCATGCCTGAAATCTGCTCCGCCGTCCTATATTACAGATCTGAAAAATGTCTATATGGATGGCATGGAAGAAATTCTTGTGAATGATAAAGAAATCTATGAAAAGATTTGTAGTTATTTCAAGAAAGAAATGCCGGAGAATCTGGAACTGGTCCATTTCCATGATGACAGTGGTTATCCACTTGGAAAGATTTATAGTACAGAAACAGCGGTTGAACATGCCTTGTCAGAAAGAGTCTGGCTGAAACATGGAGGATATCTGGTGATCCAGGTGACAGAGGCACTTACCGTGATAGACGTAAATTCCGGGAAAAACGTCCGTAAAAAGGGTGATGATGAGTCTACATTGAAGATGAATCTGGAAGCAGCGAAGGAAACAGCCAGACAGATACGTCTTCGAAATCTGTCTGGAATTATTCTGATCGATTTTATAAATCAGGATGAGGAGAAGAACGAGGAAGTTTTATTAAAAGAATTCCGATATTTTCTCTCAAAAGATCCGATCCAAACAACATTAGTTGATATTACAGCACTTGGACTTGCTGAGGTGACGAGAAAGAAAGTGCGTAAGCCGCTGCATGAAGCAGTAAGAGAGATGGAATAGCAGATGCATTTGCAGGCAGAGACAACAGAGGAGATGCTAATATAATGAGTAAGAAAGAACTAAAAACAAATGCAATGAGAATCTTGGACAGGAACAAGATCCCATATGAATATGAAACCTATGAGTGTGATGAATTTGTCGATGGAATCACAACAGCAGATAAAATCGGTCTTCCGCATGAACAGGTATATAAGACGCTTGTGACAGTTGGAAAAACAGGCGGACATTATGTGTTTGTTATTCCGATCGCGGCGGAACTTGATCTGAAAAAGGCTGCGAAGTCAGTTGGGGAAAAATCAGTAGAAATGCTCCATGTGAAGGATATTACTGCGGTGACCGGTTATGTGCGTGGTGGCTGTACGGCAATCGGAATGAAGAAGCAATTTCCGACTGTGATCGATTCCAGTGCACAGCATCAGGAATACATTTATGTAAGTGGCGGGAAGATTGGAATGCAGATCAAATTGAAACCGGATGATCTGAAAAAGGCTGCACGGGCGGAATATGGAGAGATCACGTTTTGATTGATGATTATTAATGTTTATAAGAAATTCCTATAAGTTTTCTTATTTAAAAGTTTACAAGAACTGTGGAACACTGTATAATAATGAACCGATAATGCAGAAAGCAGTATTGTTACTGTTCACGGGAAACTCGAAACAGCAACGCAGAATTACATTGGAGGAATAGCGAGAATGAAGAAAGTAGTAAAGTTCGGCGGAAGTTCTCTTGCGAGCGCAGAACAGTTTAAAAAAGTTGGAAATATTATCCGTGCAGAAGAATCCAGAAGATATGTTGTACCGTCTGCTCCGGGAAAGCGTTTTTCAGCTGATACAAAGGTAACAGATATGCTCTATGGCTGCTATGCAGCTGCTGAGAACGGTGAAGATTTCACAGAGAAGCTTGCAGCAATTAAAGATAGATATCAGGAAATTATTAATGGACTCGGTTTGAAGTTCTCCCTGGATGAGGATTTTGAAGTGATCCGCAAGAACTTTGCAGAAAAAGCTGGAAGCAACTATGCAGCATCCAGAGGAGAATTCCTGAATGGTAAGATTATGGCTGCATATCTTGGATTTGAATTTATTGATGCAGCAGAGGTTGTTCGTTTTGACGAGAATGGAGATTTCCAGTCCGAGATCACAAATGAAATTATGTCTGCACGACTTAAAAAGGCTAAGAATGCTGTTATCCCGGGATTCTACGGAGCAACAGAGGAAGGACGTGTAGTTACATTTTCAAGAGGTGGTTCTGATATCACAGGTTCTCTTGTAGCTCGTGCAGTCAATGCAGATCTTTATGAGAACTGGACTGATGTATCAGGATTCCTGATTGCAGATCCAAGAATCGTAAAAGGATCAAAATCAATTGAGACAATTACATATAAAGAGCTTCGTGAGCTTTCTTACATGGGCGCAAGTGTCCTTCATGAAGATGCAATCTTCCCGGTAAGAAGAGCAGGAATCCCGATCAATATCCGTAATACAAATGCTCCGGAGGACAAAGGAACACTTATCGTAGAAGCAACATGCTGTCAGCCGAAGTACACAATTACAGGAATCGCCGGAACAGATGGATTCGCTGCGATCACAATTGAAAAAGCGATGATGAACTCAGAAGTTGGTTTCTGTCGTAAAGTACTTCAGGTATTTGAAGATAATGGTGTTTCTATCGAGCATATGCCATCTGGAATTGATACAATGACAATTTTTGTCCACAAGGATGCGTTTGAAGAAAAAGAACAGCAGATTCTTGCAGGTATTCACAAAGCTGTAGATCCGGATCACATTGAACTTGAGTCAGATCTTGCATTGATTGCAATCGTGGGTCGTGGAATGAAGTCTACAAGAGGAACAGCAGGAAGAATCTTCTCTGCACTTGCTCATGCACATATCAATGTTAAAATGATCGATCAGGGATCCAGTGAACTTAATATCATCGTTGGTGTACGTCATGATGATTTTAAAAATGCGATCAAGGCATTGTATGAGATTTTTGTATTGACACAGATTTAAAACCAAGAAAGGCTGAAAAGAGATGAATATCTTATTTTTTCTGAAACCGAAGAGCGAGGTCGCTTTTATTTATGATTACAGCACATTACGTCAGGTTTTGGAAACAATGGAATTTCATAAATATGCATCCATTCCAATGCTGAATAAGGCAGGGGAATATGTCGGAACAATGACAGAAGGAGATATCCTCTGGGGAATCAAGAAGTATACGAATCTGAACCTGAAAGAGGCAGAGACAATTTTTATCCAGGATTTTCCAAGAAAAGCAGATTATGAGGCTGTATCGGCAGATGCTGATATGGAGGATCTTCTTCAGAAAGCAATGAATCAGAATTTTGTTCCGGTTGTGGATGACCAGAAGAAATTCATTGGAATTATAACAAGAAAAAGTATTATTGAATACTGTTATGAAAAAATAAAAAAATTAGATGAACCCTATTGACAAATCTAAATTTGCAAGTTAATATATATGAGTATGCCGCACAACGAGGTATTTAAGTTCTGATTTCAGACACCATAGTTGGCGAGTAATGATAATAGGAGGTGCCATATGTACGCGATTATAGCAACAGGTGGTAAACAGTACAAAGTAGCTGAAGGCGATATCATTAGAGTAGAGAAACTTGGGGTAGAAGCTGGTGAGACTTATACATTTGACCAGGTACTTGCAGTTAACAACGACAAGATGGTTGTTGGTAACCCAACAGTTGAAGGTGCAACAGTTACAGCTTCTGTAATCGGTGACGGTAAAGCTAAGAAAGTTATCGTTTACAAGTATAAGAGAAAATCTGGATACCATAAGAAAAACGGTCACAGACAGCAGTACACAGAAGTAAAGATCGAAAAGATCAACGCTTAATCTGTTTCTGATGATTAAGGTAACCATTTATAAGACCGAACGGCAGGAATATGCTGGGTTTGATATGGAAGGTCATGCGGGATATGCAGAGGCCGGTGAAGACATTGTCTGTGCCGGAGTATCCGCTCTTGTGATCAATGCGCTGAATTCAATCGAGCGTTTTACGGATGATGAGACAAGCTGCGTTTCGGATGAAGATACCGGAAGTATTGAGTTTCGTTTTGACGGAACACCATCACATGATGCCACATTATTGCTGGATTCCATGATTCTTGGTCTGGAAGAGATAGAAGACAGCAATGACTACGAGAAATATATCGACATAATTTTCAAGGAGGTGTAATTACCATGATGAAAATGAATCTTCAGTTTTTCGCTCATAAAAAAGGAGTTGGTTCTACAAAGAACGGTCGTGACTCCGAGGCAAAGAGACTGGGCGCTAAAAGAGCAGACGGACAGTTTGTAAAAGCTGGTAACATTCTTTACAGACAGCGTGGAACAAAGATCCATCCAGGACTTAACGTAGGACGCGGTGGAGATGACACTCTGTTTGCACTTGTAGACGGTGTAGTAAGATTTGAAAGAAAAGGAAGAGATAAGAAACAGGTTTCTATCTATCCAGTAGCTGAGTAATCAGTTTTGGCTGGAAAGTTCCGACGGAATCTTTTCACTCGCATACATGGCAAAAGGAAGCCTCAGACGTTTTTTAAGGTCTGAGGCTTTTTCTTTCAAAGAAATCTTTTATTGTCAGATGATGAAGAAATTTACGCATATATGATGTGAATAAAGATACAGAAACAGTTGTTGATACAAATTAAGAGGAGAATAATATGTTTGCAGACAGAGCTAAGATATTGATCCGTTCCGGTAAAGGCGGAGACGGTCACTGCAGCTTCCGCAGAGAACTGTATGTACCAAACGGCGGACCGGACGGTGGAGACGGTGGACACGGCGGAGACCTGATCTTCGAAGTAGATGAAGGGCTGAATACTCTTGTTGACTACAGACATAAGAGAAAATTTGCTGCCGAAGATGGGGAACAGGGCGGAAAGCGCCGCTGTCACGGTAAGGACGGAAAAGACCTTGTTCTTCGTGTGCCGGAAGGTACAGTAATTAAAGAATCTGTTACAGGAAAAGTTATCGCTGATATGTCCGGAGAGAACAGACGTCAGGTTGTCTTAAAAGGCGGCCGAGGCGGGCTTGGAAATCAGCATTTTGCTACTTCTACCATGCAGGTTCCGAAGTATGCACAGCCGGGACAGCCGGCAAGAGAGCTGGAAGTGAATCTGGAATTGAAGGTGATCGCAGATGTAGGTCTGATCGGTTTCCCGAACGTTGGTAAATCTACATTGCTTTCCCGTGTTACAAATGCGGAACCGAAAATTGCAAACTATCATTTCACAACATTGAATCCGAATCTCGGTGTTGTTGATCTGGATGGAGCAAAGGGATTCGTTATGGCTGATATCCCGGGACTAATTGAGGGTGCATCCGAAGGTGTTGGTCTTGGACATGAGTTCCTTCGCCATATCGAGAGAACAAAGTTAATGATCCATGTTGTTGATGCAGCCGGAACAGAAGGACGTGATCCAGTTGATGATATTCATAAGATCAATGCAGAGCTTGCCGCTTACAATCCGGAAATTGCGGAACGTCCGCAGGTAATCGCAGCAAACAAGACGGATCTGATCTATGATCCGGAAGATGATCCGGTTCAGCGCTTGAAAGATGAGTTTGAGCCAAAGGGAATCAAAGTATTTCCTATCTCCGGAGCTACAGGAAAAGGAATCTCTGATCTTCTCTACTATGTAAGTAACGAGCTTCAGAAGCTGGATCAGAAACCGGTAGTATTCGAGCAGGAATACTTCCCGGATGATGAACTGATCTATGAAGATCTTCCTTATACGGTAGAACAGGCAGATGGAATGTATGTAGTTGAAGGTCCGAAGATTGAGAAAATGCTTGGATATACGAATCTTGATTCAGAGAAGGGATTTGCATTCTTCCAGAAGTTCCTGAAAGATTCAGGTATTCTTGCAGATCTTGAGAGAGCTGGCATCCAGGAAGGTGACACAGTTAGAATGTACGGACTTCAGTTTGATTATTATAAATAAGGAGAATATTATGACTACAAAACAGAGAGCCTATTTAAAAGGACTTGCGATGACAATGGATCCGATTTTCCAGGTTGGAAAAGCAAGCATGAATCCGGGGCTTACGGAGGCAATTGCCGAGGCACTGGAAGCACGTGAGCTGATCAAGATCAGTGTTTTAAAGAACTGCATGGATGACCCGAGAGAAATCGCAGAGACACTTGCAGAGAGAACACAGTCTCAGGTTGTTCAGGTAATCGGAAAGAAAATCGTTCTTTACAAAGAAGGAAAAGACGATAAAAAGAAAATTCAGCTTCCAAAATAATTATTTTTTCAGCTTCTGAGTTATTATATGATTCGGAAGCTGAATTTGAATATAGGAAACTCGCAGAGCGTGTTTTCCATAGTAGAAAAGGAACGGGTACAGACAATGAAGATTGGTATTATGGGTGGTACATTTGAGCCGATTCATATCGGTCATCTTCTTCTTGGTGAGTTTGCTTATGAAGATTTTGGACTTGATGAGATCTGGTTTTTACCGAATGGAAATCCTCCGCACAAAGAGACACTCGATACAGAAGAAGCAATGCATCACAGGATCGAGATGGTTCGTCTTGCAATAAAAAGTAATCCGAATTTCTCATTGAATCTTTCAGAAGCGGATACGAAGAAGCACTCTTATACGTATCAGACAATGAGGCATTTTAACGAGATCTACCCAAACGATGAATTTTATTTTATTCTCGGAGCGGATTCTCTGTTTGCTTTTGAAGAGTGGAAAGATTTCAGAAAAATTTTTACGACCTGTACGATTCTTGCAGCAATGCGTGACGACAAAGATGCTTCAGCAATGAAGGGACAGATACGATATCTCACGGAAGCATACGGAGCGCATATAGAACTGCTTCGCGCACCGTTGGTAGAGATTTCCTCCACTACAATAAGAGAAAGGGCAGCAAAGGGACTCAGCGTGCGTTATATGGTGCCTGATGTTGTCGCGGATTATATCAAAGAAAAGAATCTATATATTTAAAGCATATTTTATCTGCACTTGTCAAAATGACGAGATGCATTCAAGCCAAAACATGCATCCTCCGTGTCAATCAGCGAAGTGATTGACACGGGAGTGAACAGTAACCAGAGAGGAGATAGAACACGATTATGAAAGAAGCTTTCATTGACATTAGAAAACAACTGGAAAAAAAGCTGAAAAAAGATCGTTTTGAACATACAATCGGAGTTATGTATACAGCAGCATCTCTTGCAATGCGTTATCATGAAGATATCGATGATGCTATGATGGCAGGACTTCTGCATGATTGTGGAAAGTATGGTTCTGCGCAGGAACAGGTTGAGAGATGTCAAAAACACGGTATTCTGCTTACACAATCAGAACTTGAGATGCCGGCATTGGTCCATGCGAAACTGGGAGCATATTTCGCGGAGAAAGAGTATGGTGTGACCAATAAAGGCGTTTTAAGTGCAATTACATGGCATACAACAGGACGACCGGAGATGACAATGCTTGAGAAGATTATTTATATTGCTGATTATATTGAACCGAACAGAAAGATAATTCCTGGTCTTCAAAAGATCCGTGAAACTGTGTTTGTCGATATTGACCACGCAATCTGTCTTTGTGCAGGGAATACGGTTAATTATCTGCGTAAGAATGGTAAGCCGGTAGATCCGATGAGCATTGAAACTTATCAATATTATAGCGACAAAGGAGAATAAAATATGAATCAGTCAAAAGAAATGGCAAAGCTGGCATATACAGCCCTCAGTGATAAAAAAGGAGAAGATATCCAGATCATCGATATCTCAGGCGTGTCTGTACTTGCAGATTATTTCCTGATCGTAAATGGAAACAGTGACAGTCAGGTGAATGCCCTTGTGGACAATGTGGAGGAAGAATTGCATAAAGCAGGATATTCTCTGGTACAGAGAGAAGGAAATGCATCCGGAAGATGGGTGTTACTTGATTTTGGTGATATTATTGTACACGTCTTTGATCGTGAGAACAGACAGTTCTACAATTTGGAGAGAATCTGGAAAGATGGACATCATGTGTCTGTTGAAGATCTTGAAGCATAAATAATGAGAGTTATAAAAAACTGGCAGAAGAGTAGTGGAGTACTACATTCTGCCAGTTTTTTATACTTTGAGTTCTAATTAAAAATCCTATATCCAGTAATGAGATTTAATACATACGGATAACACCGATTACCTTACCCAGGATAGTGACATCTGTAAGAATGATCGGATCATATGCATCATTTTCCGGCTGCAGGCGGATAATACCTTCTTCACGATAGAAAGTCTTGACTGTAGCGCCATCTTCAATCAGTGCAACTACCTGTTCCCCATTTTCAGCAGATGGAGTCTGCTCAACAATAACATAATCCCCACTCAGAATTCCTGCATTGATCATACTTTCACCTTGTACCTGAAGCATAAATGTCTGCTTGTTTGGCATATATTCTACAGGAATAGGAAAATAATCTTCAATATTCTGTTCTGCAAGAAGCGGTTCGCCGGCAGCGACACGGCCTATGATCGGAATATTCACCATCTCTCTTCTTGTCAGGTTGAAATTATCATCCAGAATCTCAATTGCACGAGGCTTGGTAGGGTCTCTTCTTATGTAACCATTCTTTTCCAGCGTCTCCAGATGCGAATGAACGGAAGAGGTAGACTTTAAATTTACAGCCTCACAGATCTCACGAACTGCCGGCGGAAAGCCTCTTGTTAAAATCTGGTCTTTTATATATTCTAAAATCTCTTTCTGCTTAGGAGTAATATTCCCTTCTGACATATTGTTCCCTCCGAATCTACTATAATCATAAGAACATAATAACACAGCATTTTTTAGAAAGCAAACATTTGTTGCGAAAATATGTTCGGTTTTATGAAGTAAAATGCTTGACAAACATTTGTTCGAACGATATAATAAAAATACAAAAGAACAGATGTTCGATACATAGAAATAACAGAAGATAAGTATACAGTAAGCGAAAAGAGAGGAAAAGGATTATGAAAAAGTATTCAGGAAATCATTCAGTAAATTCAAAGAAGAAACATGGTGTTATTCGTCATTCTGGTTTGGTAATATGCAGTATTCTTTTTATTCTCTGCAGCTGTATGTACTTTGGAATGTTCCGAGTTTCGGCAAAGGAAATAGATCAACAGAGAACCTCAGATGCTATTGAGATCTGTTACACAAGCAGATTAATTGAACCAGGTGACAGCCTTTGGAGCATTGCAGAAGAAACAATTACAGACGGATACAGCTCCGTAAGCGAATATGTAGAAGTACTTAAGGTAATGAATCATCTTGATTCAGATACGATTCATGCAGGTCAATACCTGATGATCGCTTACGAAAAATTATAAATGGTATCAATATACACCCTATGTATTGATATATACACTCACTGAATCCGAAGAAGATTGCTATCTGCTTTCCAGAAATAGCGCTTTAAATAGCAGCAGATAGTCTCTTCGGATTTTATTAACAGAAATCAATCTATACGACAAATACCGATTTTTCCAAAAGATATAGACGAAAAACAGTACTTATGTTAAAATATATAAGAAATATGGGATTTCAGTACATTTGAATCTATAAAGGAGCTTTTAATATGGCAGAAACTTCTAACAGAAAAACATATCATGAACAGACATATATAGATAACACATTACGTCTTAGAGAAATTCTGAAGACATTACCTCCATTTGCAAAGGATTATTTTCGTGCCGTGGAACCAACGACATCTGCGCGGACAAGGATTTCTTATGCTTATGATATTCGTGTTTTCTTTCATTTCCTTATGGAGAATAATCCGGTTTATAAAAATTATACGATCGAACAATTTGAGGTACATGATTTGGAACGCCTGGAGCCAGTAGATATTGAGGAATACCAGGAATATCTGAAGGTCTATAAGAATGACGAAGAAAAATGTATCACGAACACAGAAAAGGGACTTGCAAGAAAGATGTCTGCGCTTCGTAGCTTTTATGGATATTATTTTAAGCGTCAAATTATCAGTAAGAACCCTACGTTGCTTGTGGAGATGCCAAAGATGCACGAGAAAGCGATTATACGGCTCGATACGGATGAGATCGCAATGCTCCTGGATTATGTTGATCATGGAGGGGATAATCTTACAGGTCAGCGGAAAGCCTATTTTGAAAAGACAAAAAATCGAGATCTGGCAATTCTGACGCTTCTGCTTGGAACAGGAATCCGTGTATCAGAATGTGTTGGACTGGATCTCCAGGATATTGATTTTAAGAATAACGGAATTACTGTAACACGAAAAGGTGGGAATCAGATGGTTGTGTATTTCGGTGAAGAGGTTGAGAATGCATTAAAGACGTATCTTTACACGACCAGGAAGCAAACTATACCACTCTCCGGTCACGAAAACGCACTGTTCCTGTCTACCCAGCGAAAACGTATGGGCGTTCAGGCAGTTGAAAATATGGTAAAGAAGTACGCCAGGGAGGTCACTCCGAATAAGAAGATAACTCCACATAAACTGCGCAGCACTTACGGAACAGCACTTTATAAAGAAACCGGAGACATTTATCTTGTCGCAGATGTTCTGGGGCATAAAGATGTCAATACAACAAAGAAACATTATGCAGCAATCGATGAAGACCGACGCCGTCAGGCGGCAGGTGCTGTAAAGCTTCGTGAAGTATAGGAAGTAAAAAGAATAAGAATAGATAAAAAGGATACAGAAAGAATGCACTACTGCTCTTCTGTATCCTTTGCACTATACATTTTAATAAATAAGATTAAACAATATTTCTGGCTTCTTTTTCAATACTTTCTTTTAAAAGAATATACTGTTCAATTGCTTTCGCTGTACCTTGTACTCCGAGTTCAGAACTGTTTAAGCAAAGCTCATAGCTGGCTGCCTCGCCCCACTTCTTGTTTGTATAATAATTGTAATAGCTTGCTCTCTTTTTATCCGTCTTATTGATCAGATCTTTTGCTTTCGCATCCGTAAGATCAAGTCTTGTTGCTACACGACGAATACGATCTTCCATATCTGCACGAATGAAGATGCTGACAACATTTGGATAGGATTCAAGTGCATAATCTGCACAACGGCCTACCAGGACACATGGTCCCTCATCTGCAATCTTTTTAATTGCATCAAACTGTGCAAGAAAAACTTTGTGATTGATAGGCATCTCCGTGTATGTGTTGCCGGCATATCCCATAGAATATGTATCCATCACAAGAGAATATAGAAAACTGTTCGTTGGCTTTTCGTCATGAGTCTCAAATAATTCCTCACAGATACCACTTTCTTTTGCTGCACGTGCAAGCATTTCTTTGTCGTATAATTTAATTCCAAATGCCTCGGCAACGAAATGTCCGATCTCTTTTCCACCACTTCCGTACTGACGTCCGATTGTTATAATAGTATTTGTCTTCATAATAAGTCACACTCCTTTTCAAGTCTATGCGAAATCTTATGTATATTATAACCAAAAAGATGAAAAAAGACAATGTCAATTCACTATTTCCTATACTATTTCCTATACTTAGTTTTGTTTTCTTAATTTATTTAATAAATCTTTAAAATAGTCTGGCAAAGGTGCGTCAAATTCTATGTATTCTCCTGTAGATGGATGAGTGATACCAAGGATTTTTGCATGCAAAGTCTGTCCCTGGAGTTTATAAGGACATTTTGCAGGACCATAAATCTCATCGCCCAGAATTGGATGTCCGATACTGGACATATGAACACGGATCTGATGTGTCCGACCGGTTTCAAGCTGGCACTCAATGTAGGTAAAATTACCAAATCTTTCCAATACACGGTAATGAGTGACTGCATGTCGCCCATTTGGTGCTTTTGTACTCATCTTCTTACGATCTGTAGGGTGCCGACCAATCGGAGCGTTTACAGTGCCTGTATCCTCCTTCAGATTGCCATGTACGATAGCGTGATACTTTCTTGTGATAGAATGTTCTTTTAATTGTTCTGCAAGAATCTGATGGGCTTTATCGTTTTTACAGATCAGAAGGGAACCGGTTGTATTCATGTCAATCCGATGGACGATTCCCGGACGGATTACACCATTGATTCCCGACAGGTTTTCTCCACAGTGATATAGAACTGCATTGACCAGCGTATGGCTGTAATGTCCCGGTGCAGGATGTACAACCATTCCTTTTGGTTTGTTAACGACGAGAATGTCATCATCTTCATAGAGAATATCCAGAGGAATATTTTCAGGCTGAATATCAAGTGGTTCCGGGTCAGGGATCTGAAGAAGGATAGTATCCCCTGTTGTTAACTTGTAATTTGCTTTAACCGGTAATTGATTTACAAGAATTTTTTTTTCTTTAATTAATTTCTGGATATAAGAACGGGAAAGGCTCTCTATTCTCCCGTCAAGGAATTTATCGATCCTTTCCCCTGTAATATCCGCATTAAAATGAAGTTCTTCCATAAGCTTTCAGAATCCTTCCTGTTGTGCGTTTTTATCTGTTCTTAAAATTTAAAAATTCAAAATCCTTGTCGTCCTTATAATAAAATAAAATGAGAACAACAAATAAAATACATGCAATTACAACATAGCAGTCTGCAACATTAAAGATTGGAAAATCAATCAGTCGGAAATAGAAAAAGTCAACAACATAATCAAGTTTCACACGATCAATCATATTTCCCACAGCTCCGGATGCAAGCAGTACAGCACAGATACGCAGTGGTCTGTAATGTGGTGTAAATGGCATCTTCTGGTACAGATACAAAATAACAGCAAGTATAATAATACCTCCGACCACAAACACAATCTGTCGATTCTGCATAATGCCAAATGCTGCTCCGCGGTTCTCAAGATAGCGAAGTTCAAAAACTCCGGAAATCAAAGAGAAAGACTCGAGACGGCGCAAAATAGTAGATGCAAGATATTTGGTCCACTGGTCAAGTGCTAATGTGAGCAGAAACCCAATGGCAGCGAAAAGATAACTCTTTGTCTTTGTTTTTGTATTATTCATGAGTCGATAAGCTCCTCTTTTCTAAGCTTTTTAGATTATACATATTTCTGAATAGTTACACTGATCCGATTCTTTTTAGTGATTTTCCCCGCTTCCTCAAAACGGAACTTACCTAATCCGCGTACAGAGATAAGATCTCCTTCTTTTACCTGATATCCATTGCTTGTAATCAATTTGCCGTTTACAAAGACCTTTGCGCCTTCAATGAGTCCGGACAGTTTGCTTCTGGAAGAAGAAAATGCAAGTGGAAGTAGACTGTCTAAGCGAACAGATGAAACAGTTCCTTTTATCTGCTGGAAATCAGGTGTGTAGTTTATCCTATCTAAGTTGATGACAGAACTATCTATAACAGTGTGGCGAACCCGGGTTAAGTCTTCTGTTACAACAGATACAAGGTCCTTATTGATAAAAAGAAGTGCTGAATCTTCTGTCACAAGAATATCTCCGGTTTTTGAACGGTCAATCCCAAGATTTAATATGGAACCAAGAAAATCTCTGTGAGTCAGGTCTTCGGAAAATCTTTTATTTTTTGGTTCTATTTTCACAGCACAAAACGGATAATCAATCTCTTTCGGAGTAATATCAGATACCCCATAACGCAAAGAAAGAGCCTCAGGGATAAATGCAGCCATCTGACGCTCCGCCATATCATACCCGCCAAAGAGGACATATCTTGAATAAAGCTTGTCCTTTGGCAGGGTATGCAGGATATTCTGATCATTCAGGTTAAGAAAATCCGAATATGTAACAATTTCACGTTCAAAAGCAATTCTAGAAAGTTCAATAAATCTGTGTTCCAAAAGCTTTGTTTCTTTTTTCTGATTTTCTTTTATCATAATAATTCTAAAATCCAGTTCCTATAGTTGAAGTTAAATTCTAGTATCTTCCACGAACACTTGGTGTTTCCATAGATCCACTGAGAAGATCCTGAAGATCACCGGAAATATCAACATTTGTAGGTGTAACAAGGAAGATATAGCTGGAAATCTTCTGAAGGTTTCCGCTGATCGCAAATGCTGCTCCGGAAATAAAATCAATAATTCTCTGTGCAATCTCAAGATCCATACCTTCCAAGTTAAGAATTACAGTACGACCTGCAAGTAATGTCTCTGTGATCTCACGGGAATCATCTACAGAAGTTGGTTTTACAACGCATACTTCCATGTTTCCGCCGTGTTTTGCAGCAGGACGCATTGGTGTAACCTTGCTGGAAGCAGAAGGCTGAAACTTCTTATCTTCATCAGCATCAAAGTCATTGAAAGATTCCTCTTTATTATTCTTCTTACCGAAGAAAGAACGACGCGGTTTTTCCTCAAAATCACCGTCATCTGCAAAATCATCATCATCATAAAATTCATCGTCATCATAATCGTCATCATTTAACTTCATGATGTCAAGAAATTTATCAAATACACCCATTTTTACACTCCTATCTTGTCCCCTTTTTCAGGTGGCGCTCTTTTTTATTCATACAGTCCAACGAAAAAATGATACTATTCAATTACTGTTCCAAAAATACTGTAAACAGTAACTCATTCTTCAGGTTAATAGATTAAGTCAGATATTATAGTTCCTTGCACCAAAGATACCAGTTCCAACTCGAACCATAGTTGCTCCCTCTTCTATGGCAACCTCGTAATCATTGGTCATTCCCATTGAAAGTATGTTCACATAAACATTATCAATGTTTTTCTCATTAATGTCAACAGATAATTTATGTAAATTTGCGAAAATATGACGATTTTCTTCCGGATTATCGACAAAAGGTGCAATTGTCATCAGTCCGCAGACCTTGATATGTTCGAAATTTGCAATCTTTTCAATAAACGGGAGAACTTCTTCTGTTTTAAGTCCAAACTTACTTTCTTCTTGAGCAACATTTACTTCAATTAAAATATTAGCTGTAAGATTATGTTTTGCAGCTTCCTTTTCAATTGTCTCTGCAAGCTTGACAGAATCGACAGAGTGGATCAGATCTACTTTATCAATAATATATTTTACCTTATTGGTCTGTAGATGTCCGATCATGTGCCAGTGGATATCATCAGGAAGCGCATCGTATTTGGCAGTGATTTCCTGTACTTTATTCTCACCGAACACACGGACGCCGAGATCGTAAGCTTCCTGAAGCATTTCTATCGGTTTTGTCTTACTTACAGCAATCAATGTAACTTCTTCCCGCTTGCGTCCGGCACGGTCACAGGCTGCCTGGATCTTTGCTTCTACTTCTTTTAACTGTGTTTCTAGCATAAGTTATCTCTCCTTTTTAAATTTGATTATCCTCTATTGAATTTTGTATCCAATTTTCAAAGGGCTACAAAATCAAATCACTGAAATACAACATCATCAGAGGAAACACCGGCTCCGTTTTGTACGATATGATCATAATTAGAAAGCCCGTAAGAATCTCCTTCCTGAACAATATAATATTCGTCGCTTTCACATAAAATGGATACTTTTTTGAAAATAGCGTATCCTTTATTGATATTGTAGACTCCTTTTAATGGTTTTTTGATTTCAAGCGTATAAGTATCAGAAGAATCCGGCTTTACAATCACTGTTCCGGGTTTGAGCTGATCCCGACTTAAATAAACTTCTCCATCATCGGATGTGTCATAGATATCAACAGCCTGAAAAGAGGCATTTCCTTTTGAATCCAAAACCATAACACCTTCTAAAGAGCTGTTACCTCCGTTTGTAATGTAATCATGAGGAATTACAAAGAACTGCTCTTCTACTACGGCAGATTTTGGAATTTTCAGGCCACACTCATCTTCTAAGATAAGTTCTATGTTCAGAAAACGCTCTGATGCATAACGAATCATAGAGTTGTCAAAGGTCAGAACACCATAGAAATTCCCATCTCGTTCAAGAACAGAGAAAGCGGACCACATCTTTTCACTGTCTTTATCTATGCGAACCTGCACATTCTGTAAATTAGATTTCTGAAATTCTTTTGCGGTGTCTTCTTTTAAAGGTATCACTACGTACCAGTTTTCACTGGTAATCAAGCGGTAAGCCGGTGAACCGCTTGATATCTTCATCTGATCGGTAAGCTCAGTTACTTTATAATTTGTTTTATTAAAATTATCTGCTGTAAAATTGTCAACAGTTAAGGACTCTAAACCATCAATCGTATAGGAAACAATTCCGTCCTGTCCGGCAGAAGCGGTTGTGACAGTTTGTCCGCTGCTCTCAATTACAGATGCAAGCTGCGCAGTTTTAGTTGTGCGGTATGCATTTTGCAATGTATTTTGCAGCTCATTCTTTAAGGTATAGATACTTGAAAAGTTGGAATTGTCATAGTTTTCATTGAATGTCTGAAGTTGTGTCACAAGTCCTGATTGAACATCAGGACTAAGATCTGCAGTTGAAGATGATTCCGTAGATGAATCATCAAAATTCAAAGCATTCTTTGAAATTGCATAAACAGGTGCGCCATATTTGACTTTGCTGTTCCCATTCTGATAATAATTAATGTAGCCGTCTGATTCTGCATTTACAGTTGTTTCCTGGCGGATGATCAATCCGGTATAGGTATTATCCTTCACAATACTGCCCTCCCGCACTTCATAAATAGAAGGCTTATCTTCTAAAAGATATGCGGTAATAGTAACAATAAGATAAATAAATACAACTGCAAACAGAAACATTCCAATATTAAATTCTTTTTTTGCCTTATATCTTTTTATATTTACAGACTTGTTTTTTTTCTTTGCCAAGATAAAAATATTACCTCCTGTCATTTCTGCTTTAACTTTGTTAGTATATCATTTTTCTGTGTATATTTCCAGCCTTTCAGGGGAAGAATACATATTAATAAATCAAAATAGCGTTACTGAAAACAGGAAACGGTAAAGGAGAATATTACATGAAATAAGATAGAAAAAAACCATGCGGACAGATTAAAAATGAAAGCTTCTAATTTGTTGCTCTGTGCCACATGGCTTTTTCGTATCGGTTATTCTTTATTCTGTTTTAGTTGTTTCTCCACCCTCAAGAAGCCGGTTCATCTCCTGGTAAAGAAAACTCTTATCTTCAGCCCCCATAATAATGGAAATATAAGGATTCTTTTCCAGATCTTCGCTATAAAGGATCACGCAGCATCCTGCTTCATCTGTGGTACCGGTCTTACCGCCAAATACACGAATCCCTTCAGGGGCATTGATCTTCCCTGAGGAATAATAGTTGGTTGGGACTACATCAAATGTTCTTGTTGTACCATCTGCTCCGGTAAGATTCATTGTATAAGAATCCATGGAAATAATGTCCATAAATCTCTGATCCTGAATGCAGGCATTAAAGATCAGATACAGGTCATATGCTGTTGTATAGTGGTTTTCATTATGAAGTCCGTGAGGATTCACGAAATGACTGCCAGTGGCACCAAGAGCTTTCGCTTCTGAGTTCATAAGCTCAGCAAAAGCTTCTACACTTCCGGAAATATGTTCAGCGATAGCAACACCACAATCATTACCTGAACGAAGTAAAAGACCACATAATAAATCATAAAGTGTCACTGTATCACCAGGCTGCAGGTTGCAGACTACTTCATCAGAGGCAAAGCTTGAAACACTGTCAGAAACAGTTACAATGTCATCCATATTACCGTACTTAAAAGCAAGGTATGCAGTCATAAGCTTTGTTGTACTTGCAGGATATAATTTATCATAAAGTTTATATCCATATTCAACTGTTTTATCATTTAGATTGAATAATCCTGCAGCATGAAGAGAATCCTCATCATCAAATCCAGTGAGAGCCACATCATCAGCAGCGACGCATAAATCATCAGCAAACAAACTTCCTTGGTATAAATTAGAGTTATAAGTGGATGTCTCATATGTCCGGACAGGATCACCACCATATTCTTTGTAATACCAGACTCCGCCGACAGCTCCGGACAATACAACAATAAGACATATGACAGGAATAAGTATGCGGCTGACAGAATGCCGTTGCTTTCTTCGTCTTCTCTTCTTTTTATATGGTTTACTCATATTATCGATACATCTCCCGCCAGTCAAGGTCGCCTCTGTCAAGAGCAAGGATCAATGCTTCAGCAGTTGCGATATTCGTTGCGATCGGAATGTTATAAATATCACAAAGCTTAACAATGTCATTAACATCCGGTTCATGTGAGTGAGGTGTCAGTGGATCACGGAAGAAAATCAAAAGATCCATCTGATTGTGTTCAATCTGTGAGCCGAGCTGCTGTTTTCCTCCGAGATGTCCAGCAAGATATTTGTGAATGCTTAAGTTTGTTACATTCTCGACCAGTATACCGGTGGTTTCTGTTGCATATAAATTATGCTTACTGAGTATCCCACGGTATGCAATGCAGAAATTCTGCATCAATTTTTTCTTCGCATCATGCGCTACTAATCCGATATTCATAGTGGTATCCTCTCTTTACTGATATTTATTAGGCTGTAAGCCTACATTTAATACAAAACCGATTCCCATGAAAAAACATACTACGGAAGTCAGTCCATAACTGACAAATGGGAGGGACAAGCCTGTATTTGGAAAAATCATTGTAGCTACACTGACGTTAATAAAGCTCTGGATTCCAATCAGTGAAGCAACGCCTCCGCAAATGATCCGCCCTCCTGTATCTTTGGCCTTCAAACCAATTAAGATACACTCTATCACAATTAATAATAACAAAATTATGACTCCACAACAACCCACAAATCCTAATTCTTCACCAATTATTGCAAAAATAAAGTCTGTTTGCGGCTCAGATACGAAATTTCCGTTCTTAACGGATGTTGTTGCGTCATTATCATACCCTTTTCCGGTCAGCTGTCCGGACCCAATTGCCATAACGGAATTTAACTGCTGGTAAGATTCGTCGTCGGCATACTTTTCAGGTTCCAGCCATGCAAGGATACGTTCCTGCTGATAGTCTTTTAAGAACGGCTGGTTTGGCTGTATTGCAACAACAAGCAGTATAATGATCGTCGGTATTGTGATTACAAGAACGGTTCCAATGAGTTTGTAGCTTAATCCTCCAAGGTAAAGAAGGACAGCAAACAATGCGGCAATACAAATTGTTGTAGACAAGTTTGGCTGCTTGTAAATCAATGCAAGTGATGGAAGGATTAAAGCAATTGCCTGAATAATCGTTTTGGGTTCTTTAATCTTTTGCTCTCGTTCCATTAAGAATTTTGCAAAGAACAGAATCATAAGGATTTTTGTAAGGTCGGAAGGCTGGAATTGTGTAAATCCAAGGTTCAGCCATCTTCTCGCGCCATTTACTTTTGTTCCAAAAACCAAAACAGCCAGGAGCATAACAATATTCAGAGCATAAAGCGGCCAATATAGGTTTAAAATCCATTTATAATCAATGAAAGAGATAATAAACATAACAATCAGACCAAGACAAACGCCCATAATCTGACGATTCATTAAATCAGGTCTTGCACTTCGGACCATAAGGATTCCGACCAGTGAAATCAGAGTGACCAGAAAAACCAGACTGATTTTATAATCTCTAATATTATAACGCTGTTTCAAATTAGTAAAAAATGATTTCAATGTTTTTCTCCTGTATATTTTATATGTATATCCGTGCGTGTTATTTTGACATCAAATTGTTCCGGGGAGATTTCTATGTATTTAGAAATCGTCTGATATAAATCCGATGTCAGAAATTCTATCATATCGGGTGTACATTGAATTCTGTCAGTAATTAGCAAATTTCGCAACCTGTCTTTTGCAATTGTAACAGAAGGTACACTCATAATGTGACCTCCTAGTTCTTATGAAAAAGACTGGAGAGTTTACTGCGAAGTCCGGGTTTATGATTAAAATCGGAAATCGGGACTTCTTCTCCTAACAGACGTCTACAGATATTCTGGTAACATTTTCCGGCTAAGGAATCTTCGCCGACTACCGGTTCTCCCTGATTGGTTGCAACAACAACAGATTCATCATCAGGGATGACTCCAAGTAGATCAATCGCTAGAATCTCTGTGACATCTTCTACAGACATCATATCACCTCTGCGAACCATGTCAACGCGCAGACGATTGATCAGAAGTTCATTTTTCCGGATTCCGGAAGCTTCAAGTAATCCAATAATTCTGTCAGCATCACGAATTGAGGAAACTTCAGGTGTTGTAACAACAATGGAACGCTGTGCGCCTGCAATTGCATTTTTAAAGCCCTGTTCAATTCCTGCCGGACAATCTAAAAGAATGAAGTCATAATCATCTTTTAGTTCGTCAATCAGTTTTTTCATCTGTTCCGGTGATACGCTTGTCTTATCTTTTGTCTGGGCAGATGGGAGCAGGTACAGATTTTCAAATCGCGTATCTTTGATCACTGCCTGTTTCAGACGACATTTGCTTTCAATGACGTCAACAAGATTGTAGACAATGCGATTTTCAAGTCCAAGAACAACATCCAGATTTCGAAGTCCGAGATCTGTATCAATTACAAGAACTTTTTTTCCTGCTGAAGACAGACCAATTCCAATATTCGCTGTTGTTGTTGTTTTTCCAACACCGCCCTTTCCCGATGTAATGACGATTACTTCACCCATGTTGAATATTCCTCCTATTTCCCATGCTTATGTCTTTCCAAAGATTTATTCTATCAGTGGATCAAGGTAAATTCTTTTTCCGTCAACAACTGCAATTTGCGGTCCGTTGATGGAAAGGCTGTCCTGATAGATCAGTTGACGTTTTGCTTCAATATCTCCGATTACAAGTCGCTGTGGCTGCATGGAGAGAGCAATGATAAAAGCATTCCTGTCACCGGCAGCTCCCGCATGAACAGATCCATAGAGAGTACCGAGAATGATAATATTTCCTTTTGCAACTACTTTAGCTCCGAATTCAACATCTCCTAAGATCACAATGCTGGATTCGGATTCAAGAAGCTGTCTTCGCTTTAATGTTCCGCGATAGAATTGTCCATCTGATTTTTCACGTTCAGATAAACACTGTGCTACCGCTCTTTTGTAGATCAGTTCCTTGCGTTCATCATAATCAATGATACAAATAATCTCAAGGTTTGTCGTCTGCGTAATAACCTGTATTAACTGCTCCTCTTCGCTGATGGAAAGTGTCCTTCCGCTAAATGAAACTGCCATCTTTGCATTCTTGAAAAAATCAGCAGATTGTCGGAATTTCTCTTCTACAGCTTTTAAAAGATCCGGGAATGGGAGTTTGGCATTAAGCCGCAGCTCTATACCGGAATGACTGCTTTTTATTGTTACCAGTTCACTCATGATCCCATCCCCTTTCGTTATCTTAATTAATCACCGGCTCCTGCAGTTCCTAAAGAAGAAGCATATCCTTGAAGCAGTTCATCGGCGGATTCTGGATTGAAGTACACTTTTGTGATATCTCTTCCAATTTCAGCTGCATAGGTAGACGCATATCCATTTGCGATGCGGACAGCAATTGAAATTTCAGGTGAATCTGCCGGTGCATAACCGACAAACAGAACATTATCTGCATGTATCTTACTATACTGGGCAGTTCCGGTTTTTCCTCCCATGGAAATATCCATTCCGGCAAAGGTGGAGCTGCTTTTTACCATGCTTTCCATTCCATTGTGTACCAGATCCCATGTACTTGAGCTGATCTCATCCATCTGATTTACAACTTCCGGAGTATAATCTTTGATCAGTTTTCCATTCGAATCGGTTGTTTTATCAATGAGAGAAAGACTGTAAACAGTTCCTCTGTTTGCAACAGCTGTCACATAACGGTTGATCTGGCTGACAGTATAGTTGTTGGTACCCTGTCCAATGGCAGATCGAACAGAGTCAGAATCAGAAATCTGAGGTTGTGATTCAGGAATTTCGATTCCTGACGTCTGGTCAAATCCAAACATTTTTGCATATTTTGCCAGTTTTTCAAGGCCGGTATCACTGTCATAGTTACCATTCGAGTCTTGTCCAAGACGATAACCAACTTCATAGAAGAAATCATTACAGGAATGCTGCAGTGCACCTACTACATTCAGACTTCCATGAGCACTTGGATAAATCCAGCATTTTGGACTTGGTGTGATCTTGTCAAATACACCTGAACAACTGATATAGGAGTTTCCATTAATTACTCCTTCTGTCAGACCGGCTACGGAAGAAAGCATTTTATAAGTAGAACCTGGTGCTGTCTTCTCCTGGGTCGCTCTGTTGTAGAAGGTCCGTGACATACCCATGCTCAACTGCACATAATAAGAACGATCCATTACGTTTGAGAGACGATTATTGTCATATCCAGGATAAGAAACACATGCTAAAACTTCTCCGGTATTTGGATTTGTTACAACTGCACCGGCAGAACATGGCTCAAGTGCCAGTTCACCAGGTGTAAGCTCAAGGCTTTCCAGCTTGCTCTTGATCCAGGAAAAAGCATTTGTCTCTCCGTTGAGTAATCCGTTATATGTCGAGTCATCCATAGGAAGAACACCCTGTTCATATACGATAGCACAAACTTGTTCACCAGTAACACTACCTGATTTTATAAGATATTTGTAGAGAAGTTTGTCGAAATTACTGTCATCTGCTAAATATTCTTTTAAATATTTTAAAATCTCCTGATAAATCTCTTCTGAACTGGAATAAGAACTGCTTCCAAGTTTGGAAGTATCGATCCAGTTTTTAGAAATCGCATAATTCAGGTAAGTATATAAATTGATTGTCTCATCTTTTGCCCATGCAATATAAGTAGCATCATTCTTATCAATCTGATCTGACATAAGGATGCCTGTATCCTTTGTCAGCAGGGTATCACAGATGTAATCCATATATGCTTTCATTTCATTGGAAAGATCTGTATATGCGCTGGCCTGTGAGTTCTGAAGTTCTGATTCAAGCAGGGAAATCGTCTCAGTCTTTTTCCCCTGGAAAATGGAATAAACCTGCTGCTCGGCAGTTTTTGCATCACTGCTTGAAAAGTGTCCGGAATCGATGACGGAATTTCCAATCAGATTATAATATGCATCACTGACCGGAATGATCAGATTCTTAGAGTCATCTACACTGGATGTATCGTATTCCAGAACATTCTGTAGTTTGGATAAAACAATTCCGGCAATCTTCTCTTCCAGAAGTTTATAAGTACTTTCCTGAAGATTTTTATCAATCGTCAGATATACATCATTTCCGGCTTCAGGATCTTTTCGACTGACAGTATCAGTTACACGTCCGAGGTTATCTACATACACGGTTGTTTCACCTTTTGTGCCCTGAAGGACATTGTCCATGCTTTGTTCAATGCCGGCCTTTCCTACAATATCAGACAGAGAGTACTTTTTCTTTTCATCCTTGTCCAGTGCATCGTATTCATCCTGGGAAATCTGTCCGGTATATCCGATAATAGATGCAAAATACATTCCATCGGTATATTTCCGGATAGAATCTTCTGAAATGTCAACACCGGTAAGAACGTCCTTATTCTCCATAATTGCTGCTGCTGTTTCGTCACTTACATCGGATGCAAGAACTGTATCAATATACTGCTGATATGCATTTAATGCCATTGCATAACGCATGTTGATGATCTTTAAAATATAAGCAGGCTCTAATTTGCTGTCATCAAGGCCATATCCATATTTTTCATCGGTACAAAGATAATGAATGATATCCGCTGCACTTTGGTTCTGCTGTTTTTTTGTAAGTTCATCTATTGTTCGTTTTCCATAGACATCTGCAATAAAACGGAGCTTCTGGGTATCGCTTGACTGTGTAAACTGATAGGTTCCGGAGGAATCCAGGATGATACCAAAACTTGAAACAACAGAATCTCCATTTGATTCTACGATAGAAAGAACCTGATCCAGGATTTTATTTAATGCCGCATTTTTTTCAGAACGTTTATCTGTTGTGATGGAGTTTTCAACGGTTGACAGATTAATTGTCACGGAATAAGCCAGCTGGTTATAAGCCAGCAGATTTCCATTACGGTCATAAATATTTCCGCGTGTTGCTGCAACGGATGTCGTCCGGCGGATAGAATATTCGTAGTTTTCAAGATAATCAGACCCTTTTACGATCTGAAGATAGAATAATCTTCCGATCAGGATGGAAGAACTGACACAAAATATAATGATCAAAGTAACGAGTCTTGACTGCATCAGGTAAGCTCCGGCTTCTTTCAGACGGTCTAAAATATTTCTAAACAAATTTACTTGCACTCCTTTTTTCTTCTGCTTCAAGTTTGTGGTTAATAAATAAAATCAGTGGGTATAATCCCAGTGTGATCACGATTGTGTAAATCAGTTCAGGAACGATGATGCGGTTGAGATAATATAAAAAGTTAAAATCACTTCGCAACATGAACATGAGCAAATAAATGATGATACCGTAGAGAAATTCGCTGACAGAAATCAAAAATAACGGCAGCTTGATATCTTCATCAAAATAAAGCTGTTCAAATAATCCGTTTACAAAACCGATTACCAGGTAAAGTAATGCATAAAATCCCAAAATTGTACCAAACTGAATATCTGTGATAAGGCCGGCAAAGAAACCGACCAGCATTCCTTCTTTCTGCCCACGCATAAAACCAAAGGATGCTGTGACAATCAGAATCAGGTTAGGTTTAATTCCGGCAAGTTCCAGATGATTGAATAAGGTACACTGGAGCAGATATGCTGCAAGTACGATCAGTACAGTTACAGCAACTCTTTTAAATTTCATTAATTTCATGAGTATTCACTCCTATTCGCTCTGATTGGATCCAACCAAATCCGCTTTCGTTGTTGTGATAACAAGAACTTCCTGAAGATTTTTAAAATCTACAGCCGGTGTAATATATCCGGAACGAGTCAGATTGTTAGAGTCGACCGTTACTTCACTGACATATCCGATCAGGATTCCTTGCAGGTATTTATCACTAATATAAGAAGTGACGATCTGGTCCCCGACGGAAACCGTATTATCATTGTTTTCCATCTGACCAAAACGGATCTGGTTATCACTCATAAGTGACAGATCTCCACTTACGATACAACGGTCAGAAGTAGAAAGTACCATTGCACTTACATTACTTGAATCATCGATAATAGAACGGACTTTTGCCCAGGTTGGACCAACTTCTGTGACAATGCCGACAAGACCGCTTCCGGCCATTACGTTCATATCTGCGGCAATACCGTCTTTACTTCCTTTGTCAATGGTAAATGTACTGAACCAGTTTCCGGAATCTTTCCCGATTACATGCGCAGCAGTTTTTTTGTAATCCGCATAGTTCTTGTCCAACTGATATAATTCCTGCAGTCTCTGAAGCTCATAACGTTCTTGTTGCAGATTGTTATTTTCTGTAATCAGAGAGTCAACCTGTTTCTGAAGCTTTGTATTTTCTGCGCGTACCTGTTTCAGAGTTTGGAAATTGTCTTTCATATCTCCCATCCAGCCACCAATCTGATTGATTCCCTGCTGAAGAGGGATAACGGTTACATTTGCAACAACTTTAAATGGACCTCCTACTTTGTCTGAAAAGGAAGATAACAGCATCATAAAAATGCAGAAAACAGAAAGTCCTATAAGTAAATATCTGTTCATAACAGAAGTCTGATTCTTCTTTTTTTTCATATTATCTTAACCACCTATAATCTTCGTCTAACATGGAGTAACTTAATTTTCTATACAAGGTCTTATTCAGTATGATCCTCTGCAGACCTTTGACGGCACAGAGTTCAGGGTCTGTTTTCATGTGAACCGGTAGACCGATACTTTCTTCCAGATAAGTAGAAATCCCTCGCAGATTAGCAAGTCCTCCAGTAATATAAATCCCGTTTTTATTAATATTTCTCCGGACATCGGGAGGCGTACGGTCGAGCATGGAATGAATGGCCTGTACACATTCTCTCAAAGGCTCTTTGATCGCTGCCCGTACAAGACTGATTGGAATGTCAATGTGCGACGGACCGCCGCGCATCATATCTCTGCCGTATACAGTAAGAGTACTTCCGGTGGACTGGTCAAAAACTCCAAATTCTTTCCGCAGTCGTTCGGCAGTCGGACGTCCGATTATAAAATCTTTAGAATGACGGACAAGATTGGCGATCGCACTATCCAGCTGTTCGCCACCGATCTTAAGCAGACGGTTCATAACAATACCACCGTAGGAAAGAACGGAAAGTTCTGTTGTTCCTCCACCTAAATTGGCGATAAAAGCTCCTGGTTCTTCCAGAACATCAATCCCAAGTCCAAGTCCGTCTGCAAGACCGCGCTCTACAATTCTTACTGATTTTGCTTTCGCTTCAGAATGAAGCACAAGATCATAGAAAGCCTTCTTTTCTACTTCTGTGACATCTGTAGGAACAGCGATCACATATTCTGCCCCACGGATAAACGGACGCTCTTCCTTCAAAAGATCTCCGAGAAGATATTGCATGTCATCAAAACGGGCAATGACACCATTCTTCATCGGAAATATGATCTGTATATTTCCCGGAGCCTTTTCATACATCTCATAAGCATCGTCTCCGACAGAAAAAATATATTTTTTATCTTTCATGGCAATTACATTCTTGGCATGCCATATGCGGTCTTTTTTCTTATCAAAAATCTTGATATCATAAGTTCCAAGATCTAACCCATATACATTCCTGGCCATAAATACACTCCATTCCCTTATCTATTTGCAGATTCTTGAGAAAAGAATCCTTTCTCCCTTAAACTGAAATAACAATTATCTCCAATAATGATGTGATCGAGAAGTTCTATACCAATCAAAGCCCCTGCTTCACGGACGCGCCGGGTTGTCAGAAGATCTTCTTTGCTTGGTGTCGGATCTCCACTCGGATGATTATGCAAAAGAATAATGGATACAGCATTCTTCTGCAAAGCTTCCACAAACAGTTCCCGTGGAGAAACAAGTGTGGAATTTATGGTTCCTGTTGAAACATCCATCTCACTGATCAGCCTGGATCTGGTATTCAGAAGCAAAAGCTTCATTACTTCCCGTTTCTTATGCCGAAGATCCTCCATATAATAACGTGCAATACTGTCCGGAGAGGAAAAATCCAATCCCAGTGAGGCTTCTGCTTTCGTCATACGTCTTGCAAGTTCTGCCAGACAAAGAATCTGGATGGATTTTACCTTTCCGATTCCTTTGATCTTCAGCAGTTGTTCCATAGACCACTGTGGGATGCTGAGAAGTCCTTCAGAGCCAAATGGTGGATGCAGAATCTTCTGGGCAAGCCGAAGCGAATTCTCCCCTTTCGTTCCGGTACGAAGTAAAACAGCTAAAAGTTCCACATCTGTCAGATGTTCTGCACCGTACTGCTCACATTTTTCATAAGGACGCTCTTCAAGATACATCATTTTGATTGTTTCTGTATTTCTATTTTCCATGTGAATCATATCACTGCGATGACATAATACAACGATTCATTTTAGCACAGTTTCAAAAAAGTGTATAGAGAAGATACCAAAAAACCACAAATTTCATAAATGATTAAGATTTATATTTTTGAATGATTGCCTCGGCGACCTTCATTCCGTCCATCGCTGCGGAAGTGATACCACCGGCATATCCGGCCCCTTCACCACATGGATAGATCCAGTCACAGGAAGCACAGACAAAGTTCTCATCCCTTTCAATTCTTACAGGGGAAGAAGTTCGGCTCTCCACACCGGATAATAATGCATCATCATCCGCAAATCCATGAATCTTATGATCCATTGCTGTGATTCCATCTTCAAGTGACTGTGCGATTTCAGCAGGAAAAATGCCTCGTACATCGCCAAAGACCGAAGCTCCTTTGATACAGGAATGAACCTTTCCGTAAGCGGTTGTAATCTGATTCTCTTTAAAGTCACCAAAACGCTGAACAGGAACTTTTCCCTGTCCTGCCTGATAAGCTTTTTCTTCTAAGCTGCGCTGGAAAGAAATTCCGGCAAGCGGATTGTCAGAACCGAAGTCATCCGGAGTAACTGTGACAATCACAGCACTGTTTGCATTTTCTCCGGCACGGTCATGATAGCTCATTCCATTGACTGCAAGACGATGCTTTTCAGAAGAAGCATTTACAACATATCCGCCCGGGCACATACAGAAAGTATAGACTCCTCTTCCATTCTCCAGGTTCTCGGTCAGTTTATATGCTGCTGCCGGAAGATCATTTCCCCGATCTCTGCCATATTGAGAATGATCGATCAGCGTCTGCGGGTGTTCGACACGGACTCCGACGGCAAACGATTTTGCGCGCATCGGAATCTGATGCCTGTAAAGCATGTCAAATGTATCACGGGCGCTGTGACCGATCGCAAAAACGGCAGCTCCGGCAGATATTTCTTCTTCTATAGAATTTTCTGTGAGGTGAACAATTTTCAGCGTTTTTGATGTTAGGTCAACATCTGTGACCTGTGTATGAAAACAGAATTCACCGCCAAGCGAAATGATCTCCTGACGCATCTGGCTTACAACATCAATCAGGACATCTGTACCGATATGCGGCTTATTTGCATATAAAATGTCTTCGTCAGCTCCGAATTTTACGAAAGTTTCAAGTACAAAGCGGTTACGTCCTGTTTTATCTTTTACAAGTGTATTTAATTTGCCATCGGAAAATGTACCGGCGCCGCCTTCTCCAAACTGAACATTGGAAGAAGTATCGAGTACACCGGTCTTCCAGAAACGGTCTACATCTTTCTTACGTTCTTCCACACATGCACCACGTTCAAGAACCAAAGGACGATATCCTTCCAGCGCAAGCAGATAAGCACAGAAAAGTCCGGCAGGACCACTGCCGATGACAACCGGACGGGCATTCAGAGTCTCTGTCCCGTGAGATGGAATTCGGTAATGCTTCTCTTCTACTTTCTGGATGTTTCCTTTACAATGCTTTAAAACGGCATTTTCATTAGCGACAGTCACATCGACTGTGTAAACATAGAATAACTCAGGTTTTCTGCGAGCGTCTAACGACTGACGGTGAATCCGATAAGTAAATGAATCCCCATTCTTTAGATGAAGTGTCTTTTGTATCTTCTTTTCAAGAGCCTCTTCCGTATGCGGAATCTGTAGTTTCAGCTGATTAATTCGTATCATCTATATATCCCTTTCTTTTAGGAAAATTATTCATTTAAGCAAGCTATAACATATTGTCATAAATAGCAAAGATATTATGCGATTGCTGCTGCATGCCCGGCAACATATCCACTTGCCCATGCCCAGGTGAGATTGTAACCTCCGCAGATGGCATCTACATCAACCAGTTCTCCGGCAAAATAAAGTCCGGGAACAAGTCTGGATTCCATCGTTTCTGGATGAATCTGTGTCGTATCAACGCCGCCACAGCAGATCTGTGCCTGTTCATAAGAATTTGTCTTAATTACAGGCGATTTGAATTCCTTGATCATCCATGCCAGCCTCTGAATATCTGCATCTGTAAAGTCGCCGCATAGCTTCTCTTTCTTGATCTTGGCAAATTTCAGCCAGACAGTGGCCAGTTTTTCATGAAACAGGCCGGTAAAGAACTGTTCTGCTGTCTTTTCCGGCTGGCGGTTGGCACGTTCTTTCAGAAGAATTTTCACTTCATCAACAGAATATTCCGGAAGAAAATCCAGCATGGCAACAACTTCCTTCTGCTCGCATAATGCTTTCGATGCATAACGACTGATCTGGAATACCGGAATTCCTGAGATTCCGTAGGCGGTCAATTGGAGTTCACCGGTATCGACAGCAGTTAATTCACTGTCAACAAACAACGAAACTTTTCCCTGTGCACGCACTCCGGCAATTGCACGGAAATGCTTTCCGGTACAATGTAAAGCACAAAGAGCGGGAAGTACAGGAATTATCTGATGCCCAAGCTGTTTGGCTAAAGCGTATCCGGAACCGTCAGAACCGGTGGAAGGTGCAGCTTTTGAACCATTGCAGAGAATCACTTGATCTACGGTTAAAGAACCGTGTGATGTCTGCAAGGAAAATCGTTCATTTGTTTTCTGTATTCCAGTACAGGAGATTCCTGTACGTACATCAACTCCAAGACGGTATACTTCCTGTTCTAATACATCACGGACTGCGCTTGCCTGATCGGAGAATGGATACAGATATCCATTTCTGTCTTTTGGATAGATTCCGAGTCCTCGGAAAAAAGTAATGACTTTTTCTGCCGGAAACTGATCCAGTACCCGCGTGATAAAGTCAGGCTGCTCCGAACGATAACAGGAAGCGTCCTGATAAGTATTCGTATAATTACACCGGCCATTTCCTGTCACTAATATTTTCTTTCCCAATCTATCATTTTGCTCCAGAAGGAGAACTTTCGCTCCTTTTCTGGTAGCGAAAATGGCGGCCATCATTCCTGATGCACCGCCACCTATAATTGCAATTGTGTTCATTAAAATTCATATCCTCTTACTTTCTTAGCAGATTACATCTGTCTGAATTTTAACATAACAATTCATTCAACTCAACTGAATTTTCGATAGAATTCTCTCGAAAAATTGTTTTACAGAAGTTCTCTCACACGCTCGATAGAAAGAACGCCTGCATCAATAATGCTCTGCAGCGATTTGAGAATACCAAGCTTTGCATGATACCATGTGAGTCCACCCTGGAAATAAACAGCATACGGTGGTTTTACCGGTCCATCAGCACTCAGTTCAATCGAGGAACCCTGAACGAAAGCACCAGATGCCATGATCACATCACTGTCATATCCCGGCATTGCCCATGGTTCCGGGCTTACATAACTGTCTACCGGAGCAGCTGCCTGAATTCCCTTACAGAATGCAATAACACCTTCTGCTGATCCAAGTGTAACCGCCTGGATGATATCATGACGGGATTCAGAACCGTTCGGAATTACCGGATATCCTAAAGCTTCGTAGATATTTGCTGCAAAAGTAGCACCCTTTAAAGCACCGCATACAACAGTTGGTGCAAGGAAGAATCCCTGATAGAAGGACTGTGTAACACCAAGTGTAGCACCGACTTCTTTCCCGAGTCCCGGAGAAGTCAGACGATAAGCACAGTTTTCGATCAGATCAGCTCTTCCGGCAATATATCCGCCGATTGGGGCAAGCCCGCCACCCGGATTTTTGATCAGAGAACCGACGATCATGTCTGCACCGACATCACTTGGCTCGATACGCTCAACGAATTCACCGTAACAGTTATCTACCATACAGATGACATCCGGGCGACGCTCTTTGATAAATGCAATCAGTTCGCCGATTTTTTCTACAGAGTAGCTTGGGCGTGTCTGGTATCCTTTGGAACGCTGGATCGTTGCCAGTTTGATTGTTTTATCTTCCAGAGCTTTTTCAATCGCAGGATAATCAAAATATCCATCTTCCAGAAGCTCTACTTGTTTATAGGAGATTCCATATTCTGCAAGAGAGCCGTTAGACGGGCGGATTCCGATTACTTCTTCAAGTGTATCATATGGTTTGCCAACCGGAGATAACAGTGTGTCTCCAGGACGAAGATTCGCTGCAAGCGCGAGGGCAAGTGCGTGTGTTCCGCAAGTGATCTGTGGGCGCACCAGAGCGGCTTCTGTATGGAAAACAGAGGCATAGACATCCTCTAAAGTATCTCTTCCCTGATCATTGTATCCATATCCGCTTACATAGTTAAAGCATCCTTCACTTACGCGGTTTTCCTGCATGGCATGAATTACTTTTAACTGATTGTATTCAGCGTTATTGTCAAATTCTTCAAAACGTTCTTTTAGTTTCTCTTCTGTCTTCTGTCCGAACGCCCAGACTTCTTTGCTGATTCCTAGCTGTTCATAAATTGTTTCTGTAGTTGGTGTATTCATTTTTCTTCTTCTTTCTTTTTAAGTTTTTTATCGTTTGATTTACATGGCAAAGCTGCATTTTATCTAAATGCAGCCTGATGTCCTAATGAATGATTTCTTTTTCCTTTAAAACAGTGAGCATCTGTTGGATCAGTTGTTCATCTTCTCTTCCAATCTCACTTTTATCAAGCCAGATGACATCTCGTTCTCTTCTAAACCAGGTCAACTGCCGCTTGGCAAAATGTCTTGTGTCTCTCTTAATAATGCGTACGGCTTCTTCCAAAGGATACTCTCCTTCAAAATAACCAAACAGTTCTTTGTATCCAAGTCCCTGCATCGCAACACTTTCTCTTTTAAGTCCGCGCAATCTTAACGCATTGACTTCTTCAAGAAGTCCTTCCTGCATCATCAGATCAACACGTTTATCAATCCGGTCATAGAGAATCTTACGATCATCTGTCAGCACGAAGTATGCGGAGTTATAAGCAGATTCTTTCTCTCGTTCCGCCTCATTGTGCTCGGAAATCTTCTGTCCGGTCTGCTGATAATATTCCAGCGCGCGGATCACACGTTTTACATTATGAAAATGAATCTGTTCCGCAGATTCCGGGTCTACTTTTTCAAGCATTTCATGAAGATATTCTGCACCCTGGGTTCTGGCAAGTGCTTCTAACTCTTCCCGATAAGCAGTATCGGCATTATTTTCTGTGAAATCAATGTCGTAAAGTAATGCCTGAATATAGAATCCTGTTCCACCGACAACGATCGGAATATGTCCCCGCTGATAGATTCCTTCCATTGCTTCTTTTGCCATCTGCTGAAAGAGAACAACGTTAAAATTCTCAGACGGATCAAGAACATCTACCAGATGATGCGGCACACCGTCCATCTCTTCCGGACGAATCTTGGCGGAGCCGATGTCCATCTCCCTGTAGACCTGCATAGAGTCAGCAGAAATGATCTCTCCGCCGATCGCTTTGGCAAGTCCGATGGAGGCAGCAGTCTTCCCGACAGCAGTTGGTCCGGTCAGAATGACCAGTGGGCGTTTGTTTGTCTGTTCCATCTTGTGTTTCCTCGATTCCATTTATACAATTCGTTTAAATTTCTTTTCCAGATCACGTTTTGTCATGGCAATGATTGTCGGTCGTCCATGCGGACAGTGATATGGATTGTCCAGTGTCAGGAGTTCGCCGATCAGTTTATCTACTTCCTGTGCAGAAAGACGGTTATTCCCCTTTACAGCAGCCTTACAGGATAAGGATGCAACCTTCTCATCGATCAGCTCCGGTGTCATAGAAGTAGAAAGACCTTCGGTCAGATCATCGATCATCTCCATCAGAAGTTCTTTCTTGGCAATACTGAACAAATTGTCAGGTACTGCACGGACTGCATATTCTTCCCCACCAAATGGCTCAATCTCAAACCCAATGCGTGAAAAGCGGTCCATATTTTCATTCAGAAGCTGTGCTTCCTGCATGGATAAGCTTAAAATGATCGGAGGACTTAAGTACTGAGAAGTAAATTCTCTGCTTTTCATTTCACGCAAAGTACGCTCATACAAGACGCGTTCATGAGCCGCATGCTGATCAATGATGTAGAGATTATCTTTAAATTCTACGAGCCAGTAGGTGTCAAAGACCTGGCCGATCAATTTATATTCTGCACGGATATCTCTTTTTAAGAAATTTTCTTCAAAGAGATCCATCTGCGTAGCGTTTTCTGGTTCTGATTTTGCGTCGGTTATTTCACAATCAGATACTGCATCGGTGTTGGTGGTGGCAGTTTGCATTTCAACAGCTGGTTTGGATTTTTGAACTGCTGCCGCAGTTTCCGGTGCAACTGTCTTATCTGCTGCTTCAACGGCGTATTTGACATGTTCAGCAATTTTGTCTTTCTGTTCATCTGCACGGAAAATCTCTTTCCGGTCTGCAACTTCAGCGGAAGAAGAACGATTATGGTAAGAAAGTACGCGCTCCTTCATCTTACGGATAAAATAATCCTCATCTTGAACATCATCCTTAACCGTTTCCTTGGATTCTTTGATCAATTCCGCAGCTGTTACTTTTTCATTCTCCTTACGCGGACGAAGAAGAAACGGACTGCCGGTATCCTCTTTATCTTTGGTCGAAGCGGATGTGAATGTCTTTTTCACTCGCTCCGGTCTTTCGGCTTGTCTCTCCGGTTGCTCTACCGGATCAGGAACCTCTGCTTTCTGTATCAGTTCCGGTTCCAGCAAAGTCCTGTGTACGGCTTCAAAGACGGTATTATAAACCTCCTGCTGCCGTGAGAAGCGAAGCTCCATCTTTGTCGGATGCACATTGATATCTACATTTTCTCCACTCAGATGAAAATGTAGAACTGCAAATGGAAACTTGTGCTGCATCACAAAATCACGATAAGCGTCTTCCACGGATTTGGAGATCATTGCACTTTTGACATAGCGACCGTTTACGAAGAAATTTTCAAAGTTACGATTTCCTCGTGTGATGATCGGTTTGCCGAGAAAACCTGTGATATGGATTCCGTTTTTCTCATAATCGATCTCAATCAGGTTAGCCGCTACGTCACGGCCATAGACATTGTAGATCACATCTTTCAGTTTTCCATTTCCGGAAGTACGCAGTTTTTCCTGTCCGTTATTCAAAAACTGAAAAGCAACTTCCGGATGAGACAGGGCAAGATGCATCAAGAGATCCTGCACATGTCCGGCCTCTGTCATAGGTGTTTTCAAAAATTTTCTTCTCGCAGGAACATTGTAAAATAACTGATGAACGAGGAAGGTTGTTCCGTTCGGCGCACCGGTATCTTCCAAGGATACTTCTTTTCCACCTTCAATGACATAACGGGTACCAAACTCTGCATCAGCAGTCTTTGTGATCAGTTCCGTCCGAGTGACAGCTGCAATACTTGAAAGCGCCTCTCCACGGAATCCCAAAGATGCAATATGAGACAGGTCTTCCACTGTCTCAATCTTGCTTGTAGAATGCCGCAAAAATGCACGCTGTACTTCATCCTGCGGTATGCCACAGCCGTTATCTGTAATACGGATGAAGGAAATGCCGCCGTCTTTGATCTCTATTTTGACGGAAGTTGCTCCTGCGTCGATCGCATTTTCAACAAGCTCTTTTACAATTGACGCTGGACGCTCGATCACTTCACCTGCGGCAATCTTGTCAATTGTGATCTGGTCTAATACATGAATGTGTGGCATATTTCCTCCTTTCCATTTACCAACGGTTCTTCAGCTTGTTCTGTAACCGGTAGATGGTATTTAAAGCATCGATCGGTGTCAGATTTCCGACATCAATATTTTTCAATTCGTCAAGTACATCATCATCTTTTACAGTGTCAAACAGAGACATCTGAGCCATATCGACTTCGTCATATTTCTTTGTCTTACTCTTTTTCTTTGCAGTATGCTCTTTGGCGGCAATCTCACTGACACGGTTTGTGATATCCTCATCGCTGAGTTCTTCTACGATTTCCTTCGCACGAGAAATGACAAGATCCGGTACTCCGGCAAGCTTTGCAACCTGGATACCATAACTCTTGTCAGCCCCGCCTTTTACGATCTTTCGTAAGAATACGATGTCGTCACCCTTTTCTTTTACAGCAATACAATAGTTGTTGACATTATCAATCTTTCCTTCAAGTTCTGTCAGTTCATGATAATGTGTGGCAAATAAAGTCTTTGCTCCCAAAAGTTTGCTGTCGCTGATGTACTCTACGACAGCCCATGCAATTGACAGCCCGTCAAATGTACTTGTCCCGCGTCCGATCTCATCAAGAATGAGAAGACTTTTTGAGGTTGCATTTCTTAAAATATTGGCAACTTCGGTCATCTCAACCATGAATGTACTCTGTCCGGAAGCAAGGTCATCGGATGCTCCGACTCTGGTGAAAATACGGTCGGAAAGACAGATGTTCGCGCTCTCTGCCGGGACAAACGATCCGATCTGAGCCATCAGTGCGATCAATGCAGTCTGACGCATGTAGGTTGATTTACCTGCCATGTTCGGACCTGTGATGATTGAAATTCTATGTTTCTTATCATCCAGATAAGTATCATTGGCAATAAACATATCATTTGGAATCATTCGTTCAACGACCGGGTGACGGCCTTCTTTAATATCAAGGATTCCTTTTTCATTAATTTTCGGACGGACATAGTTGTTGCGCTCTGCAACAAGTGCAAGAGAACTGAACGCATCCAGTGCGGCAACTGCTTTGGCAGTTTGCTGGATTCGCTCCACCTGTCCGGCAATCGTTTCACGGACTTCGCTGTAAAGTTCATATTCCAGTGCATACAGCTTATCTTCTGCGCCAAGGATCATATCCTCAAGCTCTTTAAGCTCCGGTGTGATATAACGTTCAGCATTCGCAAGTGTCTGTTTTCTTGTATAATAATCCGGTACAAGATCTTTATAAGAATTTGTCACTTCCAGATAATAACCAAATACTTTGTTATATTTTATTTTTAGATTTTTAATACCTGTTTTTTCTCGCTCATCATTCTCAAGTTTTGCAAGCCAGTCTTTTCCGTCTGATTTCGCACGACGAAGCTTATCCACTTCTTCGTTATAACCGTCACGGATAATATTTCCTTCTTTCATGGCAAGCGGCGGATCCTCACGAATGGCTTTTGTGACAAGATCGCAGAGATCTTCTAATGCATCGAGATCTTCATAGATTTCTTTCAAAAGTGGTGCCTGCAGATCCTGTAAAATATAGCGGATTGGTGGCAGCATCTCAAGAGAACCTTTGAATGCGGTCAGATCTCGAGGATTCGCAGAGCCATAAGTGATCTTTGTGATCAGACGCTCCAGATCGTAGACAGGAGATAAATATTCTCTGATCTCTTCACGGGCAATGGCCTGATTTTTCAGTTCTTCCACTGCATCCAGTCTGCGGTTGATCTCGGATTTATCGATCAAAGGCTGTTCTACATTTTTGCGAAGCGTACGTGCGCCCATTGCAGTACGTGTTTTGTCAAGAACCCAGAGAAGGGAACCACGCTTCTGCTTTTCACGTAAAGTTTCGCACAGCTCCAGATTTCGACGTGTAGAACTGTCAATCAGCATATATTTTCCTGTGATATATGGTGTAATATGTGTCAGGTTGGAAAGCGAATTCTTCTGTGTCTCAAATAAATAGATCAGAAGTGCTCCGGCACTGATGATTCCACAGTCATAATCAGCAAGTCCAAGCCCTGCAAAATTCTTTACTTTGAAATGCTCAAGCAGCTTATCTTTGCAGACTGCATCATCAAAATACCAGGAATCCAGAGAATAAATCGTGATCCCAAGCTTATCTCTCATCGCATCCAGATCCATACCACTCATATAGAACGCTTCGTTACAGATGATCTCAGACGGACTGAATTTATAAATTTCATCCATCAGACGACTGCTGTCCGGAAGTTCTGTGACAAAATAATCTCCGGTAGAAATATCTGCGATCGCAACGCCGTAGCGGTCTGCAATATAGACGATACACATGATGTAATTATTCTTTGTCTCATCTAATGCCTGTGTATCCAGATTCGTTCCGGGTGTAACAATTCTTACAACCTCACGCTTTACAATCCCCTTTGCAGTCTTTGGGTCTTCTACCTGTTCACAGATTGCGACTTTGTATCCCTTCGCAACAAGACGGTTCAAGTATCCCTCCACGGCATGGTATGGGATTCCGCACATCGGGGCACGTTCATCCAGACCACAGCTTTTCCCGGTCAGTGTGATCTCAAGCTCTCGAGATGCGGTCAAGGCATCGTCAAAGAACATTTCGTAGAAATCGCCGAGGCGGTAGAATAAGATACAATCCCTGTACTGTTCTTTCGTCTCGCAATAAATTTTCATCATGGGCGTTAGTCTCTCGACATCTATGTTTTCCATTGATTTCTCCTTAGTTTTCAAGGGTTTTTCAAAAACTCATTTTATATTTACACGGTTTTCTTTATAATGTGCATGGTAAATAATATTATGATCAACTCATTGTTCTATGTTAAGAGTATTAATATACACAAAATTTCAATATTTATTTAATACATTAGCATAGTTAAATTTAAGAGTTTTAAACATTACGGTTTGCTTTCCTTAATAGCTATGTAATTTTCCACTTTTACATTTGTTATAATGCAAAAATTATATAATAAATTAGAATGCAAGTTCGCAAATCATTCTAACAAATTTTAACATGAATTTCAAGCATATCATCTTTCGTATTTGTAGTGCTCATTTGGCATTCTACATTTTGTTAAAGTCCTTTTTGAAACAGCTGCTCTAAGACTAGCAGAAACAACCAATTGGGGCTGACAGAAAAAGCCAATAACTGCCCAATAGAAATAACTAGTGGCTTCAGGAGGACATCTTTCTGTTCCGATTGAGCTAAGGAACTTTACTAGATATAATTATATGAATGGTTATTTCTGATTAGTTTGAATTGGCTGTTTCTGTCGGATTCTAAGTGGTTAATTCTTCGGGGATCTAATGATTTTAAACTATTCGTTTTTTGTCTTTATTATATAAATTTATAAATATACATTTATTAAAAATGAATAATTATTAATTGGGAAAAAGGTGCTTTTACACGCTTTTTACACGAAGGACGGTGCTTCCAAATCAAATATTTCCTGCTCTCAGCGTGTTTCGAGTTCAAAACAATTTTTTTGGAATGTTTGTTATTGGTTTGTTTTTATGGTGTTATTTTTTTGCAAATTTATGACAGTTTATTTGTCATTCTCTTTGCTGAATAAATTAATATTCATATAATCTGTATATTTATTATATTCCTTTTTTATGAAATCATCTTTGAGATGCGTGTAATACATGGTCATTTCAGACTTTGAATGTCCTACAATCAAAGAAACTGTTAATGGATCCATTCCAGATTCGTAACATTGTGATATGAATGTATGACGAAACAAATGAGGATGAATTTGGATTTTTGTAGAGTAATCCTCGCTGCTGTGTGTATTAATAATATCACAAATTCTTTTACATTCTGCGGATAAGTTATTAGGTGTCAGACAGTTCCCATGTATAGTTGTAAATATTAAATCGGGATATTTTTTTAATAGTTTATTCTCTCTTCCCCAATATGGTTTTAAATTATATTTATCATGTTCTTGCTTTTCTTTCCATTTATGAAATGCACTCATTACATTTTCAGATAAAGGAATATACCTATTACTAGATTCTTGCTTTGGCGTAGTAATCTGAATTTCCTGAATAGGATGTTGTAATTTCATTCCGTTATTGTCATAGTATTTTGTTATTCGAGTAAGTGTTTTATAGACATGTATGGTTCTACTTTCAATATCTATATCGCTCCATTCCAGCGCACACAATTCTCCAGAACGTAAACCTGTATGAAGTAAGATATAGAATATCTCAGCGTATCGGACATTTTGAGCAGCAGAAAAGAAAAGATTTATTTCTTCTTCAGTTAAACGTTTTGTCTCTTCTTTAGATTTTTTTACAGGTTTAAAATCACTTTTCTTCTTTAAAGTTACTCCTTTACATGGATTAAAAGAAATAAGATGATTGTCAGCAGCTTTTTGCATACATTGATTAATAGCTGAAAATGTTGGTTTTACAATTGAAGCACTGTATCCAATATCATATAAATTATCAATAAGATTCTGGAAATCGAGTTCCTTTAAATCACCAATTCTCTTGTTTTCGAGGAATGTTTTACATCGATTGTAAGATGCCTGATAGTTTCTCAAAGTAGTATTTTTGATGCGCCCAACTTTGTATGTAGCCATCCATTGTTCAAACCATTTTTCAAAAGTAATTGAAGTATTAGGAAGCTGGTGTGGTTTAACCCTAGATTGAATGATACTGTCTCGTTTTTTCTTTAATTCATCGAGATCGAATCCATAAAAACAGAGAGTTTTGCTGTCTTTTGAAGCATAGATTCTTGCTTGATAGCGACCATCCTTTCTTTGTGTGATGCCTTTTCCTAATTCATTTCCTTTTAAGTCTTTTCCCATTATTTTTACCTCTTTTTGATATTTTGAAGGAGTGTGTGATAAATAGAATAGAATTTTGCAAATTAAAGTAATAAGTTCGCATATATTTTTAATTCTATGAAATTTATACTTCACATACGATGACTCCTCTTTTATTTTAACATGGGAGAAAAACAATTTTATGCTATGCTCAACAGTTCAATTGTCAGTAAATCCTGTATATCATTCACATTCATTACGAATTTTGTTGCATTCTTATTATTTATAAATCTGTATGATTTTAAATAAACAAAAACGGAACATTGTTCCGCTTCCTAAATCTGAAAACGATGACCCTTGATAAAAACATCATCGATCAGATGTACTGACTGAAGATTGTTGGCAATACAACAAACGTAGTATTATCAACCAACTCTTGGACGATGCGTTATCAAAATACGGATATTGATTTAGTAAAGCAGAGCGCAATGTTCTGCTTTTTTATTCTGCAAAAATACAAAAAGCAATATTATATGTTATAATTTTAGAAAAAAGAGGAGGAACCGTAAATAATGGGAAGACTGTATAATGTAACCCCGCCGTGTCCCTATTGCGGTGAAGAACATATCTGTTGGACGATTAGACTCACAGATAGAGAACAAGAAATATTGGATTTGCATACACAGCAACATCTAGGAGAATCATCTCTGATATCATTACTATCTCCGCCAGGATTAGTAGTAAGTAGGACACTAACGTGTTGTTGCTGCCAGAAAGAATTCACTGTAAATCTTGCAGTTCGAAAAGAAGATGAAATAACATAACACGGAGGATAACAAATGGATCTAAATAAAGTAAGCCGGTTTTTAAGTCTAATCTTGCGACATCATCCAGAAAAGATTGGCATTACATTGGATAAACATGGATGGGCTTCTGTTGCTGAACTTCTAACTGGTATGTCAAAAACGTATCCTATCGACATGGATATTCTGGAAAAAATCGTTAGGACAGATAATAAGCAGCGATATTCATTCAATGGAGATAAGACTCTGATCCGGGCAAATCAAGGCCATTCCGTTGTTGTTGATGTTGAGCTTCTCAAGAAAGAACCTCCTACATTTTTATATCACGGGACGGGAGAAAAATATGTTTCATCCATTGATGAAAACGGATTGATTTCGAAAAGTCGCTTATATGTCCATTTATCAGATAACGAAGACACAGCAATCACTGTTGGCAAAAGACATGGGAAGCCCATTATTTATAAAGTTTTATCACGTAAAATGTATATAGACGGATATGAATTTTATCAGTCTGTAAACGGTGTATGGCTCACAAAATCTGTGCCAATACAATATCTTAGGAAGATTTGTTCTCATACTAATTAATGTAAACATGGAGGTATTTTGACATGAGTTTATATGCTATAGGAGATCTACATCTCTCCTTCTCAACTGATAAACCTATGGATATTTTCGGTAGACGTTGGAAAAATCATGTCGCTAAGATAGAAAAGAACTGGAAAAAGAAAATAACATCCAAAGATACCATCGTACTTACTGGAGATCATTCTTGGGGACGGAATTTAGACGAGGCACAGAAAGATTTAAACTTTATCATAAATCTGCCAGGGCGTAAGATTCTTCTTCGCGGAAATCACGATATGTTCTGGGATGCAAAGAAAACACAAAAACTCAACGATCTCTTTCAAGGAAAGCTCGAATTCCTACAGAATAATTTCTATAGCTATCAGGATTATGCACTTGTAGGAACAAAAGGATATTGTTATGAAGGAAAAGATTCGATAGAACATTTTTTGAAACTTCGTACTCGCGAGATAGAACGGCTTCGCGTATCATTTGAAACTGCCAGCACTGCCGGCTATGATCAATTCATCATGTTCCTGCATTATCCGCCGACAACAATCGGTGAACAGGATAGTCCATTCACAAAAATAGCTTTAGAATATAATGTTTCCAAAGTAATCTATTCACATTGTCATGGGGAGGAGCGCTTTGATGACAGCTTTAAAGGATATGTAGATGGGATTGAGTATAAACTTGTTTCTGGAGACTATTTGAATTTCAAACCTGAGCTGATACTGATATGAATTTTACAAAAGGAATAGAGCAAACCGAAGGACATCAGACGAGAGGTGTTTTTTGGTTTGCTTTTTATATTTAAACTTCTATATAGAAATCAAATTATCTTTCTCTGATACGTCCTTTCAGTTCCATATCGACAACAATATAGACGTTGTCGTATTCGTCGTAGAGAGGACGCAAACAGCACTTTGTGATATGTACGGGTCAATAAAATGCCAGTATCTTCTCAATCGCTTTTTCGTTTCCGTCTACGGCAGGTGAAATCTGGTAATAGGACGGGTGCTTGTACGTTTTCTTCATCTCTATTTCTTCTCCTTTATTAGTATCTCTTTCATAGCTTCTAATGCACGGTGTCCGTGCTTGAATACTGCCCCTCTGGTATAGTTCATAATGTCGGCTATCTCTGTATCGCTCATTTCCAAGAAGTAATACATCAGTACATTGTTACGCTTCTGTTCGGGGAGCTGTTTTAGGGCTTCCGCAAGTTCGTCGTCAAGGACTTTAATATCCATACCGCAGACGTTGAAAATCGTATAATCTGTTTCATATTCGTCCCATACAGAAAGTTTTTCAACGATAATATCGGGAAGCTCACAGAAAGGAATTTCCTTATTTTTACGTCGTTTCAATTCCTGCTGGTAGTCTTTTACAACATGACGGATGGTTCTTTTCAAACAGCTTTCAAAACGGCACTGTACCGCTTTCTGGAAGTCAGACGGTTTCATAATCTCACCCCCTTTCCTGCTATGACGTGAAAAGTGTTTGGACGGGTGGTCCTGATTGCGTAATATTCTTGAAATTCAATTTATCGTTGCTTGATTGGTTCAAACGAAGTATAATATATTTATTAGAAATATGGTAAGGGGGAAAGATAAATGGGCATTAAAATCGGAAATAATAACACCATTAAGAACTCAAATATTGCAGAAACAATAAATGACTGTTCATCTCAAAACCCGAATAACAAGAAAACATTTTATGAAAAGCATCCGGTAATATGTGGTTTCTTAATCTCTTTAGTTGCTGGTGTAGTCGTGTTGTTCTCCTTTTGGAATAGTATAATCAGTTGGATTGAGGGGTGGTTTTAATGGCTAAAAGCAAAATAATTAAAGAACTTGCTAATGGGTCTATTGACACGCAGACAGCCCTGAAAAGAACAAAGGTGCTCTTGCAAGAGTTGGATAATGACGATGTCCTTAGATGGATAAACTGTGAAATAGAAGGATACTCAAGTGGTTCTGAAGTTCCAGAATATAGAAAAATCAGCGGACAGTTATATGGTTCTTATTTTAAAGGTTCTATGGCCGCGCACATGACATATACTCATGTTCCGTTACCATTAGGAAAAATGCCCGATGAGACTAAACAAGCAATTCTGGTTACCGATGTAACACAAGGAATTGAAGCATTAAAACGCATGGTATCTGAGAGTGAACAGAGTGAAGCAAAAACTTTAGCAAAAGGCATTCCTGCTGACTTTTATCCATATATAGCTACTTGCAATAATGATTCTTACATGATAATTACATCTGCAAGTGTGGAATTGAATATGCCTCAAATCCTGAATATTTTTTCTAAAGTTGAAAGTATTCTATTGGACATTCTCTACTATCTCGAAAAGCAGTTTGGAAACTTAGATGAATTAGATATAGATACAGAAAGCAAAAATGAGGAAGAACTAAAGGAAATAATAAGACATATTCAAGTAATAATTTATAACGACCATAGCGTTTCTATTGGAGATAATAACAAAATAAAAGATTCAACTATTTCTTCTGCAATTAACGAATAGACTTTGAGAACACTTTGTTTACATACAAAGTGTTCTTTTGTTTTCTTAGACAAGATTTACTAACCGCCTACAACATTGTTGCCCCTGTCTCCGCATGGTAAAATATAGGTAGAAAGATGATAGAAAGGGGTTGAACCTATGAGACTGATATTGAAACTGATTGCTGCGCCGTTTGTGGTGCTGCTGACTGTCCTTGTGGCCGTCCTGCTGTTCCTCATCAGCTACCCGGTGGGCGGCGTCATTTATCTGGTGATTGCGTTCCTGTTTTCCCCCTATGGCTTGCAGGCGGGTGCCGGAGCTGTTATAACGGGGCTGGACAGTCTGAACCTGTCTTTGCGCCAGTTCATCACAAGCTGACAGCCTCGGGGCCAACTTGGCCCGAAGTAAAACAGACTGACGGCGGCTCGGTGTGGCCGCCGTTCTTTATTAAGGGAGGGATTTTCTCTGGCAACGACCACCTTACTGCAACGCCACGCCAACGAAGGAGAAAGCATATCCGAAGCTATCCGGAATTGCCTGGAGTATGGAAAAAATCCCGAAAAGACGGAAAGCGGAAAATACATATCTTCCTATGAGTGCGACCCAGACACGGTGGCCGCCGAGTTCCTTTTGGCAAAGGCCAGTTACAAGACCATGACGGGCCGGGAGCAAAAGCAAGGCGAGGATGTGCTGTGCTATCAGATCCGCCAGTCCTTCTATCCCGGAGAGATCACCCCGGAAGAAGCAAACCGGGTAAGCTATGAGCTGGCTATGCGCTGGACGAAGGGCCGTCATGCCTTCATCGTCACGACCCACACGGACAAGGAGCATATTCACTCGCACATCTACTACAATTCCACGACCTTTGACTGTACCCGGAAGTTCCGCAACTTCTGGGGCTTGTCCTTTGCCCTGCGGCGGCTCTCTGACCGCCTGTGTCTGGAAAACGGATTGTCTATCTTGGAAAATCCGAAGCCCCGAAGCAAGGGCAAGTTTCGGAATTACGGGGAATGGCTGGCCGGACAGAAAAGGCCGCTGACCTATCAAGACAGACTGCGGGCCGCCATTGATACAGCCCTTGCCAAGAGGCCCGCCGACTTCCCGAAATTTCTCTCCCTGATGGAGCAGGCAGGCTATGAGGTCAAACAGCGTCGTGGAGCGGTCAGCTTTCGGGCTCCCGTACCCGCCTACGCTCTGATACCCTCGGGGACGGCTACGGCGAGGCGGATATACGGGCCGCTCTGTCCGGCTCCCGCCAACGGCCCAGCCATCCCCGCCAGAAGGTCAGTCTGGCTATTGACATTCAATCCCGGCTCCAAGGGAAAGGCCCCGGATATGAGCGTTGGGCCAAGGTGTTCAATCTCAAACAGATGGCCGCCGCCCTTGCTTTCTTGCAGGACAACGGCCTGACGGACTATGAACAGTTGGAGCAGAGAGCCACGGCGGCGACGGAGCGTTTTCACAAGCTGTCCGACCAAATCAAAAGAACCGAGGCGGCCCTCCATACCAACATGGAATTGAAGGCGGCAACGGTGCAGTATGCCAAGACCCGGCCTGTCTTTGAGAAGTACAAGGCCAGTAAATACAGCAAAAAGTTTCTTGCGGAGCATGAGGCAGATATTGAGCTTTACCGGGCGGCCTGTGCCGACTTCAAGCGTATTCTGGACGGCGGCAAGCTCCCCAAGATGGACACGCTCAAAGAGGAAGGCCGCAAGCTCTCGGAACAGAAAAAGAAGCTCTACGCCAAGTACCACAAAACCAAGGCGGATATGCAGGAGGTCACGACCATCAAGGCCAACATTGACTATCTGCTGGGCTACTCGGAGCCGGGCTTGTGAAAATAGCTTCTGTGGCCACAGAAGCATTGCTTGCCATTTAGCGTAACCCTCGAAAAGTCTCCCCAAAACAAGAAAAACGAAGGCCCTTTTTACTTGACCTCCGTTTCTCTGGCTTTTTGTAGTCCCTCTGCTGTGGCCTCCATGACCGTCAATTCTTTCTCGTCCATTGAGTTAAGCAATCTGTCAATGTGCTAGCGGCAGTCGCTTTCGCTATTCTGCCTGTCAGGATAAAAGAATTGGTCTACGGAAATGTCCAGCAAGGTGACGATTTGGTAAAAGGTATTCAGACTTGGATGCTGACCCCGGTTTTCAAAATACATGATAGAGCGTGGGTGCGGTCTACAAGCTGTGCAAGATATTCCTGCGTCCAACCTTTCACCTCTCTTTTGCGCTTGATCTCCCGGCCTAATGCGTGGAAGTCAAGCCGTCTTTCATCTTGGTACATTCTCATATCACCCATATATTATTCTACGTTTCTGGTTTGATTATGAGAACGAAACATAGTTTTATGTTTTAGTAGTATTTTATTGTCCTTTCAGGCGTGGTTGACAGGAAAGTGATTATAGTGTATAGTGTGTATATAGCAACAGCACACTATGTGGGAGGTATAATGAACTTGTGAAGATACTAATATCAAACGCCTCTGATTCCCCTCTTTACGAACAGATTAAAGAGCAAATCAAAGACGCAATTTTGAAAGAAGAATTAAAAGAGGGCGATGCGTTACCGTCAATACGGGCCTTTGCAAATGATTTGAAGGTTAGTGTTTTAACCATTAGGCGGGTTTATGAAGAATTAGAGCAAGAGGGCTTTGTTACCAGTCAGGTAGGAATTGGCACATTTGTTTCTACCAGCAATCTTGATTTGCTCCGTGATTCAAAACGACGGCTTGTGGAGCAAAAAATGCTGGATATGATACAGACTGCAAAATCACTTAACATCAGCAAAGACGAGCTTAATTCTATGATGGATATATTATACGAGGAGGATTGAAATGGAATCAATTTTGAAAGTTTCCGATTTGAACAAATCATACGGTAATTTTTCTTTAAGTAATGTCAGCTTTTCTTTGCCTGAGGGGTGCATTACTGGATTTATTGGGGTGAACGGTGCGGGAAAAACAACCACTTTACGGACGATTTTAGAGCTTACTAATCGAACTTCTGGGCATATTGAATTTTTTGGATTGGATATGCAAAGTCATGAGCAGGAAATTAAAAATCGCATCGGCGTTGTTCTTGATGATGGCTATTTTTATGAAGAATTATCTTTAGCTGAAATGAAAAGTATTATCGCTCCGGCCTATACATCGTGGTGTGAACAAGACTTCAAAAACTATCTGGAACGGTTCAACCTAAACCCAAAACAAAAAATCAATACGCTTTCAAAAGGCATGAAAATGAAATATGCGTTGGCACTGGCGCTGTCTCATAAAGCAGAACTTCTGATTATGGATGAACCTACCAGCGGCCTTGACCCTTTGATCCGAAGCCAGCTATTAACCATACTTACCGATTACATGAATAGTGGCGGAAAAGGTGTTTTCTTCTCTACACATATTACATCTGATTTGGACAAAATCGCAGATATGCTAATTATGATTGATAATGGTCACATCGTATTTCAGGAAGAAAAAGATACTCTGCTGGACTACTATCGGATTGTAAAAGGGGATGTGCGTTATCTAAATGCAGAAACCCGTAAATTATTTTTAAGCACTACGGAAACGGCATTTGGTTTTTCCGGTGTCACTAAAAAGATTTCTGAGGTGCAACGACTTATTCCTGATGTAGTGGTGGAACGGCCAACGATTGAGGACATTATGTTGGGAAGTGTTGAAGGAGGAAAAAAATAATGCTAATCCATCTAGTTAGAAAAGATTTTCTTATCGTGAAGAAGTATGTTTTGCTTATGTTAGCGGTCTGTGTGTTTATACCGCCGTTTATGATGTGGCGAATAGACGACGCAACTTATGTTGGTTCTATGAGCTTTATCTTAGCTGCAATTTTTTCTGTTTTTATGCTATTGCAGTATGTTTCATTGAAGGAGAACCAATACGCAAAAGCGTCCACACTACTTTGTGCTACACCATATCCCCGCAAACTACTTGTACTTTCTAAATATGTTTTTGGCTTGCTGATTTATGGCGCTTGCTGTTTGATTTTCTGGACAGAGACATTGTTATTCCCTGTTCTCGGTGGATTTCGCATTGAACTATCAGCGGTTATGTTCCTCGTTGTGGCTCTGTTCCTTGGTATTTACCTCCCAGTACAATATAAGTTGGGATATGAAACGACAAAATTTGCGTTCTTTATCATTATTATGGCTTCTCCTTTTATTGTGCCGCAATTACTGAAAATGCAGGGTGGCGCAAATTGGTATCCCTTAATTGCTCTATCGCCAAGCATCTTGTCTGTCGGAGCTATTTTGATTGGAGTTATTGTATTGGCGGTGTCTGCTGGAATATCGGTTAAGGTGTACTGTAAGGCTGACTTATCATAGCGCCTTTGTTGATTGGAGGTGAACGAAAATGAAAAACGACACGATTTTTTTATATTTAATTGCGTCAGTCTCTTTTCTTTTTGCTCTTTACAACGCACTTGCCTTTTGGGCAAAAAGAAATATGACTGGGAAAACAACAGGAACCATCAACTCAATTACTTCGCCTAATCCCGAAACAGCAAAGACTCGCAATTCAAAGTGGGCAAAAGTCACCTATCGGGTGGATGGGAAAACCTATGTTTCAGGAAATCGCATACAAGTCCCCTTGACAGCCCAAGTGGGTAACTCTGTGACTGTTCGCTATGATTTGCAACATCCTGAAAGATTATATAGCTATTCATTAGCGAGAATGCTTGTGTCCTTATTTGTTACAGTTGTTTGCATTGTAGTAGGTGTATTTCATTTAGCATAGAACGAGGAGGTGTAATATGCCACATTTTCCAGAATTGTTTGTTGTAATATGCGTTTTACTTCCTATCTTGAACGTTTTATATAAAGTTTGGAAGAAGAACAAGAAAAAGTAGATTGGAGGGCAAACGCTTGCCAGAAATTCAATGGGTATTATGTCCTGTATGCCGTAATAAAACACGCTTAAAAATCAGAGGAGATACAATACTCATAAATTTTCCTCTGTATTGTCCTAAGTGTAAGCAAGAAACACTTATTACCGCACAAAATTTGAATATTACGATTGTAAAAGAGTCAGACGCACAGACGCAGAGCCGATAGGCAAACGGTTTATCGGCTCTTTTCTTTTTGGTAGCAACTGTGCTGGCAGACACAACAAGACCGTTGAATTCGGCCTTGCGACGCAGAATGGCGGTTTTGAAATAACGATTTCAGAGCTGCCGTTTTCCTTTTGAAAAATTGGATTTACGGGGGGTGTGGTAAAGTCGCCTTTTTTTAAGGATACGGCGGTGTCCGAGGAGGTATCGCCGTGTCCTTTTTGCTTTTTCGCAACGCCCATGATCTGCACCAGTTAAAAAAAGCGTAGCTCCCCCTCCGGGATGTTCTAACCACGAAGGTACAATATATCAGTGCTATTCGGATAGACTGTCTTATCTACCTGAAAGCCCGTCGGTGCGGATAATTCCTTGATGTAGACCGTTCCCGCTGTTATCCGTAGTCAGAGTGGCAAGCTGATTTTTACAAGCCTTATCGGAAAACACGCCGTAAGTATCCCCCGCACTCATAGCGTCCTTTATTCGCTTTGACAAAGGCTTCCGCTCCTGTGTAGACTTCATCTTGAACAGACTTCGGGATTTCATCATAGGAAGCTCTCACGTTGTCGCACTCCCAGCCCAGATGAACGCTTAACCTCTGCCAGACGACGCACTGTTCCAAAAGGTACGCTTGCTTGTCATTGAGATTGTTGTGCGTCTTTGCGTACTGCTTGACGTATTCCAAAGAGAGGGCAACGTCGCTTATCTGTCGGCACTCATGCGTGTGCTTGCATCGGCTCTGGTCTTGTAGCCAGAAATAAAGTCCGTGTTGATGTCGATACAATAGGCGGTTTCTCCCTCAACGACGAACCAGCTTTCATTGAATGTAGAGCCGATACTGCCGTCATTCATAACCTTTTCAATCACGCCCGCCTTTTCCCTTGCCCGTCGTCCAATATTGCTTTTCCGCCGCATGAACCGCCATAGTGGGTAAAGCAGTCAGCATGGTAGCAAGGGCAAGGAAGACTGTGCAAAATCGCTTGACAATTCCTTTCATTTCTCATGTACTCCTTTCATGGATATAGAAAAAGCCGTCCAGTGAGGAACGGCTGAAAATAGAAAAGGAACGTCAATAAAGGCGTTCCGTAATCTACAAAACTATTCAAATTTTCTTTGTGATTTATACTGATGTGTCCTGCCATATCCTCGCATATCTGGGAATAATTGCGTATCACAGCTCTTTCTCTCGTAGTATTTTGGGTAGTAAAACGTAAATTTTATTCCTTTCAGACTGCCGATAGATACAGTGTTTATGCGGATAATTTGATTTTGCATTAGTTTTTAATGTTAAAAGCAAAAAATGAAAAATCAGAAATAGATATGTTGATGCCAAATTTGTTTGCCATTAGTATATTATTCACTTTCTGAACTATAATTTGGCATTCTATTTATCATTTAATTAGTGTCTCGATATATGATTTTTTGAAGTGGATTATTAAAAATTGAATAATTATTAATCGGGAAAAATTATTTTTACACAGCTTTTTGCACACCATATAATCCTTGTATTCCTCATAGTATCTACAATACGTTTGTCAGACAATAGTATTATCCGGAAATAGACGTATTATACGTAGGATGTATCATGCAGGACACTAATACTAAAATCTTGGGCGTCAGCTTATCTATGTCAATATTTTCCATCAATTTCTCCTTAGTTTTCAAGGGTTTTCTAAAAACTCTTTAGAATGTAAGTTCGCAAATCATTCTAACAAATTTTAACATGAATTTCAAGCTGATGTTGAAGATGTTGAGAACGTAGAAATGTATCATTTTGTCGGAGTACCTATATCGCAATGTGCGAAGAGAGCGAACTGAAGAATATTCGTTTAATATTCTTGGGTTCGCTCTCTTCTTTTAATTTGAAAAAATTATTATTTCATTTTTCATAAACAACTTCTAACTGTCCGGCATCCATCTCGCACACTGTATCACACAACCATTCCATTTCCATCACATTGTGTGCAGCTAGCAGAATAGTTGTCCCTTTTTCTTTCAATTCAACAAAGAGTTCGCAGACATCCTGTGCGCCTCTTTTATCCAATCCATTGAATGGTTCGTCTAAAATTAATAATTTTGGCTGCTCCATGATCGCCTGTGCAATTCCAAGACGTTCTCTCATCCCAAGAGAATATTGACCTACTTTCTTTTTAGAAAACGGATCAAGACCAACTCTTGCGATTGCATCCCGGATTTCAGTATCTCCTATTTTTCTGTTAAGTTGTGCAAGTCGTTTTAAGTTTTCATATCCACTGATATATGGAAGAAATCCCGGACTCTCAATAATCATCCCGGTATTTTCCGGAAAATCAACATCTTTTCCAATTCTTTTTCCATAGACATATACGCTCCCTCTGTCAGGTTGAAGAAAACCGCAGATGCATTTGAACATTACTGTTTTACCGGAGCCGTTGAATCCCATGATTCCGTGGATTTTTCCTGCCTCAAAGGTATGACTGATTCCTTTTAATACTTTTTCTTTCCCAAAAGATTTTGTTAGATTTTTAACTTTTACAGCAGCTTTCATAATTTTCCCCTTTCTTATTCCGTCAGGATTCATCAACCTGAGAAAATGTAAAATTATATCGTTTGATACATTTCCTTGAGATGAAAAGCAAAATGCATATCACTGCAAGAAATAACAGGATGCTTATTTTTATTTGTGGCAAATAATCATATCCGAAATTATGCATTGGAAATGTTGCGTGATTTAAGGGCGATAACCATCCGCAAAGAACATTTGCCCGATAGGAAAGCCCACTACCCAGATGAAAAACTTTTTGAAAAATATCCGGAGTCAGAAGAATTCCATAAAGATTTATCAAGAGTGCGCCAACAACGCCTCCGGCTCTTCCCTTCTGTAGATTTAATACAAGCATGACTGAAGTAATAAATAACGAATAGAAAAGCATAAGAAATACAACACAGATTGCACATTTATATGGTGTTGTCATTTCCATTGTCTTTATTGATACAGGAACCGTAAGATGATTATTACTTCCATATCCAATGCTTGCAGCAGTCTGGCTCCATACATTTCCAACGTAAGCCCAAGGACTTGCAATTAGAAGTTCTGTCAGGCAGAGGAAGACTGTATAAAGGCAAGTAGACAGGATCACATATAGGATCTGACTTGCCATCCATACGCTTCGCTTTGTCCGGATCAGCCAATAGGGCGTCATCTGATTTACAAAAGGCATATCTGCAAATAATAACAGCAGTAAAAGGGATGAAAGCATCACAGACTGCGCATCACCGAAGGTCCAGATCAGTGGCTCGAACATTTGCACCGGTGTCTGGAATGTCTGTGCCTGCTCTAAAATCTGATTTGTCAACATCAGACAAAGTACAAATCCTAATGCAAAAGTCATCCAGATTCTCGGATTTTTGTCCCAGTCAGAGAAATTTCTTTTTGTTAGAAGAAAGATTTGATGAATGTCCGTTTTAAATTGCGTTTTTTTCATGCCACCACTCTCCTTACCACGCATTTACGCAAAGCCAGTGCCAGAAGACTGCTGATCAGAAGCAGAGCCAAAAGACAGAATCCGTTTCCATAATATGCCGGGCTTGCCCACTGCTTTGGACTTAGGAAAAAATAATTGCGGTAATAGCGTTCTTGAAACACTGTTAGTACATAATATAAAATAAATGGAACAGCACAGCTCAGATACTTATTTTTAGTCAAAACTGCTGTCAGTGAACCGCATAAAGACCACAATGCTCCATTTAGAAAAAGTCGGATAAATCCAATTCCTGTGATACTTATTACCTCTGATATATTTTGCAAAGTATTCAGAGTCGGGATATTTCTACAGATAACTATAAAAACAACCAATGCAATTCCTGCCGCTGAAACGGAAATGGCACCACCTGTGAATGCGACTCCAAAACTTTTCATCCAAATATAATTTCTTTTTCCTATTCTGTTAATAAGAAACCATGCATAGCGGCTGTGTAATTCTTCCTGTATATCTGCGGCTGTTGCCAGAGGAACCAACAGTGGAAAGAAAAGCAAGGCTTTTTCTGAAGTGATTGCATAGGTGAAGATGCATAACCAGGCTTTCCCTTCTGTTGATCCACCGAAAGCGATCAGATGATTTCGATAAGGAAGTGCAACAATCAAAAGAACCGCACACAACGCCAGTACAGAGATATAAAATCTTCGGTTTCCAAAGTCATATTTCAATTCTGTTCTGAAAAGATGTCTTCGTTTCATATTCTATCATCTCCAATAAGAACCTATTCTTCCACCGTCTGTTGCATTTAATACAATGTAGTCGGTCTGATATCCTTCTATTTTTCTTCCGGCTGTTCCAAGTTCGGCAGTTGCATCTTGACTCTCGCTTATAGTGAAAAACCATGCCGGAACCAGCCAGGCATTTTGTGGATTCTTATATGCCGGTATATAAGTATATCCCAGTTCGACAGTTGCAACATCATAACCAAATATCGTCTTGCTCTCTGCAGGCTGACTGGAAGGGTAAAGATATTTCACCTGATCGATCAGGCGGTTTTCTATTTCATCAAATGCAAGGAGTTTTACATTTTCTGTAACTATCTTTTCTTCCTGACTCATACCCTTCCATTTGAAGGAACGGATTCCATCTTCTGTCACTACAATATAAATCTGCTCTACCGGCATGGAAGGTGCATATGCAAATCCACTATCATCTGAATATCCTCCGGTTTTATCCTGATTTATTTTTAATCCGGAAACAGAAGGAACGTAAGTAAGACGATAACCTGTTTTTCCAAGATTTGGATCAGCATTCCATAATGCTTCCTGTTGTTCTAATATAGTGGCTTCCGGATAATCAGACTGTGCATACCAGAGGATTTTGTCTGATGACAACAACTGCATATTTTCGAGGTTCAGATCTTTCAGAATTTTTTCAGCTTCATCTTCTGCTGTCTCTTCTAAGAGAGTGGTTTCTTTCATCTGGTCTTTCAGTGTTTGTAGTTTCTCCATAAAAGATTCTTTTACGCTTCCTGCAGGAACTCCATATTCGTCTGTGCGATTCTCTATTGCCAGATAGTTTTCAATAGTTGCCAGTTCGATCCCATTTCCTTCTGACCAGGAGAAGATACTATAATTTCCTGCTTCCGGATCGTAAGTTTCTGCATTGATCGTACCCTTTGCATCTGCACCAACCGTTGCCTGAAAATGAATCTCCATTCCATCCTGCTTTGTGGTATCCGGAAGAATATCATATCCGTAAGCTTCCAGTGATTTTCTTTTTGCTTCATACGCCGGATCTGTCTTTTTTGATGTGTATTCAATCTGTCCAATTTCCTGCAATGGTGTCTGCTCTGGCGCAAGAGGAAGAACTTCTTCCACTAACTTTTCAAGCCCTGTTAAATCATACTCCACACTGTTGTCAGCATAGAATCCTTCCCTGTTCTTAATCCTATCTAAGAGGTTCTGATAGTATTCTCTGGTAAGTTCCTGCGTCTGATACAAAATCTTTCCGCCTGCAAAATAGGAAATAAGTCCGTTTAATTGTTCAAGCTCCAGTTTTTTCTGACTGACTTCAATCACCGGAAGATTTCCTGTCGTAACAGATTCTAATTTCTGATCTGCGTGAAAAACTCCGCGGTCATTACTCCATGTTACTGTTGTGTCCCAGTGTTCCGGCAGATCCAGTGTCTGTGTCTCTCCATCTTTCAATGGTTCTGCAATTACATCCTCGCTTAATCCTCCGGCCTTACTGACAACTGCACTCTGGTCAGGTGTCTTCTGACATCCCGTAAGTAACAGACCACAAGTAAGACTGACTGTCAGAATCGATGGTAAAATGATTTTAGTTCTCTTTTTCTTAATTGTCATGGCATCATTCCTCCATTTCCATTCCTGTTTGTGTGATACGAATTTCGTATCCTGAAAATTTGGAACAGGTTTTTTTCTTATATTCAGTTTAATCTTGTGGTGAAAGTACTGCAAGCGGATGGCCTTCAAGTACTGGATTACTGGACATGAGTATTTATAAATCAAAAAATGTTATTGAAACAACAAACATTCCATCTTCCATTTCATAGGCCAGATCTCCATCATATCGTGTAACAATCCGTTCCACACTTTTCAAGCCATATCCATGAAGAGATTTATCCTGCTTCGAAGTCAGAAAAGTATGTCCTGATTTGGCAGGAAGCTTATCGGTTCCATTCTTAATTTCAAGAAACAACATTTGCATATGCTGCTCAATCTTTATACTGATTTTCTTACGTTCTTTATCAGTCACTTTCTCACAGGCTTCCAGGGCATTGTCTAGCAGATTCCCAAATAGTGAACAGATCTCTCTTTCTTCCATCGTCAGACTGGATAGTGGTGTTACATCCAATTGGAAATCAATCCCTTTTTGTACTGCCAGGATTCGCTTTTGCCCAAGAATCAGATCCACTACATGATTTCCTGTATAAATCTGTGGATTGATTTTTACGAAATTTCTTCTGATTTCATCTACATAATTTTCCAGCTTTTCATATTCCTGATTTTTTACATATTCACTGATCACAAGATAATGATTCTTTGTATCATGAACAAGTTCTTTGTTCTGCTCGATGGAAGCTCTTATTTCCTCATATTTCTGTTTCTCCATCTCTTCTTTCATCAGAAGAAATGTATTTTGTCCCGTTATGTTTCTGTTTTTCCATATAAGAAATGTCATGACGCTGACAAGCACGATCATAGTAAGAAAACTGATGAGACTTCCTTTTAAGACATCCTGAATCACCGGAATTCCGGCTGCAGAGTACAGAAGCCCGTATTTTAAAAGTTTTTGATACTCCAGAACGAGTGCTGACAACAGTACGCCACATAAAACAAATACCCATTGAAAGGCTTCTATGTCTTTTTTCTTCTTCCAGCTTCTTATTTTGAAAATGATAAAAAAGAAAATAATTAATAACAGGCTTCGTATCACACAAGATACTTCATTTTCATGGTAACGGAAAAATAGAATCTGAGGGTTTTCTGCCTGATTCCCGTAAATAAATGCGAGAAGGTAGTAAATGATATATAAAAATAATGTCATTGCTGCTTCATACATAGATGCGATCCCTGTAAGAAGAATCAATTTCTTTCGATAGGCAAGGAAACTTCCTAAAACCAAAATAAAAATCGTCAACAGGTATCCATAAGCACTAAACACAGATCTTTTGACCCATACAGAAATAATTGTTGAAGTGACGATTAAAACAAAATAGAGAATCCATTTATCTTTCGTTTTCAGAGTCTTTCTGTCTATAACTGTTCCGAATAACAGATAATAGAAAAGGAAGGTTTCAAGAAAATTCAGTCCAATCCATATTCCAAGTGTATCCATCGTTACGAATTCCTCCAGTAGAGATTGATTTCTCGCTTTACTTCTGCAAGTCTTGCCTTACTTACCGGTACTTCATATCCTTTTTCGAGATAGATAGTGTCACCGCTTACTCTGCAAATCTGCTTTATATTAACAGCGTATCCACGTTCCACCAGAAGAAATTGTCTACTATTTAACATTTTCAGTGCATTTTCCAAAGAAGTTCGCTCTCTCACAACGCCTTGGGTAGTAACATAATTTACATACTTAGTACCTTTGGATTTATACAGATAAAGAATATCCTTATAAAGCAATTTCACCTGTTCTGTACCGTCTTTTATAATACAGAATTCTTTCTTTTGTTTTTGCAGCTTTTCAATAAGCTGTTCAGCAACTCCGGGAAGACGAAATTCTAGATCCTGTTTCAAAATATACTGATATGCTTCGATCCGATAACTTTCTGCCGCATATTCTTCATAAGATGTGATGAAGACAATGTACATGTCAGGGCAAATCCTTCGGACCAATTTCCCCAGTTCCACTCCATCCAGCTGTTGCATCTGAATGTCTGTAAATAAAATATCCGCTGTTTCGCCCTTCTGAATTTCCTCAAAGAAACTTTCGCCCGATGCATATAGTTTAATCTCTACTTCGTGTTGTTCCTGTATATTTTCCTTTAGAGTTCGGAGAATTTGTTCTCTTGTCTGTTCTTCATCGTCAACGATTGCAATTTTTATCATAAGTTGAATTCACCTCGCCTCACATAATCAGTATCAGTATAACATACTTCGAACACGCATTCATATTATGGCCATAAAATATATTGGTTTGGGACATAAAAAAACGAAAGGCTCCTGCAGGAGCCTTTCAGACTACGGACTTCACAAGTTTCCGTTTTCATCTAGAAGATATATAGCAAAGACATTTCCAAGTTGCAGAGGATAACTTTCCTTGATGATGCCATCAAATACAATACGAATATGGTCACCGGCATTCAAATCAGGGAGCTCACCACTTTCTACTCTATTCGTTGTTACAGAGAATTCTTCATCAACAGGAATACCACTATCAAAGGATTCTGAACATTTTACCTTAATTGATTTTTTCTTTACTTCAAGAACAGTTGCATCAAAATATACTTGTTCTTTTTCCTGACTTGAATTTAAATCTGCTACAGCTCCATCATAGACCATTAATTTTATCGTTTCATTTTCAGGAACATCAGCGTATACACCTACAGTACATGCCTTGTTTTGGGATATCTGATACAAGGAACTAACACCGCCCGCTGGAATTTCTGCTGTTCTTTCTTCTTCATCCGGTATTTGTAGATGAACAATAATATTGAAATTATTGCTGTTTTGAAAGGTGAGTATTCCAGTTTGGGAGAATACTTTTTTATCAGAATATGTAACTACATAGTTATTTGTCTCAGAGGTTTCTGCGCAAGTAACAGAACAATCCCATTTGTCTTGCTGAGAGGTATCTTGTTTACTATTGAAAGTGACAAATTCATCCCACAATTTATCGAAATTAACAAACTCATAATACTTTTCATCAACACCGAAATAATGTCCCGGACAGAGTGTAACGATGTCTTTTCCTTGGAAATAAAGCTTATAGTAAGTAACTGCTCCACTTGATAATGCTTGATTTTTATCAACTTCATCACCAAGCTCAACTTGATTTAGCAAATGGACGAACTCCTTCTTTTCCTGATCAGACAATGTATAGGAATAATTTCCATCTTTTCCACCTGTTGTGCCAGAAAGTTCGATTTTATCAATTTCAGACACATCTATAGTTCCAAACTCAATAGCAGAATCGGTGGTATTCTTTTGACAGCCGGACAATAGAGTCATCATAATCAGTATGAATGATAGGATTATTTTTGAAACTGTTTTTTTACATTCTGTGTTAAACATTTTTCTGCCCTCCTGCTAGTGTACTGCCTCATTGTTCGCTATTTTATCAAGTTTGGCAAAGTATTTTTACCATTTTTCTTTGAATTAATTATAACATGAACAAGTTTGCTTTTCACTTGTTATATGATAAATAAACGAAAAAAATACATGTGTATGATTTTTAGTTTCATACTCATGCATTTTTTCTTACTTAATTATTGATTCATTTCATCCAACAGCTGTTCGATTTTCGATACAAATAGATCGAATGCTACATCATTTTTTCCACTGTTGATCACGATGTCTGCCTTGGAACGAGTTGGCTCTACATACAGATAATGCATTGGTTTTACAGTTGTCAGGTATTGTTTAATGATACCGTTAAGATCTCTTCCGCGCTCTTCCACATCTCGGGATATTCTGCGGAGAATTCGTTCATCTGCGTCAGCCTCTACGTAGATTTTGATATCCAGAAGATCACGAATCCGTTCATCGGCTAAAAGAAGAATTCCTTCTACGAGAATTACAGGTTTTGGTTCGATTCGAATCACTTCATCAGAACGATTATGAAGACTATAGTCATATACCGGACAATCAATTGCTCTTCCGGCTTTTAATTCTTTTAAATGTTCTACCAGAAGATCTGTTTCCAGAGAATCCGGATGATCATAATTCATAAGAACTCTTTCTTCGAATGGAACTCCTTCTTGTTTACATTTCTTCCGGCAGGAATATACGGTGAGATTGAATATCCTTTGATACCGATAAAAACTGCCCCAATTACAACAATCCCCCTATTTAGTTACTCTCTATCCTTCCCATATAGTAAAATCCTTTGCATTCATCAAGATGAACTTCAACCAGCTGACCGATCAGGCTTTCATCTCCCGGGAAATGAACGAGCAGGTTATTGCTCATACGCCCTGTCATCAGATGATGATCATGTTCATTGACACACTCTACGAGAACTGTCTGCACGGTTCCTTCATGAATTGCACACTGTTCTGCTGAAATGGTCTGAACTTCATGTAAAAGTCGGTTGAAACGATCTTTTACAACATCTTCCGGAATCTGATCTTCCATCATGGCAGCAGGTGTTCCGGTACGCTTAGAATAAATAAATGTAAATGCGCTGTCATAGCGAACTTTTCTTACAACATCCAAAGTTTCCTGGAAGTCCTCTTCTGTCTCTCCCGGGAAACCAACAATAATGTCTGTAGTAAGTGAAAGATCCGGAACTGCTTTACGAATCTTTTCAGCAAGTGCAAGATACTGTTCCTTGTCATAATGACGATTCATGAGCTTCAGAATCCGGCTGCTTCCTGACTGAACCGGAAGATGCAGATGCTTACAAATCTTTTTAGATTTGCTCATAACTTCAATCAATTCATCTGACAGATCCTTTGGATGTGATGTCATGAAACGGATTCTTTCCAGTCCTTCGATCTTCTCAATCTCCTGAAGAAGCTGTGCAAATGTGATCGGCTCTTCCAGATTCTTTCCATAGGAGTTAACATTTTGTCCAAGCAGCATAACTTCTACAACGCCATCTGCAACAAGGCGTTCAATCTCACGGATGATTGCCTTTGGATCACGGCTTCTCTCACGTCCACGCACATAAGGTACGATACAGTAACTGCAGAAATTGTTGCATCCGAACATGATGTTTACACCGGATTTAAAAGGATATTTTCTTTCTACCGGAAGATCTTCGACAATCTTGTCTGTATCTTTCCAGATATCAATAACTGTTCTGTCAGACTGCATTGCAGATGTTAAAAGCTCAGCGAACTTGTAAATGTTGTGTGTTCCGAAAATAAGATCGACAAATCGATAGCTCTTTTTCAACTTTTCGATAACTTCCGGTTCCTGCATCATACACCCGCAAAGTGCAATCATTTTATGAGGATTCTTTTTCTTCATTGCGCCGAGCTGTCCGAGACGGCCATAGACACGAAGGTTTGCATTCTCACGGACAGTACAGGTGTTGTAGATGACAAAGTCGGCTGTCTCTTCGTCTGTGCCTTCTACATAACCTACTTTTTCTAAAATACCAAGGAGTTTTTCAGAGTCACGAGCATTCATCTGACAACCAAATGTTTGAATTGCTGCGACTAATGGGCGTCCCAGTTCCTCTGACATTTTAGCAACATATTCTTTTGCTTTTTCCATAAAATAATACTGACGCGCAGGTTCTTCTAACGGAGCATCCGCTACCAATTTTACATTTTCAATTATATCTTTCATCATTATTTCCTTTATACAAACTGATTGCAGGATGCATCATAAGCATAATCAATCAGGTCTAATTTATCTGTAAGTTCTTCTTTGTTCACTTCCATCTCACTGCATAACTGATCCAGTGACGGATAAAAATCTCTGAGCTTTGTATTTATGACGCTCAGAAGGATGACAGGATCCTGTGGTAAATTCTGTAACATGATCCTAGTTTCCTTTCTTGTTCATATATTTTTCGCCATACTTCTCACCAAGATTAACAATACTTCCATCTTTTTGTTCCATGTCAATATTGTTCAGCTGGCTTCTTAAGTTCACCCGGATAAGTTCCATATATTCTTTACGAAGAATCTTCTGTTCTTTCGCTTCTTCCGGAGTGAGTCCTTCCGCTTTTGATTTTTTATATAATTCATTGATACGATCAATCTTCTTTTGTTCCATTGTCTATCTCTCTCCTTTTTCTTGTTCCGTTTAATGTTGCGATATTCGTTACTGTTCACTCCCGTGTGAACAGTAACCGATATTCTTTCCGCTGACTCTGTATTATACACGATTCTGTGCACTTCGTCCACTTTTTTAACTGGAATAATTCTCAAGAAAACCATACAGTTCTTCCGCTGACTTAAGATAGATCCCATTTTTCAAATCCTGTTGTACTTCATCCGGCAGATTGTTTACGGACAGACTGGTTGTTTCGTAAAGGGTTGTCCCATCTTGCAGATAGACCGCAACATATCCATGCAGCTCTTTCAGATAATAGGCATCATCTGAAACAGACTCTCCTTTTGCTGAGCTGCGTCTGATTTGAATGGAATCATTTTTTTCATTTTTTGTCAGTTCTATAGCCTTTTCCTTTTCCAGTAGATTGTGGTAACTAACCTGATAACCTGCAATCAAACATCCGGTAATCAGAAATAAAACAGAAAAAAAGCCAATCATGTATTTTTTCATCGCAAATCGCTCCTTTTTTCATACAGTATTGGCTTTTTTATTTTTTTTATTCTTCTACTTTTACGGATGGGAGCAGATGGAATTTCTTAGAAATTCTCAGGATACGTCCACCCATTGGAAGATCAAGGATATCATCTTCAGAAAGTGTTCCGATCTTTAACATAACAACCGCATAAACAAGTATTGCTACAATCAGTGAAATGCATACCGGAATTACACGACCGCCGATCAGTGTATCAAACAGTCTGAATACGCCGAAAGTTACAATACCCATCACTGCTGCAGCAGCGAATGGTTTTCCGAAAGTGCTTACAAAATCGATTTTGAAACCGCTGACTTTTCGAATCTTGAGCAGGTTCAAAATACTCATTGCAAGTGCAAATACAATATTTCCACCCACCAGCGCATAGACGTTCATCTTGAAGACAGTCATCATCAGTACAAATGCTACCAGATGGATTCCAAGAGCTGCTGCAGCATTCTTTGCAGGACTTGTCATGTAGTTTAATCCATGAAGAATGGAATTCGTTACAGAGGAAAGTCCATACAGTACAACAACGATAGCTCCTGCCATCAATAGACGCGCTGGTGTTGCACTGGAGTCATTGTACAGCAGAACCATAATTGGGGAAGCAAGTACAAAATAACCGATACAACTAGGAATAGCAATTACCATTGTAAGACGTAATGTCTGGTTAATCTTACTGTGAACCTGTTTCTTTGTACCTGCTGTAACAACAGCTGTAAGACTTGGCACAAGAGATGTTCCAAGTGCATTCGCAATTGCCATCGGGACATTGATCAGGGTGTCGTATTTACCGGTATAAATACCCTGAAGAGCCATATATTCTTTCTCTACATAGCCTTGTGACTCCATAACATGATTAAAGATTGTAAGGTCGATAATCTGGTTAATATTATATACAGCGGTACTGAATACAACTGGGATTGCTGTTAAAAGTAATGCTTTCAGAAGGAAAGAATAACTTTCAACATTCTGGGTGCGGTCTCTTTTAAGCTGTTTGCGTATCACATTTTTATATATAAAAATGACAAACAAAAGAAATAACAATCCAGATAAAGAGCCGACAACCGTTCCAAGTGTACTTCCGGCAGCACCGTAAGCAGGTCCGAGAAGCTCCTCTCCGGATTTTTCTCCTGCTTTTATTCCGATACCAAAGAGGACACTTGCGCCGACAATACTGATCACGGCATTAAATACCTGCTCAATGATCTGTGAGATAGCTGTTGGAAGCATTGTTCCCATTCCCTGGAAATATCCACGGATAACAGCCATGACTGCAACGATCAGAAGTCCCGGGGCAAGAACCCGCAGTGCGTAAACGCTAAGTGGAGATTTCATTAAATGTGTTGAAATCAGTCCTGCTCCCAAAAAGATTGTCAGCGAGATGAATAATCCAACACCGATTGCAAAAGCAAGGGAACAGATAAATACACGGAATGCATTTCGTCTCTGACGCTTTGCAAGGCGGATCGATACCAGCTTGGATACGGCAGTCGGAAGGCTGAATGATGAAATCATCAGAGCGATTGCATAGACCTGATAGGCATATCCATAAAATCCGTTTCCTTCATCTCCTAAAATATTCGTCAGCGGAATCCTGTAGACTACGCCTATGATTTTTGTAAGTACAGCTGCTGCTGCAAGTATCGAACCCTGGACAATATAATCATCCTTTTTCGTTCGTTTTTTCGTTGTTTGTGCCTCAGTTTCAGACATGACTTCCTCCTAGTGTCCCATTCCTTAAAATCTATTTAATATATGTATCCCATCAGCGGAAAATACCGACTTTTTCCATGATTTCTTTCTGTTTCGCTTCCATGACAACACGTTCTTCATCAACCATGTGATCGTATCCAAATAAGTGAAGCATACTGTGTGCAATCAGGAAAGCATACTCTCTTTTGGGTAAATGTCCATATTCTTCAGCCTGAGATAACACTTTTTCCTTTGAGATAACGATATCACCAAGCATCAATTCTCCGGATTCCGGATTAAAGGCTTCTGCACTTTCTTCATCAATCACGGAAAAATCTCCCGGCTCTTCGTATTCAATCATAGGGAAAGAAAGTACATCTGTTGGGCGGTCAATTCCACGTTGTTCCAGATTCATTTCGTGAATCTGGGCATTCTCTGTTAAAAGAAGATTGATCTCTGCTTCATAAGGACAGTCTGCAAGTTCTAATGCAGCGTCAATAACTAATGCGGCAATCTCTTCTGTATCAAAGTCTAACTTTATATTCCCCTCTTCTTCGATAAAAAGACTCATCCTTTTTTCCTCCTGTTTTCTCTCGGTCTGGACGATTTCTTCTCATAGTCCTCATATGCTTTTACAATTTTCTGAACTAATGGATGTCTTACAACATCTTTGCTTGTCAGCGTACAGATGTTGATCCCTTCTAGATCTTTTACAACCTTTACAGCAACATCAAGTCCGGATATTGTTCCGGATGGAAGATCTTTCTGCGTAGAATCACCTGTAATGACAACTTTGGATCCAAAACCGATTCTTGTTAAGAACATCTTCATCTGGGCCGGCGTTGTATTCTGTGCTTCATCAAGGATGATGAACGCATTATCTAAAGTACGCCCGCGCATATATGCCAGAGGAGCAACTTCAATCAATCCTTTCTCAGAATTCTTAAGAAAACTGTCAGCTCCCATGATCTGATAAAGTGCGTCATATAAAGGTCTTAAATACGGATCAATCTTGCTTTGCAGGTCACCCGGAAGAAATCCCAGTTTCTCTCCGGCTTCAATCGCCGGACGCGTCAGGATGATTCTGCTTACTTCTTCGCGCTTGAATGCTGTGATTGCCATTGCCATCGCAAGATAGGTCTTTCCTGTTCCGGCAGGTCCGAGACCGAAAGTGATCATTCCATTACGAATTGCATCAACATATTTTTTCTGACCTAATGTTTTAGGTTTGATTGGTTTTCCCTGTAGTGTATGACAGATCAGATCTTTATCAATAGAAACAAGGGCTTCTTCCTGATCTTCAAATACGAGCGAGATTGCATAGTCTACATTCTGTTCCGTAATCGTATTTCCTCGTTTAGCAAGTTCCACAAGCTGTGTAAGTACACGCTGGGCTTTCTGTGCAGCAATTGTATCTCCTACAATCTTAGTTGCACCGTCACGTGAAATCAATGTGACATGAAAAGTTCTTTCTATTTTCTTTATATAAGTATCAAACTGGCCAAATACATTTATCTCGTATTCAGCCGGAATATCAATGATCAGTTCCGACAGACTCATCCGGTTCGTTCCTTTCTAAAGTTATTCTTGCGGTCTCTGTTTCCTCTTCAATCTGCTGATTCAGATAGAGCGTACCTGAAGCCGTTGCCTTTTCGGCAGATATATATATCTTAACATTTTTTTCATTAATTTGAATACCCTTTTCCTCTAAATCTTTACAAAAATAACGAAATCGACTGCTTAAAATTGTCTGTATCTCTTTTTTTGTATATTTTATTTTCTTGAAGCTGTATTTTTTTATTGTTTCATGGCCATAAAAAACAGGAAGTGAAAAATTTTCTCCCAGTTTTAACTGATGCTCTATACAAAGTTTTTCAGAACTGTCAGATGGTTTCGGTTTCCATGTTTCTAACCGGATAGATCCGATTTGAATAAATCCGGACTTTTTTGTTTCTTTTGTATATACTTTTTTATTATGATAACAGGAAATTGTATCCAGATAAGAAATCTGTGTATCAGCGAAAATATCTGCATCGGCATGCGTATATTGATATCCGGTAATTTCACCACTGTCATCCAGGATGTCAATCCGCCCAGATACAAGTAAAGTTCCTTTCGTTACAGAATCCCCGATATGTACCTGAGGAATGCCGGTGCGTGTAATTAATTTTGTAATGATTCCATCAGTAGAAGCAACAAGATCAGCAGGTAAAGGATCTGTCTTGTTACTCTTATCTGCCTGAGTAGATGAGATGATAGGAAACGCATCTTCATTTTCTTTTATCTGTATTTTTAATCGGCTGCCGTCAAGAGAAGCAGATACCCAAACGATATCATTATATTCTTTTCGAAGGGCTTTGACAATCCCTTGACAATCTACATTTTTCTTTTGCATTCCAGGATAAATCCCCTCTTCTTTCAGAAACGTTGTTAAGGTCGTGTCGGTCCATCTTTTATTTCCCTGAAAATGAATATCCCATAGAAATTGTGAGTAACAATTGATTAGAAAAATGCATAGGAAGATGCTGATAAAGAATAGTTTTCTTTTTCGATAGCGATAAAGAAAAAAAGGAAAGCCATACCGTTTTTTTAGTATGACTTTTGTATGTGTTTTTCTGACATAGGGACGAAGCTTTCGAAAATCAGATAAACTCAAGTATAATTCATAATTTGTTCCGATACGGGTCAATCCCCAGAATCGGATGCGGTGATAACAGCAGAGATTCAGAAATCGTTCAGGGGAGTATCCTTTGATCTGAATCTTCACATAACCGGACAAGTAGCGGATCAGGCAATGAATCACCCCGGATTCCTCCCCTCAGTAAATTCTAAAGATGATAATGTTCCAGATACTTTCATCTCATCATTTGTGTAATATTGAATCCGGAGTCGTTTTCCCTGGATCCGGATCTGTCCTGCCCGCGTCTGCACACGGATCAGTGTATCTGTGTATTCAATAATGCCTCGATAATTTTCAATGCATAATTCATTTCGGCCTAAAATGGTTATAACAGAAGCATTCTGAATCACATCTTTTGGGAGATCCATTGCGGATATCATCTTTTCTTTGATCTGCTCTCTGTTCATTGAAGTTTTTATATAAAAATCCTTTGTCATCAGTATATGAATGTATCACGATGTCCTATACCAGTCGTTTTCTGTGACAGATTTCTATTTATGATAAGGTTCACCGTTGATGATCCGATAACTTCTGTATATCTGCTCCAACAGAATGACCCTCATCAACTGGTGTGGAAAGGTCATCTTGGAAAAGCTTAATGCATAGTCCGATCTTGCGAGCACTTCTTTGCCCAAACCAATGGATCCACCAATGATAAATATAATATGACTGGTTCCCTGGATTCCAAGCTGATTGATCTTTGCAGAAAGTTCTTCGGAACTAAGAAGTTTTCCGTTAATCTCAAGCGTGATCACATAGGCATCCTCTTTTACATATTTCATAATGCGTTCAGCTTCTTTGTCGCGAATTGTATTTTCCACGACATCACTTGCATGGTCAGGTGTCTTTTCATCAGCTACTTCTATAATCTCCAGTTTGCAGTAACGGCTTAATCGCTTGCTGTATTCTGCGATCGCATCTCGCAGATATTTTTCTTTTATCTTTCCTACGGTTATTAATGTAATCTTCATTTTTCTGTTCTTTCTGAATAAATTTTAATCATACATGCCTGTCAACTGTTATTTTGATAAGCTGTCAGTAATTTCATAAATATAGAGTTCGTGAAGAGCTCTTGTTGCGCAGATATATTCTGCCTGATTTTTAAGTGGATTTTCTTTTGCACCGCGAAGTGCGAAAACTTGGTCAAATTCCAGCCCTTTTGCAAGATAAAATGTGGTTACTGTGAGGCCTTTCTTAAATGCGGAACTGTTACGATCCACATAGGATACGTTGATACCACGAAGTTGCAGGAGACGGCTTAAGTCAAAAGCTTCCTCTTCTGTTGTTGTGATCAGGGCAGCAGTTTCAAAGTCTCCCGGACATTTTAAATGACAGACAAGTTCATCAAGCAATTCCATATCTGTGTTAAATGTCTTTTCTACTACTTCTTTTCCATGGCGGTCCAGTAACTCAAGATCAGATACTCCACTGACTTTTTCTGCATACCGGGCAATTTCTAATGTATTCCGGTAACTCTTTTTGATTTCAATCGTTCGGATCTCACGTCCAAGTAATTTGGGAAGAAATCTCAATACATCCTGTTGCTTTGTATCCAGGGTCTGTGCACGGTCTCCAAGAATTGTCATTCTGCAGTGGAATAGCATTTCTAAAATTGTATATTGCAGATAAGAATAATCCTGCATCTCGTCGATTACTAAATGTTTGATATTCTTATGAGTAGAATTGCCACCTGACAGGCGATATTTCAGATACAGCATAGGAAATACATCTTCATATGGTAATTTTCTTTTCTCATAAGGGACGTCTGGCAGCAAATTACATCCGCAGTCTTCTAACATCCAATTATAGATGGCATAAATGTCTTTTGTTTTGTACATCTTATCGAATTTCATCTGAAGTGTTTCTTGATCATCATCTGAAATATTTCTTCCGTTTAAAGTTTCCCAGGAATCAATGAAATAATCTTTTATGGCATCCATACGATTTAAAAGAGGAGTCTCTGTAAATTTGAAATAAAACAGTTCAATCATTTCTTCTTCCGTCAATGTCATCCCGCGGAAATAGACTTCCTTAAACTCAATCAGACGGTCTTCTAAAACTGCAAGAAATCCTTCGATCTCACCAATGAAAGCTTTTGATTGTTTCCAGTCAAAACGATCCTGTGATTCTTGATCTGGAAATCTCATTCTGCGTTCTAATTGATCATATCTGTCTTCGCAATCAGCAGAAACACCTTTCCGAAGCTCTTTGTAGGCGTAGAGATCAAAACTCATCTCACGGATATTCTCTTCTCCAAGTTCCGGTAAAATGTGTGAAATATAATCAGCGAAAACACCGTTCGGTGAAAGAATCAGTATGTTGGATGATTTCAGATTGTCACGTTCATGATATAAAAGATATGCAATTCGGTGTAAAGCAATCGAAGTTTTTCCACTTCCGGCAGCCCCCTGGATTACAAGGATCCGATCTTTTGTATTTCGGATAATTGCATTCTGTTCTTTCTGGATCGTGCGGACGATATTTTTTAATTTTATATCACTGTTTGTTCCAAGTTCTTTTTTCAGTATATCATCATCGATCTTTGTATCACTCTCAAAGGCATAGACAAGTTCTCCATTCTGGATCTTAAACTGCCATTTTGAAAGGATTTCTCCATCGAGTCTTCCGGCAGGAGCCTCATAGCTTGCCGGCCCTTTATCATAATCATAAAACAAACTGCTGACCGGAGCTCTCCAGTCGTAGATCAATGGTTGCATGCCGTTCTTTTCAGCGAAATTTCCGATTCCAATATAAAACGGTTCCGGTTCGTCATCTCCGTCATACATAAAATCAACACGTCCGAAAAAAGGTGCATCTAACATTTTCTCAAATCTATGTTTTAATTGCAGCTTCTCATTATTAGCGTTGACCTGATGCAGAAGTGCCTGCTGATTATCATAATCTTCGTAACCATACTCATCCATCTCCGTATAATTTTCCCAGTAATATTCCTGCATGTTATCAATCTCTTTCTGTCCATCAGAGAGAGACTGCCCTATTTCTTCCAGTCGTTTTTGTAACTTTATCTCAACATCTTCAAGGAAGCATCTTCCATCAAATCGATTGTCATTGCTGTTATAATTCGTCATATGTTTTATATTTCCCCCAAAATAGATTTTTGCTTCTTAGGTTTATTGAAATGTATGACAAATTTCCATAGGGTTCTCTTTTTAATAGAACTCTATGGAAATTTGCAAACATTTGGTTTATTATTTTACCATATCTTCGAACAGGTTGTCATCTAATTTGAGCAAAATTGCTGATAAAATGGGTAACAGTTCAGCTTTCGGGTTGAAAAGCTAACATATTCAAAATATTTATGGAGTTTATTGTCCTTTATACTGGTTTCCTCTCGATATTCATCTATTATCTATTCTTCTTTCTTATAAAATAAATAATAAGAGCTACAATAACTATAATTAATGCAATATTTATGACTGTGTAAATCAAATTTATCATATTCTTACCTCCCTAGTTCAGCATAATATTCTACCTTTTTCGTGAAATATCATAGCATATATAAGAGATTTTTAATATCACTAATTTTATCTACTATTTTAATTCTTATTCCATGCTATTTTTTACTTTTGTTGTAATGTTCTTAATAATTCCAACTTGCACTGTACTTTGCATTAGAAGTTGAAATATGCGTCAAAGAACTATTAATCAAAATATAATGATCATAATGTCCATAAACCGTTACAGATAAATTTTTTCCTGAATTTGTTATTTTGCTAGAATATGTATCTTGCTTCCATTTATTACCTATTGTCAGTCCGCTATAAGAGCTCGTCACACTTGTAATAGACTTAAATTTTGAATTTGCATAGGTATATTTTGCATAAAGTGTCATTGACTGTCCCGCTGTAACACTAAGTTTTTTGCTTTTAACACCTGTATTGGAATAAACAGCAACATTCGCAATATTTTCATTTGAAAAAGTTGGTTCTGTAAAATCAGCTTCTGTAATATTATAATTTGAAAAATCTATAATATTATTAGTTTCATCATAAAGTTTATTAAATATCTTTGGAGAAAGATCTAAAAATTTGCCTTCGCTTGTCATTTCAGTTGCAAGTGAAAGATATTTTTGTATTTGTTCAACATTTGAAAATTTAATAGGTATTACTCCCTCTGGAATATCTTCTGAATTTATTAGATTACCTCCTATTTCAGATACTATCTTCTGTTCATTCTCATTATCTAATTCTGCTGCAAAAATAGAAAGCGAAGAATTAGATATTCCTAACACAAATACCAACATTCCTATTATCAATCTTATTTTTTTCATTTCGATTTACCTCTTTATTCATCTTTTCTTATACATTTTGTAGAAATATAATGCCATTTGTTATTAACTTTAAACTTAGCCCATCCTTTATTAATAGATCTAACCCAAACAATATCATTTTTATATAAAATTCCCAAAGATGTGTAACTTGTCCCAGGTCCTGATCTCATAGTTGCCTTACTTACACTTACTCTATATTTTGTTGTCAAGATTCCTTTTTCTGTATTTTCAGAAAATGTTTTTTCACTCTCATTGCCATTCCAATAATTTGTCTCTGTTTGAATACTATCATCTGTATTTTCAGCCGCATATGTTGTTACATCCGATATGGTTAATATATAACAAAATGCCATTCCCACAATACATATAGCTAAATTTCTTTTTTTCATCTTTTCTCTCTTAAAATTAGTCTATTTCTTATTTTTTTTGCAATTCTAATGCTTATACTAACAACAATATAACTACTCCAAAATATTATAAAACCATAATTCCAAAATAGGTTTTTAAAATTCCATTTTTCATCTATTAAACAAGATAAAAGAACACTAATCAGAATTTGAATAGTTAATATTAATAAAATTCTAATAATTTCTTGCATTGCTTTTTTCATATTTAATGTCCCAACCGTTTACTAAAAGTCCAAGAACCCACATATTTTGTACGTGCAGAATTTAAATAATATTTGTTCTCATATCTTGTATATATTTTCCCTGAAGTTTTTGATCTGTAAACCTTACTTGTTACATATAAATAATCCGGTAATGCTGTCACACCTGATCCTGCACCTCCTGCAATTGCTGAAACAATAATCTTTGTTGCTATTGATAGGCTTACATATGGTGTTACTGCTACAATTGCTCCTGCTGCAATTGCTATTGTGACTTTTTTCCCTACAAGTGAAATGCCATACTTATCCGTTCGAAGATACGTTTTACTTCTTGCAAGTTTTTCATTATCTGCCGCTTGTGTTAGGTCTTCTTGATCCACAGAAATAGTATACTGTTCCACATCACCATTACTGTTAGTTTCAATACATGTAACTTTTCCTTCTTGAACAGTACTTAATATACTAGATTCTAAAATTTTTTCCTCTCCGTCAATTTTATAAAATGTGCTTTCAATATTGCTTCCATTAATTTTTTCTGTTATATAATACAAGCCATCTTCTCTTTGTTCAGTATAATTAACTGCTGAATCGTCTGGCATTTCAATATCATTAATTTCACCTACTTGAGTATAGCTATCTTCATTATTTGATGCAAAAACTGGTTGTCCAGCTGTACACATCACAATTGTTGCTAAACTAAAGCATATAAACTTCCTAAAACATTTCATTATTTTCGCTCTCCTTCATCACATAATCTTCCAATGTAACTAACTGAATTTCCCGGTGAACCAATTAATTCTTCTTTAATTTATCAAAAATTCCTTAAGTTTCATCTTAAGAAATCTGAAGAATTCTTAAGTCTATTCTCTCCTATTCATTGTTATGGTATTATAAATAAGCCTACTAATTTATAAAATGCATAAAATATAGAGCGCTCTACACTACTTTTCATAGTATGTTTTGGGTAGTAACTAATCAGCAGACAGTATAGTTCAATGCTTTTATCTTAAATTTTTTACAATAATAAATATTAGGAGACATTCATGGAAAAAAATATATTAATCATTGAAGACGACAAAGATATTCGAGAAGGAGTAAAAATTTTATTGGAAGGAGAAGGTTATTCCGTTGAAGAAGCTTCAAACGGTGCAGATGGACTGAAAAAACTCACTTCGCACACAAATCTAGTCATTCTCGATATTATGATGCCTGGCATCTCAGGATTGAAGACTTGTGAAGAAATCAGAAAAATTTCTTATGTTCCGATTCTTTTTTTAACTGCCAAATCAAAAGAATCCGACAAATTAATTGGATTTATGGCCGGAGCAGATGATTATCTTATAAAACCATTCTCTTATATTGAACTTTTCGCAAGAGTCAGAGCGCTTCTGCGCCGTCATCAGGTTTATGATCGAGAAATATTGCAAATTCAGAAAGAAGAGTGGATTGAAATCCATCAGATACGCATCAATTCTTCAAAAAACATTGTGTTCCAACAAGGGAATGAAATTCAATTAACCGAAATAGAGTACAAAATATTGCTTTTATTAATACAGTACCCCACTAAAATATTTTCTCTTCAAAATCTCTATGAAAGTATTTGGGAAGAACCTTTTATAAGTACTTCGGCTAATACTATTATGGTGCATATAAGAAATCTTCGGACAAAAATTGAAGAAAATCCTCAAAAGCCTAAAATTATTCAAACTGTTTGGGGAAAGGGGTATCGTCTTGGCTAAATTAAAACGCAACAGTCTTACGAAAGAAATCATTTTCTTAGTTTTATCTGGTTTTACAGCAGCTTTTATTCTCTTTTTGATCCTTTTTCAGGTAGGAACAACTTTGCTAAGTGAATATTTTGCCGGTTCAAATTTCATCTATAATTCAGAAACATCGTACATTAATGAGCTCACAGAATTTGTTCATAAGAAAAAGCTTGCTGCAACAGATACCGACCAACTTGGCGATTGGGCTCATCAAAAGGGAATTCGGCATTTTACTATTTCCCGCGAACGGGTATTAATCTATGACAGTACCTATTCAAACTCTATCGTTCTGGGAAATACTTCTGAATCGGATACTTTACATTACAACTGGCAATATTTTCATACTGTATCTTTTTCTGATGGAGATGCAGACGTTTACATTTATGCGAATTATGAATTGAAATATTATCTGTTATACTATATAGCTGCCGCATTTATCAGTATTTTCCTATGGATCTTACTTTTCGCTATTGGAATCGGAAAAAAGGTGAACTATATTCAACAGCTAAGTTCTGGTGTAACACAAATTGAATCGGGTGCATTAGACTGCGAAATTCCTATAAAGGGAAATGATGAATTGGCCATTCTTGCACATGGCTTAAACGAAATGCGTCTTTCCTTGATTGAAAAGCAACTAAAGGAAGCTCAAATGAAATCCGCCCAGGACCAGCTTGTACTTAGTATGGCTCATGACTTAAGAACACCTTTAACTGGTCTTATGACATTTTTAGAAATTGCCAGAAAGCAAAATTCTTTGAATGAATGCACAGACTACATTAGTAAAGCTTATGCCAAGACAACACAGATACGTGATTTATCTAACCAGCTCTTTGATTTTTTTCTAATCAACTCAGAGAATCCTATGAAATTAGAGGAGCCGGAAAATGTAGAATATGCATTAGGAGAATACCTTTCCGAACTATGTGGATTGCTGGAAATGGACGGATATCATGTTTCTATAGAAAAACTCCACTGGGAACCGGTACAGATACAAATATGCACAGATTTTGCTGGACGGATTATTGATAATCTTGTTTCTAATATTAAAAAATATGCCCATCCTGATCTGCCGGTTTTTCTGATTTCTGAATACACTAAGACATCTGCCTGTATTACCATCCAAAATACGATCGCTGTTCCTGAACAATTTGTACACGGGACAGGCATTGGTGTCAAAAATATACATGCGATGATGCATCAGATGCATGGACTTTGTCAGGTAAATATTGAATCCGATACTTACTCTATTACCTTGAAATTTCCAGTTATTTAAAAAATATCCTGACAAGCACAGATTTTTCTGTATCCTGTCAGGATATTCTGTTTTCAAATTCCGATTTTCTCAAAGAAGCTTACGCTTCTATGTACAATCTTCCTTCAATTATTTATTTCTCAGATATTCATCGATACCTTTGGCACCTGCTTTACCAGCTCCCATAGCAAGGATAACTGTAGCAGCTCCTGTAACAGCATCTCCACCGGCGAATACGCCTTCTTTAGATGTCTGTCCGTTCTCTTCTTCCGCAACGATACATTTTCTGCGGTTTGTCTCCAGACCTTTTGTTGTAGAAGAAATCAGCGGGTTCGGTGATGTACCAAGAGACATGATAACTGTATCTACTTCGATGTCATACTCAGATCCTTCAACTTCAACCGGACGTCTTCTTCCGGATGCATCTGGCTCACCAAGTTCCATCTTGATCACTGTCATGCTTGTGATATTACCGTTCTCGTCAACATTGATCTTCTTCGGATTTGTAAGAAGATCGAAGATGATTCCTTCTTCTTTTGCATGATGAACTTCTTCTGCTCTTGCAGGAAGCTCTGCTTCACTTCTTCTGTATACTACATGAACTTCTGCGCCGAGACGAAGAGCTGTTCTTGCAGCATCCATAGCTACGTTACCACCACCAACAACGGCTACTTTCTTACCGGCAGCGATCGGTGTGTCGTAATCCTCACGGAAAGCTTTCATCAGGTTACTTCTTGTCAGGTATTCATTTGCGGAGAATACTTCGTTTGCATTCTCTCCCGGAATTCCCATGAACATTGGAAGTCCTGCACCGGATCCAATAAATACTGCCTCGAATCCTTCCTCTTCCATCAGCTGATCGATGGTTGTGGATTTACCGATAACAACGTTTGTCTCGAATTTAACACCAAGCTCTTTTACTTTCTCGATCTCTTTCGCAACGACTTTCTGTTTTGGAAGACGGAACTCAGGAATACCATATACAAGTACTCCACCGAGCTCATGTAATGCTTCGAATACTGTTACATCATATCCGAGTTTTGCAAGGTCTCCGGCACATGTAAGTCCGGACGGGCCAGAACCGATAACAGCTACTTTGTGACCGTTCATAGTCTCTGCGCCTTCTGGTTTGATATCGTTCTCAAGTGCATAGTCAGCAACGAAACGCTCCAGTTTTCCGATAGAAACAGGCTCACCTTTGATTCCACGGATACATTTTCCTTCACACTGGGATTCCTGTGGGCAAACACGTCCACAGATAGCCGGAAGTGCGCTGGATTTACCAATGATCTTGTAAGCTTCTTCGATATTTCCTTCTTTTACCTGCTGGACAAATGCCGGAATGTTGATGGATACAGGACAGCCCTGGATACATTTTGCATTCTTACAGTTAAGGCATCTTGTAGCCTCTTCCATTGCTTCTTCTTTGTTATAACCGAGACAAACTTCTTCAAAGTTTGTTGCACGTACTTTTGGATCCTGCTCTCTTACAGGTACTTTTTTCATCATATCAGCCATTATTCGTCACCTCCACAATGTCCGCATCCGCCGTGATGTGTATCGCCTTCCTGAAGTTTCAGCATCGCGCGTCCTTCTTCAGATTTGTACATCTGGCTTCTCTTCATTGCCTGATCAAAGTCAACAAGGTGTCCGTCGAACTCTGGTCCGTCAACGCATGCAAATTTAATCTCCTCTCCAACCTGAAGACGGCAGGCACCACACATACCTGTTCCGTCTACCATGATCGGGTTCATGCTGACGATTGTCGGAATCTCAAGTTTCTTTGTTAAGAGACAGACGAATTTCATCATGATCATCGGTCCGATTGCAACGCAGACATCGTATTTATTTCCGTTGTTTACAAGTTCTTCTACCATAGTTGTAACCATTCCTGCGTGTCCGTAAGAACCGTCATCTGTACATGGGTAGTAGTTGCCTGCAACAGCTTCCATCTGATCTTCAAGGATCAGCATATCTTTTGTCTTAGCACCAACGATAACATCAGCATCGATTCCGTGTGCTTTCAACCATTTTACCTGTGGGTAAACCGGAGCAGCCCCAACTCCACCGGCTACAAACAGCATCTTCTTATTCTTAAGGGACTCAAGGTCTTCATGAACAAACTCAGAAGCGCATCCGAGCGGACCTGTGAAGTCACGGAAACTGTCTCCAGCTTTAAGTTCCCCCATTTTCGCTGTAGAAGCTCCAACTTCCTGGAAAACGATTGTGATTGTTCCTGCTTCTCTGTCGTAATCACAGATTGTCAGCGGAATACGTTCGCCTTTCTCGTCCATTTTAACGATGACAAACTGACCAGGCTGACAGTGACTTGCCACACGTGGTGCATGAACATCCATCAGATAAATCTTATCAGCCAGTTTTTCAGCTTTTAATATCTTATACATGTTTCTCCTCCTTGTAAATAAATCGACGTTATTGTCTTCAAATATTGTGTAAACAATAACAACTCGCTCTTTGTTAATAATACGACACTTCAGCTATGAATTCAAGTAAAACATACGGGCAGATACACAATTTCATGCATCTACCCGTATTGTTTAAGACAAGTTTACCGTGTTATCTTATTATATAAGAACACCGAAACCTTTATTAATTTTTGATTTTAGAAATCAACTTCTGTTCCGTAGTATGTACATGTAAGAAGTTTAGCCATAGCAGCTGGATCGATTGCACGTGGATTAGATCCTGTACATGCATCGCCTACAGCCAGTTCTGCAATCTTGTCAACTTTCTCTTTGAATTCTTCTTCATTGATTCCGAAGTCTTTCAGAGTCTTAGGAATGTTCAGTTTTACATTGAACTCATCAATCTTCTCAACAAGGCTGTTGATCAGAGCCTGCTCAGATGTTCCGGCAAGTCCCATTCTGCGTGCAATTTCAGCATAACGTTTTGCAGCTACAACGTCTTTTGCGTTGTATTTGATAACGTATGGAAGGTAAATTGCATTAGCACATCCGTGCGGAATATGTCCTGTAGAGAATGCAGCACCTGTTTTATGAGCCATTGAATGAACGATACCAAGTAATGCATTAGAGAATGCCATTCCTGCAAGGCACTGTGCATAATGCATCTGCTCTCTTGCAACCATATCACATTTGTAAGATCCTGGCAGATAATCAAGAACCATCTCAATTGCCTGCAGTGCAAGTGGATCTGTGAAAGGTCCGTTCAGTGTGGATACATATGCTTCAATTGCATGTGTAAGAGCATCCATACCTGTATATGCAACCTGTTTAACCGGGAGTCCTGCAACAAGGTCAGGATCAACGATTGCAACATCTGGTGTGATGTTGAAGTCAGCCAGTGGATATTTCACACCAGTCTGATAGTTTGTGATAACTGAGAATGCTGTAACCTCTGTAGCTGTTCCTGAAGTTGTAGGAATTGCTGCAAATTTAGCTTTCTGTCTCAGTTCCGGGAAGCTGAATGGTGTGATCAGGTCTTCAAAGGAGATCTCCGGGTACTCATAGAATGCCCACATAGCTTTCGCTGCATCGATTGGTGATCCACCACCCATAGCAACGATCCAATCCGGCTCGAAAGCACGCATTGCTTCTGCACCTTTCATAACAGTCTCAACTGACGGATCTGGCTCAACACCTTCAAACAGCTGAACTTCCATTCCGCCTTCTTTCAGATAATTAACTGCTTTATCCAGGAATCCCTGACGTTTCATAGAACCGCCACCAACTACGAGAATGGCTTTCTTTCCTTTCAGGTTCTTCAGTTCTTCCAGACATCCTTTTCCATGATAAATGTCTCTTGGTAAGCAAAATCTACTCATAACAAATCTCTCCTTTTTTATGTAGTATTGTTATTTTTTTAACAGATATTATTATAACTCTGTATGCTAAAAAAAGCAACCCTATTTTGGAAAATTTACATAACATTTTCCAAAATCAAGGTTACTTTCTAGTTACTTTACACAGTTTACTTAATATGTAGTAATATAGTTTCGTGTTGTTACTTCCGTTGCTTTTCCATTTTTATCGTTCACGAGAATTGCTGAAAAAGTTGTTTGTGAATTTTCTGGCATATCAATCGGGTCAGTATATTTCTCAGAGGATGCGGTTGGAGTTGAACTGTCCATCGTGTAGTATGCCGTATATCCATCCGGCACCGTAATCGTGATCTGTGTGGCTGTACTATATTGTCCGGTTGATGGAGAAACTGCCGGAGCGTCTACAAGTGGAAATTCAATGGAATATTTTGCACTGGAAACAGCACTTGGTATTCCCTTTTTATTAACAGCAATTGCACGGATCTCTGTGTCACCTTCGGACTGAAGCAAAACAGCTTCTTTGTATTCTGTACTTGACTCCGTCGGATCAGAACCATCTGTTGTATAATAAATCGTTCCTCCTGTAGCAGATGTTAATGTTACCTGCTGTACTTCATCATAGGTTCCTTCTTTCAAACTGAATTCAGGAGCAGCAGAAACATAATCATTCATAGCAGATAATACATTCTTATCTTCACAATCCTGCAGGAGATCAGAAATCTTATTCGGCTGTTCTGTTTTCTCATAGAATTTTACCGCAGCTTTATAGAGATTTACATTCGACGGTTGTGTCTCCAGTGCGTTGAGATAGATGCTTTCAGCACTGTCCAGATCATCCTGGGCAACATAGATATTAGCAAGTCCGGTATAAGCCTCTGCCTTTGATTTATCCTTTATAATTGCTCTGTTAAAATAATTCTCTGCAGAAGTATAGTTACTGTTCTGCAGTGCGGCATTCCCTTTTTTGATCATGCCTGTATAGGAATTCTGATATCCGATATAAATTCCGACACCAACCAGAAGAATGAGCAGGAAAAAAACCGTAAGTAATTTTTGGCGTTTTTTTCTGGCAGCTTCTTGTTTTTTGATCTGCTGCAGGCGTCTGCTTTCAGTAGATGTCCGGCGCAGATTCTCTGTTGACTGACGGGCATCCTGATAACGCTTTGCATCTGTTTTCTGACGTTGTCTTTGCGCTCTCTGGCGCCGTAGCTGCTCTCTTCGCTCTTCTCTTACTTTATCCAGTTCCGCCTGACTTAAGACGCGTGTGGAATTAGGATTCGATCGTTGATTTTGTCGATTTCTGTTCTGTTGGTTTTGGCTCACATTCTGTCTTCGGACTACATCTGCCTGGATCTGACGTGTAGCTCCGGCTACTGAGCCTTTCACTTCGCGTGCGAGTACGTCTTCCAGAGGGTTATAATCTGGTACGATCTGTACTTCAGCACCGCATACGGGACAAATCAACTGATCGTCTGGTATATTTGCTCCGCAATGTGTACACCTCATTTACAAGCTCCTCCTACTTACGAACTGTTTCAACGCAATTATTCATCAGCATCGCAATTGTCATTGGACCAACACCGCCCGGTACCGGCGTAATTGCAGAAGAATGAGGTTCAACATCCGCAAAATCAACATCTCCGCAAAGGTGGTTCGCTTCATCACGATGCATTCCTACATCGATGACAACAGCTCCCTCTTTGACATATTCAGATGTGATAAAACGCTCTTTTCCAATTGCAACAATCAGGATATCTGCTCGTTTTGCTACTTCTTTAAGATCTTTTGTTCGGGAATGTGTAACGGTTACAGTTCCGTTTTCACGAAGCAAAAGGGCTGCCATTGGTTTACCGACGATATTGCTTCGTCCAATGATCACACATTCTTTTCCTTCGATTGAAATATTAGATCTTTTCAAAAGCTGAATGATTCCGGCCGGAGTACAGGATAAAAATCCTTTTTCTCCGATCCAGAGTCTTCCAACACTTACAGGGTGGAATCCATCTACATCCTTATCAGGTGAAATCGTACGGATGATCTTATCTTCATCAATATGATCCGGTACTGGAAGCTGTACAAGAATTCCATTTACGCTTTCATCTGCATTTAATTCTTCTACTAACTTAATCAGTTCTTCTTCCGAAGTCTCTTCCGGAAGTTCATATGATCTGGATTCTACCCCGATATAGGCGCATGCCTTTTTCTTGTTTCTGACATATACAGAAGAAGCCGGATCACTTCCCACCTGAATCACAGCAAGGCAAATATCAATGCCTTTTGCCTTAAACTGTGCTACTTCTTCTTTCAACTCATCTTTAATCTGCTGAGAGATTAATTTACCATCTATCAACTGTGCCATGTGTATCTCCTTAATTAATTATCTAACTCCATGAAAACAATTGGCATTGTCGGTCACAAACTACTATGACCGGCAGCCAATCGTAAAAAACTTTAGAAAAGTCCGGTGATCTTTCCGTCATCTGTAACATCGATTCCGTTTGCAGCAGGAACTTTTGGGAGTCCAGGCATTGTCATAACAGCTCCTGTCAGTGCGACAACAAAACCGGCTCCTGCACTTACATATACTTCACGGATATGAATATCAAAGTTCTCAGGTCTTCCAAGCTTTGTAGCGTCATCTGAAAGAGAATACTGATTCTTTGCCATACAGATCGGGAAAGAACCAAATCCCATAGATTCAATCTTGGAGAGCTGTTTCTCAGCTGCAGGTTCATATACAACATCATGTGCGCCGTAAATCTCCTGCGCGATTGTACGGATCTTGTCTTTCAGAGAAAGCTCATCATTATAAAGCGTATGGAAATCACTTTCTTTTGTCTCAAGTGTTTCAAGAACCTTCTGCGCAAGATCTACACCGCCTTCTCCGCCTTTCTCCCACACTTCAGAGAGGGCAAACTCGCATCCGCGTTCACGACAAAATTTTTCAATAAATGCATTTTCAGCATCTGTATCTGTTACAAATGAATTCAGTGTAACGATTACCGGTACACCGTATTTCTGAATATTTTCGATGTGTTTCTCAAGGTTTACAATACCTTTTGCAAGGGCATCCAGGTTCTCTTCTGCAAGGTCAGCCTTTGCAACGCCACCGTTATACTTTAATGCACGTACTGTTGCAACTAAAACTACTGCGTCTGGTTTCAGACCTGCCATACGGCATTTGATATCAAAGAATTTCTCAGCACCAAGATCTGCACCAAATCCGGCTTCTGTGACAGTGATGTCACTTAACTTCAGAGCCATCTTGGTTGCACGTACACTATTGCAGCCATGTGCAATGTTAGCAAATGGACCGCCATGTACTAATGCCGGTGTATGCTCAAGTGTCTGGATCAGGTTTGGCTTGATCGCATCTTTCAGAAGTGCAGCCATAGCACCTGTTGCCTGAAGATCATCTGCTGTAACAGGTTCTCCCTTGAAATTGTAAGCAACAATGATTCTTCCAAGTCTGCGCTTAAGATCTGCAAGATCATCTGCCAGACAGAGGATTGCCATGATCTCAGATGCCACTGTAATGACAAAATGATCTTCACGGACCATACCGTCTGTTTTGCGTCCAAGTCCAACAACAATATTTCTGAGAACACGATCATTCATATCGACACAACGTTTCCATACAACTTGTCTTGGATCAATACCAAGTGTATTTCCCTGCTGGATATGATTGTCGAGCATTGCAGCAAGAAGGTTGTTTGCTGAAGTAATCGCATGAAAATCTCCTGTAAAATGCAGGTTCAGATCTTCCATAGGAACGACCTGGGCATATCCGCCACCGGCTGCTCCACCTTTGATTCCAAAACACGGTCCGAGAGATGGCTCACGAAGTGCGATCATTGCCTTTTTTCCAAGTTTTGCAAATGCCTGTCCGAGACCTACAGATGTTGTAGTCTTACCTTCTCCGGCCGGAGTAGGATTGATTGCTGTTACAAGTACAAGCTTTCCATCCTTATTATCTTTGATTCTGTTCCAGAGTTCATCGGAAAGTTTTGCCTTATATTTTCCATAAAATTCAAGTTCATCTTCTGAAATACCGGCCTGTACCGCTACCTCTTTGATGTGTTTCATTTCTGCTTCCTGTGCAATCTGAATATCTGTTTTCATCTTTCCCTCTCCTTTGTATCACTTTTGGTGTTTTTAAATTTTACGAAGTCTGATTCTGCATATATTCTGCAAACTCTTCTTTTGTCATAAGCACTTTTCTTGGTTTTGTTCCTTCTTCCGGGCCTACAACACCGGCTTCACATAGCTGATCCATAATTCTGGCAGCACGGTTGAAACCAATCTTGAACATCCTCTGAAGCATACCAATCGATGCTTTTTCCTTGTCGATGATCAGATTCCCTGCATCTGCAAAATAGACATCCCTGCTGTTCTCGCTGTCCTGCTGTCCTGGAAGAATTCCCTGCCCCGGAAGATCTGCACTGCTTGAAATCTGTTCTTCTAGTTCATTACTGTACGAGGTATTTCCGTTCTTGTCAATCAAATAATCAACAACTTTTTGAACTTCTTCGTCTGAAACGAAGGATCCCTGCACCCTGACAGGTTTTGGATATCCGGATGGATAAAAGAGCATGTCTCCCTTTCCCAGAAGCTTTTCAGCACCATTCATATCGATAATTGTCCTTGAATCGACACCTGATGATACAGAAAAAGCAATTCGGGAAGGCATGTTTGCTTTGATCAATCCGGTAATAACATTTACAGATGGTCTCTGTGTTGCAAGAATCAAATGAAGTCCCGCTGCTCTGGCCAACTGTGCCAGACGACAGATAGCACCTTCTACTTCTCCCGGAGCAACCATCATAAGATCAGCAAGCTCGTCAATGATAATTACAATCTGAGGAAGCTTTTTCTGAATCTCCGGTCCGGTTTCTCCATGTTTGACCTTTTCATTAAAGCCCTTTAAATCACGTACATTGTACTGTGCAAAAAGTTTGTAACGCTTTTCCATTTCAGCAACTGCCCAGTTCAAAGCACCTGCCGCCTTCTTCATATCTGTGACAACCGGAATCATCAGATGTGGAATTCCGTTATATACACTTAGTTCCACAACTTTTGGATCGACAAGGATCAGTTTAACATCATCAGGATCTGCCTTATAAATAACACTCATGATCAGAGTGTTGATGCAGACAGATTTACCGGATCCCGTTGCACCTGCAACAAGAAGATGCGGCATCTTGGCAATGTCAGTCACAACAACCTTTCCGGCAATATCTTTACCAACTGCAAATGAAATTGGCGATTTACTGTTTTTGAACTCTTTTGACTCCAGCAGATCTCCCAGCATAACCGCTGTATTTTCACTGTTCGGAACTTCGATACCGACCGCGGCTTTACCAGGGATTGGAGCTTCAATTCTCAGATCTGCAACTGCAAGATTTAGCTTGATATCATCTGCAAGTCCAACAATCCGGCTTACTTTTACGCCCTGTTCCGGTTGAAGTTCATATCTTGTAACAGATGGACCACAGCTTGCGTTTGTTACATGTACTCCAACTCCAAAATTCTGTAGTGTCTGTTCCAGTTTTAAAGCCGTGGCACGAAGGTGTTCATCCGAATCACCGCCGCCTTTCTTCCCCTTCTTTAACAGATTCAACGGAGGTGTATGATAAACCGGCCGTGGTTTTTGCTCCTGTTCCCGTATGGTCTGTTCTACACTGGCTGTCTCTGCGGCAACTGCCTGCGCGTCTTTTTTGCTGCTTTTTCTGGAATGCTCCTGTTTTATCTCCGGGCTATTTTCAATCATAGGATCCGCAGCCGGATCATGTTCAGAACTCATCTCGTTTTCTTGTCGGGAAGCGGGTGTCTGTACCGGTTCAAGATGCAGTGCATCGTCAAACGGAATCTCTTCCTGTGCATCCATTGCCGGTTCTGCTCTGTTAATGACAAAATGATCTTCAAAGGAATCCGTCAGATCTTTTGAATCCGGCTCTTTCTCCGGGACAAGTTCTGTCATTTCAGGTGATTTTGGAGTCCGCCCAAAGCCACCAACAGGTGATTCTTCCTCTGAAAGAAGCGTTGTGGCGAACGTAATACCTGATGCTTTAAGGTCTGTCCGCTTTGTACGTTTCTTTTTCTCACTTGGAGAAGATGCATCTGCCTGTGAAGTTTCGACTTTTTCTCTTTGCTTCAACGCAAGGGCCTCTTTGCGGGCATCCCGCTCCAGTGTACGGATCTCAGCAGTTTCCTGATGTTTCCGTTTCACTTCCTGGTAAGCTTTCTTTCCATGTCTTCCAAGTGGAGCTAATAAAGAACGTTCTGTTACCAGAATGATACAAATGATTGAGAAAATGATCAAAATAACATAAGTACCTGCCTCTCCGATCAGTGGACATAAAATACTGATCAGAATTCCGCCAAGTAATCCACCCGCATTTTTATCAGCACTGGAATCTTTGTAGTAAGATAAAACAGATGTCCCGGCAGTATATGGATGAAACATCAATTCTAAAATTCCACAAAGGAGAATGACCAAAACAATTGCGGCACCTACTTTTATGTAAGCATGAGGATTTCCTTTATTGGAAATATAAAAAGCAACTGCTCCGAAAAATACAAATGGAAATAAATATGCCATTGCTCCTACAAGTCCAAATCCTACAGAAGAAATTGCTCCTCCCGCTATGCCACCCATACCAAAATTACTCAGGATAAGAAGGATGCAGATGGCAAGGGAACCCAATAGAAGAATCTCTGAACGGATTTCCTGACTTTGTGCTGTATTATTTATATGATTTGAAGTTCTTTTTGTCTTACTGCCAGAACTTTTCTTTGTGGAGGCAGAAGCTTTTTTTGCTGTCGATGTTTTCTTAGTTGTTGCATTTTTTGCTGCTTTCGCTGTGTTGTTCGTAGAATTTTTTTTCGTATTTGTAGATTTTGCAGCCATCTGATTCCCCCTTAATTATTATACCATTGTACTGATTCAATCAAACGATAGATTGAATACATACTATTTCAAGTATAACATCAATTAAAATTCATGTCATTACAAAATTTCTTTGATCAGATGCCATTTTTTTGTTCTATATTTACATTTTCGAAGGTTTTTCCCGTTTTTCATCAATCAATTCATAGAGTTTTTTAAATGCCTGGTGAATACCTCCGACTTCGTCGATGATCCCTTCTCTTACAGCTTCTTCTCCTTCTAACAGTGTTCCTACATCTTTTACAAGCTGCGTAGGGTTCAACATCAGATCAACAAGACGTTTTTCTGTGATTTTAGAGTGCGCAGCAATAAACCTGGCAATTCTGTCCTGTGTACGTTCCATATTTCTCAGACTCTGTGTCACACCGATAAAAGTACCGTTTGAACGAACCGGATGAACAACCATGGTTCCTGTCGGTACAATAAAGGAATAATCTGCCGAAACAGCAAGAGGACCGCCAATAGAATGACTTCCACCAAGGACAAGAGAAACGGTTGGTTTTCCCAAAGAAGCTATCATTTCCGCAATTGCAAGTCCAGCTTCCACATCTCCACCCAGTGTATTTAATAAAATGAGAACCCCCTCTACTTCATCGCTTTCTTCAGCTTCAGCCAGCTGTGGGAGTAAATGTTCGTACTTTGTTGCTTTTGTATTATTTGATACTGTTTCATGTCCTTCAATTTCACCTATAATTGTCAGAAGACGAATTTTGTAATTCTTTTTATTTTCATTTAACATTAACGCACCAAATTCTTTGATTTCATCTGATTTTTGCTTTTTTTCCTCGCTCATATAAATATGCCTCCTGTTGAAAGTAAATAAATACTATTACTAGAATGCACAGAATACGGGAAAATATGTATTGTATCCAATTCTGCATATCAATCTCCACAATTTAAGCAAAAGAGCTAACTACTGTTTAAAACCTACAATTCGGATACAAAAAGCAGGAGGTATGGATACAAAATCATGGGAATCCATACCTCCTGAATCATATGTTATTTATATTAATCTTCCAGTGCCTGTTCTACATCGGCAATCAGATCTTCAATATTCTCAATTCCAAGACTGAAACGAATCAGATCTGGCTGTACACCTGCTTCCAACAGTTCCTGCTCATTCATCTGTCTGTGTGTATGACTTGCAGGATGAAGTACACAGCTTCTTGCGTCTGCTACATGAGTTACAATCGCAACCAGTTTCAGTTTGTCCATCATCTTAACTGCTGCTTCTCTTCCGCCCTTTAATCCAAAAGTAATAACACCGCATGTTCCGTCCGGCATATATTTCTGAACGAGGTCATAATCCTTGCTTCCTGGAAGTGAAGGACAGTTAACCCATGCTACTTTCTCATGTCCCTGGAGATACTGAGCCATCTTTACTGCATTCTCACAGTGTCTAGGTACTCTTAAATGAAGACTTTCAAGTCCAAGGTTCAGAAGAAATGCATTCTGAGGAGACTGAATCGATCCAAGGTCTCTCATCAGCTGAGATGTTGCTTTTGTTATATAAGCAGCTTTGCCAAACTTTTCTGTATATACAATTCCGTGATAAGTCTCATCCGGTGTTGTAAGTCCGGCAAATTTATCTCCGTAAGCAGCCCAGTCAAAGTTTCCGCTGTCAACGATTGCTCCACCAACACAAGCTGCATGACCATCCATGTATTTTGTTGTTGAATGAGTAACAATATCTGCTCCCCATTCAAACGGGCGGCAGTTGATCGGTGTTGCAAATGTGTTGTCTACGATCAACGGTACATTATGTGCATGCGCAGCTTTTGCAAATTTTTCAAAATCAAAGATAGTCAATGCCGGATTGGCGATAGTTTCTCCAAAAACAGCTTTCGTATTCTCCTGAAATGCTGCATTCAGTTCTTCCTCTGTGCAGTCCGGGTCTACGAAAGTTGCTTTCACGCCCATTTTACGAATTGTGTGAGCGAACAGGTTGTAAGTACCACCATACAACGCAGATGCACATACGATGTGATCACCTTCTTCAGCAATATTCATGATAGCATAGAAGTTTGCTGCCTGTCCGGAAGAAGTCAGCATTGCTGCTACTCCGCCCTCCATATCACAGATCTTTGCTGCTACTGCATCATTCGTCGGATTCTGAAGTCTTGTATAAAAATATCCAGACTCTTCAAGATCAAAAAGTCTTCCCATCTGATCACTGCTGGTGTAACGGAATGTTGTGCTTTGTACGATCGGGAGTACACGTGGCTCACCGTTTCCCGGATTGTAACCGGACTGTACGCATTTCGTTTCCATCTTGTAATTACTCATAGTTTTATATCCTCTCTTATAGCTGGGTATTTCTATTCATTCCAGTTATGGTATACGTCCTGAACGTCATCATCCTCATCAAGAAGATCAAGTGTCTTCTGGATGTTTTTGATATCCTCTTCTTTTGTAAGATCAACATATGTCTGAGGAATCATTGTAACTTCAGCAGAAACCATAGGGATTCCGGCTTCTTCCATCTTCAGACGAACATCACTGAAGTCTTCCGGTGATGTTAATACTTCATAGCTGTCTTCTTCTTCGTTAAAGTCTTCAGCTCCGGCATCCAGTACAGTCATCATAAGATCATCTGAGTCCATATCGCACTCTTCTTTATCAATGATAATCTGTCCCTTCTCGTCAAACATGAAAGATACACATCCCGGTGTTCCTACATTTCCGCTTCCTTTTGTAAATGCATTTCTTACGTTAGAAGCTGTACGATTCTTATTATCCGTAAGAGTCTTAACGATGATAGCTGTTCCGTTCGGTCCGTATCCTTCATATGTAATACGCTCATAGTTATCTGCGGAACCCTCTCCGGCAGCTTTTTTGATATTTCTTTCGATTGTATCATTCGGCATGTTATTTGACTTTGCTTTAGCAATTACATCACGAAGTCTGCTGTTGTTTGTCGGATCAGCACTTCCACCTTCCTTAACAGCAATTGCAAGTTCACGTCCGATCTTTGTAAAGATCTTTCCTTTCGCTGCATCATTCTTTTCTTTCTTATGCTTGATATTCGCAAATTTAGAATGTCCTGACATATTCTGATTCTCCTTTTCTATTGTATCAATGTATTTTATATAAATTCATTTGCATTTACAGATACACTCTAGGTTCTGTAAAGCACTATCCATATGATTTTACCACGCTTTTTTTGTTCTGTAAAGAATCTGGTTGGATTTATGTAGTAAGATCCAGACTGATTCTTATTGCTTGGTCAATTTTTTTCATTCGTTCCTGATCGATATGACAGACATATTCTCTCAGTCTTTTCTTGTCAATTGTACGGATCTGTTCCAGTAGAATGACTGAATTTTTCATAATATTATAATCATTTGTACAGATTTCAATATGTGTCGGCAATTTTGCCTTATTCATCTTCGACGTAATTGCGGCACAGATGATGGTTGGACTATGTCTGTTGCCTATGTTATTTTGTATTATAAGTACCGGCCGGATTCCCCCTTGTTCGGAACCAACGACAGGACTAAGATCTGCGTAATAAATGTCGCCCCGTTTAATTATCAATTCATTCACACTCCGATATTCCAGTTACTTTTCGTATTTGTTCTCTGATTCTTCTCAGAACCTTTTGTTTTTCTTCTAAGAACATACTAAAGTATCTCCGGTTTTATCGGATGTATGCATGTTAACCGGATTCTTTCAACTATTCCGGTTATTCGAAATAATCAATCTGTTTTACGATCGTACCGTTTTTATAATACTCTCTCGGAACACGCTTGCTCAGATCACAGACAAATTCATAATTGAATCTTCCACTCAGATCAGAAAGATCTTCTACACGGATAACAGCGTCCTTGTCTTTTCCGACCAGAGTAACCGGATCCATAAATTTTGCTTCAGGAATCTCTGTTACATCTACCATAAACTGATCCATGCAGACTCTTCCTACAATATCTGCACGTTTTCCATGGATAAGAACATAACCTTTATTTGAGAGGGAACGCGGATATCCGTCACCGTATCCGACGGGAATCGTAGCGATCCGCATCTTCTTTGGCGCGACGAAAGTTCCACCGTAACTGATGGAAGTTCCTTTTTCCACATCCTTTACAAAGCTGATATGGCTGATTAATTCCAGTGCCGGTTTCAGGTCAACAGCATCTTTTTTCACTTCATCTGACGGATACATTCCATAAATAGAGATGCCGGCTCTGGCAAGATCATGCTTCATATCTGGAAAATCAATAATTCCGGCACTGTTATCACAATCATAATAGGAGATTTGGACTCCATTTTTTTCTAGCTGTTCTTTCATCCAGAGGAATTTTTCATGTTGGGCAAATGTATAAGACTTGTCGAATTCATCTGCCTTTGCAAAGTGTGTAAACATTCCTTCCATTTTAATATTAGGAAGTTTGCTGATCCTGGAAATTGTCTCAACACTTTCTTTGTCTACTTTGAATCCAATTCGTCCCATTCCTGTATCAATTTTTATGTGAAGAAATGCGGTCTTTCCTGATCTTACGGCAGCCTCGGCCATTCCCTTGGCCATCTCTTCTGTATAAACCGCTGCACGGATTTCTTTTTCAACCATTTCTTCATACTCATCAGGAAAAACACAGCCAAGAATCAAGATTGGTTTCTTGATTCCATGTGCTCTTAAAGTTCTTGCTTCTCCCATGCATGCTACAGCGTAACCCCAGATGTAAGGCGTTTCCTCAAACATTTCTGCGAGAGGAACTGCTCCGTGTCCGTATGCATCCGTCTTGATAACAGCTATTAAACGTCCATCCTGACCAATGCGCTTTTTCATCTGTTCCATATTATATGCAATTGCGTCCAGATTGATCCTGGCACATACTCTGTTATACTGTTTCATAATTTATCTGCACTCCTTTGCATTTTTCATTGCATCGGCCATACCCTGAATCAGGTCTCTGGCTAATACGCTGTAACTTCCTTTGCTCTTTTTCGCTTCATCTCCACCACAGGCATGTAGGAAAACTCCCACAGCAGCGGCTTCGAATGGTGCCATATGCTGTGCAAGAAGTCCTGCAATCGTTCCGGCAAGAACGTCTCCGGAACCACCTTTTGCCATAGAGTTATTACCAGCGAGATTTACAAATTTCTGCCGATTTGTCTGTGCGACAACAGTACGACTGTCTTTTAACACACAGATTATGGATGATTTTGTATCCGGTTCGGATTGTTTTATGATCTGATCAAGTGCCTGAAAGCGATCTTCCATGATCTTATCAATACTCCATCCGGTCAGTCTTGACATTTCTTTCATATGTGGAGTTAAAATCACAGGTGCACGACATTGATTTAATAACTCTATTTTCCCGTTCAGTAAATTAAGTCCATCGGCATCTATGACACACGGACAAGATACATTTTTCAATACATTTTTCAATATCTTTTCGGAAATCTGTCCCATTCCAAGTCCACAGCCAATACAAACCACATCAGCCCAGTCAAGAAGACGAGACAGCTGATTGTCATCATAAGAATCATAGCAGGATATAATGGCTTCCGGAAGAAGTTCCTGCAGTGCCAGACGGTTTTCACTTGCTGTATAAATCTGTACCAGACCGGCACCAACTGTATAGGCAGCACAGGCAGAAAGAAATGCAGCACCAGCCATCCCGGGACTTCCGGTGATCATAAGAACTTTTCCATAACTTCCCTTGTGCGAATTCATCATTCTCGCAGGAAGTAGTTTTCCAAGTTCATTTTTGTCAAAAGTATAACAAACATCCAGGCGATTCGAAAAATAGTTCGGATCAATTCCAATCGCAACCGGAATGCTCTCTCCTGCATAGGACTTGCCAGGGAAAAGCTCACAGCCTAATTTTACACATGCCATACACACTGTAAGGTCGGCTCGAAATGCTGTCCCAAGAATCTCTCCTGTTGCAGCACAGATTCCGGATGGGATATCAACAGCAACTTTTTCTGTATCCTGAAGATTCATCCAGTCAATCACATCTTTGTAATGTCCTGTGATTTCACGGCAGAGTCCAACACCAAATACAGCATCAATTATTACAGTATATTCTTCATCCGGGAATTCTGTGAATACAGAAATTCCCATATTTTCGACAATCTGTTTCTGACATCGACATTCTTCACTTAAAGAAGCTTCTTTCCCTGCAAATAGTACATCTGCATGTTTTCCCTGTTCGGTTAAGAGCCGTGCTACTGCAAATCCGTCTCCACCATTGTTGCCGCTTCCACAGACAATCAGACTTTTTTCTGTGGAAATATTTTTCTTATGCATTGTCTCGACAATCTGAAGTGCTGCACGTTCCATAAGTACAAGGGATGGAATCCCAATTTTATGAATTGTGTGTGCATCAGCTTCACTCATCTGCTTCCCATTTGGAAGATATCTCATGCTTATCGCCTGACCTTTCTATCACTTTACATTCCGTTACATTCCTTTAACATGAACAGATGCTGCGGAACCTCCTTTCGTCGGTTGGTCCCGCAGCATCCTTGCAACCTGCCAGATTCTATTCTTTATCCTGCTGACAAAGGTTGTAAGATAACTTCATCAGTGTGTCAGATAAATGTACATTCTCAACGACCACATCCTTTGGAAGGGAAAGGTCTGTATGTGCAAAATTCCAGATTCCCTTCACACCGTTATCTACCAGAATATCAGCAACTTCAATTGCTTTCGATTTTGGAAGTGTCAGTGCAGCAATTTCAATGTCATTATTCTTAAGAAAATCTTCTAGTTCATCAACCATACGCACAGGAATCCCTCTGATCGTTACGCCTTCCAGTCGAGGATTCACATCGAAAAGACTTTTCAGAATAAATCCGCTTCTTTCGAAGGAAGCATAGTTTGCCAGTGCCTGTCCTAAATTACCGGCACCAATGATAATAAAATTATGACTTCTATCCAATCCCAAAATCTTGCCAATCTCTGTATAAAGATATTTCACATTGTATCCGTATCCCTGTTGGCCGAAACCACCGAAATTATTCAAATCCTGACGTATCTGTGAAGCCGTTACATGCATCTTCTTACTCAGGTCACTGGATGAAATTCTCTCTACGCCAGCCTCCAGCAGATCTCCTAGATATCTGTAGTATCTCGGAAGTCTGGAAATGACTGCACGTGATATCTTTCTCTGTTCCAATTTTTAGCCCTCCACTCTTAAACTACTCTTTATTATATAAAAGAGTTAAAGTTCTGTCAAACTTTTGTTTTGCAAAAACCCTTAAAATCCATATATTTTCCTTGTATTTTCGACATTTTTCTATATAATGATAATGTTAGAAGTCAAAAAACGAGGTGAAAATATATGATACTCGCATGTCACAATATAGAAAAAGCGTTTGGGGAACGCGAAATCGTACGAGACGGCTCCTTTCATATCGAAGATCGTGAGAAAGCTGCTCTTGTCGGTGTGAACGGCGCCGGAAAATCAACAATCCTTAAGATGATCATTGGAGAAGAACCTCTTGATGGTGGAGATGTTATTCTCGCGAAAGGAAAGACACTCGGTTATCTTGCGCAGCGTCAGGATTTAAAATCCGGAAATACCATTTATGAGGAAGTGAAAAGTGCAAAAGCGGATATTTTTGCAATGGAAGCTCAGATTCGTTCCATCGAACATGAACTGAAGCATTTGGAAGGCGAGGAATTGCAGAGCCGCCTGGAGACCTACAACCGTCTACAGTCCGAATTTGATGCAAGAAACGGTTATGCCTGCGAAAGCGAGATTACAGGTGTATTAAAGGGACTTGGGTTTACGGAAGACGATTTTAATAAACAGACAGATACACTTTCAGGAGGTCAGAAGACCCGTGTTTCTCTCGGGAAATTACTTCTTACAAGTCCGGATATCCTCCTGCTTGACGAGCCGACAAACCACTTGGATCTGAATTCCATTGCCTGGCTGGAAACATATCTGATCAATTATTCCGGAGCTGTATTTATCGTCTCTCATGACCGCTATTTCCTGAATCGTGTTGTTACAAAAGTTGTTGAGATTGATAATGCACAGGTTCGCATGTACCTTGGAAATTATAAAGATTATGCAATGAAAAAACAGCAGATCCGAGATGCACAGCTGAAAGAATACATGAATCAGCAGCGTGAGATCAAACATCAGCAGGCAGTTATTGAAAAATTAAAGTCTTTCAATCGTGAAAAATCAATCAAACGTGCAGAGAGTCGTGAGAAAATGCTTGACAGGATTACGCCATTGGACAAACCGGTTGACAGTACGAAAGAAATGCATTTTACGCTGGAACCATCGCAGATCAGCGGAAATGATGTTCTTACAGTGGAACATCTCTCAAAGCAATTTGACAGTCAGGTTCTCTTCCATGATATCAGTTTTGAAATCAAACGTGGCGAACATGTCGCTGTGATTGGTGATAACGGAACCGGAAAGACAACACTTTTAAAGATTATTAATCAGGTAATTGCAGCGGATCAGGGTGAATTCACACTTGGATCCAAAGTGACGATTGGTTATTACGACCAGGAACATCACGTACTTCATGATGATAAGACCATTTTTGATGAGATTTCTGATGACTATCCTGATCTTACCAATACACAGATCAGAAATACACTCGCTGCATTCCAGTTTACCGGAGATGAAGTATTCAAAGAGATTCATACGTTAAGCGGAGGAGAAAAAGGCCGTGTATCGCTTGCCAAACTTATGCTTTCGGAAGCAAATTTTCTAATCCTTGATGAGCCGACCAACCATCTGGATATTACCTCCAAAGAAATTCTGGAAGAAGCATTAAATAACTACAGCGGAACGATTCTTTATGTATCCCATGATCGTTATTTTATCAATCAGACAGCCTCTCGAATCCTTGAACTGGTGAATCAGACGTTTGTTAATTATATTGGAAACTACGATTATTATCTGGAGAAAAAAGAAGCACTGACACTTGCTTATGCTTCTGGAAATGAAACAAATGCAGAAAATGTATCCAATCCAGTTGATTCTATTGCATCCACTCCTGTTTCGGATTCAAAATTAAGCTGGCAGGAACAGAAGGAACAGCAGGCACGTGAACGTAAACGTAAAAATGAGTTGAAGAAAACAGAGGAAGAAATCGCAAAACTTGAAGATCGCAACACAGAGATTGACGAGGAACTGACGAAAGAGGAAGTTTATTCGAACTCTATTGAGTGCCAGAAACTTTCAACAGAACGCGCTGCAAATGAAGCAAGATTAGAAGAATTGTATGAATTGTGGGAAGAATTAGCAGAATAATGAATCTGCATAACAGTAATCGCCTGACAGCTACTACTTATGGTAACTGTCAGGCGATTTGTTTAAGATTACATTTTCAAATTCAGTCAAACTTGAATCGGGATCAAGGTTTGTTTCTATACTGTACCGGTGTGATATTATACAGTTTTTTAAATGTTCTGTTAAAATGCTCTACATTCTGATATCCCACAGATTCTGCAATACTTTCTACAGTTGCACTGCTGCTCTTAAGCATTGCTCTTGCCTTTTTCATACGGATTTCTTTCAGAATATCTCCGAATGTCATTCCTGATTTTTCTTTAATATATTTTGACAAATATGGCTTTGAAAGGAAGAACTTCTCAGCAAGATCATCCAATGTAACTTCTTTATAATTTGCGTAAATATAATTTGTAATATCTAATAATCTTTCATCCTTGCATGTCTGGGATCTCTGTACGCTATCCAATTTATTCACTGCAACAACGAGTGCTTCAATAGATGCTTTGATAATATCGGCATCAACTCCGACACCCCAGTAACGCTTCTTGTTGGAAATAACACCGACATAAGCAACAGCTCTGGAAGAAGATCCTTTTGTCAAAGAATGCTCCTCGTAAAATGCAAGTTCAAACTCGATATCAAAATAATGCTTGATCGCATTGCTGACAGCATCCAGGCGTCCGTTTCCAACACCTGTGATCTTGCGGTTACTTCCATTGTGGTGAATCGTTGCTTCTGCGACAATTCCATCTTCTTGTTTAAAGTGGCATTCATCAACACTGAAAATTGGTTTCGCATTGATGTAATGGTCTTCAAAGATATGATATACATTGTCTGGTGTAAGTTCTTCGTGAGCCTTGTCGGAAACATCTTTTACAAGATATCCGACTTCTTCTCTCATCTTTTCCGGTAAGCTGATTCCAAAGCTTTGCTTCAGAATATAGTTTACGCCACCCTTTCCTGACTGGCTGTTAATACGAATCACATCGGAATCGTATCTTCTACCAACATCCTGTGGATCAATCGGGAGATATGGAACAGTCCATGTCTGACAGTCATGTTCATCTCTCCAGGTCATGCCTTTCGCAATTGCATCCTGATGTGAACCGGAGAATGCTGTGAATACAAGATCTCCTGCATATGGCTGGCGCGGAGAAACTTTCATTCTTGTTACGCGTTCATAGACTTCACAAATGTCACTCATATTAGAGAAATCAAGTTCCGGATTCACACCCTGAGAAAACATATTCATTGCAAGTGTAATAATATCTACGTTACCTGTTCTCTCACCGTTTCCGAACAATGTTCCCTCAATTTTATCAGCACCGGCAAGGATTCCAAGCTCAGCATCAGAAACCCCTGATCCTCTGTCATTGTGCGGATGCAGAGAAAGAATTACATTCTCTCTGTCGCGCAGATGCTTGTTAAAATACTCTACCTGACTTGCGAATACATGAGGCATAGCATTTTCCACTGTTGTAGGCAGGTTGATAATTGCTTTGTTGTCAGCTGTTGGCTGCCAGATCTCAAGAACTGCATTGCAGACTTCTAAGGCATAGTCAACTTCTGTTCCCTGAAAACTTTCCGGGCTGTACTGGAATGTAAAGTTTCCATCTGTTTCTTCTGCTAACTCTTTCAAAAGCTTTGCACCGTCAATTGCAATCTGTTTTACCTGCTCTTTATCTTTCTTAAATACCTGTTCTCTTTGTGCAACAGATGTTGAATTATATACATGGATAATAGCATGTGGAGCACCTTTGACAGCGTCAAAAGTTTTTCTGATAATATGCTCTCTTGCCTGTGTCAGAACCTGGATCGTAACGTCATCCGGAATCATGTTCTGCTCGATCAATGTTCTTAAAAACTGATATTCCGTCTCAGACGCAGCCGGGAATCCAACTTCGATCATCTTGAATCCTACATCCACAAGCAGCTGGAAGAATTCCAACTTTTCATCCAGACTCATCGGCTCGATCAGCGCCTGGTTACCATCTCTCAAGTCAACACTGCACCAGATTGGTGCTTTGTCAATTGAATCTTTCTTTACCCAGTCATAACATGGCTCAGGTGGCATAAAGTAAGTCTTTTCGTATTTCCTCCAGTTTTCCATAATGTGTACCTCTCTTATATTTAATCAATTTAGTTGTTGTTTTTTAACACTCGTTTATATTAGCACAGGAAAGTCTTAGATTGTAGTGACTATTTTAATCACCTCGCTTGATCTTTTTTAATATTTCCTGCTTTTTGGTACGAATTTTGTATAGAAAACAGGTGGAAAATATATTCCACACATTTTTTGAAGGTTCTCTTTTCTGCATTCTGTGTTGTATAGACGGGATATTCACGGATCAATTTGTCATTTAACGTGCAGCGAATCCTGCCGACTTGCATTCCTTTCCTTACAGGAGCATCCAACTGATCAGGAATCTCATAGTCAACAGAAATCGTTTCATCTTCTTTCAATAGGAAAGAAACAGGTGTCAGATTTGCAGTAAGAGGAATTTTGGTTCCGTTTTTACCGGGATAATCTATCGTATCTGAATGTGCTTTTATCCCATTATTAATAAATATCTGCCGGACAGGTAATTCAATTTCAAATATCTTATATTGATAATGATCCAAAGCATAAGTCATAAGAGTTCTCATATCGGACCATTTATAACTCTTATTATTTGGCCATCCGCAGGCAAGGAGCGCAACAATAAATGTCCGCTCATCTCTACGCAGCGCACCGACATAACAATATCCGGCATCTGAAGTAAATCCTGTTTTTCCGGAAAGAGCGCCGTCCATCATATTTAAGAATGCATTATGATTATAACAGCTGAACGACCGTTTTCCTTCAACATCTTGAAACTGATAGGTTTCGGTACGCGTGATCGTAAGAAATTCTTCCTGTTTCTTAGAATTCATAATACAATAACGCATGATCCTTGCAAGATCTTCTGCTGTAGTGTGATGGATTCCATTTGAATCTGCTGCATCCAATCCATTCGGTGTGATAAAATAAGTAGAATAACAGCCGATCGTCCGCGCTTTTTGGTTCATCAGATCTGCGAATTTCTCTACACTTCCGGCAACAGCTTCTGCAATTACAACCGCAGAGTCATTATGTGACTCCAGCATTAAGGAATAAAGAAGATCTTTTAAATAAAACCGTTCTCCTGCAACCATTCCAAGACACACCTTTGGCTGTGCAGCAGCCTGATCGCTTACTGTAACAATCTGATTTTCTGAATCAATCATGCCGCTTTCCAATGCAAGAATGCAAGTCATAATCTTTGTTGTACTTGCCATTGCCCGTTCTTCCTGTCCATTTTTGGAAAATAAAATACGCCCACTGTCTGCATCCATTAAGACGGCAGACAGGGCGTATAATTGTTTTAGATCAGTAGTTCCAAAAACATGAACCGGAAAAGAAATTCCAATGATCATGCTGACAATCAGTATGCGAACAAAGAATAAATAGATTCTGAAATACCACTTTTTAAATTCTATCATCAATTGATTTCCTGTTTATATTGGAAGCTCCATTCTTCTTTTAATTTTATGATTCCAATGTAAGTTGTAGAATTCAAAAATCAAATGTCCATACGGATCTTTGCCTCATCCTCTGCTTCTTCTTTGAAATGTTCCAGCTGCTCCGGATTCAATGACGGAAGATCATCAATCGACGGTACACTGAATCTTCTTAAGAATTCTTCCGTCGTGCCGAAAAGAATTGGTCTTCCAGGTGCATCAAGTCTTCCGACTTCTTCTACCAGACCATATTCCACAAGTTTATTTACTGCGTGATCAGACTTTACTCCACGGATCTTTTCCACCTCGATCTTGGTGATCGGCTGTTTGTATGCAATGATTGACATTGTCTCAAGAAGAACGTCCGTCAGAGTATATTTCTTTGGCTGCTTTGCCACACGGATCAGATAGTCATACATTTCTTTCTTTGTACACATCTGATAAGACTTGTCCAGTTCAATGATGCGGATTCCTCTGTTCTTTGATTCGTATTTCTTCATCAGATCCTGAAGTAATTCTTCGGTTGCCTGCTCATCCTGTTCGATTGCTTTCGCAATTTTACTTAGTTCAACAGACTCACCCATTGTAAATAAAATAGCTTCAATTGCAGCCTGAAGTGTTTTTACTCCTGCCATTTACACTACGTCTCCTTTTCTCTCAATCATGATCTCACCACAAGTAGATTCTTGTTCAACATAAATTTCACCCAGCTTCATCATTTCAAGAATCGCAAGAAATGTAACAACAACATGCATTTTACTCTTCTGCTTCTGAAGAAGCTGACGGAAACTGAACCGGCGGTGTTCCTGTAAATAATCACGCACATAAAGGAACTTATCTGTGAGTGAAACTTCCTCTTTCTCAATCTTGCCAAATTTACTTCTTACCGGATCCACTTTATCTGTCTGCCGACGCATAACTTCCTGAAAAACTTTCTTTAACTGTACCATTGTCAGATCCCCAAGTAAAAGGTCAAGATCAACTGGCTCCACATATTCCAGAACCTCTTCCGGAATTGTCGGATTCTTATATAAAATCAGATCCGCATCTACCTGGCGGTCTCTGAGCTCATAAGACATGTATTTATACATTTTATACTGTAGCAGCTGTTCAACCAGTTCCTGCCTTGGATCTTCTTCCTCTCCGTCTTCTTTGACTTCTTTTGGAAGAAGCATCTTGCATTTAATATCCAACAACGTCGCTGCCATAACAAGAAATTCACTCATCACATTCAGATCTTCCCGTTGCATCTGACGGATATATTCCATGTACTGATTCGTAATCTCCACAATGGGGATATCGTAAATATCTACTTTATTCTTCTCAATCAGATGAAGGAGCAGATCCAACGGCCCTTCAAATACTTCCAGTTTTACCGGTATTCCCATAATAATCTCCTTTTATCTGCAAAGGGTGATTGCAATCACTTCTGCCGGATTGAACAGTCTCACATTAAATGTATGCGTTCCAAGCCCTTTGCTGACGATGATCGTCTGTTCTCCCTCCACGGTCATCTCTCCTGAATATTTTGGAAAAAGAAATGCCTGCGGAGTGATCACGCCGCCAATTCCCGGCAAGCGTACACATCCTCCATGTAAATGTCCAGACAAAATCAGATCGGAACCCCATTCCTTATAAGCTTCCATATAGGATGGATTGTGGGCAAGCAGAATGTGATAACTGTTGTCTGCGAAATTCTCTGTTGTCTCCTGCTGTTTTTCCTGATTTCCTGTAGTATGCTTTTCTCCCAGGCATCTGCGTACATCTTCAGCGGTGACATCCGCCTTGCGGAATTTTTTATTCACAATCAGTGGGAGTTCCAATCCGCTGATATGAATCTGTTGATTTCCCAACAGAATATCACAGCTTTCATTTTCCAGAAAATGAACACCTTCTGCCTGTAACTTTTTACGATACTCTTCATAACACAAAGAATAGTTTTCCTGATCCTCTTTGATTCTCTGCTCATGATTTCCACTTGCATAATAAACCGGGCAGAGCTGCGGAAGACGACTGACAAAATGCAGTGCCTCTTGATATTGTACGTCATTTTTTGCCACAAGCATATCCCCGCCAATTAAAATCAGATCCGGCTGTTCTGCTTTTATAGCTTCGAACAATTTATTGTTCTGCTTACCATAAACATGGTTGTGCATATCACTTAAAAAAATAATTCTGTTCACTGAGTCTTTTTCGGCTGTGCAGGTTATCTTTGGTGAATGTACTTCGTAATGTGTTACACAAAAAGAATGCTGCTCCCGATACATTTCTGCTAATATAACCGCGCACACAATCGGAAAAAGAACAGTAAAAAAACCTAAGATGCTCATATCGTATGTATCTCAGACATCTCAGCTTCTGCAATCGCCACACCGGAACTTGATCCAATACGGTCTGCACCTGCATAAAACATCTTCCGTGCATCTTCCAGTGTATGAATACCACCGGATGCCTTTACCTTCATGTCAGAGCCAACCGTATGCTTCATAAGAGAAACTGCTTCTACAGTTGCTCCGCCGGTTGAGAAACCAGTAGAAGTTTTTACATAGTCTGCACCTGCATCACGGCTTACAAGACAAGCCTCCTGAATCTCTTCGTCTGTAAGCAGACATGTCTCAAGAATCACCTTTACAATCACGTCATCCCCGGCAGCAGCTACAACCGCACCGATATCTCTTCTTACATAATCCCAGTTTCCACTCTTCAATGCCCCAATATGGATAACCATATCCAGCTCTTCTGCGCCGTCTTTCACTGCTGCTGTTGCTTCTGCAATCTTCGCAGTTGTTGACATTGCTCCTAACGGAAAACCAATCACGGTACATACTTTAATTCCTGTATTTTTCAGAAGAGAGGCACAAAGCGCAACACAACTTGAATTCACACAGACAGAATGAAATCCGTACGTAACTGCTTCCTCACATAATCCACGGATATCTTCCCCTGTTGCATCTGCTCTTAATAATGTATGATCAATACGTTCTGTAATCATTAATTTAATCTGCCTCCTGTATTTTTATATCCATTGCGGGTAGTAAAATTTCATAAAACAGACTGAAAATCATTCTGAGCTACCCGCACTCGTATCCTTTATTATAAAACATTTTCCATGTTCCCGACAAGTGTTATAATAATTTCTTCCAAATCTTTTTTAGATAATCTCCAAAATCTGCCTTTTCCACAGGTGTTGAAGCGATCAGATTTACGGATCCGATTTCTTTCCCGCTTATCCGATAACAAATCCGGCCAACTGTGTCCCCTTTTTTCACAGGTGCTTTTATTTCATCTGGAATTTCTGTTACTTCTTCGACTTTCGATAAATCGGATCCTTCCGTATCTACATAAGTAAATCCTTCCTCATATTGAATCTTTAGATGATCTTCTTTGCCACCTTTCACCAGAACCACTGGCAGTTTCCGTTCTTTTGCTTTATAAATCTGACATTTTCCAAATCCATAATTCAATAAGGTTACCGCATCCTTAAAACGGCTTTTTGAATCTTCAGCTCCCATAATTACTGCGATCAGATCCACACCATTCTTACTTGCCGTTGCTGATACACAGAACTTTGCCTTTCCGGTGGATCCGGTTTTCAGACCAGTTGCATATTCGTACTGCCGGATCAGTTTATTTGTATTCGTCAGGCCAAATTCTGAAGATCCACGGGCAGTTGTATGCGTGATATTTTCCATCCAGACCGTACAGTAGTCCTTTATCTGCGGATATCTGGTCATCAGTTCCCGCGACATGAGTGCAATGTCTCTGGCACTCATCTCATGACCATCTGTATCTAATCCGTTACAGTTTACGAAGTTTGTATGTTTCATTCCAAGTCCTTTTGCCCGCGCATTCATTTGTTTTACAAATTCTTGTTCATTACCGCAGATACATTCACTCATAGTTACACATGCATCGTTTGCGCTTGCGACAGAAATGCATTTTAGTAGCGTACCTACCGTCTGCATCTCTCCAGGTTCCAAGAATACTTGAGATCCTCCCATAGAAGCTGCATACTCGGAAGTTGACACTTCATCATCAAGTGATATGGTTCCGTTTTCTAATGCATCAAAGATTAACAACATTGTCATGATCTTTGTAACACTTGCCGGTGGCCGCGCAGTATCTGCATCTTTTTCAAATAAAACCGTTCCCGTAGACATTTCCATAAGAATACCAGACGGCGCACTTATTTCTACTTCTTCCGCGTGGACTACAGTTGTCGGAAATGTAATCCTATACAGCAGAAAAACACTCAGCAGAATCACTGTAAAACCTTTCTTCATCTGCAATTCCCCCATGGACTATTCTTTTACCAGTATAGTAGCGATGAAGGGGAAATATGTCTGGAGAGAATTGACTTTTCAATTTTACAGGCGTATATTAGAAGTACTGTCCATTTTCTGTGATTTCAGAAAGATGGAATCTAATATTAGGAGGTCAAAATGAGCTCACGCACTTATTACGATATCTTAGGTGTATCCAGAGATGCGACTCTGGAAGAAATTACTTCAGCGAAAAATGCATTGGCTAAGGTCTACCATCCGGATGCCAATATGCATAAAGATATAGATACAACTGCTTTTATGCAGGAGATTCTGGAAGCCTACCGGGTTCTTTCCAATCCGGCGAAAAGAAAAGCTTATAATCTGGAAATTTTTGGAGTTACAGACCGTGTTTTTAAGACATTTAAACTTACGCCGGAAGATGAGAAAGAATCCGTTTCTTTCGTGACTTACTGGAATGCAGCAGTGCAGCTCCAGGATATCATTGATCAAAGTGTTCGTGTAATGGAACGTGCTTCCAGGACAAAGACATTCTCTCAAAAATTAATGAAAAAGCTTGGGAAAAATGATCCGGATGAGATGCACCGTGAACGCCAGCTCAGCCGTCTTTCCATGCAGGCAATGCGCCAAATCACCACATTGAAAATGGCAGGAATTCCAAGCGAATACTGGAATATAGATGCCATGAACTGGGTACTGGTCCGTTGGGGACAAAGACAGGATACAGATTTCCGAAGCATGTTTAAACGATATGATATCTACGTGGAGAAACACTATTCTGTTTCTGAGAAGAAAAAAATACATGCATATAAACGTCAGTTCCATCACAATTTGAAAAAGCTTCTTTCCTATGCATTGGAGGCATAAGAGACAGGGAGAAATATTTCCAGTATATTTATTAGAAGAATGAGGTACATCATGAAAATAAGAGTAGCATTTGTATGTTGGGGGAATATTTGCAGATCAACTTTAAGCGAAAGCGTGTTTACCTATAAGGTAAAAGAAAAAGGGTTGAGTGATCAGTTTGTAATAGACAGTTTTGCGACAAGCACAGAAGAAATCGGGAATCCACCGCATAGAGGTACAGTAAACAAACTAAAAGAAGTTGGAATTCCTTTAGTACCACATCGTGCAAAACAGATTACATTTTCCGATTATGATAATTTCGATTATATCATAGGTATGGATTCGATCAATATAAAATATCTTAACCGCATGCTTAAAGGTGATCCGGATGGTAAAGTTTCTAAACTTTTAGATTACACATCACGAAAAGGTGCTGATATTGCAGATCCCTGGTATACTGGGAATTTTGATGCAACTTACAGAGACGTAAATGAAGGATGCGACGCTTTATTGGCTTATATTTTAGAGCAAAAATAATCGAGGGGGCAGATTTTGCTCCCTCTTATCTATTCCACTTTTATTTAATATCTAATCCAAATCTGTAAATCTCACTGATCCTGGCCTGTGCCTGTTCAGATTCTTTTTTCTTGATCAGCTCGTTACGGTCACTTAAAATAGCAAGCATTTCATCCACAACTTCTACATCCGGCAAATCAGAATAATGGGATAAATATCCGATCATTCTTGTTGCTGTATAATCGGTATTCAGATTTCTGGTGACAAGATTACATAAATTCTCCGGGTAACCTCGTTCCATCATCAGATTGTAGAGCTGCATGCTGATTTCTGTTCTTGGTTTCATGGGGGTTCTCCTTTTTTTGTTGTAACCATTCTATCATGTTACGTCCAAAAAATCATCTATATTTACATGTAATATCTGCACAAAATCCCGTGGGTTATTTTCTAACCGTCTATGCCTTCCAACCCTTGGCTTAACAGTTATTGAGCATCTCTTAATTGCTCTACAACGCTGCATTTCGTTGCGTTGTCATACATCATGCAGGGGATCAGCCACCCCAGCAGAAGAAATACTGGAATTGTCAGCAGGACAGGCAGAATGGTAAACCGATACTCAAAGAACCAGAACATACTGCCCAGCATTTTCCCCGCAAGAGGTCCCACCGCCAGCGACAGAATAAAGGCCGCCGCTACGGAAGACATTGCGTAAAACAATCCCTCGTAGATCAGCATGGTTTTGAGCTGCCGGTTTGTCATTCCTACAGCCTGAAGCACAGCAAATTCACGGCGGCGGGAAAGAATACCGGTCATCATGGCGTTGAAGAAATTTAAGAGTCCCACCAGCCCGATGATAGCACAGAGGATACCACCTATCAGAAGGAACATCTGCCGGAACTGAGCAAATTCAGAGCGAGCCGTGGCCTTGCTTTCATACATCAAGGGCGAAAACTCACCGGCAGTGAGCTTCGATAGATATTGCTCTGCTTCGGCCTCGTCCGCTTCGTCCGCTGTGTCGAACAGGTAGAGCATCGGAATGGCTGCACCACCGCTGTCCCTCTGTGCGGTATCCACAGACAAAACCGCCTCATATCCAATACCATCATAACGATAACTCATGGAAAACGGAAGCTCTACCAAGGCGCAGACCGTGTACTCTACATCTCTGGCTCCATACAGTTTTTCCTGAAGGTACTCCTCCGGTGTATCTTCGGTGCAGAGTTCCCCGGTGCGGCTGTCGATATATTTCACATCGTCCGCATAGGTAGCTGTGATCGTGTCTCCCACCTTGGGGTAGTATTCAGGATTGGGCAGATTACCGTAGTCATCTAAGGAAACCGCAATGGCAATAGCGTTATTGTTTGGCTCCAGCATAGGAGAAATATCTCCGTCGAATACTTGCAGCTTGTCAAACAGGCTGTTATCCAAAGCCTCAATTCTGGTCTTTCCCATCACCATATTGCCCCGGTGCTCCATGCGGCTCATATGGCTGTCCACCTGCTCAGCACTTTCGAACAATGCATAGTCCTGCCGCAGAGCATCCTCCGTCATCCACAGATATGCGGGTTTTCGCACAGCATATCCCGTGCCGGAAAGACTGGCCTTTGTGTTTGCTGCGATCTCTCCGATCTGTTCTGGCGTGATGAATTCATCTGCCGGGTTGTAGCGGAAATAGTCGGGCGTGCTGACGATAAAATCGGCGCAGGTCATGCTGGACACATACTTCTCCATGCTGAAGCCGCCCACAAAGGCACACAGCGCATTGAACAGCGTCACCGACAGTGCCAGAGACAACACCACCAGCACCGTCTTTTTCTTGTTTCGTCCCAGATTGGCAAAGGCCATCTGATGGAGCTTGGCCCCCCGGGTGCTGCGCTGTTTTTTCTTAGTCTGCATTGCATCCGTATATTTGATAGCCTCTACCGGAGAGACCTTGGCTGCCATTTTTCCAGGCTTGGAACAGGACAAGAGCACCGTCAACAGGGCAAACAGCATGGAACCAAGGAAGATCACAGGCGAAGTGCTGATGGTGGTGATGCCTGCATCCAACTGGGTGGAGCGCAAGACAACAGGCACCAGAACAGCGCCAATGCCATAGCCCAACAGCAGCCCCGCCGGAATGCCGATCAGACAAAGCAGAAGTGCCTGCTGGCGAATGATGCGTTTGAGCTGCCGGGGCGTTGTGCCAATGGTTTTCAGAAGTCCGTAAAACCGGATATCCCCCGCAACAGAGATCTGAAAAATGTTATAGATGATAAGATACCCCGTGAAAATCACCAGCAGCAAAAAAGCTGCTATGGCGACCATCAGCTCTGGATCGAGCTGCGACTCCAGCTGGGATGAGGTATATCCCCAATTGACGCCGATTCGGACGCTGTTGGGATCGGTATAGCTGTCCCATGTGTAACCAAGATCGGTATCCACCTGCTCCATCTGCCCTTGAATGTTTGTGCCGGAGGCCAGCATGACATTCAAATCGGTGCGGAAAGGCTGTAAACCTGTTTTCACTGCCTGCGCTTCGATGTCATCTGCGTAATCACGGCTGATGTTGATGTAATGAACAGGCATTAGTTCATCATAGTCCCAATAGCCCACCAGCGTAAAGGTATCTGTTACAGTAAAGGCGGTTTGATCCTTGTCCGTAATGGAATAGGAAACCGTGACCTCGGCGCCCAGCTCCGGCGTTACGCCAAGCAGCTGCAACGCTGCCGTATCCATGGCTACCTCTTTGCCGCTTTCGGGCATCCGTCCGGTAGTAGGGGTTGCATAGCTCCATTTAGTGCAGTTGGCATCCATGTAGCTGATCTCTGCCGGTATTTTGGCAAAGACCCCCTCCGCAGTGATACCGATTACCTTCCGTACCCCCGTAGCCTTCACCTTTGGGTGGGCAGCGATGCGTTCCGCCTGCTCGGGGGAAACATCCTTAAAGGTGCCATGCGCATAGCCGCCTACCTGCCGAAACTGGTAGGTTTCATAACTGGCGTTCAATGACAAGACAATGGTGAACATGGAAGTAAATAACAGCGTGGTCAGCGCAATAGCAAAAATTGCAATCAGATTGCGGCGCCGATTTGCATAAAGAGATTTTAAGCTGAGCTTTCGAATACATTTTCTGTTTTTAACATTCATCGTAGCCACCTCCCGTTAGTTCTCGGAGACGATCCGACCATCTTCGATACGGATAATGCGGTCTGCCATCTGCGCAATTTCTTCGTTGTGAGTGATCATTACGATTGTCTGGGCGAACTTTTGACTGGTGACTTTCAAAAGGCTCAATACATCCTGGCTGGTTTTGGAATCCAGATTACCTGTCGGTTCATCTGCCAGAATGATAGCGGGTGCTGCCGCCAAAGCACGGGCGATTGCCACACGCTGCTGCTGACCGCCTGAGAGCTGATTTGGCAGCGCATCCAAGCGGTCGCTCAGTCCAAGCGTCTGCACGATCTGCTGCACAAAATTCTTGTTTACCTTTCCACCATCCAGTTCAATGGGTAAAATGATATTTTCATATACATTCAGCACCGGAACAAGATTGTAGCTCTGAAATACAAAGCCGATTTTTCTGCGGCGGAAGATGGTCAGCGCTTCCTCCTTCAGGGAGAAAATATCCTGCCCATCCACCATGACCGTACCGCTTGTAGGGCGATCCAGACCGCCCAGCATGTGCAACAACGTGGATTTTCCGGAGCCGGACGTGCCGACAATTGCAACAAATTCGCCCTTCTTCACACTTAAATCAACTCCATCCAACGCATGAACTGCGTTATTGCCGGAGCCATAAATCTTTTTCAGGTTTTTTGCCTGTAAAACTTCCATAAATGAGTACCTCCATGAAAAAATCTGTATGTATGAAAGGAAATGATCCTTTGATACATACAGATTATCGCATAGGAATCTTTCCACATTCTTTCCGGCGGAAAATGAAATCTAACAGTTTTGATAGAATTGTTGTTATTTCGGCAGAAATATGGAAAACGTACTTCCTTTTCCCGGAACGGAAGCAACCTTGATATAACCGCCCTCGCCGGATATGATCTGTCGGGCAAGATATAAGCCAATGCCCACACCTTCTTGTTTCTGCACACTATTTGAGCGGTAAAAGCGAGCAAATATCTTCGCTTGCTCACTTTCCGAAATGCCTGTGCCAGTATCCGATATATCGATCCTTGCAAACATTTCGTAACTTACGGCAGAAATCCTGATTGTGCCATGCTCTGTATATTTGATGGCATTGTCTACGATATTAGCCAGCGCTTCCGCTGTCCATTTGAAGTCGAATACAGCAAAAGCATCGGTATCCTGCAGTCGCAAAGACAATCCTTTTTCAGAAGCCTTGGCGGCATATTGTTCTACTACGCTTTCAAGCAGCGGCTGCAGCGCTGCTTGCTGAGGGGAGAGTGAAATGATCCCATTTTCCAGTCTGGAAAGCTTTACGAGAGAATCGATCAAAAATCGCAGCTTTTCCGATTGTTTGTACAATGCCTCCACATTTGCCTTCGTTGATGCAGGCAGAGTTTCCTCCATCAAAAGCTCGCTGTATAACAGCAGGTTTGCAATCGGCGTTTTTGTCTGGTGGGAGATGTCCGCAATCAAGGTTTTGATTTTGTCTTTTTCCTGCGCTACATTTCGATAAGATGCTTCTGCGGCGGAAAGATAGTGCGCAAACTTCGTTTCCAATGCAGACAGCTGGCTTTCATCAAAATTGGTTTCAGAAAAGGAACCGGTCATGGCAGCGTCCAGCATCCTTTCGATTTCTTCCATCGTTTTTCTGGCCTTTCTCCGCTCCCATAATACAACAGCTACCGCCGCCAGAAAACACAGCAGTATGATCACAATGCCGGTTCTATTCATCTTTTGTCACCCAGCTATAACCGATTCCATAGACGGTTTTAATGTATTTCTGTGCACCAAGCTTATCCCTCAGACGCTTGATCGTAACAGATAAAGCATTTTCATCCACATATTCTGCGCCATCTGTCCAGATTCGGTCTACAAGGTCTCCACGTGCCATGGTTCGACCTCGGTTTTCAACAAGCAGGCGCAGTAATTTTTGTTCTGTTTTACTCAATTCCACTTTTAAATCTCCCGCATAAAAGGTCATCGCCTCAAAGTCAAATTGAAAAAGATCAATACAAATCGGCGCATTTTTATGGCTTGACGCTTGCTTTCGCAGTTGGGTATTCACCCTTGCCCGCAAAACCGAAAGAGAAAAAGGCTTGGTAATGTAATCATCAGCGCCTCTTTCCAATCCGTCTACGATGTCCAGATCAGTATCATTGGCAGTCAGCAGAATAACAGGAATCCCGGGCATGTTTTCCTTGATCTCCCGGAGCAACTCAAGCCCACTGCCATCCGGCAGATTGATATCCAACAGGATCAGGGATACACCGCCGCAAAGTAGCTGATCCTTCGCCGTTTTTAGGTTTTGACAGGAAATGATCTGCCGAGCATCTGCTTTCAGCGCTTTGCATAAGCCTTGATTCAAACCGATATCATCTTCAACAATCAGTAATTGCTCCATATATCTCACTCCCATTTTTTCTATATCTATCATTCGCTCCTCCTTATTATCAGAGCTATTTCAGCCATAATATTCTTTAAATATTCTTCATTATCTTCATGATAACGAAGTTCCTAGGCAATACACAAAACATCTTTTTTATGTTTCTTTATGTCACTGAAATGCCGGAGTTAATGCTTCAACAATTAAAACCATAATCCCAGTTTCAAAACAACATGGCCAATTTCTTCCAATCACACCTTTGATAATAAGCAGACTACAGTTCCGTATATTTCGCCGCATTTCCTTTTGCTTTATCTACCGGATACTTTGCTTCATTCTGTTTCATCTTCATATTCACGATTTCATCAGCATCAAGTTCCAATTTATCAAGAAGATTTCTATCATTTGATAGAACATGTATTTACTCCCGTCTTTGAAATGTATATCATTATTTTTTCTCAAAGCACAAATTTTTCACTTTGAATCACGTTTAATATGCAATTCTAAAATAATCCAAATACGCCTTATACTTATCCTGTGCGGTCAGACAGGTATCTGTCAAATAACCTTTCTCATTGTTCCACTCTTTCAGTCCACGGTAGTAGAACATCTTCAGATTGTCCTCAATAATGAACGGCACGATATTATATTTCAGACATTCCTTAAACATAATCAATCTGCCTACACGGCCGTTTCCATCCTGGAACGGATGGATTTTCTCAAACTTCACATGGAAGTCGAGGATAT